>Ga0307514_10000914_pt1 | contig 45331 bp, 50 predicted proteins | sample 16_EM_MG_FD_203088 | JGI IMG/M metagenome (GOLD analysis project Ga0307514, IMG submission 203088) | Populus trichocarpa ectomycorrhiza microbial communities from riparian zone in the Pacific Northwest, United States - 16_EM | ecosystem: Host-associated > Plants > Roots > Unclassified | place...
TGCCGTCCGTCCCCGTCCTGCCTCAAAAAGACGGCGCCGTTTCCGTCCTGCCCTTGGACGGACGGCGACTTTGCCGTCCGTCCCCGTCCGCAGTGATCCCGGACGGACGGGACGGTTGACATCACTGCCCTATTCATGCGGCCTCAGATGACAATCGCTCTGTGATTACTTTTTCAACCCCTTTGCCCATAGAGCTCGGCAGCAATATGGAGCAATACCCCTTCAGCTTCGTGTAGTCATCTTGGCGAGGTTTGCAAAACACCACCCCGCTAACCTGCTTCCTTCACGCTGGCTGTCTTCCCGTGTGAATGACCACCTCCCATGGCCCCACAATTCTCTCTTTATCCCATATTCACAGTAGCGGTATCGCGCTAAATGACAGCTTATCTCGGTCTGGGGCTTTTGTGACTGATCGAGAATATAAGGCTCGCTAAACTGCCGGCTCAGTGACATGAGTGTGTACGCTGCCCACTGGGTGTTGCTCATGGTACTGGTCGTGATGGCTCAGGGGAACAGATTCCCACGTCAACGTCTCCTGTTTCGCAATGGCTGTGTTTACTTGCTTGCCTCGTCTGTCCATTGAGACCTCCACGGTCATTCCTGCTCGAGGGTTGGCATATCCTGCTTCTCTCCATACCTCAGCTCCCCTGACATGTTGCAAGTAATTACTTCACATTTGGCTCTTGGACCACGAAATCGACTTCTGGAGCTCAGCCTTCAACTGGACGGCCTTATCTGAATTCTTTCTTCTTCATTTTTCTCTTCTGACCGCATTTCTTCTCTCTGTGATGTTGCCGTTCCGCCACCTCTTACATTTGGTGCAGACCCTGATCTTCTTTGCCGTGGTATTGAAAGTACTGCTCATTGCATTCAGACACCATGCGGCCTCCTGTTCCACCTTGTCTTCTGTGAATTCTGCATCCTGGGGAGCTGTCTCTCTTGCAAGTCCCGTCCATAGCTTCTCCGCAGCCTCTATGTCCTTCTCCGTCCTGGTAGCCAGGTGCGTCTTTACTACTGTATCGTAATCTGCCTCCTCCTAGCTGTCGACTTCTACCGCCCACGGTATAACCTCGTGGTCAGATCCGGTGGCGTGGTCATCAGCCAGCTTTGACCATTTCGTTATCGGTCGATTTGCTAATTCCAAGTCAATGACAAACTGGCTTGCGTGGTTCTCTCTTGTCCAATTGTGTGCAGACCGGCCATCATTCCCAATTTCCAGTCTATTCTCATCAATCAATACTTCCGAGACGGTGGCAACTCGGGTCCTACCGACTACTGTATGCATTGATATCTCCGATGGGGGCAGTTCCTCCCTGCCGAATGTCTCTCAGCTAGTCCAACTTTCGAGCCTTTCTCTCTCCTGACCGCATGTCTTTGTGATTGCAAATACTAACAATTCTCGTTATTCTCTCTCTTGTCCTCCTGCCCTTGGTGACAAGGACATCGTGATTAGTTTCCCTCCCTAAATCTGTCTGCTCTTCAACCCCCTGACCAGTCCATATACACATCCTAGCGCAGTGGTGCTGGATTACTCTAATTATATGTAGCCATGGCTCCAGTTTCAGTCTCAGTTCCAGTTTCAGTCGCTGCCGTAGTCGCAATCTTGGTCATCATAACATCTTCTGCCTCCCGTGTTGCCTCCTCTTTCTCCGCATGCACTAACTCCGCTTCGCTTCCCCCCTCCTTGTTTTGCAGTTCCCTTAGGCCTATGCCCAAGCACCACTCTGTTTGTCCACCATGCCACTTCAGTAGCTGCGTTGGCGGATGGCACCCCTGCTGATCCGATTCCCCTACTCTACCACGTTGCCTTGGCGGAATCGGTCCTCTTCACACATCTGTTGCTGAACGTAATGTCATTTCCTCTGCAGTTGGGGCACATCTCTAGGATATGACGGTAGAGTAATCCCTGCTTCATGGCGCATGCCACCACATTGCACTTGTGGTCAATTGTCTGGTGATGACTTGACATGTAGCCACACGTAGGCTGGCTGCCGCACTTGTTCGCGATGTGACCCAATCCACAGCAGAGATCACATCTGCTTTGGGAGCCGATGTTCACGTATGTTTCGACTTGGTACCAAACTCCTGCCGCCTTGATGGAAATCTTGACGAAGCCCTTTCCCACAAAAAGAACTGATGATGCGGTGATTGCTCTATTCTGCCTCTTCTCCCTGATACCACAGGTGTTCGCCAGCCTGCATACTGGGGTAGGGATTGCCACACCATCGTTCTCCGCTCCAAAATCCTCTGGCATCTACTGCAGGCCTTCCGTGCCTTTTCACCTCAATTGTATGAAAGGTACTGGCTCGATCTTTAGCGATTCGGACGACTCATTTGCTTCGACGTCAATGACTCCTTTGTCAAAAGTCCTCGCTGCTGGGATCGTGACATCACGGTATTGCAGAGCCATCTCCGTTGTCACATTCTGGTGCCTGGTTGCCATGTTCACGCCCTTGACATTGAATCTTGTGTTTATCATCCTATTGTGGGCCGGGGCCTGCTGGTGGACAAGTGCTCTGTTGATCACTGACACAGTTTCTTGGTCCATCTAATTGGGGGGTGGCACACTCTCCTCTCACCTCAAAACTAGGTGTCTCTTCGCGATGCTCCATCCAGTGGTCGGGGCGGGGCATGGGATGGCCAGCACTATCTGACTCTGCGTTCAGAGTGGGACTGTCTTCCTCCTACTAGCTGAAATGAATGTTAACTTAGGTTCAGGTTTGGGTTCATGTCACGGTTCATGCTCCAGTGTGAGTTGCGGTTTGGGTTTCGGTTTGGGTTGCTGCTGCAGTTGGTGCTTCTCTGGCTCTCCATCCCCCATTGGGTCTGCATGCTGTGAGACCACCAGGCCCCCCACATCCTGCCTTGCAGTCTCGTCTCTTCTGTCCTTGCTCGTATCCTGCGCTGGAGCCGCTTCACATACTCTCGCTATGGCCAGCACCTCCGTAGTCATGTCCAAGATGCCCATCCCACATGGTAGATTGGCTTTGTGGTGCCCCTCCCACTTCGTCTCCCTATCACCCAGCCATGTATTCATGCCAAGCCATTGCACCTCTTCATGCACTGCGTGTGTTTCTAGCATTCTAGCGATCCTGTCAATAGCTTGGTGCAGCTGAGTCGCCTTACACGCCTGCTACCTCACTGTCAGCTCCATTCGACTCCTCCAGTCTCCAAGTGCGTGCACTGGCTCCGACGTCTTGCTCCTCTGTCTTTGCCCATTCTTGTTACGCTTCCAATTCATCCGTGCTGACATGATGAACCCACGTGTTATCTTTTCCGATCTTTGGTCAGCCGCACCACTTGCCTCTCATGCTTCCGCCATGTCCATATCTCTCTTAACTGGGGGTTTTTCAGTTGTTCCTCCAATCAGACTGTTGCCCTCTTGGGTAGCCATTGTGGTTGCATTACTTGACATCACATTGCGTCACTTGCATTCGGCATCTTTTGATTGTCCAGGATGTCTGGAAATCTAGTTCCAGAGTCAGTTCGATGCTAGAAATCGAATGCCACTGTCCTTTTATCGCTCTCTGTTGGGGTTGCTGAGTTATTTTGAAGTTACTGTTTTTGATCTTCGCCAAGACATTTTGCAAATCCAGGCAATTGCATGCATTTCTGTGTACGTTCTTTTTGCTGCTGCGCCGACTCTCGTCCAACAGTCCAGCATTGCTGGGAGTCTCGTTCCAGGGTCAATTCTGTGTCAGAAATTGATTGCCACTGTCTGTTTGTTGATGTCTGTTGTCGTGGTTGACTTAATTGACCATTTTTGTTTACGAAGACACGCTTCGTTTTAGCAAGTTACAACCAGTGCCTTTTCATTTATCATTTATATGGGGAAATGGGACGAAAAGCACATTTCCCATTCCCTTAGAGCAGGCCCCACTAGATTCCCACTCAGCGCCCTCAGTCTCTCAAGTCATGCCCCACCCAGGTCGACGGTAGCTGTCACTCAGAGACTGGCGCCCGCCCGGACTATTGGAAAGCCTAGTAATACGCAAAGCGTAAGCATAATCTTCGTATGATATAAATTCAGCGTTAATAAGCGGCTTGGCCGGCCGCCAGGCTTTTTAGCGGCCTGCAGATCAGGACGGCCGCAATATTTGAGGCCTGCCTTGGCGCAGGCCAGGCCCGGCCTCTATTTTTAAAGCGTATGCCGCAAAAAGCTTGGCAGCCGCCCACAGATCAGGCCGGCCGGGCCTGGCCGCTTAGGAACACTGCATAAATTGCTGCTCTAGGGCAGTTTTTACATCTAGTTAAATGCCTGCTTCTATTTGCCAGGAGCTGTAACACGCAATCTAACTTCTTTTCACACAATCATAGTCACTTCTTTTTTAGATTTAACGTACCCATTTCCAGCTATTATTATCGAAATATTGTCTCTTTGACTCAACTTACAAATTACAACAATAAGATATAACTACAGATGATTCAGAACCGAATGAAATTTCATTACTCGCTACCCGTTGGCAACTGTACCACTTTCAGACAATCAACTGGGTGACGTACGCCTTGACAATCAAAAATGTATCTGTTTGGATCCATCAGCGAATAAATTCAATAACCATTCGGAAGTGGATAAGTTTAATACCTTCGAGCTAAGTTCAGGCTTCCAAATTATTGTCCGATTGGATGACTAAGCTCTTTTTTTGCCTTTGTTTTTCGTGTTACCGTCTCTTTTCTGCCTTTTCGTCACGACACCTGCAAGTCCAAACGCTGAGCGTTTCTCCCCTTGCTCATTTTGAGGAACATTTCGGTTCTTTTTCGTTTGGCTTCTGGTTGTCGGAGAGGGGCCCATTTTTTTGCCTTGCTCTGTTGAGACATTTATGGTTTCACTGCGCGGAATTTCGACTTTAGCCTGGCCATTCTCTTGGTCATCTGTTAGGTGTCGTGGCACCTCAGATTCCTTATTCAATGCAGCAGAGATAGTGGTAGAAATTGCTGGTAAGGGATTATCCTCGTCTGCTATCATCTGCGTTTTATTGGCCATTTCTATTTCTCGTTCCTGGGCAGCTTTCGATCTCTGGTTCGAACATGTCACTGCGAGGTTCTTCATGCTGGTCAAGGTATCTGGATGCCTTCCACCGAGTACCCTCTTTCTCGCCTCCAAGACCTGTAACCCCAGTTCTTCGGCCTCTTTCCATCGCCCGTGTTTCGTAAGCGTGGCCGCAAGATTAGCGATTCCGGTCAATGTATCTGGATGATCTTCGCCGAGTACCCTTTTGCTGGTGTCTACAACCTGCATCTCCAGCTCCTCGGCTTCCTTCCAGCGCCCCTGTTTCGACAATGCTGATGCAAGGTTGTCCTTGCTGGTCAAAGTATCTGGATGTTCTGCACCATATACCCTCTTGCTCGTCTCTAACACTTGCGTCTCGAGCTCTGCGGCATCCTTCCATCGCTCCTGCTCCATAAATATTGATGCGAGGTTACCCATGCTGGTCAACGTATCTGGGTGGTCTTGGCCGAGTACCTTCTTCCTAGTTTCGATGACCTGTATTTCCAACCCCTCGGCCTCCTTCATTCTCCCCTGGTCCCGAAACGTGGATGCGAGGCTTGCGATGCTGTTCAAGGTATTTGGATGCTCTTCGCCGAGTGTATTCATAAAGGACTCGATGACCTGCACTTCCAATTCTTCGGCCTCCTTCCATCGCCCCTGGTCCGAAAATATCGATGCAAGGTTGCTCATGCTCGATAAGGTATCTAGGTGCTCTTGGCCAAGCACCCTTTTTCTTATTTCTAAGACCTGCAGGCCCAAGTCTTCGGCCTCCTTCCACATTTCCATGTTCGAATATGTCGATGCGAGGTTGGAGATACCTGTCAAGGTATCAGGATGCTCTTGACCGAGGACCCTCCTACTCGTCTCCATAACCTGTAACTCCAGCTCTGCGGCCTCCGTCCATCGGCTCTGCTCCGAAAATATCGCGGCGAGGTTGCCCATGCTGGTCAAGGTATCTGGATGCTCTTTGCCGAGTACCCTCTTGCTCGTCTCTAACATCTGCACCTCTAGCTCTTCGGCCTCCTTCCACTTGCCCTGATTTGAAAATGTGGATGCGAGGTTAGTTATACTAGCCAATGTATGCGGATGCTTTGGACCAAGAACCCTCTTTCTCGCCTCCACAACCTCTAGCTCCAGTTTTTCGGCCTCATTCCATCGCCCCTGGTCCATAAATGATAATGCAAGGTTTTCCATGCTACCCAAGGTATCTGGATGCTCTTGACCAAGTATCCTCTTTCTTATTTCTATGACCTGTAACCCCTGCTCATCGGACTGCTTCCATTTCCCCTGTTTCGACAATGCCGATGCAAGGTAGTCCATGCTGGTCAAAGTATCTGGATGCTCTTCACCAAGGACCCTCTTTCTCGTCTCTATGACCTGTTTCTCTAACTCATCGGCTTCCTTCCATCGCCCCTGTTTTGAAAACGCCCATGCGACGTTACTCATTCTGGTTGCGGTATCTAGATGCTCAATACCGAGTACCCTTTTACTCGTCTCCATTACCTGTAACTCTTGTTCTTCGGCCTCCTTCCATCGCCCTTGTTGTGAGAATGTCGATGAGAGGTTGCTAATACTGATCAGGGTATCTGGATGCTCATGTCCAAGCACTCTCTTTCTCATCTCCATGACCTGCGTTTCCAGCTTTTCGGCCTCTTTCCATCGCCCCTGTTTTGAAAATGTAGATGCGAGGTTTGCGATGCTGTTCAAGGTATCAGGATGCTCTTCACCGAGTATACTCTTGAACATCTCCATAACCTGTACTTCCAACTCTTCGGCCTCCTCGTATCGCCCTTGATCCCAAAATATCAGTGCGAGGTTGGCGATGCTGGTCAGGGTTGCTGGATGCTCTTGGCCGAGGACTCTCTTTCTTATTGCTATCCCCTGTATCTCCAACTCCCCAGCCTTCTTCCAATGCCCACGTTTCCACAAAGTAACCGCAAGGTTGGACATAATTGATGCGGTCTCTGTGCTCTGCTCTCCATACGTGTTTCTAATATGCGCTAGAACCTCTTCCTGCAACGCTTGTTGTTCTACTAACTCTCCCATCATGTCGTGAGACTTTGCTACATTTAGCATTGATTGCAGGTAATACGGATGAGCAATTCCTTGGGGTGCTATGTGATCTCTGACCCGTATACGGAGCGCTTTTGATGCCGCAAATTCCCGTAACTCATCCAGTAGATCTCCAATGATACTGTGTAAAGCCAATGTTATGAAATGGAACTCTCCAAATTCTCGTGCCATGTCGCTAGCCTCTCTTTCATATAGCTCCCGGGCTTTCTCCAGTTCTTTTATACCCCGTGTTCGATATTCGTGGATCAGGTCGAATTCATCAAGAATTTCGTTGAACTCGCCTATTTTCCTTCTGCCATTTTTCCAACTCGCAGGCCGTACCGCATCTTTTTCAGCACTCAAATCCTCAGATCGTTTAGCACTTTTTGCTAGCCACGTATGGGATTGATTCTCATCTGACTTGGTTCCAAATCCAATCCGATAACAAAACGCAAGCTGGAATGCGATCTGGGTAGCAGAAGGTTGGTTTCGGTTCCAGATGTAGTTATTTTCAAGGCTGTCTTTAATCTGCGTCCGCACTCTATAGTCGACTGCCATAAAGTCGGCCAGGTTTAACGCAATCTTTTACGCAGTTCAGCAATATGCCGGAAATTAGAAACGGATGGATAAATACCCGGAAATCTGTATATATTGAGACCTTTGGTACCGCCTCCAATGCTACCGTCAAAGATTCCAGCTCAGCTCTAAATTTATAATCAGCGAATTCCTTGCATTTGAGATTTTATTAGGTAAACCTCACCGTTCATTGCTTAAAAGATGCAACAATTTTCCAAGATCGGATGTCCGTTTTTCGGGGTTTGATTGAATAGTCAAATCGAAAAATCCCTTCAGACGAATGCTAAGCTCGGTATTTAATTCCGTAAGTGCCAATAGCTGAGTTGCAAGATTCTGCAGTTTATCTTCATCTTTGAGACATTCCAGCCACGTTCGGGGCCCGGTGGATGCGTCAAATGAAACGAACTCGGGCATGCTATCCGTACCATTCTGTGCGACCCGCACGCTTCCAAAGAGAAGCCAAAGACACAACATTCCAAAGGAATACACGTCCGCCTTCTTGGCTGCGGAGACTTTGAACTCCCCGAAGTGATGCTCGGGGGCATTCCATGGCCTTGACTTTGGTAAAAGAACCGATCCTCCCTCACTCGCGGCAAGAGTGGAATACCCGAAGTCGCACACCTTAACGATGGTCTTTCTGGTAGCATCTTTGAAAACTAGCACGTTTTGAGGCTTTATGTCGCCATGAATTACATCTGCATCCAGTTAGACTTCCGCCAGGCAACAAACGATGGAATATCAAACCATAAGCATGCAATGTCATGATTGCACTTCCAATGTCAGCGCAGATTTTGAGTCTGTCATCAATTGACATGTTCATGCCGTCATGCACGTTCATAAACTGCTGTAAATCCCACGCTGCCCTCTCAAAGACAAGTACCGGGATAGCTTTCTCCGTCCTGGTTTTGATATCCCAGCAAATCCCCTCAAGGTTGACTATATGCAGGTGCTTCTGGATCGGAGGTTGACTCAAAATTAGTACCTCTGACATCAGCGGTAAAAAGTCATCGTCTGATTCTCCATCCATGTGAAACCGCTTGAATGCAAGTGGAATCTCGGTGATGAGCGTAGACTGGCTTATTGTCCCAGAGCCACCCTTACCAATATTACCAAGAGCAGGCTGCCAAGTAATGGGGAGGAAGTCGATATTGAATTTTTGGACAATAGATAGGAATGCGATCAGATCGTTTTGAAGGTCGCTGTTAGTGTGATTCTTCCGATGATACATTGAGGCGGAATAGCGGGTAAACATTCCATTGGAATGTGAGACGAGTGCGGAGTTGCGTGTTGAAAACATGGTGCTTGCGGACGGAGAAAGTGGGACGAAGGCGGAAAGGTTATACGAGTCTCGTAATCTTGTATATTTAGTCAGCGCCACGATCGTAGAGTAACATGGAGATAGAGAAATGGTACATACGGAACAATGATCCTTATGTTGGATAGCTACGACTCAACCAAAGTATTAATGCACGCAGCAGAGAGACTGTCCAACCCACCTAGGCTGCTATGTCCGTTAGCCTCATCTAAGGTAACATCGAGATTGCGCATCATTGGTGCCACCAATCCGCTGCGTCATGTTTGGATGATGGCTGTGCTGGCGGTGTTAACTCCAGCACGTGCACAAGTGATTGGACTACAACCATTATTAAAAGGCCAGATTCGCGTCAAACGCCCACAGCCCTCCATATGCTAGCATATTGTGGTAGGTTGAATAATCAAAAGGAGAACATTGAGCCAGAGTAATAAACTGCCACGCATTTAAAATCCGCCTTGTCCAAGAATACATTCGGTTCTGTTTGACAATGTTGTTCTATTGGACCCCGCACCCATATGCGGGTTGATATCAGCCAAGCCTCCGGAGCTGTGAGCCGGCCAAACTCCACCCCACCACAAACTCTGATAAAAGCTGACATTCTATTGGATACGACATGGGTAACGGCTGCAAATCTTCATGGATGCCCCATGGAAAGGCGTGGGCACGCCAAATGTCAACACTTATCAAGGTATGGCACGAGCCAACAAAAGTCACTATAATCCTCCACATTGCAGGCTCGATTAAGTTCATGAGTTTCAATCCGATCATGATATGTTTTATTACATGCAGCTAACCTCATGCTCTCTAACCTACCAGTCTGTGTAGTACCTTTAGTATCTGTGAAGAGATTTACTGCAGTACTTACTCTAACTGCTATCTGGGGCGGATAGACCTATAAAGCGACCACTTAATTAAACCCAGGGTTCTACTCGAATCACGATGAGCAATGAAATGAAACAAGCAAAACTATAAATTTATACCTCGGTAACAAATTTATGACATCTTTAATATCGAGTAAGCGATTGTAGATAATGATCGATTTTCAGGTTTAAATCTACAATAGTACCACAGATGTTGAAAGTATTGTAAATCTGAAATGGGAGCTGAATTTACATATAATTATATTATACCGTAATTTATGGTATACTTACAAAACTTAATACTCTATAGCACTATTTCAAACTAAATAAAGCTCATCGGAGCAGAATTTGTGGATTTAATAGGGCGAGCGATTGTAGTACTAAATTCGGCGGTGAGCGAAGATTACCCGTCGGTCGTAGCAATCATGAAATGTCGCGAAGCAAAGTGCGCAAGTGGGAGCGCGAATGCCGGCCCAATTAAGTCCGCGAGTTTTGCTCAGACTGCGATGTGAATGTGCATAATTATGTGTACATCCTTCCTCCTGTTACAAATTTATGATATCTCCGATATTTATTGTGTGGTTTAGATTTAGTCTCATAAATCAACAATAATCGAGCGTCTTCGAACCCCGCCGGAGATATTTTACATATAATATGAATCTCAATCCTGATGGTCAAAATCGGCATTGCTCAAATATTTCATGTAAAGAAAAATTTTGTGATCAGTGTGAAAATGGGACTTAAATGTTGGATTTTCCGAGGTGGATATTTACGTACGTACGTGCCGCCTGTCAACCAATGACGATGCTTTGAGTACACAATGGTATGTAAGTACGGTTGCAACCTCTTCTGTATATCTGTCTTTTCTCTCTGTTTTATTGTAGTTTATATACGCTCGCCGTTTATTACAATTTGCGATCTGTCGAGGTTTAAAGCGAGGTCCAGAGGTCTGTCTGAGCGGTCTAGTTCTTCAGTAAATATCACCGATATGCAACTTCAACAAGAGCTCGCCGCTCATCTTGATTCTCTTGGCATGTGAGACTTAAATTTACCTTTATAGACAGATAGATAAACAGTCTTCATTAGTATTCCATCCTAAAACATAGTGTTGCATGTGTACCTGAATCGTGAGTCTCATCTTCGTTTGAATGTGAGTCTCAGTTCGATTTGATGGCGGCTTATTAGAGGATATGCATGATCGGCATCAGGATCAGGACGAACGTCTCAAGGTAGTGCAAACGCGTGTGCAAACGGATATGGGAGCCTGTACATATACGGGCCTTGGGCCGTCGAGAGTGAAGTCTTTCAAGATGTCATTGAATCATCCAAAGTAACACATAGGTGTTGAAATACTGATTGCTAGAGAAGCTTGATTGTACTTTCTAAGAGGGCCACAAGGCCATATATATACGGTACGAACACGTACGTACTCATCTAAATGTAGAGATGGCTGAGCTCCGCCAGCCCGTATCAGAGACAGCCCGGTCAGCCCGTATGAGAGCTGAGATCTATTTATGCAATAGGTTTGTTGACTATAGCGGGTGATATCACATGAAGGTAAACAGTAAATAATCCCTGGCCTCGGGCTCGTCTTTTTGCCATCGCGCACATATCTATTCACGCACTTTATTTCGACCACTTCAATAATTGTTCTGATTATGCATTTGGCAGTCAGGGTAATGCCAGTGATCTGCAACCATCATTGTATCATTTGCATTTCCAATTCCGTGGGTAGAATATATGTTCAAAGAAGCTAAACCGCAAGGCAAATAGGCACTGCGCCAGAGACGAGGCAGAAGTAGAAGAGCAAACAGAGCAGTGACAAAGTAGCCACCACCACCGTGATATAAAAGGAAATCAGGAGGAAATACATATTAATCAAAAATTAATAAAATGGGGCCTTAATTATCTAGTATTTTAATGTTTCAACAATAACCAGACTCTAAACCACAGTTAAGCCGATGCGAAACAGCCCAGCCGAGTAAGCACATTCACACATCCACAAACTCACTCTTAACCTCACACTCCCCAGCCATCCCACATGGTGCAGCACCAGCACCCTTCCTCCGCTTCCTCCCAACCCATCCCCCCGATCTCTTCTCCGGATACAACTCCCAACAGTAATCCTGCCTATGCCCCTCCCTCTCACAATAATTACAAACCGGTGGTGAACAACCCCTCGACTGCGCCCACCCCCTCTTCCTCTCCCAGACCGGCGCCGCAGTTCGAACCTCCCCCATCCCGCCCCGTCCCCGATCACCAGCCCGCCTACACTCCTCATCCCTCAGCCACGCCTCCAACACCTCCACCTCAATCCCCTTTTCTACATTCTGGCAAAAATACTGTATAGTAACGGCTACAAACGCATCGTAGCTCTCATCCAGCCCATTCAGCAGCAACGCAACCTCCATCTCCCCGTCGACCACACCCCCCGCGCTGCGTAGCTGCCGCACGTGCGCGTGGAATGCGTCGAGGTACAGGTCCATTGCGTTTTCGCCGTCGCGTGTTTTGAACTGGGACAGGCGGAGGGTGGAGAGGTTCTGCCAGTGGTGGAAGCGGGCGGGGAAGGACTGGGGTTGGTAGATGTCTTGGAGGGTTTTCCAGAGTGTGACAGGGTTGGTGATGTGCGAGGTGTGGCGCTTGGCGGGGGCGGAGAGGTGTAGCGAGATTGTGGCGGTGGCGAGGGCGGCGTCGGAGTCCCACTGCTGGGCGTCGGCGTCTGGGTCTGCGCTGGCGGTGGGGGCGTGGGGATTGGGGCTTCTGGTTACGTCGGGACGTGGGCGGCGCTGCGAGACGAGCGGCCACAGGTTTTCGAGGGTGAGGTGCATCTCCATCTTTGTTTTCCAGGTTGCGTAGTTGGGCCCGGTGAGTTGGGGTACGAGAGGGTTGTGGATGGGCGGTAGGTTAGGGTTCGGCATTGTGGGGTTTGTGTTGTGGTATGGGAGGACTGTGGGTAGATTGTGGAAAGGAAGAGTCGGGATATATAAGCGAGTTGGTCTTATCTTTAGCCCCTGTTACTGTCAGCTCGTGCCAAGTGTCGAAGTGTAACGGTTGAAATTACGGTTCGAGGTTATAAAGAAGTGTTCACTGGGCGCATTACCTGCGGCATAGAACCGTAGCGTGTATATAAACTACGATACCGCGAAAAAAGAGAACGACTCAAGTTACGACAGCGGCGATAGTTGCAGGCCGTTTGCCACCATTAGGCCGCACCCTGCGCCCGGTGGCGTCTTTGGCGCACTTGTCAAAGTGCTTGGCATCCACACTGCCGGTTGTCATCCAGGTGCCATCTGAGGCTAATAGCTTAATAAGTGACACTTAGATGTAGATGTAGGTGCTTGCGAACAAACTTAACCTCTCCGCCTCCGGTCGCCTATCGGGAGCACGTGCACGCGCGCTTCGGTTTCCTGGTGCACTTGCCGCTCTTTTTTCTCCTGGTACACTCGCTGTGTCTGATTTCTTCCGTACTTTGTTCCGCACGTAACTTCACCCCCGAACGAGCCTGTTGGAACTCCAATTTAATCGAACGTCGCAGCAAACTGCTAATTTTTTCATGATAACAAGAATCTGGGTGTACCCAGTAGGATGCAAGTGGGATCTGCTCGAATAAGGTTTAGCCATAAAGATAATTTTGTGTACATCTACCGTCTCGAGTAAAGAAACGGAGATGCCATCGTGTTGTGTATGCCTTTGGTGGCGCTGGTATCAGAAATCTATATCATGAAACAGTGCCTCTTGCGAGTACCGAATAATGTAGTTCTATGGCCGTTGCCATCGAGGCGGACTAGCGGGTAGTGTCGGCATTCGTATGTGGATGAGTAGCTTTGCCAGGTTCGTTGATGGTGTTCATTCTAACAGATCTCGTATACTTCCGAAGCCAATGTGGTAGTCAACATAGTGTCATGGTAGAGATGTGCATCTGGTGTTACTCGAAATACTTGCCGTGTGCAACCTAAATCCTCCGCCACTACCCTCGAAGAACTGGACGCACCAGCATCACCGCCAGAGCAAAGTGTTAATTAATCAAACCACAATGTTGAACAAAGAAACAGGAGGAGGAACGGAGGGGGGGACGAAGTAGATGTGAGAGCTAATATACGGCGGTGTTGTACATGTATTTGATCGCGAAGAGAAAACGTGGTTACTACAGACGTCTTTCCCGGCCCACCATACCGTGCTTGGTTTCAGCCGTAGACTAATGTCGGGGGTATCACTCAGATGCCCGCATTTATCCATTCAATCCTCTAAATCAATTTTCAATTAAAAACCAACGCGTGTTACAACAATAAAACGACTCATACATTTCTCAATGAAACCCACTTCCATTAACGCCAGCGCCAAGAAACTTCCTTCCAGTCACCTTTACACTACTAGCCGACGCACATCCCATCACAATCATAAGCCCACGCAAACCCACATCCCCCATTACTTTTCTTACAATTATCTCTTCCTTTCTGGCAGTCCCAGCCAGCGGAGCAACTCGCCGACGCATCCGCACAATCACACTCAAACCTGCGCTTTTTGACGTCGCTAGTCCGCTCCTTTCCAAAGAGGATATACGTGGCTTCGGCGGATCCAAAAGCTTTTTCCGCTTTACTGCGAAGCTTGTCTTCCGAAGCGGGGTCGCGGGCTCCGGATCTGCCGTATGCTGCGACGTCGTCGAGGACTTGGGTTTGCTCGGGAGTGAGCGAAGGGTTTTCGAGCTTGTAGACGTCGAGATGAGCGAGGTAGTCGTTGGTTCTTCTGGTAATGGAGGGGTCTGCAGAGGGTGCAGATTGAGCGACGACTGCAAGGAGCGCAAGGAGAAGTGTTGCGGAGAATTTCATCTTGGAGTGTATGGAATTCGGGTGGTGTAAAAGTGATTTTCTAAAGAAGATGGAAGTTTGAGGAAGACTGAAGTTGAATCTTGAGGTGATTGCTGTGCTGTTGTTTGGTGAAGAGGAACTCTGTCGGTGGAAAACTGGGGTTATTTATATTGTTTGTTGACCTGCCTTTGATCTAACTCGACTGATCAATTTCACTGAAATCATCATCAAGCGAGGCAGACTGCTCTGGTGACGAAAACAGCCTCGCACACCGTATTCACGTAGATGGAAATCTACTGGTGTTTCCGGTACCGTATGATGAATACGAAGTACTGGTGATTTTTATGCCCAGACGTTTTGGGTCATCACCAGCTCATCAGCCAATCCGCTCTCCGAGGAATCACGTACTCCCAGGAGAGCATGATAGATCCCGGTTGACATACAACTCAAGCGAGCTAACGTTGACTTAGATTACGGATGTAAGAGTCTACGTGCCTCATACGACACGGCCATTAATGTTACTCGCGGTGCAGCAGGGATAGCCCTGAGTCAGTGGGTTGCACTGCGCCTTGGGAATAGTTTTGGTAAGGAGTGGTTAACGTTTTGTCGTGTTTACTTAGACAACTTTGAAACGGTTGCACCATTGACGTGGCCCTAATTTCCATTGGCATGTCGTTGAGAGATTAATACCGAGCCATTCGCCTCCAAGTGTATTTCGCACGGTGAACTATCAGGCCCTCACAGACTTGTTGTTGTACCGTGTACGCTGTGCTGAATCTCTCTATTGGCCTAAACTCACTAACTGTCTCTCTAAGTCTAATTGACACGTACACAAGAACTAAAGTGCGTGCGGCTCCACCGCGAAACCCTAAACCAAGCCACGTGATGACCGCACTCAAACCCGTCCCCACACTTGTTTGATATATCTCGACGATCATGTCATATGTGAGATGACTTCACCCGATTTTAAACTCTCAATATCAGCTGAATAGCCACGGGTGTTGTTGCGCCTCGATATATATAGACGTTTCAGCAACCTCGAAGTTCGCATGTATTGGATAATTGACACTCACAGCCCTGCAGCCGTAATTTGCCACTGAACCTGAAGTTTGGAGTTGTCAATATAAAATGTCCTTCAAGATGTGTCCGCCTGTTAGGGCAGCGCGATAGCCGTTATTACAACGAGATTGAAACCAAACCGAAATAATATCTTTAAATAGGTACCGTATTCGTGTTTGTAGCATTGTAGCATTGTAACTAGCTAATGACGTCGTTCAGATTTGTTGTAGAGTATAGACTCACTAAACGCCACACGCAGCAGTGTCCAACATCTAATGTTCAAAAACAATGGACACGTAAGACTTCAGTATTACTCGTTAATAGGGATTATAGTATATTTGCAGGTGTCTCGACAGCGCCCCGACAACAGCGGTAGCGGGGACGAAAAGAACCCTAAACAACCATTGTTACCCAATACTCACCTTATGCACACATATGGTAGTGGATCTAAGCCAAGGACCCATTGCATGACTGCGTCGATAATTACGATTGACGGTTGCACAGGTGGGGTAACGAGAAATTTCAGTACGTATCTTGGCAAATTAGCTCTCAACCCAATCTCGCAGCACCTCCTGGATTTCCTAGATTTGCCCTGTGCGCCTTGCACACTGCTACAACATTGTGCTATGTTCGACTAAATACATAGCACGAATTTATCTTTATTAATAGTCCTCCGTCTCCCTAGAACGTTGCGATAATAGGGTGCAGAGGTCTCTGGTAGCTGTGATTTATTATGGCCGGTATCACCGATATCCCAGTGGTATATTAGTCTAGAACTGACATGATTGGAGTTGACAAACCGAGCGTAGCACAGGACGTCTACGTTGAGCACGGCTTCACTTTTGGCATGAACAAGGCCCGCCGTAAGGCTCTCTCTGGTAGTGTTAGTGCGTGCGTTTAGTTTTAGCTCATCGAGAGTGGGGGTGGAGAGTATCTGCAGTGGAATTAATTGCGAGATAGTCAAGTTTACGGCAACATTTAAGGATCGGGGTAACGACGAATTGTGAGACCATCAAAAGTGGGAACTCAGCTCAAGTCCGGATCATGGTTTTATATCACCAGTTTCGCAGACGCCATTCTTGGGTACAAGTTGTCTGCAGGACAAAAAGTTCCGTTTGAGTGTCTTTGGCACTGTTCTTACGGAGAATGACTATAGGACCAGGAAGGAGTTGTTTCCACGAATTATTCAATGGTTAGTTGGTGTAAATATAGTGTAGTCTGTTTACTCGCTAAGGATTTAACCAGGAAGGGGGATGCGTTTAAGCAGCTTTCCTACTTCGAGGTAACACTGTACCTGTTTTAGCATAGATTGCGGCTCTGACTCGATTTCGGATTTTTTAGTTTTTCAAAACAAGCTCCCCAATCCCATCCAATTCTTTATTTTCTCACCGCACTCGCGCTAGAAATACCTATAAAATAGGGTTCTAAGCGCATTAATCGCATATTAATTTATGGACTTCGCAAGAACCTACAAAGGGTTCCTACAATGGCTCATTACGGAGAATGGCAGCCACAAGTCTATCCGAATCCACACCCTACACCAGGTAAAATAACCTTGAGCGACGCGCAGCTCATATATAGACAAGCTGTTTTCGGACGGCATTCCATAGGATATTTAACTCGTGGCACTATGAAGTCCTATGGACCTGCGCGTTGACTACATAGCGTGAACTACGGGATGGTACTAGAATAGGATTCACAGTCTCTCATCTTATCCCAGGGGGTATTAGACGGAATTTTACTAAGCCGTGTTTCTTATCAGAGTTCTATAATGACTGGTCCAAATTGAGATTAGAGGAGATAATCTAACAGAGCTGCTTCTTGGCTTCAATTCAAGCCCTTATTGACCTTAATCGCCCAAGATCTGTCTATTTTAGCGGGGGAGTCTTATAACGGGTTTATGTAGATGGATGTCCTATACCCCTCCTAGCGGACTCCTACTTCTCTACAGCTAGCACTAGTACCTGGCTAACGACAACCCTGAATTCATCTCCATAGTAGAGATAGTCTGTGCCATAGAGCATCAAATCCGACAAACAATTAGTGGCGATATTAGGGGAAGTGTGAGTTCCTCATCCCCCTCCTCCCCCCCTACCAATCACCCCCATAAGTTCGCCAATTCTGGGTCAAATTCCTCGTCCTTTTCCGTAGAGTAGGTCTATTAAATGTAGATGGATTCCGCGTTATCCTTGCAGGTACCACCCAAGGTTATTAGCTAATAAGTGACACTTAGATGTAAAAGAAGGCGCACTTGATCTCGAGTACACTTGCGAATAAACTTGGCCTCTCCGCCTCTCGGGACCACGTGCACGCGCGCTTCGGTTTCCGAGTACACTTCCCGATCTATTTAACACCTTCACTTTTGTGTCCGACTTCTTCCGTACATAGCTCTGTGAGTGCTATTTCCGAACGAGCCTTGGGTAGGTATTTCCAAGCTAACCTGCCCCTAACCGGCTTCGGTATAGACCAGACTCTATTGTCGCGGCAGGACCTAACTCCGTCCGGCGAGATGAAAAAGCTCAGACCCGGCTTGTCCAACTCCGAACCCACTCTTCCCCCGTGCAATAGCCGAATCGTTGTAGCCGTCGCAGCACTTTCCGCCACGCTCCCGGCTGAGGAGATAATAATGTAGTCAAGACAACCGACCACAACCAACGCATAACCTCGCGCAGTCTTCCTTTTGCCAAAAATGGGACCGGTGAATTATTTAGCCCAAATAGCACGACTCGGTTCCCGTACCGCGTCCGAAAAGCCATCGTCTTGCAGTCGGCACTTTCTATATCTGTATGAGGATGTAAGTTGTTGTTTATTCATACTGTATTTACTCTAGCTAGAGTATGACAGGCCAAGAGGATGTAAGTATCGCGGGGTCCAACTTGGTAAATACCGGAGCTCTACACATACGATCAAGTAGTGCCGGGGTCGGTAGCGGGATACCGTGACTCACACCCGCCGGTTTCGCGGCACAGTAACCTGTGTGATCGCCCCGGCTGGTATCTTCTGATGAATCGAGATAAGCCGAGTGAGCATCGACCATCATGAACTAGTGATGGCCGGTGCCAAGGCTCGCCACCCCCGTCCGCTCTAAGGGTTCAATTCAGCCGGATGGTGGTTTCGCCCATCGGGCAATATCTACCAGGGGTCGCAATATTCTGTCCGCCCGCGAGGTTCTCAGGCGCCCATGTAGTCGTCTAGTTACGAGCAACATATTGTAAGACTAGGGCCTGATTAGGGGACGCCTAGAGCTAGGGATATAGGTCCACCTGTAGTTTTTGCGGGTATTTCGATTGAGACGCAGTGTGGTGGGTCCCCAATCTATAGATGGTCAACTGGGTAAGCTCTAGTGTGGATTATACTCCATAGACACGGCTGAGAGGTGTACTACATTATCACTCGGTCACGACTGCATCGTGAGTCTCGGCTCCGTTTGTCGGCCTGTAAGAAGTTGGTGTTTCGTATGAGGATATGCATGATCTGTATCAGGATCAGGGAGAGCGGCTCATATCAAGATAGTGCAAACTCATATGCAAACGGATATGGATATGGGAGTCTGTATATATACGGGCCTTGGGCCGTCGAGATAAGTCAATCAAGAAGTCGCCAAACCACCCAAAGTAACACCTACCGTCCAAAAACCCCAGGATGGTAAATCGTAGGCTGGGGCGGGGAAAGGTGTTGCCCGGACGGGACAGACTTTGGCAGTCCCTGATATCCACCAATATCTACCGTCCGTGACGGATCTTTAATTATTTCCAGAGAAATTTCTAGCAATCGCCTTTGTCACCTCGCCCACATGGCCTCAAAAAACTAGAAAAAATAGGAATGTATGTATCCATTATCTGGCTACTTACCTACAAACGAACAAACGTGCACAGCGAGGAACCGAGATACATCGCCTTTTAGCTCCGGTACTTGCTGCAGATTTTATTCTTACTTGCTATCGAGGGGCTGTTACTAATACAAAAGGCGTCGGGTTCCCTGCATTTTAACCCGCACAATACCTCGCGCTTGCCTATCTGGAGCACGTGCACGGTTTCCTAGTGTACCTCCCGATCGCTTCCACAACCTTACCCGTTTTTTCCGACTTCTTCCGTACATAATTCCGCGAGTGCCAACTCCATTTCCGAATGAGCCTCGGGTACGAATTCCCAAGCTAGCATGCCCCTAACTGACTTCGGTATAAACTAGATTCTATATAGTTGCGGTACAATCTGACCCCGTCTGGTGAGATGAAAAGCTCAGATCCGACCCCGAACCCCGGGGTTAAGTACCATAGAACCTGTTCAGACGCATATTATATCATCACTCGGTCACGACCGCATCACTCGCATCATGGATCCATCACTCGGAAGGCCCCCGGCACCTATTGTTACATATCTAGTGGTGGCAAGTGACTCAGAGTGGCGAGTGACTCAAGAGTGGCGAAGCATCAAAGTTTTTTCCGATGATCCTTTGTATATAAATCGAGTCTTTCTCCTTCTCTGCTTCTCTTCACTATATCATAGAATCAACACACGGTTCTCCGCTAAGTACTATAGCAACACCTACTGTTGCATGTGTACTTGCATCGTGAGTCTCAGCTCCATTTGCAGTCTCAGCTTCGTTTGCAGTCTGAGCTCGGTTTGATGGCTCGTATGAAGATGGCGCCGTGTAAGGAGGAATGCATGGCCTGTATCAGGATCAGGGAGTCTCAAGATAATGCAAACGTGTATGCAAACAGATATGGGGGCTTGTACATATACGGGCCTTATGCCTTCGAGGGAGATCAATAAAGTCAAGCAAGAAGTTACCGAGCCATCCAAAGTAGCACCCAGTGATACAGTCTAAAAACCCCCGGAATGGCAAATCGTGGTCCGGGGTGCGGCAAGATAGGACGGAGCTTTGCCATCCTGATATCCACCAACATCTATCGTCCGTGGCAGATTTCTAACAGAGACATTTCTGGGAATCAGCTTCGTTACTTCGTTCACATGACCTCAAAAAGATAAAAATGTATGTATACTTCACCTGGATACTTAACTTTAACACCAAGACAAACAAAGAAACGCACAACGGAAAAGAGCCGAGAAGCGTCGTCTTTAAGTTCCAGTAGTTGAAACGGATTTATTCGCCATCGAGGGGCCATTACTAACATAAACGCGTCGGATTCCCACTATTTCAACCCGCCCAATACCTCGCACTTGAGCTTCTCTTTTCCTTTGCTCTTAGGGGATGAGGGGATATGTGGGGATCACGACTTTGCATGTTTCCTTTGTTGATTTTGAGAAGCGGCAAGGAAAGGGAGAAAATGTATGTCATGTCCGCAAGCAGCCGAATACAATATGAACACAAATTTAAATAAACCTCGCGCTAGAGGTGTCTTACGCTGTGTATAGCGTGCATATAACTTGTAGGGCTATATAAGCTCGCGTACATCTACCAAACCCTGCATAAGCATGCAAAATCTGTGTATACATGCCAATACCCGCAGAAAGCCTAAAAACCCTGGTAAGCTACGGAAGCTTACAAAGCATTGTATATCTGACAAGGCTTTACGGCGGGAAAACTCAATGTGTATACTTTGATTTGACTGTGGGTAGTGGTGCTGACAAAGGTAAACTCAACAACTGAGTAACCTAGCTCTGGTATATAGTGGTAGGAATTGGGTATTGTCGAGAGATTACGTGCACAACGTGTTAGGAAATGATGAAAGATGTAACTTGTGCGAGAAAGAAGTACTGAAAACAGAAACTTATTGAAATGCTGGATTGTATGGAGGTGCAGCCAAAGCGGGGTAAAGGCCAAAAGTCTATTCCATATAGATACGTACTACCGAGTCATACCGTGTAACATCATGTATTCTAGGAACTGGTGCTCATGGAAGTAACGCCGGAAACGTCTCCTGTTGACCTTAATATGGCACGCTCGCCTTGTTTTCACGAGCTGTCATACGGTTTGTCTCGTCAACTTAGCCGAGAGGGGTTGGCAGGGAATCTCTGCCCGAATTGTTCCGTCACAGACATTAGCAAGCGCAGTAAATAGCCCTTATACACCCATTTCTGAAGCACGCTCTTGTTTAATAGCACTGATTACCGAATCGGAAACTAGTCCCATGGGTGCTGCGTATACTATAGAGACAGATCTGCTATGGTAACCGCCTACATCGCTAGAGGAGAGCACAATAATGGGGGACGAGTGTGTATATCAGACAGCCGACGACTGGGGGGTTCTGTGTGATGTAGGTAAGTACACCGATAACAATACCGCCGCAGGATATAGGCTATCTAGGAGCCGGCTAGGCTTCTATTTACAGTTACAGACCTACACTAGCGATGAACATGCCCGGATTCATGCAGGCCGGCCCCAATCAAACTATCTCCTTGCAATCCTCAGCATAGAAGGTCTGTGCACCATCAGCAGAATTCTCGTATGCATACCACGTAACCCTAGTCTAGGAGAGTAGAACGCCAGCAAGATTAACCCCAAAACTTCGACTGCTGAAGCCTTCCATTCTACCGCCCAGGGAATAACTCTGCCGGATAATTCGGAATACTCCGAAATAGCCTTCAGCATCTCACTGACATACTATTCATTCGCATGACAACCCTCTTCACATTCACGGATAAAAATGGCCATTTTCTAGGATTGAGATACTGGTGATGTGTGCATGGTGAGGAAGGATGACATCTAATTCGAACCGAAGTCGAGGCCAACGAAATTGCTATGTTAATGATTTAACCCAATATGACTCCCGTATTGGGTGAGGTTCTGTTGTGTCCGGCGCTGTATGCCAAGCTGCCCCCGCTCTGTATAAGGCAAGAGAATACCACCTCGTATTCTTCTGGATCCGTCTGTCCCTGGTACATCTGTAGCTTCTAGAAACGTACACTCTGTTTGTCGCCGGCAGTCTTCACGACGGAGCATGCGCTGTATACTATCAGCGATTTACATTGCCGCGTTGGGGGCGGAAACCTACTGAGCGTACAAATCATTCCTTGTTGAGGAAATCATGAGGGCTAGTCTAGCTTTATATGACGGCGACGAGCAGCTGCAAGTCGGGTGTAACAAGCGGAAGGTTGTCAGGAAGGTTAGGGCTCTAGATCCTAGAACGTGATATATCTATCAGGCACCATGTACCTTCACAGCTTTGTTAAGGACCCCATATGAGCGATTTTGAAGACCATTTAGTGGCTGGCGTTGAATTCGGAGGTGGTGGAACTTCGTATTTTCAATATACGTCAGAACGGCTAGTCAGCACGCGTCTTGGCTAGTGATCCCGAATTCCGCAGTCATCGGAATGATATACTATGTTGTGTGACACACCTACGTAAAAGGGGCTACCCCGCAAACAAAGCCCCTGCCAGAGATTTCTATCGGAAATATGTTCCAAAGAAGAATGGTTCAACGGAAATATATCACCAGCGCTCTAGACTCGGAGGTTCTTGTCTGGGCGTCGCTTGGGTGAATCCGTGATTCTGTACAACGTTACACCGCTTGCACGCTGAATTTTTTGTTACGATATGTAAGTGAGGGTTACTTGAAACGGCCGCCTACACAATACTCGCTAGCCGAACAAGAATGCATATACCGAACGTTTCACCATCCCCACTTTGAATATAATAACTCCAGCCTTACACAAAACCTGCCTGTATACAACCGCACTACAATGGCCACTCTGAAGCTAATCATAGGACTACGGCAACATCCCACCGCGATTAAATGTCTCCATCGCATTGTGCAACGTTGTAAAACGCTAAGGTACAAGACCATAAGTGTAGGATGGGTTAGGGTTGCGGCGGATCACCTGTATTGGTGATATGTGCCGAATATGCTACATACCGTGGTTTGAGTGTCAAGCGTAACTTTGCCTTGGCGATGCGTATTCAAGGAATAGTATGTACCACGATGGCCGCAGTATACTGAAGGCATCTATCCTGGGATATGTCACTTCGTTCAAAGTAGAGTGGCGGATACCGATAGCTAATTACAGAATGAACAGCTATGAGGTAAATTCCATCACCTCTACGAACAGCCTCAACCCTGCTGATCGCTATACTGGTGCTAGATGAATACGAGAAATGTGCTATACACAGCACTTGCGATTCGGAAGAGAACAGAAGACATCCTCGTCCAGATGAGTGAGTTCTGTTTGATGAAACTAACTAGCAAATGTTTAGACTGTAGAAGATCGCAGACCCAGCGTATTCTATCTATAAAAGGTCTCAGAGTCCTCTTTCTCGACTTACTCTCTCCACCGGCTTCTCTTCTTCCAAAGCAACATCCGCTCTATACACATCTCAACCTAATTCTAAACGCACCAATCCGCCACAATCATGAAGCTCTCTGGCCTCATCCTTTTCCCTCTCCTCGCTCTCGCTATTCCTGCCCCTGAGGCAGCTCCTGCCCCCGAGGCCCTCGCTGCTCCTGAGGCCGCCCCCGTTGCCATGCCCGAAGCCAACCCGCACCCTGAGCCCGGAAAGTTGGAGGCTAGAGCGAACAAGACTTGCAAAACGACCGCCGACGGAGTACGCTACAGGACATGCGCTTCGACCAGCTGCACGGCTGTCGGGCAGTATCCGATTGGTAAGTCGGTGACATTCACGTGTTGGAAATATGGCGAGTGCATCAATGGCGATTGGTATGCTCCCCTCTAGATTCGAAGTCGTTAGGAATTACTAATCTTAGGGTGAACAGTCGCTGGCTCAAGGCTACTAACGGGTACTACTCGTCTTTCTACTATTTCGGCTCTTGCACCAGTTGTATGTTATTCCGTTACTCAATGTGCGAGGTGTTGCTAACGGTCTATCGTAGCTTGGCCTCCGACGTGTTAGTACTCTTTTGTCGAGAGTGGGATTTTGGGGAGGCAGGGATGGTATATGTTTTTGGCGGGGGATAAAAAGTTTGAAAAATACAAAAACATGGGTTCGGGGTTTGGTGTGTGCGCTTGCGGAAATGAAACCCCAACGCTCTTTCGGGGTTTACATTTGCATTTCGGAAATAACGATAACTTGTCATAAGGAATGAAGATATTTTTTATCAAACGCAATCGGAATATCGACAGTAAAGGTACGCCAAGAAAAACCGGACTTTGGTTGGCCTAAGGTTGTTGAAGATGATGTCATTACGTAAGTATTAGTTTGTGATCAAGTGATAGAATTAAGACGCTGTAAACCAAATGTGTACCATTCATAATACCTTGCCTGTGAGACAATCAGGGTTGTCCCGGGCAACATGAGACCTTAACGGAAGTAGTAGGCGAGTAATGTTTGTCCGAACTCTTGCAGTCGTCCTCAGTCAATCACTAGGTATAATACCTTGCCAACGACACTATACACAGGATGATGGAAAAAAACATAAACTAACCCTTGCAACCTTCCCCTTAGTTCTGGCTGCGAATTTCAGTTTTTGAATGCCAAGATCGGGTCGCACGACAATGACTACCGGGGGTCATGTTTACCTGGTACATGCGTTAAGCTGGAGGCCTGGTAGCCGGGGCCTTTAGTGCCCGGGTAGAAGCGAACGCTTACCTCTGTGAACGCAAGCTGTCATAGAGTTTAAAAGATGTACTATCTCTGAATTGTCTCCACTCCGCTAGAGCATTGACCGAACCAATCGTGTGTGGATGTTCTTTCCCGAGCTTCTCGAAACGAAGCACTACCACTTGTTCCATCAATACAATGGCTTGATCAATGTGGCCTTGTTTGTTATAAGTCCAGGCGAGATTATTCATGCTGGTCAAGGTATCTGGATGATCTGGGCCAATCACTCTCTGTCTCGTCTCCAGGACATTGATCTCTTGTTCCTCAGCCTCCCTCCACCTCCCTTGATCCCGGCATATTGACGCGAGATTGTCCAAACTCTGCAAGGTGTGTGGATGGTCTTGACCTAGTACCCTCTTTCTTATTTCGGTCACCTGGGTTGCTAACTTCTCCGCCTCCTCAATCCTCCCTTGGTTCAAATATTCCGATACGAAATTACTCATGCTGGTCAAGGTGTCTGGGTGCTCTTCGCCGAGTACCCTCTTTCTCGTCTCCCTTACCACAATCCATAAATCCTCGGCTTCATTATACCGACCTTGGCCGCCGTATACAACTGCGATGGTTGACATGCTAGTTAATGTTTGTGGATGCTCTGCGCCAAGTACCCGTTTTCTCGCCTCTGTGACCTAGACCGCTAGCTCTTCAGCCTCCTTCCAACGCCCTTGGCTAGACAAAATCCAAGCTAGGCCACCCATGCTCTGCAGGGTATCAGGATGTTCAGGGCCGAGTACCCTACTCCTTGTTTCTATGACAGCCAGCTCCGCGGCTCCTTTCCACCGCCCCTGGTGCCAATACACATCTCCTAGACTATATTGTGCTTCAAGTGCACTTTCGTCAAGATCAACGTTACGTTGCGTTCTCTCGTTGATTCTTCTTTGGCACAACTGCACCAAGAAATCATCAAAGATACCCCGGTCTAGTATTGCTTCGCGTGGAAGAGTGTTAACCCAGCATTTTACATGTGATTGGAAAAGCATCAGATGGCCAATGCTGATATCATATCTACTGCGCAATCGTTCAAGCCATTTCCATCCTTGCACTGATAAGAGGAAAGTCCTGAGTTGCATGAGGCAATCGCGATAACGATCTCTGCAACCGACCTTTGTGATATGCCAAATCAGGAATATCGAAGAGTACCCTAGAAAGGGATATTTGGTCTCGATTTCGACAGGAATTCCCACCAAATCTCCAACAAAGGAAGAGAACGATAGGTATGATAATAATGTAATCGCAACCGGACCGTGTAGCTCGTCCCGTTCGAAGACAAAATCGCGATGCCCGGTATGGTCCGATGTAAGTAGGAAATCTTTCAGTGAGGCGTGAACAATCTGAATGGTGTTGTCGGGCGATATTGTTAGGAGAGGCGCAACCCCGTTGATGGTGTGTCGGGCATCGTTCTCTCCAATATCGTAGTCCTCATGGCTGGGCAGGCCTTTGAGCATTTCTATTGCAACAGCAAACTCGTTAAGATGTAACGGGCGTGCAGCTGCCAGTACCAGCCGAAGTGCATGGGATTTCTGCTTGCGGAGAGCTTCCGACTCTGTGCTGGCAATGCGTTGGAGAATGCCGTCATATAGTGCTTTCAGTCCCGCTGGCGGCTTCTTCAGAATTTCTTCAACTTGGTAATGGTTGCTCTCTAGTTTAGATATCATAAGTCGAGCCCACAATATCATACCTTCGGAGCCATCAATCAAAAGCGGAAGAAGACGGTCCTTCACTTTCGGATTCCTTAATCTCCGGGAAGCTTCTAATGTCACTGACACAAACTTTTCGATGTCACCCCCAACATCCTCTGCTGTGATGGAAAGATACTCCCACATGCGGGAGTTGTTGCCAATATCTGGTATGGCCAATCTAGAGAAGACGATTACTTTTGCCAAAGGAGATATACCGAAAAGATCTGTTAGTTTGAATACGAATTCAGTGATTTCCATGGTGGTATTGCAGTATTCGTCGAGACCGTCGATGACACAAATGCAACCATCAATGGACTGCAGCACTCGTATCAAAGCTAACCACATCTGCGGAATTGATGTGGCGTATGCATCCATAGAAAGCATCCGCTGGGCGGTAATGATTGAATGCAATTTCCTCTTTTCCAAAGGTGTGCCAGGGCTCTCAATGAGCTGAAACAGGGTATTGCGTAAGATGGAAGCTACATCATTTCTATTTTCAATTCCAGTCTTGCAGAATATGCGGAGAACAGGCAGTGTGGAGGCAGACATATGCTGTATAAGTTGAGATGCCATTGTGGATTTGCCGCAACCTGGCTTTCCGGAAACCCAAAGGCCGGATCCGTTGGAGGAATTCATCCAATTTTCGACCTTTTCGTTCTTAAGAAACCAATCACAGGTTCCATCGAGATGCTCTTCGCTAAGTCTTTTCAGGTCAGAACAAAATGCGGCTTCCGCGTGACGTAGCCACTGGCCGTTCTCAACCGCTTGCTGCAGTATGGCAACTTCTCGCAATGATTATTTCAGTACCAACTTCAAAGACAGTAGTAGCAAAAGCAATTACAAACATTCCATAGTCAATAACCGAATGTCTCCCTGGACTTCCCTTTCCAATTGCGAAATATTGTCTATGACAAAGTTAGTGACTACGGCGAGGCCCGAATTCTGATAACCATCTTACTACAGATTCCCTGGAATTTTCTATCGAAAGGTTTAAACGCAGCTGATATATACCGTCCTTCTAAAATGTCAGCTTCGTAGTGCTGAATCTTAGGCAATTGCGACATTTAGCACTTACGGGCCGTCCTTTTGTTAAAAAACTTCACTGCCCGAAACAGGAAATTGAGAACCTCGGTTAAAAGTGACACTAAGTCATCATATAGCTGCCGCAGGAGTTCAACTGATACTTCGTGATGGGCAAAAAGTGCTATGTAAGTATCTGTGCGAAAGACAATTCGAGCGATGTAATCTAAGGAATTCACAATCTTCTCGCAAGTTGCACCTTCTTCGACGGCAGCCTACCGACCGTGAGTTTGTTACTAGCGGTTGTTGAAGTACATTAAATTGTATACCAGCAATATAAATCGAAAAGCTCCCCACCCTAATGCTGTATTGCGAGGGCTATGCTGCACCATAACGTCGGCCGCAACTGCATACTAATTGATCGTGTTGAAAATATTTTGAATAGTACTCGTGAATGCATATCTTTTCCGTTCGACAAAGACAGCTGCCGTCTTAACTGCATCTAGTAGTTCAGCGTACGTCGCTGTGTGCCGATCTACCGCAGTCCATTGCTGTAGCTCTTTGGGTGATAGTTTCGAGCGGAAATAGTCGAATGATCTATCCCATGCTGAGAGCAACTTTATCTGAGAGCCCTAATCCACGTTAGATAGCAGTGAACGACGCCCAGGAAGACTTACCGGCGATAGCCCGGATGACATGGTCATGTTATATCGTTTTCTGGTTGTGACGGGTGATGAAATTAACTGCTGAGTGATTTGGTGGATTCAAATTGTTTTTTAGGCTGAAGACGGGGAACTAAAAGCATCTGTGGGGGTTCCGTCTGACCGGATAAGATTAACCCGGAGGTATTAGTAATTTCCTAAACTGGAAGGTGACGATGACGCACCATTGACTGCAAGAGTAACCAATATAGTCATACCTGCAAGACAATGCACACTCGTTTGTTACGCTGATTTGATGCAGCATCCTTGCACCGAACACTAAATTGCAGCTTTTACATTTTTAGCATTTAGAAAGTGCTAGTATAGATCGAGAGCCTTGATGGGCAATAATGCTTGCAGAAGCGCTGTCGAGCGAGGGGTGTTATATGCATCTCTTACTTTCGACAACTATAATTTTGCGGGTTACTCCGAAATGACACACATAGTCGCTCTTGTCTCAAGCCATCAGCACGATGCAGTGCCAGCAACAAGTGCCAAAGTACTACATCATGAGCCGTCAGGTAACTTCTATCTACCTGTCAAGAACAGATAAACTTAGCGTCCGGTAGTTTTTTACAATCTGATGGCGGACAATGTTAAGGCGCAAAACTGAAAGCCTGATATTACACTTCAATCAAGCTCATGAGTTTAACTCCGATAGCAACATACACAATGCGTAAAATGTAGTTAAATCACGCTCGGTCACATGCATATGTTACTATCTCCAGAAATCTTGAGTGGCAGCTCCTAACCTCCATTTTGGCCACTACTTTGGATTAAATCCACAGCCGCTTGATCCTTATTGAAGATATCCCTAAATAGGGACCGGCAAGTGAAATAGGGTGCTACTAACTACGTTTTTGATGTAATTCATGATGCAATCGGAATTAAACTCATGGATTTAGTTGAGTTAGATTGAGCATGCGTATAAACTTAGGTAATTAGCTATGATGGGGGGCAGTGGTGACAGTGAGGCACCTGTGTGACCCTCTGTTAGGTGTAGGTAAGTATACGACACTGTGCTCGAGTGGGTGAGGGTTTGTAACGATGCAGAGTACCACAGTGTTGTCAACCGTCCCGTCTACAATATCTGCAGGACGGACAGGACGGTGCCAAGGCCGGGGACGGCAAAAATACCGTCATTGGCCGTCATCCACCGTTACCGGCCGACATCGGGCGGTTACTATTAATACATACACTGTAACTGTAGAGCGCGCGGTACAAGATATAAATAGATTTATCTATATTCCTAGACTCTCAATCAGTAATAAGCATTCAGGTTCGGATGGAGCAGATTGTGAAGGATCTTGCTTCACAGTCAAGATAGTGGAGAAATGTACTTATTATAACTGAATATCTATTATGTATGATGACTCGCAAATCATCAATGGATGTCGGCCGGGGACGGAACTTTACCGTCAACGGCCGTCCCTTCCGTCCGTCCCCGTCCGGCCTCAAAAAAGACGGCGCCGTTCCGTCCAAGCTCAGGACGGACGGGACGGTTGACAACACTGGAGTACCATAATTCCTATTCATACAACACAATATCAGCCAGTCAGATCCTTACACGGTTTCATACCCCGCACCTGAGCTCAGGCTGAACGTTTTCACACCGCTACATCGCCAGTTTCTCACTTCCCTCAGCCTGTCTGCAGTGAAAAATCTTGTCCCCCAATTAGCACTCTACGCACTTACGACATGCCTGTCCCGTTTAGTTTCTCAGTCGGCGACTTCCTAGCTGTCACTGAGCTGACCGGGAAGGTGGTGCAAGCATGGAGAGAGAGCGTTGGCTCCGCTCCTGGTGTTCGGTCGTTTCTGGAGACTCTTACTGCATTTCAGCGAGCGATTTCTACCTGCCAAGCACTTGCAGTAGAGTGGACAACTGCAGGATGGGGAAATCACCATAGCCGAGAAGTCAGTGGAAAATGGCGTCAATCACCAGTTGCTGCTCTGCCGTGAAAAGTTGGAGCGACTTGCCAAGACAATTGAGCCTTATACACGGTCGCGCATGAAGCAGAGAGGCACGAGGACGAGCCGCGATCAAATGAATAAGATAAAGAGGATACTCAAGAAAGAAGATGCGGAACCCCTGCAGCGAGATCTTCTTATCCCCATCCAAGGTTTGGAGGCTTATACTTCAACTTTGGGAATGTGAGTGCTCTCTTTTGCCCCACCGACAACGGCCTTCCACTCGGATATTACTTACAGGTTGAGTTGACTGTATCCAGGCAAGTGATGATGCACACTATTAAAAAATTCGAGTCTTGCGGGGTAGCGATCAAGTCCACCTAGCAGAAGGTCACGGAAATTCACACAAAGCTGAACACATTTTACATGGAGGTTCCGAAGCTACTAGGCTATGCATGGGAAGGAGGATTTTCAGCGCACGACAGACCAATAATCCTAATGGATGCTTTGGGTAGAACGGTGCCATCCCATTTTTGTTTTGCAAATCACCCATGGTTTGCTGCCATCTGTCGTCATCGCATTGTATATGCGTGGCTAACTGTACAGATATCGACAAATGCAGCAAACATTACGGCTACAGACTGAAAGGCAAAGCTGGGAGCAAGAGACCCATCCAAATGAATAGTGTGAAGTCACTGGCATCCAGGTTCTACTAACTGAAGTCCGGGCATGCGCTAGTAGGCACATACTTGAAACGGTTCGGCTACCGAGATGATGACTAATGCTGGTGGTGCAGCGGTGGAGGTTGGATGATGGCCCAGACGCGGGAACACCTTTTTCGCCACTGCAGCCGATGGAAAGACCGGCAGAAAACACTCTGGAAAGAGGTGGGGAAAGCAACGGGATGGAGAGCGGGCAGATGCCGACACGTGCAAGTCTCTGGGCTGCTCTCCATGGAAAAGTGCGATAAAGCAGTGATGGAATTCCTGGCAGCTACTGATGTCGAGAAGTTCCCGCCCAAGCGAGTGGAGGAGTAAGAACCAACGGCCTTTCCATCTCTCCCCCTTCTGGGATTTCATTCAGCTCATATTCTTTGAATCTTATCGACCGCCTTTCTTGTAGAGGCTTTCTTTTGTTTGAAGGGGATGACGGGTAGCAGGGGTGGAGCTCCGCCATCTAGCCGGCCAGCCCGGAGACGGAGGGGATTATGGGGCTGTCATACTCTAAGTAGAGTGAATACAGTATGATCAAAACAAACAAACAACAACTGTACACATATTTCGCGATCTTCTCGAGCTGATATTTCGCAAACTTCCCGGCCACGAGAAAATGAAGAATGAACAGTACAACCTCGAACTACAGTATACGGAGTATTATTCAAATCTTCTGAATGGTCGCGCACGATGTCGCCAGGATCAACTATTCTCACGAGAATTTTGATTCAGATTTCAGTGTATGTTGCAACAGCTGAACTTCTACCCGCAATCACTTGTCCATGCTGTCACCAAAAAGTTCAGCAACATCAGAAAGCGTCCTTAAGATGGCCAGTACCACCTCCAGTAAATTTATCTCTCCAATACCACCTATTGCCGATTGTAAAAATAGCTCTCGCTGCTACAGCGATTTTAGATGCTACTTTGGATGCTAGAATGACTTGTTGATTGACTTGTTGCTTGACTGATCTTGTTGAAATAGTGATACTTAGAGAAGCTTGATTGGATATTATCTAAGAGTGCCATAAGGCCATATATATGAGTACAAGTGTGAATGCGAGCGTACGCATCAATGTATCGACCCTTCAGGCAGACGGCAATCTCCGGCCATACGAGACTCACCTCCAGCCATACGAGAGTCATCTCCAGCCATAAGATGACAGAGACCTATCATGCAATACTCCCCCTCTTGCTATACACTGTAGAGCAAGAAACAAATGAAAAAGATGAAACAAAGTGATTCCCATAGTAGCCTCCTTAAAACCTTATGAAATTGAGCAGGGAACGATTACTATGATAGCCTGAGGATGGCCACCCATAATGAAACACAGAAATCTGCATGCCCAAAAGGAAAGTAAAACAACCTTTAATCCAAACTTAAATCCAACCATAAATCAACCTCTATTACCATAGCCCCATTGCAATGGTGAATTTCTTGTGCTCATCCATGGGCAAGGACTTGGTTAGTATATCTGCCACATTGACATTGGTATGCCCATAGGAGTAATCAACTGTCTTGCAAGCACACCGGGCTCAATTGTTGTGATAGCAAACATTGATATGCTTTGTGTGAGCCTTTATTTACCCAGTTGTGATATGACTAAGTATGCCTTGATTGTCACAATTGACCAGGAGTGAAGATGCATCTTGGCAATGTATCTATCAGTGGAGCAGCAGCAGTCACTTCGCTTCACAGGAAGGTTCAGAACAAGGAATGTACTTGCCATGAAGGGTTGATGTGGCAATCAGATCTTGTTTGTTTGTCTGCCATGAGGCTACTCAGTTGGTGAGAAGGAATATGTGACCACCTTGAGATTTGTAGAGGCCACTATGATTGGCCCAATCCAAGTTCATGTAGCTAGTGAGTTGATCATTCCTGCCAGTACTGCCACTGCTGCTATAATAAAGTCAAGAGTCAGCGGTGAATATAAGATACTGGAGAACCCTTTGTACAGTGGTGTGATGGCTGGTAAGAGGGGGGGATTTGGATGAGTAAGGTGCAGTGACTGCGAATGGGATATCAGGCTGAGTTGCAAGTGCCAGGTACATCAATGACCTGACAAATGCCTCGTAGCCTTTGTGAACTTTTACTTCTATCTCCATCTGATTCTTGGCCAGATTCAGCTTTATATTAGTATTTACTGGAGTTGATACAAGTTGAGCATTATGTATACTGATTCATTTCAGAATTGTGGTGATGACAACAGTCTGGCCAAGACTGATTTCAGTACTTTTTTTCTCAACGTGGAAATTGTTGTATAGGAATTGGCAAGGCAGGCTATGATAAGTAATCTTTTAGTTGTCTGAAATGCAGGCTATAACTTTGATCAAAGTTTTGGTAGCGTCTTCTGTGTATAGCATTGAAATATTGTTGATACACAACAGCATCAGAATACCATTGCTGTAGGTATACAGGATATGTTTAGATTGAGACTATATAATCTAGAACGTAAGCAAGTATGCATTGATATTGTTGGGCGAAAGTTGTAGTGCGTATGTCAGATCTTAAGGAGCTTCCTTAAGTAGAACCACAATCACATGTGGTAGGAGGCCTTTCTGTCAGCCATTCGACAGGGTCATACACTTATTATCGTCATTGGCCTTATGATTAAGCAATGTAGTAACCATAACTAAACAATCAATGTTGCTGGCATGTCTGCCAACTTCAGAGATAATATAGTGACAAGTTGTGAACTTTTGGACCAGTGCATAACTTTCTCTGATATGCATTTTTTCATAGTCTTCTATTACTTAGCGTGCTATGAACCATATGGGGCCATCAGTATTGTGTTTCATCTTGTTGACCCAGTTTGATCCAGTTGGCTTGTTTGCCAATTGCCTGGCTTCCCAGAAGTTGATAGTATTGAATGTGTTATTGAGCCGGATTGATGTGTATTCATCTTGCCACTTCTCATTTCTAGTGGTCTTCTTGTGGGCAGTCCATGGCCTGTGCATATGTGACTGGCTCATGGTTGATGGATATTCATCTTGACCTGTTTCAATATCCTTGATATGTTCCGTCTTTTCTGGCAGCTCAAAAATTTCTGCTTTGTCTGCATGTTGGCTGTAATTATGAGTATTCCTTTCCCAGTGGAAAATGTTATCACACTGTGATTTTACTAGTTGGAATGCTGGATCCCATATCATTCAAAGTGTAGTCAAATCCTACAAGTAACTTTCCTTTATATATGGCTTGGACCTTGGGTTGAATTCTCAAAGGTGTTGTGATCAACAGATAAGTCAACTGGGATAGCTCACAAATTATCAGATTGTTAAAGATGAGTCTTGTACAATATATTATGGCCATCATTGTTCTGAGTGGGCATGCCAAATACATGAACCAGTTCATTTCCAGTTGAGCATGGTGCTTCAGACCGGTTGCAATTGTCTGTTTTGTTAGGCCTTCTTTGGGAGTTTGCTGGTGAAGGTATACTCCAGTATTGACAACTTCCACCCCAGATAAAAGGAATATCTGGAAGTCAATCATCATAGATTGTACTTTGTGGAGAATGGTCTGAATCATGAGCTTAGTAGTACCATTCTTATGTTGAGAGTAGAGAGGCTATGGCTTGTATATGACACAATAAGCAGGAAGCACCAGCTGGAAGGACTAGTCGTCACATTGTCTGTGGCCATTATCACACCAAATTAATTATACTTCATATTCCGTAGTATCAACTCTAGCCTGAAACCATTTATAGTCTGAGGTGAATATTTTCAACTTCATATCTAGGAGAATCCAAACAGTGGTATAGAGTAGGTAATTAATGATGTATATGATATGGTAGTAATAGCTGGCTGAGGTGAGTGTGGAGAATGTTCCATACACATCCAAATGTACAAGTTTAAATGGTGCTGTACTGAGCATGGTTTTGACATTGAGGATCATTTGCCTGTGCTTGAACTGGATACATATGGTGAACATTTTGTCATTATTTATATACCTATCAATATGAGACCATAGGGCTGTAGGATAAATGTAGGCTAAATGGGGGGGCCACAGTCATTTTTCTGCAAATGTAAAAAGCTTCTGAGTTGTCTGTGGACATAAGGTAGCAGGTGGAAATTGAGGTACAGTGCTGGTGGCATGTTGAGAGGCGGTGTTGAATGAGCAGTGAGTACATTCAGTGGAGTACAGTGTGGCGGGAAAATCCGTTTTACCACACCGCCACCAAGCAGCTTCGCAGAAGACTGAGCTACGGTGGGTGTACGGTGATACAGGGGTGAAGGAGATGGAGGGGATGACGGGGGCGGACGGTGATACAGGGGTAATGGAGATGGATGGAGTGGTGGGGAGTATATATTTGGGTGACCCCTGTGTGGCGGGAAAATCCGTTTTTTGCCACTACCGCCACACAGCGTGGCAGAGAACTGAGCGACGGTGGGTGTACGGAGATACTGGAATGACAGAGATGGACTGGGCGACGGGAGCAAACAGATATACAGGGATGATGAACACAGACTTTGTGATGGGGGGCGTACAGAGATAGACTACACGACGGCGAGTATATATTCGACAGACCAAAGGACACATAGACTCCCATATCTCATCTTGTATCTCATATTATCTTATCATACAACGAATTACACACTCTATATCCCCATCTTTTGATCTTACTCGCGCTTTCTGAAACTCTGTGGATCCATGCAATTGCGTTGGTCATCGTGGCTGGGTAGTATCATATCTTCTCACCCTCTTTCTATGCACCTCGAGCCAGAACCGCTCTTTCTCATGAATTCTTTCTGGATGCCGCGAGAGGTGCGGCAGCATGTTGATGATGGGCTCGCTGTCCTCTAGCTCCAATGTTTCACCACACTGGGGTAGATAGACTCTTATCTCATTTGATATCATATTATCACCTACTATGAATTACACACTGTCTCTTTCCCAGCTTTTGCTCTTACTCAGTCGTTCCGAGATTTTGTGGATCCACGCAATTGCATGGATCCTTAAGGCCGGGTACTATCATATCTTCTCAGCCTCTTCCTATGCTTCTCAAGCCAGAACCGCTCTTTGTCATGAATACCTTTTGAATGCCACAAGAGTTGCGGAGGAGTGTTGACCATGAGCTCTCTGCCATCTAGCTCCACGGATTCACCACAAAGCGAGTGATCGTGCAGAGATGTGTGCTCAATAATGCTTGTTGTCACATTATCTTGCTGCTTCTTGAAGTGTACTTTGTAGACACACTTGTTACTGCCAAAGTTAGTGCAGTTGTTGGAGATATGATATAGAGATCATTGATCCAATTACCTGTAATGGAAATTGATGGATATGATAGTGACCACATACTGAGTTGAAATGTAGCTCTGAATCCAGCTGTGTCCAATTGATTGTTGCATAGAAGTGAGAGCTCGAATATAGGTGTGTAGAGAGCAATGACTTCATACTCCTGTGAAATATGAATGAGTCCACAGTGGCTTACTGTAAGTTTGATATTATCTCCAACATCAATGACTATTGGCTGATACAATTCCTTTATAGAGTTGAATCTGGTGTGGTGATTGTATAGATGGTAAGATGCTCCTGAATTGATCACCCATGCAGCTAGATCCCGGTCTGTGGTGAGTGTTTTTGCATTGTTGGTAACTCAAGTTTATTTGCTATCTCCAGCTGTGGTAAGTGATGTGGTACCATCGTTGATTGTGTTCTCTTCATCCAAGGTATGTTTGAAGTGGATGCAGTCTGACTTCAAGTATCCTGGGAGACCACAGTGGTTGTAAGTTGACTTGTCCTTCCTGGAGGTATTTGCACCACTGTTATGTGTGTAATTTTCAGAGTGCGGTCTCTTTCCACACACTTCAGTGCTGTGATTGTCCAGTGAACTATGGGTGCATTTGTTCTTCTGCAGTCTGTTCCATTGTCTGTTTCATGGTACTTTCCCTTGTCAGTTTCCATGTCAATTTAGTTGTTGTAAGGGCATGTACGCAAGTGTTCAGCCTCATAGGCATACGTGTGGTAATTGTAGGAATAAGGTTGCAAACATGGATGCGAGTGATTGTAGGTGTAGATGTATATGTAAGATTATTGCTAGAGATCTAAGGCTCATGGTGAGCTGACTATATAGAATGAACTTTACCCGGCCCCGGATCATGTGCCGCCGTTACATTATCCCCCTGTTTAGGCGCAGACCTCCAGGGCTGCATAAACCGTACAAGAGAGAAGGAAATGAAAGGAAAGAAAGCATTAAACAATCATGCCGCGTACATACTCGTACGGAATCATAAGTCCCGCTACCGATTGGTACCACTCAGGGCGACCTTTCGGCGGATCCGGCGCACAGGGAAAATCCACCTCCACTTGACTGACTCTAAAGGTGGTAAAAACCCGTGCCAACGCCATTTGTACCGGGCCGAGATTCAATCAAGTAATAAAGTATGGAGAAGAGAAGAGAAGAGAGAAACAAAAGAAAGGAATGCTCAATTAATCACTTTTCTTCCATTCCTGAGTCCTGAAACTCTATAGACCCATTTCCTCCGCTCTCGAGTCTCGGACCTCAATTCCTCCTTATCTCCACTCCCAAACTCAGCCGGCATCCAACGTGCCATCCAGTACAGCACTCGTGGTTCATATCTCGGTGTGGTTCTTGGTCATAATCATCAGGGTGGTAGAGCTTCCGCTCATCACTTGGCATCGATGGGAGCTTCCGCTGCCGGCATCGTTCATAGCCATTGGTGATCGTCAATCATATACGTCAATCGTGTAGTCTCGTCTCATTCGCCGACATCTAACATGTAAGTTTCTGTAAAGCGGTGATACTTCACAATTTCAAGTGAACTTGCGCTCTCCCGAGCCTTTGTGCAGTGCTGCGTAGAAGATCTCCCAGTCGGTTGTCATCAGTAAGTGGCATTGACTCGGTAATCGTCGTTCGAAGTCCGCTTCAGTGATCATCCGGCCGACTTCATGGTTGCGCTCTCGATAGGCGGCTTGAGTAGAATGTTGGTCGACTTCTCGGTAGACATCTCGGTCAACTTCTCGGTGTGTCTCGGTAGACTGCCTCTCCGTGGGCTTCGACTTGTCAGTATGATTTGATCATGTAGACACGGCTATCACCCTCTTTGAAAATTCGTTGTCTTGTCGGTGGTCATTTGGTACCCTCTGGTAAGGAGGTGTGGCATTCAGTTTGGTATGCCGTTCGGCCATAGTTTCTTGATCCTGCGGTACGCCATTCAGTAAGCATCGTGGTTAGTGGTTTGGTACGGTAGCTCCCGATCATCTCTCGTTCGATCTCTATGTGAAGTCCTTCGGTAGTGATAGCTGTCGTTGTGAGATCACGGTGATTATCTTTTGGTGGTTATCTCGACTGTCGTGGTGCCTATCGGTTGGCTATTCGGTACGCTCGGTGGCCACATTCGATCTCGTTTGGTGGCCTAATTTGGTTGTCATATTATAGTTATTTGGTATCTCGTTCGGAACTGTTTTGGTAGCTGTATTTGTGTTCCTTCGGAATCTAGTTTGGAATGATTCGATAGCTATATTGCACTCATTCGGCATGGATCGGGCTCGTTTGACTTATCATCACTCTCTGGTGCATTTGCAAGTATACTGGAGGTCCGTCGTATGCTAGGTGAGCTTATCGTCTCAGATCGCTGGGTGCGCTTTCCGGCTTTCCTCCAGTTGTGCTTGTTGAGTCATCTGTAGATGTGCTTTCCATCATTTGACTCGGTGCACTGATCATCGTTCTCTGAGTCCACTAGTCAATTCGTCTCCAGGTGCACTTGCCGCTGCTAGCCTTCTCAATTGGTGAATGTATCTCACGGTGCTTCGTTCTGCACTGCCAGTACGGTAATTGTTTGCGGTAGGGGTTGGTGGGATTCCGATAGGGTCATCCCCCTCTTTTTGAAAGTGGTTGCTCCGCTGGCGACTAATCTCATTCTGCTTCGTAGGGAATATCGATTGGAAGGGCTTGATTTGGGGCTGATTCCGAAGTCGATTTGTAGTAGTCAATTGCCATCGTACTTGTGTAGCTCTGGATCTCCAAGTCTGAGTCGGGATCTCTTTCAGGATAGTATTCTCGTTAATATAACTTTGTAACAAATTCAGCATTGTATTCGGTATTGTATGTGGCATTGTAATCGGCATTGTTATTGGCATTATATTTGGCATTGTAATCGGCATTGTAATCGGCATTGTAATCGGCATTGTAATCGGCATTGTAATCGGCATTGTAATCGGCATTGTAATCGGCCATACGGCACTTGATTTGGTCTCTTGAACAGTAGTCGGGATTGTACTTGGTACGGCAATGCCACCGGTACGTATATGTGCATCTCTGCACACAATTGCTAGTCTCATAGATTGTCATTGTCATCGAAAGTACGCATATTAGATAGGGTAGAATTCCACAGAACTGTGTGTATATGGCCATACTCAAATGATTGATTGTCATCCGTCTCTGAGCATTGATGCATCTCCGGGATGGGCATATCGGCGCTCATAAGTCCAATTCTCATAGTCTCAACGATAGCTCTTTTTCTTGATAATGTAGCCTTCCGCAGGACCATCGTCTCTTGTATCTGGGACATTATCTCGTGCCCGGGCTTCCAATTGTAGTTTATAAGTCTTCCGCTCCTAAGTACGCACTCAATTGTCATTCGTCTGTCGGCATTATCTCTGAATTGCAGACCCGCACAGAGTTGTACAGCTCTGAATCTGCTCCATCCGTGTTTGCCAAAAGAATCAAGAGAAAGGATGGAAGCGGTGGAAGGGGAAATCCAGGAGGCCTTGTCAATAACAGTTCGCTCACAAGGAGCCAAGCCCCGCCGTCCAGTCACTCCCTTCGTGTCCCTGTGAGCCGGTAGCAGTCATTCAGGATCCCCATGTGGACCCCCTTCTGCCGCAACTACCACCGCTGCTCCTTGCTCGCCCAATCAGCCTGCGAGGGTTATCACTTCTGCTGACTCACGATGCCACATCCATAGGTCTCTATACAGCCGCTCCCAGCAAACTGGTGCAAACCCCAGACCGTTGGGTGAATGTCATGATAACCGCCTTCTAGATAGCAGTCATCATGCGGTCCCCGAGTTGGTTTCCCCGGGAGAGGAATGTCCTACAACGGTACAGAAGCTTCATTGATGCTTGTGGAGAAGGACTGTCCTCACCGCGATTGTCTCGGTAGCATAACTCGCGCTACAGACATGTTTCCGCTGCACGATAGCATCCACATCTCAACTTGCTCTTGGGCAGTCCATGATGGAGGCTGCGAGAGAAGTATATTGTTTGAAGGTAAGACCGGCACAGTGACCGATCGACCATTACCGGGTTTGGGCCCTAAACCCCGGCAGTTTAGTACCACATACATCAAGATGGGCACGTCCGGCAGATCCATTTGTAATTCTGAGTCCATTCCATATCACCATAAGGACTGATAATGTATTCCGTTTAATAATACTAATTTTGCTGGTATAAATATATATTGACTGAGTGCTGTGGAATGTATCCCGGCCTTGAAGATGAAAACTCGTATTATCCAAATCTCCTCGATTGATTGGATTCTCCAATTAGTCACCAGAAAGTGGTGCCTCAGGAGGTGGTAGTCTCGAATCATAATGTCGTCTCTCCCGTAGCAAATATAGACAATCTTGATTGCCTTTCTTGACTCGCTCGCAGTCATACCCGTGGTGCTGCCGGAAGTCCAGTGCTTATTCGGTCCGTAGGTAATAATTGTCATGTGCAGCGTCCGTTGCCGTTAATGTAATAGTGCAGTCGAAACTCATTGATATGGTCGGCGAACTGTGATTGTCCATAATAATCGCGCTCTGACCGGTCATCGTAGTAATCGTGGTAATCGTAGTCGGTCTGCGGAATTGTGTAGGTCTCGACCGTAAATGAACTTCTCGCTGTGCAATGTATTGCTGCTAGTTTGCTTCCATCGAGGGAACGCTTCTGATAGTAACGGTGTATCAATCAAAGGGTGTCTTCACGGAAAGTGCACTTCGCTCGTGCAAACGTTCGTGGCGGTAAGAGTGCTTTATTCGTAGACTGATCCTCTTCCATAGGTATGCTTCTTCGCTCGAGTAGTGTATCCGTAGGTATAAGTCGCCACAGTATGCCTCTGGAAGTGGGCTTCTTCGAGGTTACTAGAGCTGTAGGTGTACATGCTAACTGAGATAGGTGCACTTAGCTCAAATAGAACGATAATAGTCGTAACTGTGCTGACTCGTAAATCGTCTCTCGACTTTGCCTTTGGTTATTGATATTGCTGATTCAGGGGTAACATCACTCCGTTGCAGCATCTCGGGCTGATGATCGTGCTCAATTGACTTGTAGGAATGGTGTTCGAACTCAATTAGATCAATCGTATTCGATTACTCTCTTTGGCAGAGTCGGATACTCGCGTCCAGTAATCGTGATAAATGTCGTCATTGCCGGTGACGAGTCTTGTGCGCCATTAGGTCTCCGAACTCTTCGCTGCCATCAGGTGGCTCAATAGAATGAAGCAATGATCAACGCTCAGTTCTTCGCAAGAATGACGCTTCCGGATCTCCTTTGGAGGGCTGTTTTCTCAATTGTTGACTGCATAGGGTCGCACGTCGGAAAAGGGGTAAACTCGCGAAATTCTGTGAGCGAAACGTATCCGTTTACTGAAAAAGCTATAATACTGTGAGGGCACGTATGCCAGCGTTCGGCCTCATAGACATTCGTGTGGTAATTGTAGGAATGCTGTTGCAAACATGGAGGCGAGTGAATGTAGCTGTAGATGTATATGTAAGATTATCGCAAGAGATCTAAGGCTCGTGGTGAGCTGACTATATAGTATGAACGTTACCCGGCACCGGATCACGTGCCGCCGTTACAGTTGTCTATTACCTGGTTTGCTTACTTGACTGGTTTCTCTCCCACCATTTCATTTGCCTCTGCCACAAGTTCCACTACTGGTGTAAAGAGCTGTTTCACGTGGATGTATTAGAAATCTCTTTGGTTAGGTTTAGTTCATTTGGTATACTGTCTGCTTGCATTCATACACTGCTGTGGCAAGGAGGTAGGAATGATTTGTTCAAAAATCTCGATAGTTATTTAGTACAAATTGGATAGTGTGGTGAAGATGTGTATATTCATGACTTCATTGGTGATATGTTCAGTGGTGCTGTTATGGGGGTGATAAACTCTAAGTAACTATACTCCGCAAGTAAGAACTGGGCTCATGGCCGTAGATCCTATTCTTCCTTGGAGGAATGTTGTACTGCGTATCATTTTGCTTCAGGGCGCTCTACCGTTCCTGTGCTCAATTTAATAGGCCCTATGCAAAGGCTACCTCTATGAGCTCCTTTCCTATCGGAGGGCCAGGCACAGCGGAAACACTCTCCCTTCTCTTTCCTACTGTCGATTTCGATGAGACAAATCCCTTCCGTCTTCAGATAGTTTCGGTTAAAGTGTAGCTTCTGAATTCGTAAGGATTTCTTAGTTGATCCTAAGGGATTAATGCAACCGGAATGGGTTTTGCTGGTAGCTTTAAGAGATGCAATTTCTCGTAGACGTTGAGAGCTCTGGAAAACCTCCTCACTATCTTCCAGGATTTTATCTTGCCTTTCAGACTTGAGTTCTTCCGAATCTTCCTGAAAGTCGCTGGTACTTGAAGATAATGACTGCTCTTCCTGGATGTCTCATGGCGTCGTAGTTATTATCAATCGTTCCCTTAGATTATCGATGTGAATTATCAACCCTGGTTCAAGACCGATAATTGATGCTAGCCACCGGCCACACTGAGCCACGATCATTTGCTGAGTACTTCTGGCGTAGGAGATAACTTTCTCCATGGCGTATACGATAACATGGTTATCGTTTTCCAAACTAATGGTCATTCATATTCGTGTATTAACTCAGAAGGTATTACTGAGTCTAGTGTGCAGGGCTGCCGCTACACAAAGCTAATAGATTCTTATATATGAGGTGAAGATATAGGTATCATAAAAACGCAATAATAAATAAGGATATTCTTCCACTTTGTTGAAATAGTGATCATAGAGAAGCTTGATTGTATATTATCTAAGAGTGCCACAAGGCCATATATATACGAGTACAAGTGTGAATGCGTGCGTACGCATCTATGTATAGACCCTTCAGGCCGACAGCAATCTCCGGACATACGAGACTCATCTCCGGCCATAAGATGGCAGAGACCTATCATGCAATACTCCCCCTCTTGCTATACACTGTAAAGCAAGAAACAAATGAAATGAAACAATGTGATTCCCATAGTAGCCTCCTTAAAACCCTGCGAAAGTGAGCAGGGAAAGAGTACTACCGTAGCCTGAGGATGGCCATCCATAAAGAAACAAAGAAATCCGCGTGCCCAAAAGAAAAGTGAAATAACCTTAAGTCCAACCTTAAATCGACCTTCCGTGATCGTAGAGCTTCTGCTCGTGACTCGGTATCGATGGGAGCTTGCTCTCTTGACTCGGCATTGATGGGAGCTTCCGCTCTTAACTTATCATCGATGGGAGCTTCGGCTACCAGCATATTTCGTAACCATCGGTGATCGTCAATCGTACACGGCATATCTATCATGTCAGCATCTCAGAAGGTGGTTATACTCACCATGTATTTAAGTATGGTTGCGCTCTTCCAAGCCCTCATATAGTGTATCCGCATGCTCTGTTGAATACCTCCGTAGTCATTGGCATTGGCAAGTAGATGCTTCTCAGTAATGTGGTTCGGAATAAGTGTTGGTGACCTTCCGGTCAACTTCTTCGTAGACATATCGGTAGACTGCTTCTTGGTGGGCAACTTGGTAGACTGCTTTTTGGTGGGCAACTCGGTGGGCAACTCGGTGGATATCTTGGTTGACTTCTTGTTTCTCCCATGATCTTTTCCTATGATCTTTTGCTGTCATCTGCTCCCCCTGATCCTTCTCCCCCAATGAAAGTCTTCTGGCAGAGGCAGATTCCAGTAGCACCGGTGTTTCAGTTAATCTTGGTCGACTTGGTAGACTTTGCCGGTCAACTTCGTGGTAGACTTCTTGGTCGACTTCTCTGCGGCCATCTCAGTAGGCAGCTTCGGTAGAATATCCGTTGGCTTCTCGGTAGTCATTTGGTAGGCCTCCGGTAAGGTCATTCGGGATTACGTTCGGTATGCCGTTCGGTAAACATCTCCAGCAGTGGCGTTGTCCGGTTGGGCTCCCAGTAATCCTGTCGTTCGATCTCCATGTGAAGTCTTTCGGCAGTGATATCCATCGCTGTGAGATCTCGGTGATTATGCTCGGTGGTGATTTTCGATCTCTTTCGGGACCAATTTGGTAGCCATATCACAGTCGTTCGGTACCTCGTTCGGAAGGCTTCCATTCGGTTGCCTTCATTGTACATCTTTGTAGTTTCGTATTTATCCCAATTGCTGCAATGATAGTGGCCTCTATACACGGGTATATCGGGAAGATTTCATCCGCATACAGCAGCATCACAATACCATCGTCGCGGGTTTGTCCAAGTCTGATTCGTGTTTTTGATTGAGACTGTAAGTTGCTTTCTTGAGTCTGGGAAGATCGCAGATGCATAGGTGTCTTCTGGCAGTGTCATGTGGAGATTGTCATCAACTTTGTGGTTGGGAGATGCGGTTTGGGCCAGAAAACAGAAACGTGCGTATTCACACAATTGAGTGGATCGGCGGGAAGATAGACATCGCTTGCTTAGACAAAGAATAGAATATCGTCACTTCATACTACTACAGTTAGCTTTGTCAAGAGGAGTATAAGCCATACTGAAGTTTGTGTGTTTGTAGCTTGCCAGCTTTGATCAATTTAGATGCAAGTAATAATCATATCATCGCTTCCTCAGAGGCCTGGAGTGGTACGAGTTGTGGCTTGTAGTGGTAGTAGGCATGATCTGTGTTCAATAGTAGTATTGACTTCTTGGTCATGGCCGCTGCTTGGCAGGCTGTATCATATATGCGGTGGAGATGTCAAGTGTAAATGACGGTTTCTCTAGACACCGGTGGTGCAACCTCCTCGTCAGAAGGATGTGATCTCACACCTGTACATGCAGGGAGACTTCGACGGCTTTGTCAGCGTCGGGCAGAGGATTGTGGCCATCTGTAACATCATCATCAGTACGGCCATGAGTACTACGTCCGTAGCCTACACCCGTTCGACTGGTTCCTGCGTGGTCATGAAGAAGTCCATCTCCACCCGTTTCTTTGTCTTGTA
>Ga0307514_10000916_pt1 | contig 45246 bp, 33 predicted proteins | sample 16_EM_MG_FD_203088 | JGI IMG/M metagenome (GOLD analysis project Ga0307514, IMG submission 203088) | Populus trichocarpa ectomycorrhiza microbial communities from riparian zone in the Pacific Northwest, United States - 16_EM | ecosystem: Host-associated > Plants > Roots > Unclassified | place...
GGAAGGAGGCCGAGGAGCTGAGGTTGCAAGTGATGGAGACGACAAAGCGGGTGCTTGGCCAAGAGCATCCAGATTCCTTGACAAGCATGAACAATCTAGCCTCGACATACCAGAGCCAGGGGCGGCGGAAGGAGGCCGAGGAGCTGAGGTTGCAAGTGATGGAGACGGCAAAGCGGGTGCTTGGCCAAGAGCATCCAAATACCTTGACAAGCATGAACAATCTAGCCTCGACATACCAGAGCCAGGGGCGGCGGAAGGAGGCCGAGGAGCTGAGGTTGCAAGTGATGGAGACGAGAAAGCGGGTGCTTGGCCAAGAGCATCCAGATACCTAGACAAGCATGCATTACCTCGCGTATATATATAAGTCGTAATGTCGTATTATGGAGGCTATTACCATGTCTCTAGTAGCAGCTCTCCGTTTCCGGATTCTCGGCAGACATCATCCAGATACAAAGCTTTCAGAACACGCGTTGATAAGGTGGCAGAATCAAATGGCAATGACATCGATGTGATATTTCATTTCATTCGCGCTGTTTACTAAGGTATTCACTCCCAACTACCAAACCATAATGTGTAATAGCTTTTTATACGTCACCGTAGTTTCATAAATGGCGCTCAAACTAAGACTCCTACAGAACTCCAGAACTTATTATTGCCCTCTTATTATGCCACCATTTCGCGTTTCCATAGACTTTGTTTGTGGACGGTTAATTTCCTCATGTCAGTGATTGCCGTTCGGTTTTTCTATAGTCGAATTTTCGAGCATTCATGTTGAGATCAATCGAGTACGAATAGAGATATTGAATTGACTATCGTACAAAAGTGATTGTCTCAAGAGCAAAGAGAGAGAGAGAAAGACAGGCAAATATATGGCAAAGAAATCATCTCAATCACGAAGAGCGAATCAACAAGAGAAAGCACTAATCAGACCAGAGGCTCGTGGGGAAATGGCTTCCGCACCAAGCCCGAGGATGGCGGAGAAATAGTCTCCGTACCAAGCCCGAGGCTGGCGGGGAAATAGCCTCCGTACCAAGCCCGAGGCTGGCGGAGAAATAGCCTCCGTACCAAGCCCGCTAAGTCTCGTGCATATCTTAGTCCCAATGGCCTGCGGGCCAAATCCCTTAGTCAACAATTCACAATATGAAGGACTTAGTAGCAACACTATGAAGGTTTGTAAAAGTTAGGTCATGTAATAGTTTACGTCTACTTGGTAAGTTTTTGAGAATTGCAAGGTCCTCTGCTTGTAGATTAAACGGACGTGAACTGGTTGCACTTGATCTAAAGACTTAGAGTGGTGCCCGCCACCTAACCAGAATGGTTTCAATAATATTCCTACAGTGGTTATCATTCGATCTATTAACCAACGGGAAATCATAATTGTAGTCAAGAACCCGAAACGGACCGTGATTAAGTAGCTGGGCTGTCCCCTATTGGTAGGAAACTGCGATCAGGGTGGTTAATTCCACCTTAACTGACAGCCAACTTGCTCATAAGATTGGTGAAGCAAATTGTAGCACGTAGTGCAACAAACATCTAGTTGTAGATCGCCGACCTAGAGGTAGCGTAATGTTGGCTCAGGACTTAGCCCAAAGGTCAATGTCAGTGTTCTCAACCGTTCAGTCCGACGACCGGGGAAGGCGGTGCCGTCCAAAGTTTCTCGTGGGCGGACGGGATGGCACCACGGCCGTCTGTCCCGTCCTTACTTGACGAGGACGGCATGACGGCCGCGGACTGCCGGGGACGGCGAAACCATCGTTCATGGCCGGCATCCACAGTCATCGGCCGACATCAAGTTTTTAGGGTTCTATATGGTTTTTTGTTTTTTTTGTTTTAATCATACTGTATTCACTGTTCTAGTCCATTCACGGAGGCGGTTCCTCCGCGGAGAGACCGGTCCATTCGCGGAGTCCCACCGTCCGTGAACGGACTGGTTCATTCGCGGAGTGTATATACAAAAGTGCTAATTACGCTCGACTAAAAAAAAAAATTACTCTGTACACCTTCTTGGTGATCCCTACGAGCTGTATGCCTCAATGTCGTCGTACATCTACAATTACACAGTGCTCTATGTCATCATTTGAAACCATCTCTTCCTAGTTTCCCTCTTCCTCCACATTTTCCTCTTCCTCTATGATCTATCACCTCCTCTTCCTCCATCACCTCCTCCTCCTCCTCCTCCTCCTCCTCCTCCTCCTCCTCCTCCTCCTTACTAGTGACCTATTCCTCCTCGCGAACCTCTCCTTCCTTAGTATCTAGTTCGGTCAAATCATTGGAGTGCTTTCCTCAGCGCTAGTGTTGCTATCATCAGTGGGAGTGGAATCTGTCTGCACGCAGGCCTCTCCTCGTGTATTTGCTGAGTCGAAGTCGCTTTTGATTCTGACTGGGCCCAGGCAGCGCTGTGTTCCGTTTAAGATTGAAAGTACCAGATGGCGCTGCTAGGAACTAATACAACCATCAACTATGATATAGATGGTGAGTTTCAATATTTGGATGATGTCAATTTGGTTGCGCTGATTGAATTCAACTGGATATGGCCAGCCGAGTGTGCATACATGCGTGCACATATATGCATACAGTGCATTAACAAAGGGTGTACACTCCGCGAATGAACCAGTCCAATCACGGAGGTGGGGTACACTCAGCGAATGAACCAGTCCATTCACAGAGGGTGGGACTCCGCAAATGGCCGGGTCTCTCCCCGGAGGAACCGCCTCCGTGAATGGAATAGAACATTCACTCTAATTAGAGTATGTGAGGACCGTAATAACCCCCTCCGCCTCTGGGGGAGCCGGCTAGATGACGGAGCCACCCCCCCGCTACCCTTCGTCCCCGCTGACAAATACAAGATAAGATGAGAGAAAGACAAAAAGAAAGAAAGAAAGAAAGAAAGGTGTTCTAGTCAGTTCGCGGAGAATGTCAGTCCGCGGAGTGACCAGTCAACCCAAGGAGTCCCACCTTCCGTGAAAGAACCAGTCAGATCAGCGCTCCGTGAACTGACCGGTAGAAATATGTTTTAATTATGCTCAAACTAAAATTTCATATTCTCTGCACACCTTCATTGTGACCTCAACAATTGGCTATATCCCTTAACATCGTGGCCCAACAACAATTACACTGTGCTCCATGTCATTGCTTGAAACAGTCTGTTCCTCACTGACCTCATCCTCACTGCCTTCGTCCTCCTCGTCCTCCTCTTCCTCCTCTTCCTCACTAACCGCGTCTGCCTCATAATCCTCTCCCTCCTCAGTATCCAGTTCACTCAAATCACTCCCAGTACTATCCTCCGCACCAGCCTTTGCACTATCCTCGACAGATGTGCTCTGCCATGTGTCTCCGCGTGTATTGGCTTGACGGCGCTTTGGATTTTGACTAGGTCCAGGTTGATCAATTCTTGCTGTGTTCAGTGCAAGACTGAATGTGCCGGAGAGAGCTACAGAAGCCCCAGTATTTGTGCAGTGCATACCATCATTTCGGCCATGGCAATGAAGTGTGCAGTCAACTTTCGCTTTAAAACATGAGCAACGAATGGTAGCGCAATTACCTTTACATCCACAACGTACTTGGATGATCTCAGCAGGGGACTGCAGGCGTGCAGCTTCCCGGAGAGTAAGCTCTCGATGGCTTCCCATATTATATGCTGGAATTTGATGGGGAATGGTCAGACACAGCCGGTCCATATTTTTGGTTTGATAGAATCCTTGAAGAATACCATATTGACACTGCAAAGCATATTGATTGCCATGTTTGACCTTAACCACCCTGCAGAAGATGCGCTTGTTATCTGTTGTACATCTATCTTCCACTGGAATTTTCAGGCGCACAAGATCACCCTCCTCAAATACTTCAACATTGTTGACCTTATTGTACCGCTTCTCCATGGCAATGACCTTTCGTCGTGTATTCTCAATCACCTCCTGATTGAGTGTTTGAATGGCTGCAGCCATCTGCTCTTCAGGTACATGCTGCGATGAATTTTCCAATAGACTAGGAACAGAATTATCTCTAACTACCTCAGGAACTGCGGCAGCCTGTAGATTTGGTGTAACTGATTGTTCTGGCATCAGGGATTCTCGTCTGTCACTCATTGGCCCCAGCAGTTGTGGATCGATGCATGAGTCTGGAATTGTATCCAGACCAGTTGTTGTGATTGGAAGGCCTGGTATGTCGTGGTACTTTTCAATCACAACTGCTGTTGACCTTTGAGCTGTTGAAATACGTGGGCGATCAGCCATCAGCTGCTTGAAGAGGATCTCATATGGACTCTTTCCAGTGGTTGAATGAACTTGTCGATTCATGGAGAGCATTGCCTCTGGTAGTGCCAGCCACCATTCAGTGGATTGCATTTCCGTCATCCACGTGAGAATATTAGACTTCAGTACTCCATTTGCCTGTTCAGTGAGGCCATTTGTCTGAGGGGTTCGAGGCTTGCTGTGACCAACAGGAATTCCATGGTGTTTAACCAGTCGATCACATGCTCCTTTGAATTCCGTTCCATTGTCACATTGGAGAATACCAGGAATCCCAAACAGTCCTATGAACGCGCCCAAATGTAACGCCACATTTTCACTTTCTTTTGTTTCCATTGGATAGGCACCTGAGAATTTACTGAAGTTGTCACGTACATGTAGGCACCATTTGAGTTTCTGTCGTAGATGCCAAAAGTCAATGAGATCAATCTGAAGACGCTCCCAGAGCTCCTTGACAATTATTGACTCCAGTGGTGCAACAGTTTTTCCGGATCTGGTCTTAGCACATGTGGCACAGTGCTCAAGTAAAAAGGCAACTTCCATCTTTGTAATCCCATAGTATTTGCGATCAATCTCAGCCCAGGTTTTATCACGGCCAGCATGCATTAGTTCATTGGCATGCTCTTTGACAATCAGGTCAAACACTTCATGTTCGCGAGGGCAAAACCGGGGTAGCTTGTACTTTCCTTCTGGCTGCCGGTATAGTTGGCCATTGATAACCTGATAGCGCTGGCCAGCCGTGTATCTAGCTCACTGCTGATCAATAGTTTCAGCTGGATGTTTCGGATTTTCTACATAGAGCTAGATCGTGGTGTGTGTCAGTAGCTGCAGTCTATTCTGAACAAGGTATGCCGCAGCATATCACTTACCTTCATTTGGAGTTGCTTGAATCCATCCAAGCGAAATCGAGTCTTATGACCAGGTGTGTTAATGTGGTGTATGAAGGCATCTCGAGCTTCGCTGCTGAAGGGTTCTGGAGACGTTATGCCTGATGTTGGTGCAACAGCTGTCTCTGCGGCTGTGGATATGGCAATGGAAGCAACAGTGGATGTTGAGGAAGTACCAGCAGTGGCAGGAAAAGCAGCAGTCGAAGCAGAAGTCGAAGCAGAAGTCGAAGCAGAAGTCGAAGCAGAAGTCGAAGCAGCAGTCGAAGCAGAGGTGCAGCCAGATGGTGCAGCAGTGAAGGCAGTGGTGGAACAAGCGGTGGAACCGGTGGCAGAAGCAACAGCAGAAACAGCGGCAGAAGTTGCGGCCGAACCAGCGGCAGAGCAGGCAGCGAAAGTTGCAGTCGATAAGTCAGTGGACATAGTTGAATTCGGGTACAGTGTGGAAGCTGATGTTCAGTATGTGGATGTGAGTTTTGGATTTTGTATGTGAATATTGAATTGTGATTCTGATGAAGTCTTTGGAACGGCAGAACCAATGTCATATATACTACGAGAACTTGTGATTCAACAAACATTTGTTGTCATTATAATCTGGGTGGCATGCGGGCATATGCACTGAGATTATTTACATCACTGGTACCGCAGATAGGCGCATATGTCATTCAGCTCGGCTGCAGCTACATAGTTGCGCTGATCAGATTCAGCTGGCGATGGTCAGCGGAATGTGTATACCTGTGTGTGCACGTATATGCACGCAAGACATGTGCAGTAACTGGGCTCCGTGAAGTAACTGGTCAGCTGACGGAGCGTATTTGCTTGCGAGCTGACTGGTCAGCCCAGGGAGTGTGTAGGCTCCGTGAGCTGACCGGTCAGTTCACGGAGCCCAGTTATTCCGTGGGTTGACTGGTCACTCCGCGGACTGACATTCTCCGCAAACTGACTAGAACAAAAGGTCTAACCCCGTTACCGCCCCCTCCACTCCTGAGCCCCGAGCCCTGAGCCCGCTCCCTACCGCTGATTCACTTGGCCGGAAACTTCCCGACTTCAGTGGCCGACAGGATGTCCATCACCGCTTGGTCGCACTCTTCTATGGAAACCGCTCAGAGATCTGCACATGTCGGCATCTGCCCGCTTTCCAGCCCGTCGCCTTTCCCACCGCCTTCCATAGTTCTTTCTGGTGATCTCCCACCAGCTGCAGTGGCGGAAGAGGTGCTCCCGCGTCTGGGACACAGTCCCTCCACACCACCAGCACATGTCGTCATCTCGATGGCCGAACCGTTTCAGGTAAACTCTAGTGGGGGCATGTCCGGACTTCAGTCGGTAGAACCTAGCGGCCAGCGACTTTACACTTGTCATTGGGATAGGTCACTTGGTCCCTGCCTTGCCCTTGAGTCTGTAGCTGAAGTGCTTGGTGCACCTGTCGGCCTCCCACTTCGCCTTGGCTGCTGATCTTCCCTCGGAGATTCGTCTAGCCCTATTCGAGGCCGAGGTATACAGCCGCTCTACCACTGTGCTTCCGCTTGCGTCTCGGTCTACGTTCGCCTGACGGTCTGCCCCTACATTTCCGAGGATGCCGGAGTGTCCCGGGACCCAGTGGATCTCGGTTGCGATGCCGTGCGCGAGGAGATTCTGCGCCCTTCTGTTGATCCGCCTCGCGAGTTGCAGCTCTGGGCCTGGCTCCAAGTGTGCCGTTCATCGAATTGAGGCCTGTGCGGCGCTGAAGACTGCCACCATCTTCACTCCATGCTTCTGCAATGTTTCTCTCTTCTTGATCGCCACGTCGAGCGCGAGTCCGATTGCCCACAGTTCGGCTTCGAAGACCTTTATACGTCCAGTCCCCAGAAAGCTGCGGGAAGACCTCCATTGATTTCCGTGTTCGCACACTGCTGCGGCTCCCACTCGGCCATCGTCCGAGCCCGATCCATCTGTCCACCGCATCCAGACCCCTGCTCCGATTTTGGCTTCTTTCTCTCTTGCCCAGTGTTGCACGGCGCTCTTGGCTGCGGTGGTGTCGTCCAGTATTGTGGTCCTGACCACTGATTCTTCGCCCGGGGGCGGCCAATTCATGCCTTCAGTTGTCCGGCCATGCTCATGCTCCTCCCTGATTACTTTGCATATCGGTGCACTGGAAGAGGGGTTATGGTGTAGCTCCTTTAGCTTGCTACTGCATGCGTTTGCTAGTCTCGCTGCGAATCGCTGTTGTCTGGAGTCTAAGATTGTTGAAAGCAAAAGAGAAAGGATGAAGAAGCTCAATTGTCTATCGATACAAGAGAAGGAAAACACTACACTTATATACAGAGAAAAGCCCATACTCGGCGAAGCCGAGTATCACAACCGGAGCCCAAAGCCGAGTACCAGTGCCGGAGCTAGTCCTCGTCCTCAGCATGGGGGCAGGCGAGGCCCATGGGGGCCACAAGCCACCGGCCTGATGCCCGCAGCCTTAGGCCGATGGGGGCTACAAACCCCCGTACGCCACCGAAGCCACCAGGCCAAATCTAATGCCAACAAAGATTACCGGCGCCAGTGTAAGCCCTGACTCTCTCATTAGTGCGCCCTGTGGGGTCGTCGGCAGCGCGCCCAGGATGGACCTGGCTTGTCGATTGAGGAGGAGTTGGAGGTCGTCTCGCCTGCCTACTTCTCTGGGATCCCACCAGAGGGTTCTATATGGTTAGAGATGAGTAAACCAATGGTAATGTATAGAGTCATTCACAAATTTGAAATTTCATTCGCCACCCAACGCCGGTCATTTGTTGAAAGTACGATTGGGATGTTGAATTGTCTCTAGTACAAAGAGAGAATAAGATAGACAGCATATTTGTTTTTGGACAAAATACTTACATGCAGTGTTCCCAAGCGGTCAGATCGGCCACCTGGTCATCTATTGATTCGCAGACCGGTCAGGCCCGGTTACCTCTGAGAAAGCCGCCCTTGGTATAGACTAGCCCGGTTATTGTTTGAAAAGCCTAGGTATCTATGGATATCTGTAGATATCTACCTTTGGCATAGATATCTGCAGATGCCTAGCGCTTAGGAGATAAGTGGTGGATAACTGCAGATACCTGGCGTGTACAGTACACATGGTAGATATCTGTGACTATCTACCGGTATCTATGACGAAACAGTGGAAATACAGTAGTATATAAGTCCTAAGATTTCGGTGCTGGGTGGCAATGAATTTTCAATAGCCCTTCATTCGATATGAAGCAACCCAAGGAGCGGCAATGATTCCACCAGTCCGGACGAACCCGGTCTGGGGTAGGGCTCAGTACGGTCCGGTCCAACCGTTAGGTCGGACTGGACCGAGCCCAAGACTGGCAGTCTCGGACTGGACGGGCTTGGTCTGGACCAGTCCGCACACGCTTGCAATTTCGACATTGTTTCTTAGTCAAGTACCACTGAAAACATGACTCATCCTCACATTTATCACCGCACACCTCTGGATACCCACTCTGGGTGAAATTATGACAGTTCCGTCTGTATATTTGGTGCCATCGAGATATATTTCCCTCATTAAAAGACCGATACAGTGAAAAAATACCCTAAACCTGGACACTGTGCTGGACTGGTCCAAATCAGTCCAGGCCAGTTCAGTCCAGGTCTAGAAACAGTGGGGATTGGTCCGATCCCGGTCCAAAAATTACTCGGACTGGATTGGACTGGACTTGGACGGACCCGGTCTGGACTGGTTCAATGCTGGACTGGTGGAATCATTGAGAAGCGGTGGAATAGGTTGGTGCAGAGCAGGCGAAGGCTTTACTTCTCTCAGCGTTCATAGCTTTAGGTACAATTGAACGAATTTCTTATTGCATCAGGTGTCTTTGTAAATATCTATAGTCCGGCCAGATAATAATTCATAAATCTGTAAACCAGGCAAGTGAAAGTTTCCAAAGCCGCCCTTGGCGTAGACTGGCCCGGTCAAAGGCCATATCTGACCAGACTGACCGCTTGGGAACACTGCATACATGGCCCCGCAGCCTGTATGACAATGAAGTGGACTGTGAAAACAGTGGGAATCACGTTATTGTATATAATTTGTTGTATTTGTTGACACGTATGCGCGCAGCATGGAGGTGGAAAGTTGTATGTCGATTGTTTCCTGTAATACTACTATGATGAGAAATGGAGAATCTAGCCTAATCACGTGATATTTGGCAGTATTCCTCCATTATGTCAATAGTATTTGGGCTATCACCGGCATCGCGGAACCCACCGCCCCTAATTTTTAGGCCCATTGTCGGAAATCCAACGGGATTTAAGCGCATCATCTGCAGACCCACCCAGATTGCAATTCCCGTAACCATTGGTCCTCTGCACCCGTACAGGACCCTAGTCCAGTGCGTCGCAGACTCGGACTTACCTGACCACAGACATGATACCCGCGATGGGGCGGTAATGTTGGGCACGAAAGACTGAAGTTGCTCCGGATCGTCGGGATGCCTGGATAGAATAGCGCCCTTTGCAAGCAATGTTTACGTTTTCAGTGGTTTATAGGGTGTAATATGCCACATTGATTTATGTTTTGTTTGTTTTAATCATACTGTATTCACTCTACTTAGAGTATGACAGCCCCTTAATCCCCTCCGCCCCCGGGCTGGCCAGCTAGATGGCGGAGCTCCGCTCCTCCTACCCGTCGTCCCCTTCTGACAAAAGAAAGCATCTGAAAACAGTCAAATAGGATACAAAGGAAAAGGGATGGAATCAAGGAGAGCCCACCGGCTCTTACTCCTCCACCCATTGCCCGCCGTCTTTTACTCCTCCGTCCATTTTGGGCGAGAACTTCTTGACATCAGTGGCCGCCAGGAAGTCCATCTCCACTTCATCGCACTTCTCCATGGAGAGCAGCTCAGAGACTTGCATGTGTCAGCATCTGCCTGCTCTCCATCCAGTCGCTTTTCCCACCTCTTTCTACAGCATTTTCTGCTGGTCTTTCCATCGGGTGCAGTGGCAGAAGAGATGTTCCCGCGTCTGGGCCGCCATCCTGCCTCCGCCGCCGCACCACAAGCATTTATCGTCGTCTCGGTGTCCAAACCGTTTTTGGTACGTGCCCACTGGTGCGTATCCAGACTTCAATCGGTTGAACCTGGCTGCGAGAGGCTTCACACTGTTCATTGGGATTGGTCTCTTGCTTCCAGCTTTGCCTTTCAGCCTGTAGCCATGATGTTTACTGCATTTGTTGGCCTCCCACTCACCCTTCGCCGCTGTCTTGCTTCTGACAGTCGTCTGGTCCTGTTCGGCGCCCAGGAGTATACACGCCCTCGTACTGTGCCTGATCTGCGGCGATCTCTCATTAGATTCGCTTGGCGATCTGCTTCCTCATTTCCGGGGATGCCAGTGTGTCCTGGGACCCAGTCGATTTCTGTCTCGATGCCGGCTTTGCAAAAAGTCCTTGCGCTCTAGTTAATCCACCTGGCTAGAGGCTGCCCTGGCCCAGGTTCCAGGCGCTCTGTTCGTCGAATGGCTGCTTGCGAGTCGCTGAAGGCTGCTACCTTCATCACTCCGTGTGTCTGCAGTGTGTCCCTTTTCTTTACTGACTCCCAGAGTGCGAGTCCATTGATGGGAGAAATGTATCTTGATGGTACCGAATATTCAGACAGAACTGTCATAATTTCGCCCAGAGTGGGTATTCAGAGGTGAGCGGTTTGTTTTGTTTTATTCATACTGTATTCACTCTAATTAGAGTATGACAGAGTCTAGAAACAACACCTCCGCCTCCAGGCGAGCTGGTGAGATGGCGGAGCTCCCACCTGCAACGTATCATCCCCTTTGAGAAAGGAAAAGCTAACAATTGAATCAGAACAAAACAGATCAACGAAAGAGAGACTACCCCCAATCTAAACACCCTGACTGCTCCCCTTGCTTTGGCGGGAACTTCCCGACATCAGTGGCGGCCAGGAAGTCCATCACTGCTTGGTCACATTTCTCCATGGAAAAGTGTTGAGATCAATCGAGTACGAATAGAGATATTGAATTGACTATCGTACAAAAGTGATTGTCTGAAGAGCAAAGAGAGAGAGAAAGACAGGCAAATATATGGGAAAGGAGAGAGCATACTCGGCGAAGCCGAGTATCACATCCGGAGACCAATGCCGAGCATCACTGCCGGGGCTAGCCCTACTCCTCAGCATGGGGGCTGGTGGCGGCGCATGGGGGCCGCAGCCACCGGCCTCATGCCCGCAGCCTTAGGCCAAACGCCACATAAGCCACCGGGCCAAATCCCGTGCCAACAAAAAGAGCTCAGAAATCTGCACATGTCGGCATCTGCCCGCTTTGCATCTTGTAGCCTTCTCCACCGCCTTCCAGAGCGCTGTCTGCTGGCCTTTGCAACGGCTGCATTGGTAGAAGAGATGCTCCCGCGTCTGCAGTGTCCCGCATCTGCACCACTAGCATTTGTCGTCCTCTTGGTGTCCGAACAGCTTTTGGTATGTTCCAGTCGGTGCATGCCCACTCTTCAGTCTATAGAATCTTGCTGCCAGTGATTCCACGCTTGTCATTGGGACGGGTCTCTTGCTTCCGGCTTTGCCCTTCAGCCTATAACCGTAATGTTTGGAGCACTTGTCAGCCTCCCACTACGCCTTCGCCGCCGTCCTCCCTTCGGAGATCCGTCTAGCTTTGTTCGCGGCCGAGGTGTATATTTGCTCGCATACTGTGTAGCCTCGGCCTTTTGGTGCCTTGTTTGCCTGGCGGTCAGCCTCTTCGTTCCCGGGGATGCCCGAGTGTCCCGGGACCCAGTGAAATCATTGGTTATACAATTCCATGTGGGCAAGAAGAGTCATTATCTAACCCGCAATAACCCTCGGCGTACCTTCTGCCCTCGCACAGATGTTGGTGCTTCGATTTGTCACGAACAAAGCTGTATCTTGCAGCTATTTGTTAGTATTTTAGTTTCTAGGAAGCCTGGACCTTAAACATAGCTGAATTGCTTGTACTCCGACCTCCACAGTTAATTTAGTAAGTACGTTATGTGTGCGCGTAATCCATTCCCGTCTCCTATTCCTAGCACAATAATAATCATAGTCGCACCGACAAAGAAAGCTTCGAAGACCATTGAGACTGCGCTAGCACCTTTGTTCAGCTGATGCCACAGAGATCGAGTACTAAGCACGCAGCAGTGGTGCAGGAGATAGCAAATGGTGTGGTTCAATTGAGGACAACTTAAGTACACGCGGTGAATAGTTAGCTATGTAACCCATAACTACTTACATAAACTGATACTAGTAATTAGTTAGCTGCATGTATGTACCCACCATCACGCACATGCCCGAAGAACTGAGGTAGCAAGCAGGAGTGAATCCCTTGTTAAGGTTCCAAACGACTTTCCACCAAGTACCATTCACCCCCCTACCCTCCCGGCCATCATTCCCGGAACACGTGCCTTCGATCGCTTATCCAGTACACGAGCAAGATTGCCGCTAGCGCTCTAAGATTTCATCTCTGGTATCTAAATTCGTTGCCGGCAGACGCAGCGAGTAACATCAATGTCCCAACTAAGCCTTACGCCACCGAAACAAACCACAGTCACTCAATTCCGTGCCACAACACAAGTCCTCATTACACATTGATTGGTATTCGGTACTTTAGAGTTTCTCATGTTTGGTGTTTGCCCCCGGCTTCTGTATGAAGACATCAGCAATTGTGATCCCCCCGAAGGGATAACACGCCCACACTCGTTCAAGTGCGGAAGAGAGAGAATCTATACCGGGATAACTTTTCAGATACAAGAGTTACTTATGACAATACGAGATTGGTGTGAACCCATCTGTTGATAACTCTAAGATGTCTTGCGCATTGAAACGCATACCTCGGCACCGGGGGCATCAATGGCCACTTAATACAATTCCATTACAGATTGTTATATTTTTGGTCGTTAGCCTTCATCGGGCTGATGGGGTGAGCATACGGGCTTACGAATTCCGTCGTGTCTAGAAACAGAGTTGTGCGAAAGTATGCGTCCACGGACTACCGTCGACGCAATCTCGTCTGGCCTTGTCGATGCAATCGACCAGCAATCAATAAGTATTACAACTCAGCCTCCGTGATGGTTTTATAAGAGGCATAGTTTTTTTGCACGAGTACCTTGTCTCGAAAGGAGTCCGAAATGCGGTTTATTATAGACACTGGAAAAGACACAGAACAGTACCGTCTCCGACACCAATTGTAAAGGCACTTAAGTGCAAGAACTCGGTCAGGGTTCTTTTATATAATAGAAAAAGGCAGCGTGGAAATAGTACGGCAATGGGAACTAATCAAAATGCTTTTCTAAAAGTGTCTTTTTCTTCGTGTATTACATTGCCGCGCTTTGTTTTTATTTGTTTTAATCATACTCTATTCACTCTATCTAGAATACAACAGCGTCCGCTTTCCCTCCCCCTCAGGGTGACGAGCTAAGTGTGAGAGACGCCCTTTCTCTGAATGTCATCGCCGTGCCACGTCTCCCCATGCATTTTCTCCTCCTGACTTTCTCTATGCCTTGTCTCTTCGTTCCATTCCTCTTCATGCCATTCCTTCAATGATACTTGGATCCCCGATAATCTCGGCTCCGGTAACCTTGGGCCTAGATCCAGTCACTTAGTATAGTATGTTTTTTACATTATAACTATATGCCTATCGTATTCTCGCTATGTACGGTAGACAATTCAACATCTTTATTCGTACTTGATAGATCTCAACACCAACTCTTTGATATCTCCAGTGTTAATGCAGTCTATAGTGGCGTGTGAATGGTAGCTCTGTAGCTACGCGTCAATGGTAGTGGCGATGATTTGACAATCCGGTTGTGTGGGCACAGGAGGGGCGATACTCGAGTAGACGTTTCAACAGGAAGGAAGGTGAGTAGCCTATAGAAGCACTCAATGGGTAGAACACCTATATAAGGTATTCAAAAGTCATTAGCCGAGAGAGCACGTTGTAAAAGACATTTTCGGCTTCCAAAACGGCACGGAAATGTGCCTTTACATCTTTGGTGCCTTTATGGGGGCCTTTTTATTTTTCATTTGTATGGAAAAGGGCACGAAAGACACGGTTCCGCCTCTCATAGAGATGTCTTCATATAAGTCTTATCCACATACAAGGCTGTAACCGGAGGCTAAAACAGACAATCTGAGTATTTACGCATTATAACTATCGAACTGTACGATACTGGTGAAGCCTCCTGGTCTACGGGTAGAAGAACCTATGGATTATATACAATTGAGATTCCGGAGACCCCGCTGATCTCCGGAGGCTACCGGGACACTAAGGGAGTTTGAAATGAGCTTCTTTAAGGTACTATAAATGGCACTAAACAGTACCGTTTCCTACACCGAAAATAAAAGGCATTTAAGTGCAAGGATTGGGCTAGGGGTTCTTTGTATCGCAGTAATAGGCACTGTGGAAATGGCACTAAGCAATGCTTTTCTAAGGGTGCCTTTTTTTCTGTGCCATTCCTCCATATACCTTGTCTCCCAATGCCATTACTCCCGATTCCTTTTCTTCGGACTTTTTCTCCCCGTGCCATTTCTCCCCTGTACCTTTTCTGGGTTGTCTGCACTTGTCCTATGCGTCTTTTGGTGCCTTTCTACTTCAGGTGTACTAAATCAGTAAAGGCCCTCGTCACTTCAAAGGTACTAACATACCAACCACTAGTGTGAGCCAGTGTTCCTAAGTGGCCCGGCCAGGCCGGCCTGCATGAAGCCGGGCTAGGCCGCCGCCAAGGCAGGCCTCCAAAATCGAGGCCGGGCCGGGCTGATCTGTCGGCGGCCGCCCGCCAGGCTTTTTGCGGCGTAGGCTTTGTAATTGGAGGCCGTGCCTGGCTAGCGCCAAAGCAGGCTTCAGATTTTGCGGCCGGGCCGGCCGGGCCGCTTAGGAACACTGGTGCGAACACCAACTCCTCTGTCGCCCTTTAACGCACCCATCGTCTTAACACCCTCACCACTGCCAATTCCCTCCTTATAGCTTTGCCCGCTACACCCTACTCGATCATTGATATCTCAAGCATTAGTATAGTCTAGGAGACATGAAATAGTAGCGGTAATAGTTGCGAGCATGATGGTAGTGGTAGTAGTTGCCTATACGGGTAGTGTGGGCAGAGAAGGTGGCGATGGATGTTGTAAACGGAAGAAAGGTGAGTAATCGTTCTAGAACGACCACAATGTATCATTTGTGGCTACCCGTGAGTTGACGAAAGGTACACAAACAAAGAGACACGAATAAAGGCGCTTCCGGAGTGGTTCTGGATCTTGAAAATGCACCATTTCAAAAGCACAGTAGTGAAGAGTCATGGATTTAAGGCGCCGTTGGTAGGAGTCTTGCATTTTCAAAAAATCACAAGCTGAAAGGGAACGTAGTAAAAGGCAATAGGACTTTCAAAAAGGCATGAAAACCAATGCCAGCACCTCCCGATGCCTTTTTTATCATGCAACCGGTGTCTTTTTAGTTTTAATTTGTATGGTGAAAAGGCATGGAAGGCACATTTCCGACTCCATTTACGGGAGTGGTGATCGGAGCGGAGAGTTGTGAGTATGGGATATTACGATATGGGGAGAACTGTGTGCGTGTATAGACTTAGATACCGAGAAGAGAAAAGGAGAAAGACTCGAGATGTATACGAGAGTGAAGTGTGCCTTACCATCAGCCCCGCTTACGGTCAGCTCAAGTCAGGTCAATATATATATGCAACATCGTTGTTCAAAGTAGAGATAATAGTGAAGCTTGATTGTACTATCTAAGAGGGACACAAGGCTATATATATACTGTAGTCCATGTAAGAATGCGTGCGTACGCATCTATGTATAGAGACCGATGAATACCATCAGTCCAACAGCAATCTCCCATACGAGGCATCATCTCGTGCCATACGAAGGCTAAGATCAATTTATGCAATAATCGGAAGTACCGGGTAGCAAGAGTGAGAAAATATGTATTAGTGTACTGACAACTCCGAGATACCTCTCTAGACCACATTCTAGACCTCATAGCAACAATATGTGTTGCATAAATACTAGAACCGTCTGACCTTGCCTCCGTTACGGCCTTGTATGAATCATTGCATGAGGATATTGCTTGTACGAGGACCTTATATGAGCACGAAGGCTTCTCTAAGGGGGTCGGAAAAGTTGCTTCTTTAAAGGTATCGGAAAAGGCATACAACAATGCCTTTCCTACACCTACAATAAAAGGCCTTACCGAGCAAGAATTGGGTTAGGGGTTCTTGTGTACCTAATACTTTTCTAAGTGTACCTTTTCACCCCGTGCCTTTTCACCGTGACTTGTATCCCTGGCTATTTCTCATGCCTTTTCTCCGGACCTTTTCTCCCTCGCACATATTCTCAGCTTGGCCTCTGCGGCTGTTCGGGCCTTTCATCTTCAAATACTAAAATCAGTAACGACCCTCGTCACTCCGAAGGCGGTGACTAAAGACGCAAACCACTAGTGGAGCACCGACTCCTACCCCTCCTCAACGCACACAGCATCGTACCACACACGCCACTCTGATTCCCGCCTTGTAGATTTTGCCCGCTGCGTTTGGCTCGTCGTTGATGTTTCTAGTGTGGTGCAATCTAGGGTGGTGTGGGAATGGTAGCAGTAACGGTGCGGTGGTGGTGGCGGTGATTTTGCTTACAAATAGTGCGCGGAGAGGGGCGGACAGCCAATCGAGAACCAACAAAATCTATCATTCGTGGCTACCCGTTAGTGGAAGAAAGGTACACACAAAGAGGCGCAAATACAAGCACTGCGGATGGGGCTTTGGTTCTGGAAAATGCACCATTTCAAAAGCACAGCAGTAGAAAGTCATGGATTTGAGGGACCTTTTTGTGTTGACGCAGGGGAGGACTTTTGCCCGAGATCATGTGTTGCTTACTATATCTACGTCTATTCTCTTCTCTTGATCTTAGACTTACACATACACAGGAGACAATCGACGAGCTTTCCACGCCCACGGCAGTGTACAAGTGTCAATATGGTGGGAGACCAGCATCTTCAAAGTCAGAGGCCGAACGGGCAAGCAATACAAGGCATTAGGACTTTCAAAAAGGCACGAAAAGGAGTTCCATCACATCCTGGTGTCTATTTTACCATACAACCGGTGCCTTTTTAGCATTCATTGTATAGGGAAAAGGCATGAAAAGCACATTTCCGACTGCCTTAGAGCTTGTACCAGGACGCTGCGTGAATTCGTCTCAGCTAATTAAATGTGTATGCTTACTCATATGGGAGTCTGAACATATACGGTCTTGTGGCATCGATAGATAGATAGCTTCAATCAATCACTAATAGTAACATTAAGAGCCTCGGTTATTCCGAGTGATGCTCTCATGAAGCGAGTGACGACATCATGACCGCAAGATGACCTCCGACTTATATGCAACCCACATTAATTGAACATCCTCCTTATCATGACTTACCACATAAATATACAACAATAGCCAATCTGATCTGGTAAATTAAGTGTCCAAAGGTGATTGCAGCATGAGTTAGAAACTATTCTATCAATAATTGAGCCCCCATTCATTCCCTCAGCTTTGGGTACGATTTAGCGACATTGACAATTGAAGGAACGTAATGTGGAGGACCAACTCCATCCATCAATATTTGATATCTAATACGCATTCGGATGTTGACTAAGGGATTTAGCCCTCAGGCTATTGAGACTAAGGCATGCACGAGATTTCGCGGGCTTGGTACGGAGACTATTTCCCTGCTAACCTCGGGCTTGGTGCGAAGACTATTTCTCTACCAACCTCGGGCTTGGTGCGGAGGCTATTTCTCCGGGGGCCTCAGGCTTGGTGCGGAGGCTATTTCTCCGCTGGCCTCGGGCTTAGTGCGCAGAGTATTTCTCCCCGAGCCTCGAGCCTGATTAGTGTTTTTCTCTTTGTGCTTCTGCTTAGTGCTTTCTCTTACTGTTTTTCACTTGTTGATTCGCACTTAGTGACTGAGATGATTTCTTTCTCTATATATATGTCTATCTTCTTCTCTCTTTGTACGATAGACAGTTCAAATCAATCATTATCTCTCTCACCCTTATTTGATTGTTTCATCAGGTTATAAGTCTGGGGTTCAGGTTCTTATCACAAGCATACTTTTATGAAAGATAGTAATCTGTTCTTTGTTGTGGTGTGCCTGTTGTATCTGAACCTCCACTGCCTTGTGGATCGAGATCTATTAGTAGAGTTTTCATCATTCCTCCTCTTCCACATTGAGACTGGAATCAACAACTATTAGTAGAATTTATATTGTTCACTCCTGATCTTCTCAGTCACTCCTGATCTTCTCAGTCACTCCTGATCTTCCTTCATCTCCATCATGTCAATCTGGACCTCCATCTCCAAACTCAATGAGCACAACTACCGAACGTGGGCAATAGCGGCTAAAGATCTCCTGATGCATCTTAATGTCTCGCGAGTGGTTGACGGCTCAGAAATTATCCCTTGCCCTCCTGCAGCACCGGCAGCATCAGGATCAACTACTACTCCTACTGCTCCAAACAGTCTCGATCCTTCATACGACTTTCAACCCCAGTCAAACGATTCTTCATCTCTGACACGTTTCAATAATTTTCTCCGAGACTGGAGAGCATATCGCAACAATTACGAAAAGGCGAATGTCATCATTTGTGCGCTCCTGTAGCCGTCCATACGCTGTCGATATAAAGATAAGTTTGATCATCCGAAGGTATTATGGGAAGCCATTCAAACCGATTTTGAAAAGGTTATCAAGCTTGATGGTCGATTTGAGATGACAAAGCTAACCGATTGCAAACTCGAACAATACCGATCCATCTCTGAATGGATCACAGCGCAGCAGAAAGTTATCAATGACCTTGCGATCTCTGATATCGCCATTGACGATGTATGGCAGAAGTTCTATATCCTCTCAAACCTCCCAAATAACGACGAATGGCGAAAATTTGTCTCGACGCTCAAACTCACCGAGAAAGCTGATAAAGTTGCAAACATTACCTCCCACCTCCAATTATTCGAAGCCACTCGCTGCAGCACAAAAGGCCTCTCTCCTGATACCGCATTATTTGTCATGAAGAAGGGCCATGGCCCAACTTCAAATACGAAGGGAGAAAGTCGGAGTCAAAAGAGTCAGGGTATCATGTGCCATGGATGTGGAGAAAAGGGATATATTCAGCCGAAATGTCGAAACAAGGATAAGTGGGCCTCATATGCTGAGAAGAAGTCAAAAGTTGATGCTAATTTGGCTTCAACTGAATTGACTCCGGCTGCCAATACTGAGTCATTTCTTTTCTCGATCATAAAAGAGGACACCGTGATCACGGTCAATGTGGCCACAGGGAAGCAACCTGCCGACTATTGGATCTTTGACACCGGTGCGACAAATCACGTAACTGTAAGGGCACGTACGCCAGCGTTCGGCCTTATAGGCATACGTATGGTAATTAAGGTATACGGTTGCAAACGTGGACTCGAGTGATAGTAAATAGGTGTATATGTAAGATTATCGCTAGAGATCTAAGTCTCGTGGCGAGCCGACTATATCAAATGGCCGTTACCCGGCCACAGTCACGTGTCGCCGTTACATTATCACCCTCTTTAGGCGCAGACCTCCTGGGCTGCATAAACCGTACAAGAGAAAAGGAAAGGAAAAGGAAACAAGGAATGAAACAATCATCCAAAGTACGCAATCGTACGAACCCATAAGTCCCACAACCGATCGGTACAACTCAATGGCGACCTTTCGGTGGATCTGGCGCACGGGGAAAACCATCTCCACTTGGCTGTGATCCGGAGGTGGTAAAAACCCGTGCCGACGCCATTTGTACCGGGCCGAGATCCAAGGAGAAGAGAAGAAGAAAAGAGAAACAAGAAAATATCCACAGGTGATCCCGTCCTCCATATCTCCACTTCCTAACCCATGCCCCAACAACCATCACTCCCGTAGCTTGTATCTCGGCGTAGGTCTTTGTTGAAATTGTCAGGGTGGTGGAGCTTCCGCTCGTGACTTGGCATCAATGGGAGCTTCCGCTGCCGGCATCGGTCGTAGCCGTCAATCATATCTGTCAATCACGTCTTATTCGTCGATATCTAACACGTAAGTTTCTCTAACATGGTTATACTTACCAAGTTCAAGCGTGCCTGCGCTCTCTTGAGCCTTCGTGCAGTGCTTCGTAGAATATCTCTTGCAGCCCAGAGTGGCATTGACTCGTAGGTGCTGCTTGACTAGGTAATCGTCTTTGGAAGTCCGCTTCGGTGTCCATCCGGTCGACTTCATTGTTGCGCTTTCGATTGGCGGCTTCAGTAGATTCTTGGTTGACTTGGTAGACTTTGCCGGTCGACTTCTCGGTCGACTTCTCGGTCGACTTCTCGGTCGACTTCTCGGTGCGCGTCTCGGTAGACTGCTTCCCGGTGGTCTTTTAGCTGGTCGGTTGGACTTGACTGGGCAACTTCGCAGTAGACTTCTCGGTCGACTTCTCAGTGTGTCACGGTAGACTGCCTCCCGCTGGGCTTTTGGCTTGTCGGTAGGACGCGTTTTTGACATGGTCATGCTCCCTTTTGAAGTTCGTTGCTCCGTCGACGACTTAGACTCAAATCGGTTGTTGTTTGCCGTCGTGGTTCGGTAGACTTATGAACTTCGGTAGACTTTTGGTGATCCTTGTTGACCGATGTGTCTTTCGGCTGCCTTCGTCTCTGTATTTCGGAGGTCTTCGACTTCGCTTGTCTTTGGGCTGGTCTTGGTTGACTTCGCTTGCTTCGTCTCATTTTTCCACCTGCTTTCGTCTCATTTTTACACTTGCTTTGGCCTTTGTTGTTGACCTGCTTCGTGTTTCGACTTGCTTCGTGTTTCGACTTGCTTCGGCTTGACCTTTCGACCTCTCTTCGAGCTTTGGCCGTGAGTTCTCTAGGAGGGCTTATCATCTTCCGGATGCTAGGTGTGTATGTTGATTCTTCTGGTACGCTTATCACCGCTTGCTGGGTGCATCCATCGCCGCTGGACTTCTCTGTCGTTAAGTGCACTCTGGTCCTTCATTCCGGCGCCTCCGGTAGGGTCATCGTATATGAGGATTTTGGTTCCTGCAGGGTCATCCCTCTCTTTGAAGGTCGTTGCTCTGCCGACGACTTATTTCCGCAAATTGGTCTTGTAGCTCGGTTTTGTACTCGTCGCCTTCCTTGATTTGGATGAGGTGATAGGCATTCCTTAGGTCCTGTCGAGCATCTCCGAGATCAGTGGGAGAGGATATCGGCTCTTCACCGGGGCTTTATTGAGAGCTCGGTAGTCCGCACACAGCCGCAGTCCGCCGTCCTTCTTCTTCGCAAATAAGACCGGTGCTGCCGCAGGCGATGATCGCTGGATGAATCCATTTGTTACGTTTGCTTCGGTGTAGGCTCACTGTTTCCGAGGTGTCGTAGATCCACGCAATTTGTGTGGTTCCTCACGACCGGGTACCCTGTCATTTTCTCTCACGCTCTTCCTACGCTCCTCGAGCCAGAATCGCTCTTCCTCACGAATTCCTTTTGGATGCCCTGAAAGGTGCTGTGCGAGAGTTGCCATATCTTTGCTGCATGCGTCCACATCGTCCTTGTATCTCACGAGGATACGACAAAATCTTGATATTGTGAACTCTTGATATTGTGCTGGGATGCGACCCCTATCGTCTGCTACCATCTCCATGTTAACTATGTCTGTTCCTATTCTCATTAGGTTAGCCTTTTCTGCATTCTGCATTGTAGCATGCTTGGCGGGGTGGAGATGGGTAGGGGTCCCGGGTTGGCTGGATCAGACGGTTCATCGCAATAGACAACCCCCGTTGTCCAGTTTCTCCCTTCGTGTCTCGGCGAGCCGGTAGCAGTCATTCAAGCACCGTCATTGTGTCACTCTTCTGCCGCAACTACCGCTGCTGCTCCTGCTCGCGCATTCATCATCCTGGGGTTTCTCTCACCTACGGTGATGCCTTCCAGCGATGCTCCCAGCAACACTTGACATTCGCCAAGTCATATGGCGAATGCCTCGACCATTTCCTCACTCGCTCAGAGATGATCGAATGCGGTAGCGGAACTTATGATTTTTGTGTCCCTCACCGCGTTCCGGCAGAGGACTTGTGCGATCTGCTTCTGGAATCGTCGCCCATTGCAATCCATTTGGCGTTCATAGGGCTGTCAATCGACCATTGCTCCAGTCGATTTCCGGGTTTCTCGCCATGGCAAGCCCAAGACTAGGTCGTATACCTTCATTGGGACGACTAACTAAAACCTCCGATTCGTCAACCGGTTTAAGGTATTCAAAAACTGAACCAAGAGACTTGCCTTTCGGCTCTCCTTTACAGAGATCATCACAGGGCTAGGGTGAAGGTGAATGCTGGTTCGTATGGTAGCTTGAGTTTCCGAAGCAGGCTCGGCGATATAAAGATGCTTATTGCACCGCGGTCGATTTGTGCTTTGACTCGCTGCATGTTGCCATGTATATTTGGTACAAGCTAGGTTTTGTAGTCTCCGCTGCCACAGCGAGTGCGTTGCCGGTTTGCCTTTCGGCTTTCGTAGACTTCCTTTGAAAGCCACGGCGCTGTTTATAGTTGGCACGGCTGCCTCCACTGGGCTGATTGGACTTGACCGATTTTGAATTCCCGGTATCGGGATTGTTAGAATTATTGGAATTGGCGGAAGTGCTTGCCGCAGGTTCGGAGATGGACGGTCGAAATTTGTGTGTCTTATCGCCGCCTTTCTGACACTCCCCAGCTTGCCTTTGCTGTTGCTGTCCCCCGGGCATTTTGTCGTCCGATTTGAACCCCGAGGCCGCCACACAGTTGAAGTGTTGGTCGAGTGTGTCGAACCTGTCTTTGCCGCTGGAGATCCAAGGTCTGACTTTCGTCTTAAGTGCGTGGCGCAGTCCCGCCCATGCCATGTCCTATAGGACCACTTAGTGCGTTATAGGGTTCCAGCCGGCTCTCCTCCAATTTGCTTTCAAGCGGTTGGCATAAACTCGGACTGATTCGTTTTGTAGTTGCTGGTACTCCTGAATGGCTTTTGTCTCGCTGAGTTGAGGCGCCTCTCTTTATCTCCGTACATCTTTTGAAGCTCGTTCGTGAAGGCTTGCCCACTTGGATGGGTCCGGATTTTCCGTCTATCGCTGAGTCGGATCTGGGAGGTTGTTGCAGGTGTCGAGAAGGAGACTGCGTACTTGACTTGATCGGGATCGCCTCTTGGGAATAGGTGCTTATGGGAAGCAAAGTTTGATCTTAATGTTTCGAGGAACTTATCCCGCTCTTTCGCTCCGCCGCAGTACCGTAAGGGGTCAACCATCTTAAAGATTTTGGACTAATTTCCTGGATTCTCCGGTCTGTCGGTGGCTCGGCTGCATTCCAGTTCGGAAAGCATTTGGGTTCTCTCCTCCTTCCATTCGGCTTGTTGTTCGAATAGAAGTTTAAGTAGTATCCGATTCTGCTCAAGCATCTCCTTTTGGTCGTCATGGTGATCTTTGACAAGATGTCGTCTCGGCCGCGATTATCCTCAGTTTCTGGGAGGGTTGAATCATCTTCGTCTTCGTCTTGATCGTGAGGATCGCGGGCTTCCTCGTGAACTTGAGTCTCGACGGGATTGTTGGAATTATTAGAATTGCCGGAAGTGTTTTCCGCAGGTTCAGAGATGAATGGTCAGAAGTTGCATTTCATATCGCCGCTATTCTGAGACTCTCCCAATTGCCTTTGTTGTGTTCGCTGTCCTCCAGGCTTCTTCGAGGTTGCTAGAGTTGTAGGTATACACGATGCGCTGACTCGCAATCGTCTTTCGGTTCTCGGTATTGCCGATTGAGGGGTAAGATCGCGCCATTGATTGTAGGTGCTCCGACTGATGATCGCGCTCAATTAGCTTGTAGGAATGGTATTTGATTTCTCTTGTTGATAGGGTCGAATCCTGTACTTGTGATAATCATCGTCATTATGGCGACGCGTCTCATCCATTGTGGCTTCCCTGGCTGATGATTGCACTCAATTGACTCGTAGGAATGGTGTTCGACTCAATATCTCGATCGTACTTGGTTGCTTTCATTGGCCGGATCGAATGTAGTAGTGATAATTGTCGTCATTGCCGGTGACGCGTCTCGTGCGACAGTTGGTCTCTGAACTCTTCTCCGCTGCCATCAGGGTACTCAATTGAATGATGAAACAATCGATATCCGTTCTTGCAGTAATCATGCTTCGATTTGTCGTCTTCAAGGCTGTAATCTCCATTGTAGACTTTATGATATGGCGCATTGAGGGGTACGGCGATCGTGTAGACTTCGACAATGGGTGCTCAATGCAGCTGTCAGTATTTGAACTCGTGTCAATCGACCGTATGCAATTGATTCTTTCGACCTTTGGTGCAATTCGGAGTTGATCCTGGCAAACACGTATGCGACACATCCAATAGGGGTAAAACTCGTGAATGCCGTGAGCAAAACGTATCCGTTTACTGAAAAGCGATAATAGTGTAATGGCACGTACGCCAGCGTTCAGCCTTATAGGCATATGTATGGTAATTAAGGTATACAGTTGCAAACGTGGACTTGAGTGATAGTAAATAGGTGTATATGTAAGATTATCGCTAGAGATCTAAGTCTCGTGGCGAGCCGACTATATAGAATGGCCGTTACCTGCCCACAGTCACGTGTCGCCGTTACAGTCACCAGAAATAGTCACCTCTTCGAGTCCTTTCAGCCTATGGCAAAAGGAGAGCAGCAGGTCAAGACTGCAAACAATAACTTCGTCGATTCCAAAGGATCTGGAACGATCTCATTCTACTTCGGCAGACCATGGGTGAAGCCAGCAAAGATCGTGCTCCAACACATCCTCCATGTGCCTGCTTGTGGCACCAATAATCTTCTCAGTATCATCCAGTTGATGGAGAAAGGAGTGAACTTCGAGTTCAATTTGGACAGAGCAATTGCAAGTCTCGGATCACTACTTGTCTACCAAGCGCCATTGATCAATAGTCTATTCATTCTCCGAACCTCTCCTTCCACATTGACCTCATCAACTTTGATGGTTTTCGATGCACTGAATCAGGTCGAGAAAAGTGAGATATACTCTGGCATTCCGCAGAAAGTGGACGAGAAAGAAATCCTTGTCTGGCATGCTCGTCTCGGTCATCTCTCTCTGGCAGCAATCAAGCGGCTCCCCAATACTGTCAAAGGCATCCAATCGCATGCCAGGAGCCCATCGGCATGCTCTTGTGAGGCCTGTATGATGTGAAAGATGTTCCGGAGACCTTTTTTGACTTCGGAGGATAAAGCCAAGACTCGACTTGTTGAGCTTATTCACTCTGATGTGATTGGGCCAATGCAGACTCAGATGATGCGAGGGTATCGCTATATTATTATGTTCACCGATGACTGCTCGAGATATACTGAAGTGTACTTGATGAAGCTGATGTCAGAGGCCCCTACGAAGATCAAGGAGTATGTTGCGAGGGTGGAGAAACAACATTCGAAGTCGAAGGTATGCAGGATCAGACTTGATGGAGGTGGAGAGTATGGCAGCAGAGATAAATTTCTCGACTATCTGGCACAGGAGGGCATCACTAGAGAAGTATCAGCCCCGTACTCAAAGCAGCAGAATGGGATATTGGAGAGATGCAATCGCACAGTACTGGACCCGGCACGGTCCATGCTCAAGCATGGTGGGATGCCACACAAGCTCTGGGCTGAGGACGTTGCCACAGCAGTCCACATCAAAAATCGACTACTGACCAGAGCCCTCCCGAACTCGACTCCATATGAAAGATGGACTCGAAAGAAGGCAGACATCTCACACCTTCGTACTTGCGGTTGCTTAGCATTTGCCTGGATCCATGGCGATCTCCGAAAGAAGCTCGATGATCACACCTACAAATGTGTCCTTCTTGGATATTCGGCAGAGACATCGACGCAGTACCGAGTTATGGATATCTCTATGGGCCGAGTCTTCATGGCCCGGGATATCAAATTTGATGAGTCCATCCTCTACCGCCAGCTGTTGAGATCTCAACCAACGAAACTCATGCTCGAGCCAGCCAGCGAGCTTCAGAGCGGCGAGCCTGCTCCTCCTGTGGAAGCTCCACATGAACCTCCCCAGCAGCTCATAAAGGCTAAGGCTCGACCAATTAATCCAATTGACAACTCGGATGATGATCAATCACCAGCTCCTGAAAGCCCGGAGCCAGATCGAATGGCCAAACAGTTAGAGAGCGAGCTAAAATCGACTGCTCCAGCCTCATCATCTCGAACTCGGAGTGGAATGAGCACAATCAGCATGGCCATGATGATCGAGCCAGGCCCAAAGACTTACTGTTCTGCCTTGAATTCGGAGGATGCTGATCAATGGAAGGAAGCGATTGGCAAAGAAGTGTCATCATTGGAGAGCCACGGAGTGTTAACATTTGTTGAGAAGCCCCCTGGAGATGCTAGCATGATCGAAAGCTGATGGGTGATGGGCTGAAAGCTTCTAGCCAATGGTCAGACTGAAAAATGGAAGGTCCGACTAGTTGGTCGTGGAGATCAGCAAAAGCCTGGAGATTACAATAATATTACATCTCCAGTCATTAATTCGGCCTCAGTTCGACTTGCCCTCGGCCGTGCAGCCAAGCATGACGTTGAGATTGCCGTACTTGACATCCGGACTGCTTTTCTTGGCTGCCCTTTTCAAGAGACTCTCTACATGCGCCTCCCAGATGGCGAGTGGCCTGATGACCCCTATTGCCGTGCTCGCCCAATAGTCAAGCTGAATAAGACCTTGTATGGCATCAAGTGGGCAAATAGACAGTACTTTGAAGAAGTCTTCGACTTTATTGTCAATGATCTAGGCCTCCAAGGCTCAGTTGCAGCCCCTGGTCTGGTCTTCAGTGGCACACTCGGTAAACCAAATGGCATCCTTATCCCGGTGTACGTTGACGGTATCATGATCATTGGGAGCCTGAAGCTCATATTTTCTATTGCTTCTTGACTATATGATCGATTCAAGGCAGCAGGCCGTGTTCCTGTGCCTGACACCTTCCAATATCTAGGCATGACAGTTATTTGAAGTCGCAGCAAACAGTCAATTGCGATCGATCAGATCGGATATATCAACCGAATACTTGACCGCTTTGAGATGACCAACTGCCGAAAGCACTCAACGCCATTGGAAGTGGTCCACAAGCCCCATGCCTTCTAGGCTGATGAGCAGCCTTTTGACACTGGGATGTACCAGAAGGCCGTAGGATCTATTCTTTATGATGCCCTCGGCACTGGACCAGATATCACGTATGCCATCTCAGTTCTGGGCCGATATGCAGCCCAGCCCTCCACGCTCTATTGGGAAGCGATCAAGCACTTGGTCCGCTACCTCCGCGTCACTTGTGTGTACAAACTGAACATCTACGATTCAAGACTCCAGCATGATTCCAACTCCATTGTGTGCTATGCCGATGCCGACTTGGGGGGAGATGCAGACTCTAGTAAGTCGACCTCGGGAATCATCATTTTCGAGCTGGGAATTCTCGTGCTCTGGAGATCGAAGAAACAGACCTTAGTAGCCCACTCGACGATGCAAGTGGAAATGATTGCCACGGCATTTGGCTAAGTCCAAGTCGACTGGCTTCGAGATGTCATTTCTGAGATTGAGCTTGGAGCTGACATGACTCGATGTTTCTTCAACGATGGGCTTAATTGCGTAACTACGCTTAATTCAGGCAACTTCCAATCTGAAAGTCGCCACCTACGACTAAAATATGACACGATTCACGAAGCCATTGCCATGGGCGAGATCGAGATCAACCATGTGGCTGGTACGGAGATGCTAGCGGATGCTCTCACTAAGGCCCTTGTGGGAGTAAAACTCGGCGAATTTGCAAAGGAAATTGGTCTAAGGTAGATGGACATGGGACGTGGAGGATGAGGAGGAGGATATATGCTTTGCTATTGCTTTCTCTTTTGTTCTATTGGCTGTCTTTGAATTTAGTTTCATTTCACTTCACTGTCTCTATCTTTTTGAAAGTCTTGGGCTAAAGGGGGAGTGTTGACTAAGGGATTTAGCCCGCAGGCTATTGAGACTAAGGCATGCACAAGATGTAGCGGGCTTGGTACGGAGACTATTTCCCTGCTAACCTCGGGCTTGGTGCGGAGACCATTTCTCCGCCAACCTCGGGTTTGGTGCGGAGGCTATTTCTCCAGTGGCCTCAGGCTTGGTGCAGTGGCTATTTCTCAACGAGCCTCGGGCTTGCTGCGGAGACTATTTCTCCCCGAGCCTTGAGCCTGATTAGTGTTTTGCTCTCAGTGCTTGTGCTCAGTGCTTTCTCTAAGTGTTTTTCACTTGTTGATTCGCTCTTAGTGACTGAGATGATTTCTTTCTCTATATATATGTCTATCTTCTTCTCTCGTTGTACGATAGACAGTTCAAATCAATCATCATCTCTCTAACCCTCATTTGATTATCTCATCATCCGAGACTTCTCTTTCGTACTGTTCCTGCACTATGTATAATCCCCGCTTTCGACATTTGTGAGTCAGATTGGCAGTCATTATTCATATAAGCATATGGAATGTGTCTTTTTCGAATCTTATTGGTCAGAATTCTGTGGCTGAGTGGCCGAGTGGCTGATAGTGGCAAGTATAAACCACAAGAATTCAAATTAAAAACAACCCACCAATTTAAGTCTGCAAGTTGCACTCTGACAACAAAGTGTGATATATATGAAATGTATATAACTCTACCTGCTTTCACATCCCAGCTTGACATTCATGATATTTTTAATATTGGGTGAGTAGTTGTAGATTAATACCTTTATTGTAATGTGTTTTGACAGTAGTATGCGGAGAATTTGCAATGGAGTAAATTGGCAACTGGGAAGTGAAGTACAACCAATTTATGGATGATTCATCCCTAGAACATGTTGTGATCAGAGCAAAACTTGATCACATTATTGGATTTCAAATAATTCAAATAGCTGCACAAAAAGCTTCTTTTCAACTGATAATAATTGCTCTGGCCATAGAAATAGTACCAACTTACAGAGACTTGGAGAGATATACAAGTGGGCTTGGAACATGCACAGTGGGAACACTGTAGAGGATGGAGTTGAGCCTAAACAGAGTGGTGTGGTGGGAAAACAGCTCCCACCACTACAAAGCCATGCATTTGAGTGGGTACGTCACTGGATTAGGGTTATCGCGGCTCTGCATCACGCCATCGACAAGGTTGAAAAACCTTGGCTGGATGGTATCCGACACCTCACCAATCACGTAGCAATCATCATCTCATCTCTTTCGTTCTTCTATCTTTCGTTCCTTAGTTTCTAGCCGATCAACTATCTCACTGTAGATACTCCCTCCCTACACTCCTCGAAAGGAAACATCCATTTTTCGTAGCTTCGTACAGACGCTGCAGTGTGATCTCCTGATCCGGGATTTCCACCACAGTGGTGGAAACAATCATATCTTATCACCACTGCTTATATTGGCATGGAAAGCCAGTAGGGGGATGGTGGTGCACAGGGATAACAGAGGTGGACTGTGTGATTGCACTTGAATAGATTTATAAGACTTAGAAGTAGATCAGTACACCGAAAACATGGCATCAAACATGTATAACCAATAGACAAGTGGTTTCTGGGATCCGAATCCATAGTATATTTGACTGATGGCAGTCACAGCTTCATTCAATCTGCATGTTGACTACATTACTATGATATGCATATAATTTTGTTCGCTAAATACTATACATTATGCTTTATTCAATACTACAACCGAATACACTTCATTGCATGCTTCCAAGTAGGCTCTCAAGATGATTTTATGTATACAGCTGAGTACATTCACAAGACTGCTTCTGTTAGGGGTTTTCCCCGAACAGCGATAATGGTACATGCAATAGTCTTATGAATACATGTCACGTAGTTACTCTCGGTATAGTCACGTGATGTGCATAACACCTATTCATGACGTGCTAGTATCCAGTTCTATGTCCCTTAGCGGGGATACATAGGAGTCGCATGTCTATTGAATAAGTGACCAAGCACACTTAGCGGATTCACTTAAGATGATGCGGTCATGTCGCTATCGCAGGAAAGCTTGCTGTATCCGTGCCCCTGATTTTCAAACACACTCATCATACCTGATACTAGCGGAACTTGTCTTATGAGACACAATAGTCGATAGTCAATATGCGATTATGAGAGATCTCCGACTTATTGCCTTAGGTAATAAGAGTCATCTGGGCACTCCCCAGCCAAAGAGAATGGTCTCGGCCTAAGCATGACGTGACTGAGGGATTCATGACGTCGACTGAAGATATGAGGTCGGAAGCTACCCTGCTCATTGGTTTAAGTTAGTATGCATCGCAACGTCAGACTCGTATGTTATACCAGCTGACGTATCAGCATCTATGTTGGCATAGTAGCGGTTGCTCGCCGATTAAATCTATGACGCAAGCCAAATAGCCTTTAAGGTGAGGCATGAATTTGTGATAAGCACTGCCGACCAAGATCGGCTGATGTTCCAACTATTGATGCAAACGAATTGCGAGATGTCTAATTTCAAGTTTCATCTGACACACTGCATGACGCGTAAATTGCGCAATGGATGGCCTGATTGTTATCAAGAGTGCTGAAGCTTTAATATCTCATTGATGTAATACGTATCAGTTATCGGTATAGTCATAGCACTGAAGTATGGGCATACAAACTCTCGAAAGTAGCTATAAAGAGATGGCATTGCTCCAGCAATGAGAAGAACAAGCTCAAGCAGCAATCCACAGTCAACACTCAGAACACCGAAGACGATCTTAAAACATTATTAAGAATTCTATCTATCTACCAATATTTCTACCATTATAAAGCTTTATGACCAGGTCACGTATGTCTGGTCAATTTTTGTCACAATACGAATAGGCTCTGCAGAAGATTGTCAAGTTATTCGGAGAGTTACTTATTCAGCTGGACGAAGCTGGTTTTACCCTCACCTACCAACAGGTGTTCTGATACTGCAAACACAAGATTATCGACTACCTGGTGTTGAGGTATTTGAACACTGGAGCCTTACCATTGGAGGAGTGGGCAGAAGAGTGGTTGCACGACAGAGAAGTTGAATCTTCTTATACATCAGAGACAGACAGTGGAGGAGGTTTAACTTAGGTCATTCTTGGACATGTGATTCAAGAGGCTGAGTCTTGGGATAAGACGAGGAGAAAAAAGGAATAGATAGGTGGCTGTACTTAATCCAATCAATGTTGTATTGATTATTGGGATTAGGAACCCCCGTAACACCTTCCAATTCCACTCAATTAGACATTCCAAGCCTGCTTGACTCTATGCTCTGAGGTAAGCTCTCAAGAAGCGTGCAAGTACACTCCAAGTATGTTCCCAGGTATACCTCCAAGGACATTCTCAAGTACACTTCTGAGCATGCTCTCAACAAAGTTCCTAATTGCACATGATGGTATACTCGCAGCCATATATGCTCTTATGTAGGCTCTCAAGATGCTCTCCAGCATACTTCCAAGCATGCTCTCAAGTATGTTCCCAATTGGATGACATGATACACTACCAACCTACCTGACTCTATGCTTCCAAGTTTACTTTCAAGAGGCAAGACACTTCCAAATTCACCTGACTCTATGCTCCCATATATGCTTCTTGGTATTTAATTGAGAGACTTGAAGAGGTGCAGCCACCAGGTACCAGAAGGCAGATCATGGATAATAGTGGGTACTGGGTAGTGGGGGGCATATCGTGGCAGAAATCATAATGTCAATCAATAATAAAGTGTGAACCATATCTCTATTGTACCCACCACAATGAGATCTTGCAATGCCTCATAGTTACTGTATTGACAATCACAATTTTAGATTTGGCTGAAGATGTAGAAAATTGGATCTTAGGACTCAGATATTCTAGTAAAATCTGCAGCCTGCAGCCTACATATTGTATGTGTATGCGTGCACATTCGGTCCAGGGCTGATAGTAATAATGTCAATGGTATGATAGCCATGGTGATGATAGCGATGATGATAGTATTGGTGATGGTGAACACAGTGCCAGAAGCACTCAATCATGTAGAATCAGTTCGTCAACATTCGTGTAAAACATTCCAACAACTCTTAGATTTTCATCGGCCAAATGCATTGCAAGGAAAACTCAACTCCTTATGATGTTTGCATCTGTCAGCTGCAGCTCTCAACCATTGCACTGTTATGCAGTCATCAAGCAGGCTCTGAAGAAAGCTATAAACCAGGCTTACAAGCAGAATATCAAGCAGGCTTCAAACTAAGCTCTAATAAGGTGTTCAAATGCCAGCGACTCTCCAGTGGACTCCATCCTGGTATAACAGCCATGTAGTTAACACAGGTATACCTCCATCTCTGGCCACCAGTTTTATATAGTTTTACTGAATGGACTGTGGATGATGATAGCCGGTACATTGCGCAGAGGTCCACGGGAAGCTTGCTATGAGTTGTGCATGTATGCTGGTACACATGGTACAGGCTATGGTCAATGTGTACTTTTTCTGATGTATCATTTTACCACACAATGAAATACGCACTCTATTCGTTCCAGCTCTTGGTTACATGTACTCATGTTGAGCTTTGTCAATCTATGCAATATGTGTGGTTCCTCAAGGCTGCATGTGCTGTCAAATCCTGTCACCATATTCTTATGCTTCTTGAGCTAGAGCTGCTCCCTTCAGAATTCCCTTACAACGCTGCAAGATGTATGGTGAAATGTTGAAGATAGGCCTTCAACGTTCTAGATCCACTGAGTCATGACTAACAATTCTAGGGTATATTACTGGCAGTCGAGTAAGTCATAGAGCCTCACTCCTTTTGCTCCTATGGTCTCAATTCCTTTCTCCATTCCTCTTCTGCAGCATAATGTCCCTCAACAGAAACAACCAACAGAGTGGCTGGATAGTCTATTTAGTAGACTATTCACCTAAATACAGATAGTCGTTGATGTAGAGGGTGGCATGGCACCATATATGTGGTATTTGGTAGAGAGACCAGGTGGTGCATTCAACTTTTTTCCTGCACACAAATCAAGTCATAGATGTCACTAGATTATCTTTACATAATCTAGCACAGCGAAATGTCAGTCAGGACTTGACATCATATCTGGAAGTGTGCCCAACTTTTCGTACCCTCCAAGCACTTGACAGCCAGGGGTAAGGTATTCCTGGGATGATCTATCTCGGTACCTCCAAAGGGCGGCGAAGCCGCCACCGTAACTTGTAAGTCTATAGAGGCCATGCATCCTTTCAATTTTTAAATCGTTAGATTGCGTATAACTCTTCTCTAGCCACATAGGACATTCACTATAGCGCGAATTGATCCTAATCCAAGGATCCAATCCGGTAACACAAAAAGATTTGGAAGACGATATAGGCAACAAATGCTTGGTTAATTTACATTAGGTTGCATCGTATCATCTACACCGCAGGAACGCTAACTACACAATTCTCACATACCCCCTCAGTTAGCCAGCGTGTCCACATATGCATCTATGTCCTTCAACATCATAATTTACCTAAGCGTTGGTGATACATTACTTATATCCTTCCATTCACCAAGTAGGCTTCTTGTCTACTACATCCGACCTTTCTGCGACATTCATTAGTGCCTTCTGACAAGGTCCCCAAGTATAGGATGTCAATGATGATTTACGTTCGGCGGTTCTAATTTGGGCTCTGTGCTCGTCGAAGTCAGTAACTTGATAATTAAGTATAGACTTTAGTCAACACTAGAGATTGCCTACCTCTGGATTAGGCGAAATGTCTCCTTTGGAGTACCCCATTTCCTGGCAGTTATTACGGTCTTCACCCACTCCCTGGCTTGGCGGCACCCGTTCGTCACGAATAGCCCCCAAGTCGGCGATGCTAGCTATAGTTGAGGAATGATCATCGCCAAACGTCCTCCGCATTCCGTTGATGACTAGAATCTGTAGCTCCTCGGCCTCCTTCCATCGTCCCTGGCTCCAGTATGTGTATACAAGATTTCCCATCGTGGCCAAAGTTTCTGGATGCTGTGGTCCTAATACCGTCTTCAAAAACGCTATAACCTGAATAAGCAGCTCCTCGGCTTCCGTCCATCGTCCAAGATACTTGTATCCCGATGCGAGATTAATCATGCTAGTCAAGGTAACCGGATGCTCGTAACCGAGCACTCTCTGTCTCATCTCAACAACTTGTACAGCCAGCTCTTCCGCCTCTTTCCATTTCCTTTGATTCCAAAATGTCAATGCAAGAATATTCATACTTGTCAAGGTATCTGGATGTTCCTGACCGAGGATAGTCTTTTTCTTCTGCACAATCTGTACTTCCAGCTCCTCAGCCTGCTTCCATAACCTCTGGTTCTTATATGTCGACGCAAGATTGTTCATACTGATCAACGTATCTGGATGCTCTTCGCCGAGGACCCTCTTTCTTGTCTCCATGACTTGAGTCTCCAATTCTTCACCCTTAGTCCATTTCATCTGGTTTCTGTATGTGGATGCGAGGTTACCCATGCTGATCAAGGTAGATGCGTGCTCTTGGCCAAATAACCTCTTTTCCGTGTCCATGACTTGGACCTGCAGCTCTTCTGCCTCCTTCCAACGCCCCTCCTTTGAAAATGCCAATGCGAGGTTATTCATGCTCGTCAAGGTATGTTGGTGTTCTTGGCCGAGTACTCGCTTAAACGTCTCTACAATCTGGACTTCCAGATTCCGGGCCTCCTTCCATTTCTCTGGGCCTTGTTCCTTGTATGTCGATGCGAGGTTTCCCATGCTAATCAACGTATGTGGATGCTCTGGACCGAGTACTCTCTTTCTTGTTTCCATGATTCGCACCTCCATCTCCTCAGCTTGTTTCCATCGCCCTAGATTTCGACACGTTGATGCGAGGTTGCCCATGCTGATCAACGTATCTGGATGCTCTTGGCCCAGTACCATTCTAGACGTTTCCATGACTACAACTTCTAGTTCTTCTGCCTGCTTCCATCGCCCCTGCTTCTCAAATACCAGTGCTAAATTATTCATGCTGGCTAAGGTACTTGGATGTGTTTCACCAAGTATCCTCTTTCTTGTCTCCATCACTATCAACTCTAGCTCTTCAGCCTGTTTCCATAGTGCCTGGTTCTTGTATGTCGATGCGAGGTTGCTCATACTACTTAAGGTACCAGGATGCTCCGGACCTAATATCCTCTGTGATGTCTCCAGAACTTGTACAAAGAGTTCCTCAGCTTCCTTCCATCGACCCAGGTTATCAAATATCAATGCGAGGTGATTCATGCTCGACAAGGTATGTGGGTGTTCTTGACCGAGCACTCTCTTAAATGTCTCCAGGACCTGTAGATTCAATTCCTCGGCCTCCTTCCATCGTGCCTGGTTAATCAAATTTGATACCATGTTGCCCATACTGATCAATGTAGAAGGATGTTCAAGTCCGAGAGCGCTCTTTTTCTTCTCAATTACCTGCAAATCTAGATTCTTAGCCTCGTTTTCTCGCCCCTGGTACCGAAATGTCGATGCGAGGTTATTCATGCTAGCCAAGGTATGGCGATGCTCCTGGCCGAGTACTTTCTTCCTTGTCTCCATTACAGACACCTCTAGTTCCTCGGCATCTCTCAATCGGCCCGTGTCCTTGTATATCAATGCGAGGTTGTTCATACTGATCAAAGTATGTGGATGCTCTTGTCCGAGTATGTACTTTCTCGTCTCCATGACTTGAACTCCTATCTCCTCAGCCATATCCCATCGTCCCTGATGCCACAATGTTGATGAGAGATTGGCCATGCTAGTCAACGTTGTAGGATGCTCTTGGCCGAGTATTTTCTTGACCGTCTCCATGACTCGCACTTCCAATTTCTCAGCCTCCTTCAATAGCCCCCGGTTCCAAAATGTTTGTGCAATATGGCTTATAATTGATGTGGCCATCGGAGTCTCAGGCTGCTCTTTATAGATGTTTTCGGTATGGTTCAGAGCCTCTTCCAGCAGTGCTTGTGCTTCCTCCCACTCGCCGAGCATAGTGTGCGACTCGGCCACATTAATAGTTGACTGAATATAATATGGATGATTAACACCAACTGCTGCGATTTGATCCCTGATCCGTGTTCGGAGTACTTTCGCTTTCCCAAATTCACCTAATTCATCCAACAGACCTCCCATGGTATCATATAAAACCAATGGTATGAAATGCAGCTCTCCAAATTCTTTAGCCATATCGCGAACCTCTCTTTCATACTCTTTCAAAGCTTCCTGCAATTTATTCAATCCGCATGTTCGATATTCCTGAATAAGGTCGACTTTTGTAAGAAGCTCATTCCGCTCATGCATTCTCCCGCTCTTCGACCACGCAGGCCATACCGCTTCTTTTTCCTTCATTAAATCCTGCGGGTTTTTGCGGCATTTCTTTAGCCATGTTTGGCATTGGTTATCGTCTGACTTGAAGCCAAATCCAATCCGGCAACAAAAGGCAACTTGGAATGCGACGTGAGCAGCAAAGGTGCGGTTCTGATTTCGGATGTAGTTCTTTTCGAGACTGTCTCTTATTTGTCTCCGTACACGATAGTCAGCTACCATGAAGTCTGCAAGGTTTTCGGCAATCTGTACGAGCACTCAGTCAAGTTCCGATAAGGTGTATGAACTACAGAGGCTGAATTCAAATATCGGATAACGCGATCATGTAGATCTTGTTGAGTAGATCGTTCCACAACTTGCAGTCATTATAAGATAAGAACTCTGAAGGTTGGCATTGGGCGATGCCACGGATCTTGCAGGTGAATTCTATCCCATACAAGTTCCATGAGTTCTTGTCTGATAAATATTGTTGCTAGACCTCAAATCATTCACTCAACAATATTTACATAGCCGTATTATCCGGTCTTGGATCTGCGGGGAGGTTGGGTGGTAACCGATTTCGTCATTATTAGCCAAGGTAAAAGATTTGGTGAACACCCGCCTTCGATGAGAACGGGTTTTGGTTTGCATGCATTCCCGACGTAATTCAGATCCAGAGGTTTGAGCTAAGTGTGAAATTTATTGTTACTCACCCGGAAATCTGTATGCCTTAAAAGTGCCTCCATGTTCTCCAACGGTCTTGGAGGGCTGGGTAGTGGTTCAGTTCTATACTTCTTAGCAACAGTATTGACATAAAATTGGGTGAGACTCACCGTCTTTGGCTCAAGAGGCCGACTAACTTTTCCATATCCAACGTCCGTTTTTCGGGGTTGCGCGAAATTGTCAAAGTGAAGAATTCTTTCAAACGAACCTTACGTTCCGTATTCAGGCCTACCAATGACGTTGATGCCATTAGTTTAATGGCAATATGCTCCACTTTATCATCTTCTTTAAGACGTTCAAGCAATGTGTAAGACCTGGTAGACGCATCAAACAAAATTGGCTCGGTCATGCATTCCGCATCATCCATCGGAAGATGTATGTTCCCAAAGAGAATCCAAAGACATAGCATACTGAAGGAGTACACATCTGTCTTTTTTGCTTCGGAGACTTTGAACTCCCCGAAATGGTGCTCGGGAGCATTCCATGGCCTTGACTTGGGCAGGAATACGCTTCCTGATTGACCTGCGGCGAGAGTCGAATACCCGAAGTCGGCAACCTTAACAATAGTCTTTCCTGTCGTATCTTTGAAGATAAGCACATTTTGAGGCTTGATATCGCCATGAATTACGTCTGTGTTCTTGTTAAAGCGTCTAACTTGAATGGCGACGGCCATATGGAATCGCGTACCATATGTATGCAAAGCGATGATGGCATTGCCAATGTCTGCGCAGATTTTAAGCCGGCCATCGATTGACATGTTTCTGCCCTCATGCACATTCATGAACTGTTGTAGATCACACTCTGCTTTCTCCAAGACCATTACAGGGACGGCTTTCTCAGTCTTGGGCTTGATTTCCCAGCAAATACCTTTGAGGGTGACTATATTTGGGTGACTCTCAATTGGTGGTTGGCTTAAGATCAGCACCTCCGATATCAACGGTAAAAAATCCTGGTCGGCATCACCGGATTCATGGAACCGCTTGAATGCAAGGGGCATATCGGTAGTGAATGTAGACTGGCTTATTATCCCTGAGCCACCCTGACCGAGGTTACCAAGAGCAGGTTGCCATGTAATAGGGAGGTAATCGATGTTGCATCTTTGGACAATCGAAAGAAACGCAATCAGGTCACTCTGAAGATCGCCGCTAGCTCGATTGATGGAGGCGGAGTAGCGGGTAAACATTCCATCGGAATGTGATACAAGAACGGAGTTCCGGGTTGAAAACATAGTGCACAGTAGTTGGAACGCAAATGCCACAGAATCGAGGGTGGAAGTAGAAAGATCGCAGAATGGTAATACGTAGGCTCGCGATGCTACTAATGTAGTCAGCGCCAGTTTTTCGGCCGTGCAATGCCCAGATAGAGCGGAATCGTACATACCGAGCAATGATCCTTGGGTGTATATCGTGGTTCTTTGTCAGTTACTATTCAACCAGCATATTAATACATACTGCGGATAGGGCTGTTTAATCAAATGTTGTTCCAAACTTATGCCGAAACATTCAATCTCAAGGGAAAATACATGTGGGTAGCATGAGACAGCTCGCACCATTGGTGCCATCAGAGAGCTGCCTCCTAAAATGAATTAGTTCTCACAAGATGATGTGCAACTGTATCAATGGTCACATTCGCAAATTATTAAGTGCCATCTACCTATTAAACATGCAGCTGTACGAGAAACACAGCCCGTATCAACTTTATCATACTAGGCATGCAAGCCCACTACTCTGGTTGTTCAGATGTCTTCCGGGATTCACACCAACACAAGGTAGCGGTGGCACCATTGGGGGGACAACTTGTGACCGGGAAATATCTCCTTTCGAGGAACACAACCCAAATTCTTTTCCAACGCATACATACGGCAGTGTTGATTGATAGGGCTACGGTATCTCATTTGTCAAGGATTCCACAAACTGGTGGGCTCACACTCTATTGCTTTGGTACGCCAAGACTTGCGCGTGGCCCCAATCATGATACTACGGTTGCACTTCAGCTTCACTACCTTGTTTGGTAGCACATCCGCTCTTTCCACTGTGAAGGAGTGTGTGAATGAGTATAGTGAACACTCAGGGGTACCGCTTACGAACTAATGTAATCGACACTGTCCTTTACAAACCGAGATAGTTACCTCACACTAGCATATATTGCCCAGCTCAACTGTATTAACGAGGTGGGGCCAACTTTGTCCCTAACGGAATGGTGCAGGCGCAGCAGGTATAGTTTGAACATTAAAATACAAGCTGGTCTGAGGTGGTGGTGATGCTGGGGTACTACGGCTCGGTATGCACTAGCCGATCTCAATTAGGTAGGTGGGGCAGGCAAAGCGGAGTAAGGCGAATTCAAGACCATCACACTGAGCAGCACTCTTGCGACATTTCAAACTACGTCCTCAAACCTTGCATTCACTTATTTTATGAGGGGGTCAAAACAAAAGGTTCTCGGCTACTCAAAAGGGATTCTAGCTGTTGTGGTATGATAAACCGTAAACCACACATTACTCGTGGTGCACGGAAGGATGTATCAATCAGACCTCTCACTCTAGTGATCGGATGTAGTCGGTGCGAAAAATTCCTCTCTTGCATTGACTTAGCTGAGGGACGTCAAATCAGAGCACTATTCTTAACTCGACTGGGAAGCCGAAATTGGAATTGTTTAACTTTGTAGTATGCTAGTCAAGATTTTACTAATCGATCGCGATATACATCTTGTTTTTGACTTACTCGCCCTGAGTTTGCTGCTTCGTTCGAATAGATTAGGACACAGCCGATTATTGGGTGGAGTTTGAAGACAAATCCAAGCATTGTGAGTGCAATCAGATGGCTAACCCGCAAGTTAACTTTACCAGGTTAGTCTCTCCGTAGGGCAAGGCATCACAATAGTTGTTCCTTCAATTTCCAACCCGGCACCCTGTAACTCTCTGCAACTCTGCAGCTAAAACCCAAACTTTATCAATCAACGAGAGGCCACCTTGACTGGATCACTGCGCACAATGAGATCACCAAAAATGCCGAGTAATATTTTGGGCAATGCTCCAATAGTCAACATTGCAATGAAGTGTCACCAATTCACCAGTCTGAATTTAGCTCACCTTCGGAAATATTTTAAAAAATCCCTGCTCCCGTAAGTATCAATAATATTAATTCTGATAAGACCGTCATTATTGAGTCTCACCTTGTTTTCTTTACTCAAGCTAGGTCCGCTTTTAACAGAGCACGAATAAGCCTCCAGTTTCACTCAATATCTCAATCAATCTCCCTTCCAAGCCTCTTGAGCCTCAGGCGCGGCGATGCCCAAACGACGAAGCGACAGACTTTCGGCACACAGCCAGCGGCCAAGCAAGCTTCCGGATTGCTGACGTTCCCGCTGCTTGGGATGAGGATATGCTACTTTCTGCTCTTAAAAATATCGACCCGTCCCTGAAAGGTGAATATATTCAGCTTTCGCTCTACCTATTGGCACGGGATTTGGCTTGATGGCTTGTGTGGCGCTTGGGGATTTACAGCCCCCAAATCGCCTAAGGCTGCGGGCCTGAGGCCGGTGGTTTGCGGCCCCATGGGCCGCCACCAGCCCCCATGCCGAAGAGGAGGTCTAGTCCCGGGAGTGATGCTCGGCATCGGGCTCCAGATGTGATACTCGGCTTCGCCCAGGATGGTCTCTCCTTTCCCATATATTTGCCTGTCTTTCTCTCTCTCTTTGCTCTTTAGACAATCACTTTTGTACGATACTCAATTCAATATCTCTATTTGTACTCGATTGATCTCAATACTACCCAGGATGTTGCAGCACCACTCAAACAGCATTGCCCAATAACGACGTCTGTACCAGATACTTTCACAATATTAAAACGCATAAATCTGCTCATCGGCACGCCACAGACGGATCTCTTCTTGTTATAGACGGTTACTTTCATGGCTTGACTCCTCTCAACAATCCCGAAGGCGACATAATCGCAGAGTCAGCTCCATCCAGTTCCATTGAATTCATCAGTACTGACTTCGGTCTGATTACAGTGTGGTTGCGGTGACTGGGCTTGCTGGCCATGGATTCGGATCGTGGAGAAGCCGCGAAACTAGACAGATGTGGTTAAAAGATTTTTTGCCTGATGATGTCAAGAATATTAGAATTATGACCTACGGCTACGATAGCAGGATTGTTGGGCCTGAGCGAAATAACGAGAGATTTATCAATCACACACGAAACTTCATAGAACAGCTAGACAATTCTAGAAGTTTGGTTAAGGTATGCTATAATTTTCGAACGTTTTTTTGCTTGGTTAACGAGTATTAGAACCGTCCAATCATATACCTGGGCCACAGTGTGGGAAGTATTCTAATCTTGCAGGTAAGAATTTACACATAACTGTAATCTCTGAGATTTCTACTCATAACCGAGGATATCAGATCTTGTTGGAGTCAAAACGAAATTCGCCTCATGAATCATTTCTCGATTCAACCTACGGTATCTTCTTTTTTGGGACCCCACACCAAGGTCTTCGAACCGATGAACTAGAAGAAGTGGTAGATGTCAACTCTGGAAAAATACACAATTTACTTGCACAGCTGTACGAGGGCTCGGAATTTCTAGAAAATCAAAAGCAGGATCTCTTGCCTATATTCGAGAGACTCAAAGAGCGAACCGTTGTCAGTTTCTACGAGGTGGTAAAGACACCGTCGATCAAAATGGTAATTAAGTCTCTGTTCATAGTATGTACCTTGAGAAGTTACCTACCTTATCTAACTGGAATCGGGTGAAGTTCGAAGAGATGGCGCGGAGGCTCAGATGGTCCAGAGATTATCTGCTCAACACTATTCTCCATTTGAACACCGTGTTCCAGTCATCCAAAATCACAGTAATATGGTGAAATTTCCCTCACCAGTGGACTCGACATATCAGACTGGTTAAATATATGAAAAATCGCATCGGTATGTAATCTGTTCGATGTACAGTAGATCCACAGTCCGTATTGGAATCGAACTCCCAGGTAGCAGAGACTGATGTTGTGGTAGATCCAATTAGCAGAGAAAGAATTATGGAATCGCTTTTTGATCCAGCGAGAGTAATCGACCGTTATGTCATTGATCAGAACCGCTATATTCAGAAATTTTCTAACATGGGGAGCTTGAGCAGGACAGCAGATACTTCTGGATTTTCCGCGACATGGACTACGAAAAGTGGACTATCTTTGATGAGAATGTGAAGGTATTGGAGTTATGTGGTTCTTCTATTTTGGAGTGCGCTGCATCTCAAGTTATCCGTACTCTACAGAAAAACCAAGACGCCGACTTATTACTACACTTCTTTTTCCGCTCGAAAAGACATGCTAAGCCCATAGGAAACAGTCTGAAGACACTGACTGGCAGAATATAGTATTCGTGTGCAGTCTTTTAAGGGAGGTGATCGATAACCACCCTCCGCCACAGCAGACTCTGCTTAAGAAATTTCTAGAGGAGATTTTGGCGTCCATAGATGACATGGAGCTAGACAAACTGCCTTCTAATCCTACAGAAGCACTGAAATCGCTGTTATGTCTTTCCACTCATCAGATTCTATGGGATGCTTTTAGAGAAGTTCTCAGTAAGGCGGTGGAATTATACACCCACCCTACGGTTTTGGAACAACACGATGCGCAGCAAAATAAACGCAGTCTGACATTCATTTTTGATCTCGACAACTCAGCGGTGGAAATTGGGAGAACGCTGGTCAGTGATATTCGTCGGTTAACCGCAAGCTTGCAGCAAGATTACCCAAAACAGAGAGTCCTTGTTACATATCCCCCTCTGACAAGCGATTTTGGGCTGCAACTGCCGTCGGAGATTATCCTGATATACGACAAAGAAAGACAAGGTCTGCAGACGCACGCCTTCTCTTTCACGAACAAATCGAATTATCTAACATCTTATCTAACATCATCAGGGATTTTCTAAAGAACCTCAGATTCAATAATACACCGTACGAGATGATCTCCGCACACTATGAACATACGTTTGAGTGGCTATGGGAAAATCTAGAGTTCCATGCTTCGAACTCTTCTGAATCCTCAAGCCTTTTGTTCATTGCAGGAAAGCCAGGAAATGGCAAAAGCACCCTAGTACGAGCAGATGGACCCATTATTGCGAAGTTCTTTATAGTTACCAGGACAGAGAACTAGAGAGAGATCATCGCAAGATGCTACAATCCTTGCTCTATGACATCCTCAACGTGGACGAATCATTTTTTTGTTGACTAGGGATTTGGCCCGGTGGCTTCCCTAGTGTTTGGTGTTTGCGGGCTCGGGCATGAGGCCGGTGGCTTACGGCCCCCATTGGCCTCGCCTGCCCCCACCAGCCTCACCTGCCCCCACCAGTCTCGCCTGCCCCCACCAGCCTCGTCTGCCCCCATCTGTCTCGCCTGCCCCCATGGGGAGGAGGAGGGCTCGGCACTAGTACTCGGTATTGGGCTCCGGCTTTGGCAGTCGGCATTGAGTTTTCCTTCTCTCTCTTTCGTATATAAAGTTCATAGTTTTCCTTCTCTTTGGATCGACAGACAATTGAGCTTCTTCGTTCTTTCTCTTTTACTCTCAACATTTTTATTCATTTTCAAAAATCTTATCGGAATCTTGGAGGCTCCGAATTTGCCTTGCGGACTAATGGAACTTGTCCTTACGGAACATTGAAGAACATCCTTCAGTCTTGCCAAACACATCCACCGAAACGAAGGCTATTTCTGGTCGTTGATGCAATTGACGAGTCCGACAATACTGACGGGCAAATATTGTCCAGTCTTTATGGGACCTATCCGTCTCTGCTGACAAGAGATGCGTCGTAAAGATCTCCCTTGCTAGTCGATCAATCGATGAATTTAATTTATATCTCACACATAAATGTCATTGGATTTTACTGCAAGCCGAAAATAGGAAGGATATTGAAAAGTACATACATGCGTTCCTCCAAAACTCAGTATTCGACACAGTTCAGGGCATCGCCGGCCAGGTCCATGACTACATCGTCGAAAATGCAGATGGGTTTTTCTGTGGGTGTCTTTGGTTAGAGATGAGTTGTTACGCTTTGTCCAGAAAGGTTCGGCTCGGGATAAGGTACTTAACTTTCTCAAATCACCTCCTAAACAGCTTGAAAGCTATCATGAGTATATACTTCAAGGTTTAAATGGCGATGATGAAGATGATACCAGAGATGGCACTCGAATTCTGCAATTCTGTCTCTTCACTCACCGTGCGGTACAGCCAATGATTCCACCAGTCCAGCAATGGACCAGTCCGGATTGGAACCGTCCAGTCTAGTCCAGGTCCAGTCCAAGAAATTTTTGGACCGGGATCGGACCAATCCCCAATTTTTCTGGACCTGGACTGAACTGGCCTGGACTGCTTTGGACCAGTCCACTCGGGCCAAATCGGCCCGAATACGCTGGGAGTTACTGATACACTGAGTCAACAAATAGAGTCATACACATATACTCATACATGTAGACTCATCTTGCCATTCACAAGTCACCATGTGTTGACTAGGGATTTGGCCCGGTGGCTTCCTTAGTCTTCGATGCCGGTGGACTTGGGCTTGAGGCCGGTGGCTGGCCGCCCCCACCAGCCTCACCTGCCCCAACAAACCTCGCCTACCCCCTCCAGCCTCGCCTGCCCCCATGGTGAGGAGGGCTCGGCACTGGTACTCAGCTTTGCGCTCCAGCTTTGGCAGTCGGCATGGAGTTTTCCTTCTCTCTCTTTTATATATAAGTCTATAGTTTGCACTCTCTTTGGATCGATAGACAATTGAGCTTCCTCGTTCTTCTCTTTTACTCTCAACACCATGCACATCATACCTCTCACCACTTGCCACTTGCCACTTGCCACTCACCACTCGTTTGGTACGGTTGGGACACTCGTGGTGGTGCTTGCTAGCAGTGGGCGGGTTGGTTCATAGTGATTGCTTGCAGTGGGTGGTTGTTATGAAGTGACGTTGTGTTGTTGACTAGGGATTTGGCCCGGCGGCTTACGGCCCCCATTGGCCTCGCCTGCCCCCACCAGCCTCGCCTGCCCCCACCGGTCTCGCTTGCCCCTGTCGGCCTCGCTTGCCCCTGTCGGCCTCGCCTGCCCCCATGGCGAGGAGGACGGCTCGGCACTGGTACTCGGCATTGGGCTCCGGCTTTGGCAGTCGGCATTGGGTTTTC
>Ga0307514_10000917_pt1 | contig 45173 bp, 43 predicted proteins | sample 16_EM_MG_FD_203088 | JGI IMG/M metagenome (GOLD analysis project Ga0307514, IMG submission 203088) | Populus trichocarpa ectomycorrhiza microbial communities from riparian zone in the Pacific Northwest, United States - 16_EM | ecosystem: Host-associated > Plants > Roots > Unclassified | place...
AGTTCCTGTTGAAGCTCCTCGCTGGTTCCTGGAGCCGATGGTCTCCTCAAGGCCTCGTCCCGTTCGTTCCTCAGAGTCTGTATTTGTTGCTCGAGCTCGGTATGATCGCACTGCGGGGGCAGGAACTATCTCGTTTGTAGATCTGTGATCTGCCGCTGTAGGTCGATAATCTGTTGTGGGTGCTCGCAAACCATTTGCACCTCTCTGATTGGTTGGGAGTACTGTGCGACCCGCATCAATACTTCCTGTGTTTGGATGAACGCTTCCCTCAACTGTTCGCTCCCTACGTTGTCTTTGTCGATGTTGATGAGTGCCATGATGGTACCCTGATCCTCGACAGATACCAGGGCCGCTCGGGGTTCCATTGATCCTGACATTGCAACGAACTAAGCACATGTACCAGTGCCAGTTATATGCATCAAGTTCGGAGGGGGTCGGGGTCGGGGGTACTATAACAATTAGCGGAATCCCCAGGGACTTTGCTGTCGTTGCTGCTGCTGCTGCATGTCCGATTGTTGAATGAGTTCCGGCGCAATTATGGCCTTCGCACTCACATGGTTCTTCGGGATCGCAAGGAAACCAGGAATGTGCTCCTTGATACTTAGTCCAGTATTGTCCGAATACGGGATGGTTAATATCGAGTCCGCCGCCCTCCCTGGCTGCGTCTGTCCACTAAGTATTCCAAGGTGAGGGGACGGCTGACTGTTCCCAAAAATAGGCTTCGAGGAGTTCCTCCTCGAAAGATCCTCTGTGTATGGCTTCGATACTCTCGAAAGCGTTCAAGGGTTCGGGTTCAAAAACAAGACAAGGGGTTGCGGCGAGATCAAACCAATTTGTTCGTGAAGTGCAGTTACTGTCGTACTTTTGCATTCGAATATGGTGATCTATGCGGGTACTGACGGATGTCAAATCCGGTAAGTTGGAGTAATTCGTCGACGCAATCGTCGCAAACGTGTATCCACTGGTGATTTGATGCTAGGTAAACCCAACAAGAAATAGAGCAAGATTCGGAACAATACTTACACCCTGTCGAGGGGTATAGGCACATTCAATATCAGGTACGATGTTGTAAGACTTGTTCTAGTGTAACGGGCAGGGTCAAATGTAGGTGATATTGGTAACAATAATGTAATTTCGAAAGCGGGGCGGACAGGGCTCGAGGTTCGTTTCGAGGAAGTCAAGACAAGACAAACCAAGACAAAAGTCGAAGCTGTTTCAAAGTCGTAACTTGCTTTGCTATACAAGAGAACGAGTAAAGAGAGAAGAAAAGGAAATCCTCCAACGCCAATCAACACTCTGTTTATATACAATCCGTCTGCCACCCTCGAACCATCCCTCATGCTCCGATATACGATCCGAATCTCAACCCATGATCTTACACACCACACCACCATTCCTTATCGTAACAATCACGCCACATCTTCCGACGTCGCAACACCTCATGCCACATCCCTATCGTACTAAATTATCCCGCCACCATCTCGCCGCTCTTCCCACGTCTTCGCCTTTCTGTAACACAATTCCTTCGACACCACCAGAATCTTCCTTCCTTATTCCCAAGTATCTCCGTACCTTCCTGCGCTGTGACATTAGCTTTCCAATTGTGGTTGAAGCAGATGCGGCTGGCTGATTGTTCATTTGCGGAATATCAATTGCCGGAACCTTCAATTCAGTTGTTCTGCACTTCCTATCTCTTTGAGCGAAGTAGTTGGCCGTGTCACTCCATCCCAGTTGTGTCAATTCGTCAAGCTTCATCTGCTTCTGCCGAATTCTCTCCATGTGCTACTGTAAAGTTTTGGATATTGTGCCCACTCTCCAATCGGGTTTGTCATTTTCGCTCAGCTGGTCCAGCTCTGTATCTTAATTATCCATATCATCTCCATCCTCCTCATCGTCAGAATTTCCAAGATCGCTCAGACTGTCTATGATAAATATTATAACTTCTTTATACATTATTTTTGGGTTCTCTCGTTGTCATTCCTGCGTTTTCAACATTTCTTATATCTTCCTGCTCCTGCTGAATCGCTGGCTCTGTGTCTTCAACTCGTTTTCATGCCACAGGAGATTGTATCTCAACATTGTCCTCGATTCATATCTCTTGCTCTTTGTTGCCTGGATAATGTATGCCTTTTCATTTCTCTGCCGCAAGCTTCTTTCTGGATTGCAAGCTGCGTAATGCCCCAAGGGCTCAGACCCTTTCTGCTTCAAAGCAGATCTTACCATCATTTGCTTGATGACTTTGTCGTGTGGTATGCTGCGTCGATTTGCCATATTTATCCCGCGGAAGTGGCAAAATGTTCTCTTTTGGAGCATTAACCATTGTGGTTTGTGTTTACTGTTGTTGGGCAAGATGTTGGATGTTGCAAGATATGGACAATATGGAGGCAAGCTGCATCTTTTATGTCAAGGTTGGTAGGTTTGATCAATTTAAACAAAGCAAAGTCTGCATTTTGACCATCACTAAAATCAGAATAGTAAAGTTAACCATACAATGTGACATGATTCTTAGCCTCACTTTCATGTAAGATCCCTGGGATTTCTTCACACAAAAATCTCCAGACATGCTTTCCCTTGAAGAATGACCTGTTAATTATGAACAATCACGAGATCTCGGCTGTTGAAAACCTACTTGTATCCCAGTACACAATCAAAGAACATTGGACCGACTTACTGCAACTCGCAGGACAGTGGGAGATGTCTGCAACTGGCAGCCAGATGCAGCGGGATTCATCATGAGTAGAACATGCAAGTTGACTGTTAATTATTCCATTTTGACTTGAAGCTAACTATATATTCCTCAGGACTTCCACTTCGTTTTGTAATCATCTTCCTCTTCTATTCCAGAACAGAAAATCATGGCTACAGAAACGCTTCAGCATGGCAAGAGTGGATCCGAAACAAGCCGATCAATGGGCGCTTGATCCAATGTGGGACTGGCAGGTACACAGCAACAACGTAGACACCAGTTAGTCCACCGTGAAGCTGGCAATACAGCCACCTAAAAAATGACAGATGATGTACATTTAAAAATCATCTGCAAGTCTGGAAGAATAAAGAATATAAAGCAACATACGATTGGATGTGAGAATATCCATCACCAGGTAAACAGCTGTCAACTAACCATATAATGTACTGTGCGTATACATAGAGCACTAAGTGACCAATGTGTTGCTACCCATGATGGGAAACCTCCTGGGTCGAACAAGGCATCTGTCTGCACAGTCTGCAGGATAAAACATCATGATGGTGTCAGCTCTGGCACTTTCGCGGAAAAATTTACTGGTAAGCGTCTCCAAATGTTGTTGAAACAGGAATTAATCACCCTTGAGAAGGCCACAGAAGTGAAAATTGTTGAGGTAGTAGCCGAATCTCATTGTTAGAGACAGCAACCAATTTCCTGTAAGTTTTGAACATGTCTGCAACTATGGCAAGGCAAAGAGGTCAGATGCTGCTGGAACAGTCCGATATGCACCTGCTCTTGAATATGGCCACAATCGCTAAAGGAGGGTTTTTGCACACCGCAATGGAGAAAACTCAATATTTGATAAAGAAACATCATGCAGAAGTCTGAGAAGAGAAGGAGCAGGGAGTGAAGTTTCCTGGGCATAAATTGGTGAAGACTGTGATACAAAGACACCCAGCTATGCTTCATCAAAACAACACCAATGGATGCCTTTCTTGCCAAGATGGTACTGCAAAACGTCCATAGAACACTGGAGGTGCCAACGAATGGATTCACCTCCGGCCAACCGACACTGACAGCCTACACCAGACCCAATCCTGTCTCATACTGGAATGCCAACTGCGCCACTTGGTGACAATGTGGGAACTCAATGGTCCAAAATTGACAATTTGCCAGCCAGATATATATATTCACATGCTCCTCTTCCCAGTGCTGAAGTTTTCAATCTTGATGTATATGCCTAGAATAGCCAGCAAGATAGAGATTATAATCCAAATTTGCTGACTGATGAAGGAACATGCACTGGTTTGTACACTATCTGCTGTGTGGTATTGCAGCTAACATTGATTTTGAAGACCAGAGCAGCCTATTGATAAAACCTGGCAGTGAGAACGAGCATTGATAGAAATAAAAGGGATTTTTGGATGTATTATTATCTACAATTAGCAGACACTGTAAAGTATATTGTAAAGGATATATGTATATGTTGTACAGTGGCGTGTGCTCAAGTAGTTGAGTGTGTGCGGGCGTATGCGAAAATGTGTCTATTGTATCGTATAATGAGATATGTCGTATTGATATAAGGTCGATCGATGAATTATGGCACGAACTACAACAGAGGCAAGTTACATCATAGTCCTTGGCATAGTGATATCCGTAGTCCCAATCAGCTCAACACTCCTCCAGGACAGCTATCACATCCATTTCAAACAAAACAGTAAACACAAGAGAAGGGGAGCCAATCAAACATTGTCGATCTCTTTGAAACAAATGTGCCCAACCAATTTACATTCCAACAGCATTTCCGATGCTATTTCCAATTCCACTTCCAATACCATTTCTGTGACCATTTCCGAGCATACCAAGGGCATTTCTGAGGCCATTTCCAATTCCAATTTCTAGGCAATTCCCAAGGCCATTGCCGAGGCAAATTCCGAGGCAATTCCGAAGGCCATTTCCGAGGCAATTCCCAAGGCCATTCCCAAGGCCATTCCCAAAGCCATTCCCGAGGCCATTCCTGAGACAATTTCTGACACCGTTCCTGAGTCCAATTCCGATCATTTCCATTGCCGCACTCTGCTTCATAAACGCAGGCTTTGGCAGTCGCTTTGTGAAGTAGTCGGCAAGCATCTCAGCAGTTGGTACATAGCTCAAGTCGATCTCTCCATCTCTAGCCATATCTGCAGCAAGATAATACCTGGTCGCAATGTGTGCAACTGCAGTTCCGCGGCAGATTTTGTTGTTCAGGCTGGTGATCAGTGACTGAGATTCAGAGAACAAGGGAGGGATAGTCGGAATGACGAGCTCCGTTAGGAGATGCGAGATCTGGGCGAGTCTCATGCAGCCTACGTAGTGTTAGCAATGGTTCCGTTTTCGGACCATTCCAATTATAGTGGTTCCATGAAAACCCAGAACTGGCCGGTTCGGTCTGGGTTTGTACCAAACGGTTCCCTTAATTAAGTCCATGAATATTCATCACAAAATTTCATGTTTGTTATATGAAATATGCAGCTTCTGACGGTGCATCTTTTGGCGGTCTCCGATTTTTGATATCTTCAAAACTCAGCAAACTGCTTTGAAATTATTGTCATTTTTGGCCCAAAAACGAGGTTTTTGGGCTGCTGCTTGCTGAGATTTGAAGATATTGAAAATCGGAGACGGCCAAAAGATGCGCCGTGTGGAGCTGCATACTTTACATACCAAACACTAAACTCTCTGATCAATATTTGTTGCCTTAATGTGATGGTTGGCTTAAAAAATCGTCGATTTTTGATGGGGTAAGGCTGTTGCCATGCAGACCTATCCCCTGGATTGTAACTGGTTCCCGGACAATACGGTCTGCCCGCGCAACCACCACGACCACACCCCAAAAAAAACCACCAGAGTCTCTCCTTTTAATAATGTCTTCTCTAGTAGCAAATATAACTTTCTATTTAAACGAATTGTAAATTACATCAAGTGTGGCTTTGTCAACCCAGCTACCCCTCCAAAATCCACCCCCTCCAGCTACACGCCACCCCTCTCCCTGCACCACCACCCACCCCACCCCTTTACAGCCAATGGAACTCAACAAAACAATCCCTTTCATCATTGAGACACAGTGGCCGGTCACATTGAGTGCAAGCCCAGCGAGTTTTTGGTGGAGATTTCATATTTTTTGAGGGACTGCTTCTCTGCTTCCAGCAGCAAAGCCAACACTCCAATCGCTTTCCCTCCTCAAGATAGACTGGAAGGTGCCCACAGTCACAGCTTCACTCTAGGGGTAAAGAGGTATTCTCTTCAACGTTTGACTGGGTGAATTTGGCCTTAGTTGACTGTACAATCTGTGAGGTCGAAATTGGTCCAGACCCAGCCAGGATCAACCTCCAAGCACACTGCAGGCGAAATTCCTTATGTGTGATGGTGTTAGAACTCTGAGACATATCCTGGTAGATGAAATAGGCATTTGTGACCATGGTATCAAATGCCCAGAAGAGCATAGGTCACCATGTGCGAAAGGAGGTGAGTTGAGTATCATAGTAGCTGAGTAGTTGATCTGCTATATCTACACCACCAATGTTGTGATTGTAGTCATCAATGCAGAGAGGGATCATCATCTGTTTCTCCTGCAAATCACCAAAGGCCTCCTGGGCATTCTTTGAATTGGTGCTCTTCTTCCCTGGACGCTTTCTTAGTCTCTCTTGCTGAGATTCAAAGTCATGTACAGTACTGAGAATTGTAACTGGCACATTATCAAACCACAAATGTGCACCAACCAGCTGGCCAAAAAGGCTGTCCTTAACGGTGAGTACTTTCAGGGCATGGTACTCATATTTTCCAACATCTTGCTTTGGAATTTTGAGTTCTGGAGGAAATCCAGCTGAAGAAGGGCATGCTGATCCACAGGCACCCATATGCAAATCATGACGCAATCTTCCCAACAAGGGAGCTGTTGTATTAAAGTTATCCAGGTAGACTATAAAGTACATGGTACTGGGGAGCTTCCATAAGAGATGGTATACAACTTCTCCTGTTTCAGTCAAGCCATCGGTTGATGGAACAGGATCGGGACCAGCCTTGTTTGAGGCTGGATGGAAATCGCAGATGTAACCGTGGTCAGCAAGGCAGTGAAACTTGAATCCTTGTTCGATAGGCTTGCTTGGCATGTTGTATGTGTCAGGGGACCGCCCAGTAGCTCTTATCATACATTCATCGAAGGAAATATATGTTGATGGCATGCGGTGTTGCTGTAAACTTTTCCGAAGTTGGTCCAAAATAAGATCAACTTTACTATGCCATAGTCGCCTCCCTGTTGGTGCTATCTTTAGGAGATCAGGAGAGGATACATGAAAGTACCTTTTAATCTGCTCAAATCGTGTTTGGCCCATATACTTGCAAATAGGGTGGGTAGGATTCAGCCCATCATGCCTCCAGTAATCCCTCACTGCAGGGGAACTATATACCCCCATATACAACACAATCCGCAACCAAACCCCTAGTTCTGACGCGGAGACCTCCTTCCACTTCCTACCACCCTCCAACTGTCATTCTCTGGCTTTAGCAGCAGCATATGCATTGCTGTGGGCTGCCATATCCTGCAACAGTGATGGTGTCAAAAATAGACTTCAAATCTCAAAGGGTTCTACTGTATGCTGATAATGGATCTTGGATGGTAGGGTGTTGTAAGCAGTATGTGGGTGATACCTTGGAGTGATAGGGTGGAAGGTGGGAGGGTCCTGAAAGATCTGAGGTGTGGGGAACTGGATTTGTGGGTCCGCGGGGGTGGGCGAGTGAATTTTCGTAATTCGTTGTTTTTTCAATTTTCCCTGGTCCCTAGATATTGTTGATAAGGGAAGATCACTAGCAGTGTCTTCTCCATCTCCTTCGAGAGGTACAAGTTGGTAGAAGGTATTGGGGTCCTGCTGTCCCAGTATTCTGGTTGACAGTTCTGTTTTTTGAAGCACAAATCTGAGGATTACACCCCTACAAGAACAGCTCTATTTATTACTCCCTCAGTGTGGCAGATTCCCTACAACTTGCCAGAATACACCTATTATACAATTAAATAGCTTTACAAATTCTCAAGTCATCATTCCATATTTTAGTTGCACCACCATGGTTTCAGGGTGAGGGGAGCCTGTTGCCATGGCCCAAACAGTCTGGTAATCGAAAGTCATAATCCAGGGGATATAACCGGCCGTGTCCAAAACTAGAACCATTGCTAACACTAAGCCTACTCCAAAGGCATAGTATTTGGCATCAGTCATGGACTGCACAGTCGACGTCTGTTTTGTCGATTCCCAGTTGACCGCTCCTCGAAAGGTGATAACCAGTCGAGTTGTCAATTTATAGTCAGCCGGGCATCCAGCATAGTCCGAATTAACATAACATCCAAGTGCGCGTTCTCCTTCTCATCCGAGTGCTCTTTCTCCAAGTGCTCCACCGACTGCTCCGCTGCAACGCAGTTGCCAGTCCTTCCTGCCGTTAAGATATCAAAACTGGCGCTTGAGATATACCATAGGCTCATTGCTCCGGTCGTGACTGTCCAGGCTGAAAACCCTGATGGCGTATGCAATATTCGGCGGGGTGGCGCCCATCGTGTACATAAGGCTTCCGATCATTGACTGGTCTACAGTCTGGTTGCAGGCTTCTTCGTCGGGCTTTTTCTTGTGAAGCTCTATCGCCATTGGTGTAGCAACTGGTCTAGACTCATCCATTCTGCACTTCGCCAAGATGGTACAAATGTAGCTATGCTGATCGAAGTCGATTGTGTGATGCTCCTGATTGCATTTGATGGTCAGGCCGGGATAGAAGGAGACATTCCCAAAATCATGCATCCGGAACCTCTTCGTCATATGTTCCTTGATGTGCCTATTCAAGTCCTCCTGAGCAAAGACAATGAGATCATCGACATACAGAATGACTGTGGCAACGACTGTACCTTGATACATATCATGGAACACATACAGTCCTCCATCAACATGTGATGCCATGAATCCAATCGAGATCACGAAGTCCTTGAATGTGCCGTACCAAATGTGGGAAAACTGCTTCAGGCCATGAAGAGACTTTCTCAACCGGAGTACCATTTTCCACAAAATCTTTATGAATCTTGGATTGCAGTATCGGCTCCCATTCTGAAGTAGACGAAAGTATCCCTACGGTGGGTGCATATAGATGTCTTCTTCCAAGTCAACTCTCAAGAAAGCTGTGCAGATGTCCATTCGATGGATCGCGAGATCGTACTTGGCGGCGATGGGGAGTGCCTGCCTTACACTGTCCAAGCAAGCAGTCGGTGCATACATTGCCTTGTAGTTGAAGCCTTCAATTTGGTGATCTCCTCTACGGACTAGCCTGGCATTGAACCGCTGCCCATTGCCTGCTCCATTGCACTTGATCTTGTATACCCAGTGACTTGGCAAAGCCTTTCTGCCTTCTGGAAGCTCCACGAAATCTACAAAGACTTGATGCTCACTGATTGCCTCTCACTTGTCTTTCATCACCATATTCCATTTGTCGGTGTGCAGAGACTCGCTTGCTGCTTTTTAATAGTTTGGTTCGTTGATGGCATCCTCATGATCGTCAGATATCGCAGCTACAGCGGAGATTGGAATCATATCTTTGAATTCATTATCTTCGAGAGCAAATTGTGCAGACTCTGCGAACGTCTCCTTCCCAGCGCAGTTTTGGTGATTACCTTCAGCTGGTGGCTTCCATGCATCTCCAAGTGATGTCTCAAGGCCAGCCGATTCTTGTGACTTCTTTTTTGGCTTCGGAGGCTCTGAAGGGGGATCGTCGTCCAACAATTCCTCCATTTGACGTTCAATTGGTTGCTTCTCTGTGGGTCTGGGTTTGTGGATTACATCTCTGTAAAAGTGCTCGATCAAGATGGCTTCGTCTGCAGTATTTGGTGCTGTGTAACGCGTCGCTTCTGTGAATACCACATCTTGGGCATGGTGAAGCATCTTGACAGATTGATTGTATATGAAGTCCTGCTAAGGCAATATGCTGTACCAAACGAATATGCGGGGAGTGGCTGTGTAATCCAGCATCTTTTGTTTCTGGTTTGGAACGTGGACGACAGCCAAGCATCTAAACACACAGAGATAGCTCAAAAATGGCTCCCTTCCATGGCTGACTACGTATGGAGAGTTGCTAACAACCGATCACATCGGAGTGCAGTTCTTGAGATAGACCCCCACTCGGACCGCAAGAGTCTAATACTTCTTCGAAAGTTTGGCATCGTCCAGCACGCATGATATGCGCTCCATGATTATGCGGTTCACCCGTTCAACAACTCAATTAGACTGAGGAGTGTAGAGTGTAGTCATTGCTTTTAGTATGCCCTCTGATTTCAAGTATTCTGTGAATTTCTTGGAGGTATACTCACCAACTCCATTTGTACGAAATTGCTTCACTTGCTTGCCAGACTTCTTTTGTTTAAGAGCCTTCCATTCTTTGAATTTTTCAAGGGCTTCAGACTTGTACTTCAATATGTACTCATCTGTATGCATCGTGGCGTCGTCAATAAAGAGCAGCATATATTGACCACCTCAAATGGAAGTTTCCAATGGACTGCATATGTCTGAGTGCACTAGCTGCAGTGGCCCAGTGGCGTGCGAGGTTGTTGGAGTAAAGGGCTTCTGAACTAACTTGCACTGAATGCAACTCTTGCAATCGCACTTTCCGTTCATTCTCAGAGCGTCGGTATTGGCGTTCGGCAAGATCTCCAAAGCCTTGAGACCGACGTGTGCCAAGCGGCAGTGCCATAACATCCGCTTGTCTGCATTGTGCCGAGATGCAAGCCCAGTCGTCTTAAGTGCCAGCAGGCTTCTGTCATCAATGTTGGTGTATTCGGTCTATCCCCAATCCAGAACTCAATTGTGAACGAAGCGCCCATTGACCTGAGGTGCAGTGGCAATCAGCTTGTCATGGCAATTGTTGTTGTACGGTGTCCGGTGTCCTGTATCCTGAAAATCCCTATTGACCTAAACTCACTGACTCTCGCTAGGTCTAATTGACACATACACAAGAACTAAAGTGATGCGGCTCCGCCGCACACAACCCTAAACCAACCCACATGATGACCGCACTCAAATCCGTCCCCACACTCCTCCAGGGCAGTATCACGACCATAAGACTAATGCACAAAGAAAGCAAAGATAGAGCTTGCCTGAAGCTCCTCCCAAATGACCAATTGTGCCTGCAGCTCTTCCGAAGCAATCAACTGTGCCTGGAGCTCCTCCGAAACAATTATCTTCTTGCTCGATATCTCTTTCTGGCATCCTTCACATCCAGCCGCTTCACATCCAGCCGCTTCACATCCAGCCGCTTCACATCCAGCCGGAATAACCCACCAGTCTGGCGTGCCACGCCTACAAGATTTCCTCGACCTTGACCAGTACTCTCAGCTGGTACTTTGTCGTATATCATGATCCCATAGCGGTTGACAGTCACAATCTGCAACCCCCGATCCATAAGCCGCGATTGTGACAGTGAGTTATGTGCTCCTTCGATATGCAAGACGTTTCTCACAACAATCTCATGGTGTCATAGTGATTCACTGGTTCCATATTGCGGATACAGGCGTGGCAAAATGAGCATCAACGGAGCGTCAATAATGTTTCGCTTGTCATCATGGTTACTCTGCATGGCAATTGGTCGCAGACATTCAGAAATGACATACAGGCTGCATTTATAGGCAAAAGAGAAAGCGATACGCTTCCTGCCAGATTCTGAAACTGAGCGTCAACAGAGCGTCAACGATTCTTGGTCTTGTAAGTCAGGTGATTGATCAGTGACTTGGCCGTTTTGATGCGTACTGAAAGTATTGGCCGCCTTTATAGGCCAAAAAGAAAGCAACACGCTCCCTGCCCGATCATGAAAATGAGCATCAACAGAGCATCAACGATTTATGACCTTGCATCATGGTTAATCAAAGCGCGATGTGGCCGTTAATGGCTGTGTACAAAGTTGTGATCCGTTATATAGGCTAAAACGCTCAGGATCACTGAGTCGTAGTTGTGAAAATAAACTAAATGGTGATTGTCTGTGAGGCTGTCGCGGTAACAACGGTTGTTATCTGCCTATAAAGGCTGCCAATTCCCAGGATATAGATGTCTGCAATCATTCGCCAATTAGATTACCCAGGATGCAAGACCAAAAATTGTTGTCGCTCCATTGACGCTCAATGACAAGATGGCGCAGGGAGCGTGGAGCTCTCTCTTTTGCCTATAAAGGCCACCAATACTGTGATTATATATAACAACGACTAATTCACTTTTCACTTACCTGACTTATGGGACCAATAATTGTTGATGCTCCGTTGACACTCATTTCCAGAATGGGGCAAGGAGTGTGTACCTTTCTCTTCTCCTTATAAATGCAGCCTATACCTCATTTATGAACATCTGCATCCAATTGCCACTCAGATTATCCAAGATGCAAGACCAAAAATCATTAACTTGCCGTTGACTCTCATTTTCAGGATGGGGCAGGGAGCGTTTCTCACTTGTTCTTGATTATAAAGGCGGCCAATTCATCAGAAAAGGACAAAGATATACCAATGTCAATATTTTGCAATTAGCAATAGGATATCTAAATGTGACCATACATAGTAAAACCCGGAAACCGAAACCAGAGATTGGAACCGATGGGTCTAGCCAAACCCGGTGAAACCCGCGGGTTCATGGGTACGAGTCCATGTTTGGCCCGGTCAGATGCAGCGGATCGAGTTTTTGGATGGGTTTGAAACCTAACTGAGCCGTTCTACCAGTTCAAACCCGGACCGCTGGTGGGTCACCCAGACTTGTTGCTAACACTAGTCTGGGAGGATTGCGTGTGGCATCCGGACTAAATTACATTTTGCTGATGAAGCGATCTTGAATGTGCACTTCTACAGAGATGTCATCAAGAACCCCAAACCCACGTAGAAGCAGGCAACCAGAGATGGAAGTACTGAGCCTCAAATGGAGGAGTCATTGGTTGATGGTTACCCTCCGTAGCCTGTAAAGCCAAAGAAAACGTCGTCAACATTGCGTCGCCTTGAGAAGTCACTTGGAGAAGCATGAAAGCCACTGGCCGATGGCAGTCACCAACACCACGCTGGCAAGTTGGCAGAGTCTGCACAATTGGCTCTTGAAGATGAGGAAATTGAGGATAATTTTTCCATCTTCACTGCTACTGTCATCTCCTACGATCATGAGGTTGGCATCGACAATCCAATGTCTCACAAAGCAGCTACCAAGTCTCCACTTGCTGAGACATGTAATTCACCGATGATAGACAGGTTAGATGAAATTGGACAGGATCCTGTCATTCGAGATTGCTTGGAGCTTCCAGAAGGGAGAAAAGCCTTGCGAAATCATTGGGTATACATGATCAAGTGCGATGGAGCAGGCAATGTGCAGTGGATCATGACCAGGCTACTCAGCAGAAGAAATTACCAAATCGTATTCATCAACCACTAGGCTGCGTCTGTACTAACTGCTCACTTGGGGTATGTTATGCTGGCACTCATGATCACCCCAAGTACAATCTGGAGATCTAACAAATGGATGTATGCATGGCTATCTTCGAAGATAAGTTGGAAGAAGACATCCATATCGATCTGCCACAGGGATATTTTCATTCACTTCAAAGAGGGAGCCCAATCAACGATCGAAGATGAACAAAGACATCGCGGAAGATGGTAGTCCGCTTGAGGAAGTGTCTGGATCACCTGAAGCAGTCATCGTACATTATGTATGGCACATTTATGGACTTCATGATTTTTATTGGGTTCATGGCTTCATGTGTCAATGGAGGACTATTCGTGCTTCAGGATCATGGCATAGTCGTTGCTTCAGTCATTGGGTCTGTCGATGATCTCCTCATTATTTCTAGCAAGGGCTTCATTGGGCCAATCAAGGATCACATGAAGAAGAGGTTCCGGATGCATGATCTTGGGAGTGTCTCCTTTTATCTCAGCATGAACATGGAATGCAATTGGGAGCAGCACACAATTGACATCCATCAGCACAGCTATATTTGGACAATCTTGGGAAAGTTCAGAATGTATGAGTCCAGACCAGTTGCCATGCCAATGGCGATAAATCTTGAGAAGTGGAAGCTCAACGAAGTAGCCTGTGATCCGACCATATACAAATCGACCATCGGAAGCCGTATGTGCGCCATGACAGCCAATCTGCCCTGTATCGCCTATGCCATCGCAGTTCCCAGCCGGTAAAATCATGATATGAGTGAAGAACATATGGTAGCTCCCAAGTGTGTGTTTTGCTACCTGAATAGCACAAAGGACTGGGGACCGCATACAGATGGAGAACTCGGAGAAGGACTCCGAGAAGAAGGAGAAGGTGCACTGAGATGTTATGTCAATTCGGACTACGCTGGATGCCCGGGTGACTATTCATCGACAAGTGGAGCAGTCCTCACCTTCGGAGGAGTGGTCGACTGGAGATCGAGAAGACAGAAGTCCACTGCCTAGTACTTGACTGATGCCAAATACTATTCCTTTGGAGTAGGCTGCATCAGACTGACACAGACCTCACATCACTTGAACGAGCTCAGTGTTCCGACTACGCCTCAAATATTCACCAATTCACAGTCACCGATTACAAGCATTAATAACAGCATCTACTGCAGAACTGCTGTTGTATGCATTCCAATCAAGAACTATCTTGCTGAAGATATGGCTAGAGATGGACAGATTGACATGAGCTATATACCGACTACTGAGATGCTCGCAGACTGCTTCACAAAGTCACTCCCACAATCTGCCTTCTGGAAGTAGTGTGCTGCCATGGGAATAAATAGAATTGGACTTGGAAATGGCCTCAATATGCATGCAAATGGTCACGGAAATGGTCAACGTAATGTTCATGGAACTGGTTACGGATATGGTCACAGGAATCATATCGGAAGTGGAATTAGAAATTGCATTGTAAATGCCTGCGGAATATAAAATGATTTGGCAAGTATGTTTCAAGAAGATCCACAATATGTAATTGGCTTCTCTTCCACTGTGTTTACTGTATTGTTTGAAATGGACGTGATAACCATCCGGAAGGATGGTTAAGCTTATTGGGAGTCCACATATCACTATTCCAAGGACTATGATGTAAGTTGTCTCTTTTGTAGTTGGCTCAATTAGTCATCGATTGATCTGATGTTGATGCGACATGTCCCATTACGCAATACAATGGACACACCTTTGCATACATCAGCATGCACTCGACTACTTGACGATGCCCCACCGTACAACATGTGATTGGGGCGGATAAATTTGTGATGTTGGTGGTGGCAATTGTGGCTATACATTTACAAAGTCTGTGCATTCTGCTATGGTGAGGACGAGAACGCATTACCAGAGGCTGTGCAGTGTTTAACTTTGCCCTAAACCTTCAATGACGGCATCGCCATTCCTCTACCTGGGAGGCCACATATGGGGATTCATGAGCTGCCACAATGTATTTCCAAAGGCAAGCCGGGATGGAAAAGTGACCTTCGAAAAGAAACTGCAATTTAAATTATAGCTATGAGGATGTGACTTTGGTTTTAACACGGACAGAGACAAATACATGGATACAGCAGCATCTGCCACCATATGACTGACTGGATGCCCTTCTATTTTAAATGGAAATAACGATCAATACTTTCTGTGCATTTGTCAAGAGGACATAGATATTGGCAAGGAGATGTGTTTCGAATTGTGATACTGACCACAAATTACCTTACAAGCAGCGTATTACACATATTAATGACTCCGGTAATGGGACAAGCAGAAAGATGGTCATATGGGAGAAGCTCTAGGCATTGCATGGCTTGGCTTTTGTTTTCTGTCTTCTGATTATTTTGTGTCTGTTTATTATTTGCTTAATATTTGACAGAAATGATAATGCCCTAGAGGAGTGTTAGACCAAGTCTTTGTAAAGTACCTCATCATGTGGCTGTGCATCTGGGCTGGCAGCAACAATATAGGTTACCTCTCATCGTTGACTTGAACTAAATCAATCAATCATCTAGACAGGTTCGTCACAACAGATATTGGATGCAACACCTAATACTACTGTACAGATGTTGATAACTGAACATTACTGATTAATCACCATGTCAAGAATTTATTCTGTAAGAAGGTACTTTAAATGCTGACATGTATGCTGATATGGATACTGTATCATTGCCTAATGAGATGTATTGGAAAGAGTATGTATCTTGACTGCTCAGAGAGATTCCTAGAAACAATGAGTGGAATTCATTTCTTCAGCTCATGTTTGACAGAAGTGTAGTAGTAACTGCTATACCCAATGTAATAGTTAGAAAACTTGTCAAAATAAAAGCTACCGTTACAAGATAGAATGGACTTACTGCCAAAGCTATACTTTGTATCGAAATGGTGAGCAAATATGGGGAAGATCCAAAGTATAATAAGGGAAACATTGAAGTTTTCAAAAAACAAAACAATCACTGGAAGTATTATCATTCCGAAAAAAAAATGAAAATATTACATACAACTTCGTAAGGCAGCTATATCGTGATCTTCCGCGAGCTGCTGATACTCCAGTATTATGATCAATGGAGACTAGTGTGATATTTACAACTTTTGACAAGAACTACTTGCCATTTATCATAAGAAATACTCAATTCGGTATGGTGAAACATTTGAAACAATAGGTAGACATTCCTTTGGCAATTCTCTGCAATACCTCTTGTCACAACTGATAGAATGGCATGAGATTTTGGTGCTGCTGGCTCATTAAGCAAAGAAAAAGAGTGAGATGATATAATGGGATACCTGGCTGTAAGGTATTATACTATCTGCAGGGATCTATACAAATCAAATTCATGTGTATAGAACTTACATCTTAAGAAAAAAGTGTGTGTCTTCTTGTGTACATTAAGATGATGTCTGTCTACCCTGGGGTGTTCCAAATATGTATACTTCTGGTCTGCCAGTCCACCTCAACTATCTATATATCATTGTATTGAAATACTGATTTTCCCACCATACCAGTTATTTCTTCAATGACTGCTGATGCGCAACTCTCATCTCTGGTGATGTAATACTAGTTCTCACCTACATCTAACATACTCCAAGTATAAAGAAGGTAAAAGGATACAATGTAGTTCTATGATTTGCAGCTGGATAAGAAAGTATTATAATGATTGGCCAACTGCTAGATCAAACAATGGAAATGATTATACTTTATGAACTGTTGTATCTGGTGGAATCATTTAACCTCATCTCACAGTCTCAAGTTATGGACAAAGATATTAAAGTCAAATCAGTGAATTACTACTGTCTTGATTTCTACAGTCACTATGGGAAATTGATTGCCACTGCTCCTCACATCAATGGGCTATTCTTTCTGGATTATGGTCTAGAATTGACTGAATACACTGATATTAGCAATGATAACTGCCTGCTGCCACTAAAGGTAACTGGATATGCATCTCATTATGATGCAGAGAAGGAAATATTCTGGCATCATCGCTTGGCACATACTGGTAGTAAGACTTGGAAGGCTTCGTAGTGGGGCGTCTTCGTACCGTTCACCGGGTTAGAACCGAACGAGAGTATCTCGCTGCGGTATTTCAAGCCTAACTCACTCAGCGCCACGGCGACTTTGTGGCCGTTCGGATCGACGGAGTGCGTGTAGAGTTTGAACATGGGTTCGTGTCGGAGAATTCGGTTATTGCGTGTTGATGAGGGATACTTACCAGGGAGCGCCAGGAATTATGTACCCAGCAGCCTAGATGGACGGACTCCTATTGTTCGGTTTCTAGTTTCCGTCCCGAAAATAGCGGACAGACAGCCTGGTCTGCCCAGGCTTCAAGGTCACGTGAGAAGACTTTACTCGCAAGCCTGCAGGGATTGTGAGAGCGGCGTTAGGGCTGAATCTCTGTTTGATGATGTCGCTTCTAGAAGGGAGTGGGAAGCAGGACCTTAGAATTGAGGGTAGGGCGTACGGCTAATACGATTCGCGATAAGTAGAATTCTTAGCAACATAGATACATTGAGCTGATGTGCCTCACTGATAAACGTACTGGAAGAAAGTTGCCGGATCCACGAAACAAAAACACCTGGTGATTATGCTTAGAAAAACCTATCCAAAATACGCACGAATCCAAAATCAAAACACCATCCCGCCGGAAAAAACACAAGATTCATGACAGACATTACAAGATGATAAACATACCACCCAAAAAGAAAACCACACTAACTCCGATAGCGCCGTCCCCCCAAACCTAAGCCTACCGTCCCCTCTCTGCTGCCTCTCCAAGCTCCTCCATTAACACCTGTAAATTCTCTACCAGTGGTGGCAGCGAGGAAGGGGACCCATCGTCCTCGTCCGTCGAATATCGCGTGAGAAGCTGGCACACTGCGTCCATGACCGCGGCGGGGGAGTGTACATCGACATCACCCGGTATTTCACCCGTCTCTGACGAAATCCTCGGTCTGCCACGTCCATACTCTACAAAGTGCTCCATCCTGCATGCATCCGGGCCATCCAGTACTACAATATCCTCCTCGCTATCATCCAGCGGGGTTCCCGACGCCGATCGTCCTGATACTAGCGCGGCATATGCCCACAGCGTGATTGCGGCGTGATACACGGCGACTGCCCAAAAATCTGTAACCTGGCCCCTTCGGAAGCCGCGTGCCTCGCGCAGGACCTGGCCTGCATGCCATATTGCGAACCGACTGTCGCTGCCCTGGATCCATGTCTGTAGGATCGGTAGCACGCGGATACACTCCTCCTCTTCTTCCTTGCCTGCGAAGGCCTGCAGGTCTTCGAGGGAGACGTAGACGGTCATTGCGAGGACCTCCAGAAGTAATCGACATTGCGGCATTGAGAACCGTGGGGCGAGAACGTTTTTATCGATGTTTGCTAGCACGGGGGATGAGGAGCGCTCGGTGGTGCGTCTAATCGCCTGCCGTTGGCGGAAGTCCCAGATCCGCCCCCAGAGGCCATAAAGGGTTGCTAGCTCGGCGAAGTCGTGGTCGATGCGAGCCCCCGGTGGGACGGTGAGGCTAGGAAACTCGTGGAGGCTATCGATGAAGCTGGGGAGTCGCTGGTTGGGGCTTAGAGGCGCGGAGAGGTACATGTTCTTCCATTCTGTGGCGGAGCATGCAAAGAATAGCTGGCGGCTCTCCGGAAATGGGAGGGAGAGCTCGGCGTAGGAAATGATAGGGTTGACTTGGTATGAGATCGAAGCTTGGGTGTCGTGGATGAATAGCTGGTATACTAGCCGTGACCACTGTTGCTGAATGGTCCACGCCCTCCAGCGCTTCTCGAGGACTTCACTGGTGTCGGAAGGGGATGGTGGGCATGGTGGGTATTGGGCACGGCGGTATTTTCCAGACCGGCGTAGCATCGTTCCTAGTGGCTGTCGGAAGGATTCAGCAATCTCGATGCGACGTTTGTTGCCCGACCAGAGCGAAATTTCGATTTGGATCATGTATGCTTGTAGCATGTGGAGGTCTCTGGTGGTTGAGTTGTTTTGTTCAAAGAGTTTGGGGAGTGCAATCCGAACTGCTTCCTGCAGCGCATAGCCTAGTTTTCGAACTGCGGGGACGGTAGTTAATACAGCGCCTGCAGCAACGACAGCGGCGAGGAGCTCAGGGTTCACGGTGGAAGGTTGAAAGGTCCCGGGGTGGATCCAGGTATCTATCGACTGCTGCTGACTGAAAAAGTATAGATTCATAAGGTTATCCAACATTTCTGCGGACGGTAGACTCGAAATTGCCTGTAGACGGTCTCCAAAATCACAGGTGGTAAGCATAACCGCTAATATCCTGTCCCTCGCAACGTGATCCAAACGTCCTGGTACTGCCCTCCAATTCATCACTCGTATCTTCGGACTGATGGTAGTGGGTACGGAGAGGTTTTCGAGTTCCGAGTTACCGCGGTCCTTTTGGTTTGGAGTCCATCGCCACTGCGACTTTTGAAATGCTTCTACACCGAGCGCGAGCTGTGTCGACTTCACCGGCGTGTGTTGCCCCGAAACTGGAGGGGCGCCAGACGGTTGCTGTGAGAAACCCATGGGCGGAACTCCAAGCGTGTTGACAAACATGTCGTTGTACGAATCCAAAAGCCCAAAGTCCATCTCATTGAGCTCTAGATTTGTCATCATTCCAAAGTTGAGCACATCTCTCGAGGCAGGATGCCGGGTGCCGGTCGGCGTGATTTCCGACGGGTGATCTACGTGCATCACGTCTCTTCCAAAGCCATTGAAGGGTGACGAGACAAATAGATTCGAGTCGCTGGAATTGTAGCTCAAACCATCGGTTAGTGTTTCGGGGGTGGGCGCTTGGGTTCCGGGAAACGTAGTCGTAGTATAATTCGAATCGCCGAATACTGGGAGCGGTGCGAGACCGCCGGTAGAAGGATTTGTCGGAGGTTGGCTATACAGAACATTACCATCGACTGGTTCTTCCTGTTCTATCCTTCAAGATTAGTCATTCGACTGATGCCTTATTTTTCTATCGCACGACAAAAAAGAGAACACGTACTAAGCACAGCTCTCGGATGCTTCCTCGACCTATCCGCCTCCAGCTGCACGAACTCGCACTTCATTCCCTTTTGCTGGCACCGGTGACACGGCTTCTGCTCCTCACACTTGAGCTTGGCAGAAGCACATGCCTTGCATGCCTGCGTGACCCGGCCGGGTGCTGTTGGTGGTCGCGATCTTCGCTGGCGTTTATTATCATTATTCTCGTCGTGATTGAGGAAATGCCGTTTCAAGAGGTCGCTGGGACAGTGTCAGTACACATTGACGATGTTTCTGTCGCACCAATATGAAAAAGGAAGAAGAGAAAGGAAAGTGAGATCTTACGCGCGGGAGAACCTCTTTAAGCAGATTGTACAAGGGAAGGGCTTTTCTTGGGTGTCTGCGTTTCTAGCGAATCAGTACCACCATCCATACATCGCCGTCGCAATGCCGAAAGTAACGCAACCGAACGAGAGTGAGAGCGGAAGAGTGTAAAGAAAGAGTGTAGTAATTACGGCTTCTAACGTGGCGGGCCAAGTGATCGGCGCGAGTGTAGTTCCTTTTACATTGGAAGCACTGAAAGAGGCCACCACCACCAACACCGCCACCTCCACCTCCCCCGCTTGTAGACGTTGTCGCTACTCCTCCTGCTCCAGCTCCTCCGCTTCCAACGGCGCCGACATCCGATGTCGTTGTCGAGGCGGTTGTCGAGGCGCTCGCGTGCTGATCGGCCATGCGCGTTGGGGAGTTAAACCGGAATATTTCAGACTGGCCGGTACTATACAGGTACGAGTAGGGACTCTTCGGGCTTCGCGGAATGTGGGGCGCGGGTAGAGGGAGACAGTCGCTGCTTCTGATCGATGAAAGACGAACGGGACCCATCAGCTCAGCAATTGGCAAGCAGCACAGCAGCCCACCACATGCAGCTGCGTTTGCAAATTGATTGGCAGGGTTTGGCAGGGTTTGGCAGGGTTTGGCAGGGTGCGAGTGTGAGCGAGCGGGCGGGCGGGGTTGGTGAGAGGTCAGCACCACACGCTGAGAGCGACGCGGGTGTTCTGCTGGCTGGGCTCTTGCTTTGCTTGCTTGTTTGTTTGCTTGCTTGGTTGGCTGCTGGCTCCGGCCCCACCTTCGGCTAAGTTACTATTCCGCTTAGCGTGCGTTCTCCACAGGTCTTGTCGGCAACAGAGTGAGATTTAGTGCTCGAGGATAGATGGTCCGAAATTCCGGTCGTCGGTTACCGTGGTCTCTCCTCCACTTTATATAACCGGTGCTTCGTCGTCGTCGAAAACCAGAGTAGAAATCCAACTGCTGAGACGCGGCAGTTACCGTAAACAACGACAGTTTTGGTGGCTGAACATGGGGTGCAACGGTGGTGTTTCGCGGACGCAACTACGCTGACGGGGCTAGAGCTACTCTGGAAAATCTCCAACTGTGTCACACAACACCCTCCCCCTTCATTGCATCGTTCGATAGAAGCTTCTGAAGAAATTTGAACCTCTACCAACACCACCATTGGCCTCCGGCTATTTCCGCCAAAACGAATAGCCCGATGTTATTCCACCACTGTTTCTGCCACCGCGGATGCTGGCGGATGTTGTTTGCAGACACCAGCCTTACCGCTTCCGCAATCCCTTTACCGCTTCCGCAAGCTTCCGCTGTCAGGCTGAGTGCATGCGCTTTTGGTGATGTGTGTGCTGTGGTAGCGGGAAAGCCCGGGAGGCCACTCAGTGCTCGCGGGCGGCGCTTGTCTTCTGTCCTGTATGGAGTTGAGCGGAGTCGGAGTTCTCTATATGTTCGGACGTTAGACATTGGAACGTTGATGCGGTGCTCTGCCTCGCCCCCGGACTTTTTGCTGTTCTTGGGGAGATCTGTCAGGTGGGTGTGGGGGCGTACGAGAAGAACAACTTATAATAGTGTCCCTGCATAGAGGCGCAGATATCAAACGAAACGATCTTGCATTTCGCGAAGACGACGACACAACTGGGGTATCGTACCATAGGTACCAGATTTCTTCGGACACCCTAACCCTCGACATGCCCTGATATATTGACCATAACCGCCCGCCAATCACGCCATCTTATCCGGGGGGTAGGGCTAGCCGTCTAAACGAGTATCTCTGGATACTCTACTTGGGGGCTCGTCCTTATTCTTATTGCCCTCTTCGGCCAAAACGCCCCAAAAACTACTGGTGATCTTCGAATTCCTTCTAGGTGTGTGTGCTTGGTGTGGTGCGGAACGGAGAAGGAGTTTATTTGCTCCGCGGCATATGGGAAGTGAAATTGTCAGCGCCGTCGTGAAGAGATTTTTTTTTCTTCTTTTGCTTTGCTTTTGATTCCATTTTTGGGACATTTTTGACGAGGTTTGTGGAGCAAAAGCAACGAGAAAAACGTGGTAGGTTAATTTGCTGAAGTGTTCGATGCTTCAATTGCCGGACGGACGGGTTAACGGAAACAGCTTCGAATTCTGGAAGGCTTCTGTGCAGAGCTCACCACACCACGATCTGAAAACAACAGTTGGATATGAGATTTAATTTGGCTGCGACGCGGGAGCAAGTGAGCGCAAACCTCTTCGCTAAGCCTCAAAACATCTAAACTGGCGACAACGCCAAATGCTTGATTTCGCACAAAGAATGTCCATGCGGACGGAGATAGTATGCACAGCCGACCACTATGCATAATTATATAATATCTGGGAAGACTTCGGATATTCTTAGACCCGTAAAGGGGGGTTTTCCGTGTAGCCTTGCAGGGGAGGAATATTGAACTACATGGTATTCGCATGTTTGTGATTTTGAAACTGGCGATCTGGGTACTGTTACCAATTTTATGTGACTTCATCGCAGTTAATGTTAACTAGTCATCTTCAACCATTGACCTATTGGTTGAAAGAGTTTTCATTATAAACGCTGTATATTTCGATGCGTTTTCCGCGGTTTTTTTTTTGTTGAGCTAGGTACAAAAGTACTGGCGTAGCAATGGACACCAAATTCCGCCAGTTATTTGTTTGCCGCATAAGTAAGTTACCCCGTATATTTTAGCACACTCTATATTATAATTCTCCTTATGGATCACTCCCGCCAGGTCCATCCTGAAATTCTTCAGCATCGATATTGATCTACAGGGGGGGCTAGACCCCTATCTGAGCACTTGATAGATATATGCTAGATACGTCACCCGGTCCTACGCCTGTATCCCACATGTGATAGTACTCTTTATCCAAGGCATGTTCCATTCTGCGGGTACATACTGCCTGTCAGAGAATTGTACCGAGGCACCTCTCCCCCGTATTGTCAGAAGTACAGTACAAACTATAGCGAAAGCCGGGAACCACCCAGAAAATTCGCTATCGTCATGGTGAATATCAATACCGAGGCATGCACGCCTTGAGCGTGATGGTAAATTAAAGGTTTGGATTCGTGCTGTCACACAAACCAAATTGGCGGAATGATGTCCCGGTGACACGGTGGTCGGGGTGTTTTCGGTGGTACGTTCATTGTTAGTGTGACGATTACGGAGGTTTGTGTAATGCCGAGGTGCGGTGAGGATGGTCAGCAACTACTATGCACATACCTTATTGGGGTCGACAAAACTTGTATGCCTACCTATTGGGAGACGTTTGAGGGGCTTTTCACTGTATCTCTTATATAACCACTTCGGAACGACTCGTCTCAGAATAAACCCTTTCATCAGAATGATATACGGATATATGAGCTTCAGCTAAAAAATGCTATCAATACTTTAGTTTACAGGTTCTATCAATCCCCTCTAAGGAAAGTACTTAGAACTACTCAAAATACTAAACTTCCGGTAAAGTGCATGATCGGTGGGTTCCAATGGACAAGAACAGGGTCCATAAATAGTACAACCAAGGGCTGGCCGCGTGGCGGATTGGTATCGCTCCTGAAAGTATAAGCGGGGTATACAGTCACAATGCTATGGGTTCGAATTGCAGTGCCAACCCCCCAGTTTTTATTTTATTCATACTGTATTCACTGTAATTAGAGTATGACAAAGTCTAAAGACACCACCTCTGCCTCCGGGCAAGCCGGCAAGAGGGCAGAGCTCCCACCTACTACTCATCGTGCCATATGAACGCAGGAAAAAGGAAAAGTAAACGATTGAACAGAACAAAAGAAATCAACGAACAGAAATACCAACCCCGATCCAAACACTCTTACCCCTGCCTTTGCTCCTCCTGTCCGCGCTTCTCCTGTATGCACTCCTCCACTTGCTTTGGCTGGAACTTCCCGATGTCAGTTGCGGCCAGGAAGTCCATTACCGCTTGGTCACATTTCTCCATGGAAAACAGCTCAGAAATCTGCACATGTCGGCATCTGCCTGCTTTCCATCCTGTAGCCTTCCCTAATACCTTCCAGAGCGCTTTCTGCTGATCATTCCACTGGCAGCAGTGGTGGAAGAGATGCTCCCATGTCTGTAGTGTTCCGCTTCTGCACCACCAGCACTTGAAGTCATCTTGGTGACCGAACCGCTTTTGGGTCATTCCAATCAGTGAATGCCCGCTAGTGTTAGCAACGGTGCCGGACCGTCACTTTGGATCCGAGTCTGGGTCGGAACTGAATAGTTGCCAAATGGGCGGTCCAGGGTATCCATACACTTGAACTGTCAATTCGGGTACGGTTCAATGGTAATCTTCTAACCCATCTGAGTCGGGCAGGTTGTCAGCGGGTTGCTCAGCGAGTCCATCTGAAGATTCATATAATGCTCTTGTTTTTGCAGTTTGATAGTAGTTTATTATCAAAATCAGGTATTCAGTAGCCCATAAGCTGTTTTTGCATGTTTTGCAGTTTGCGATATCGATTATTTTGGAATCTTTATTTTTCCTTTTCTATGTTGTATTTTGGCCTGGAAAAGCGGTCAGCAGTTCTGTTGTGACCTCATGTATGCTCGCAATGCCTTGATTACTCAATATGCAAGACCAAAAATTGTTGACACTCTGTTGAAGCTCATTTTCATAAGGCGGTAACACATATATCATGCACTGTTTCAGATGAAATGGCTGCCAGGACATCGTATGTGAATTACTGTCACAATGCGACACTTATATTAGTGATGATGCAAGACCAACAATCGGTGACACTCCATTGAGCCTCATTTTCAGGATGGGGCAGGAAGCGTGTTGCTAGTGTTTTTGCCCTTAAAGGCGGCCAATATCTCATTTATGGATTTTTGCAACCTATCGGAAGTTAGATTACCCAAGATGCAAGACCAGAAATCATTGGTGCTCAGTTGACGCTCATTTTCAGGATGGGGCAGGACGCCTGTTGCTTTTCCTTTTGCCACTCAAGGCAGCCAATACCTTATTTATGGATGGCACCAACTAATCGCCACTTCGGTTAAGGAAGATACAAAGCCAAAAATCATTGTTGCTCTGTTGATGCTCATTTTCAGAATGGGACAGTGACTGTACCATTAGCTATTTTGCCTATAAAGGCAGCCAATACATTGGTTATGCATAGCAGCAACCAAATCACATTTAAATTACCGTACTTACAAGACCCGTAATTGTTGAAGCTCCATTGACGCTTATTTTAATGTATTGTCAATTCAACATCTGCCTTCATCAATAATTGCATTCATAATTATTTGACATTATTGGTTGCCTTTGTGCCTGATCAAGACTCAGCCCTTTGGCAAAGCTGTGCACAGTAATCTTCTTGCACTTGTTGCTGTCATCCTATTAAAATCTATACCTCTAGCCAAATAATTCAGTTTGCCTGTTATACTTCTGTTTATTAACCAATATTCACAGGCGACTAATTAATATTCACCCACAATATTTCTCTAAATGAAATTCTTGGTCAAACTACATAAAAGAACCTAGTGAAAATACATTGACTCATTCTGTCCAACTTTTTCTTGATCCCCTTACTCATTCTTGTTTACATTGTACCGATCATCATCAACACCTTTCCAGCCATTTGCTTTGCCCTTCATGTTACCGGAAACAATCCGGAAACATTTAGTGCAACACTCACATCCCACTGCTCTTGGGTTTCCAAATCCCTGATGCTATTGTCGAGCTTTATCCTGGGTTCATTGTCCGCCTCCCAGTCGTCTTTGCTGTCATTTGGATTATCCAGGTCTCCATTCCAGTCAAGCCAATTTTCGGTGTCCAAAATGGTTTGGAGTGTACTCTCCTCATCACTTTCATCAGAATGGTGGACGATTCATTTGATCTGGCGGACATTCAATACTTGAGGTCGTCCTTCAGGGAGGTCCTTTGCAAACAAAGCTGGTGGCACAGGTGACCTTTCTGGCAATTTAAATACAGCCACACCATCATGTTGAAAGTTTGACCAGGATGCTTTGACAATCTCTTCAGGATCTGAAATGTATCCTACAGTGGTTATTTGCTTGTTTTGAGTGGGAGATTCCTCGTGTGTATGAAGTAGGTTCTGGCAGCCCTGCCACATCTCCAAAAAGTCATGGACCTTGGCCATTCTGTGCAATTTCTTGTGGTTTGCATCTCCCTTCATTTCCAAGTCATTATCAGTATGTGTCGTATCCAATGCTTGTTCATCGCTGGCGAATATCACATTATTGGCACGAGCAAACTGCCCTACTACAACCTTTTCTCGAAGGGTCTCGTCTGTGGTTTTTGACTGCTTTCAGCCGATCACATCTCACCCAAGGGAAAACTGGCCTCAACTCCAAACCATGTGGTATGATAGAGAATATGTCGCGCGCCACATTGGAGAGATTGGCGCACTGTTAGTGTGTTTCCTCTTGCTGTCGCCACCAGCCTGTGATATCCGGGATCCAAAATATACTGCTAATTTTCATAGAGTTGGAGTGGTAATCATTATGATTCGGATTACTTTGCCCCCAGTTCTATGGTAATTCAGGCAGTGCATGCAAATAGAGCCTTGGGGCTGTCAGTAATTGTGCTACACGATTGCTTCGCCTGGGCGTCGTTTCGGCTACATTTTTAGGCATTAAGTATTTATCATCATTGCTGGACATATCGTATGGATTATAAGTTGATTGACCATATCTTGAAGCCATTGTGGGAGAGAGAAAATTGTCGTGCAGTACGCTTTCAGGTTTAGTGACCGGCAAATGCCGATGTTTGGCGCTGTATTCATTCTCTACATACTTCAGAAATGCTTCCAGGTATTGGGTAGTATAAGAAGTCTCGTCCTCAGGATTAATATCCATTTCATTGTCCCACTTCCTAAACAATCGCGACTTCCGGAGCGGACCAAGGATATGAGCTGAAATGAGATGAATACCCATCGTGGGAGTAACTTCAGTATCATAATTGGACAGCTTCCGGCGCGCAAACTTCACGGCGAATTATAAGTCTTCCTTTCATTGAGTCTTCTTCTTGGCCAAAGGTCGCTTAACACCATCCGTATGATCAAACATGTCGTTGTATACAGTGATAATGTGATGCAGAGTAACGGTATGCCTTTTTGACATCCACAGCGTGCAGTACCGGAATGGCCATAACACTTCCATGACATACTGGACGATAGTCCATTCATCCTGTACTGTAAAGAGTGGCCGGTGATCACTGGATTCTGGATGCTTGAGCGAGTCCCGGGTCAATCCTCGTAATAGGTAGGCCCGCTGAAGCAACTCGAGTGTCAAATTCTGACATGTCTTCGCATCTATAATAGGTAGTACCGCGATCAGTAATTTGGCTTTTTGACGGTCAATGAACTCGTTTCGATGACCTGGTGTCAGTGTAATCAATACAGCAAGCATTCTATGGTATTTAAAGGTCAGTTTCAGGACTTTCAAAATATGTTGCAATACGTACTTTTTCAATTATCCTTGCTAAACCTGGCCTCATGGCAGACACTTTGTTGATTGTAGCATTACCCTCTTTTCGAAGTCTTTGACTCTTCCCAATATGAATACTTTCATTCTCTCCAAATTGCTGATCGTGCTCATGGGATTCCTAAGACTTTGTGCCACCTTGTACACCCAGACTGCTCATGAATGTACCCAAAGGAAGCTGAATGATGTGCGCCATGCATGGTATATAGTTTCTCAATGCAGACCACTCGATTATGGAGGCCTCAATGGTTGATTGTAATTCCCAAGTCATCAAGTAATTTGAGGAAGTGTTATCAGTTGTAAGTTCAAGTAAACTGGTGTCGGTACACGTAAAACAATCAAGTACTTTCTACAAATGTTTGGCTGGCTGGGCTCCAGTATGTTGACTGTTGAACTATCATTCTTAATTACCATTCGAACAAGGAAAAGAATTTGCTATCAACCTCATTGCAAACGAGTTATATTTCGCACAATGCCCAATTTCGATTCATATAGTAAGCAATGACCGATGTTATAGCTACTTTGTTCATTGATGGCCACCTGTCTAAGGCTAAACTAACTTTATTTCTTGATGGCAATTGCTTCTTAATTGCATCCACTGTCAGTGTGTATTCCATCTGGAAAATGTTACTCCGTGTGCTGGCGGATGCCAGCATCAACTCACATAGTAATGGGTTGCATGACCATTATAGCTCAAGGTTTGATATAGGGTTCCATGGAATATGAGCTGAATTAAATCCTAACATGAGGTAGCCATTCCAGGTGTTCTGGTGAAATTCGGCAGCATCAAAGTTCTTTGCTACCAGTTTGGAGTGTTTTGGCTGTCAATTCAGTCAATATAAAAAAACCCTAAAGTCCAATATGAATTTGCCTTGTAAACTCACAAGTTGAATTCAACGAATTCCTTGTCTCTTCAGTATAGCTAATGCTGTTTCATTGACTGTTGAACTAGTTGATTCAGTAACTTCCAACTCTGTTACTTTGTTGAGCTTTGTGATGTGCGCTTTTCCCAGCAAGTGTTTCCCCCATAAGCTGGTCCCATGTTCTGAAGAATGGGGAAGAAGTTGATGACAAACAATAAATATAATGCCAGGGCTGCAGGTCTCCACAACTCCGGAGTGTAACTAGAATCGCCACGAAGGTGCATATCCAGAATTACTCCAAGCAATTGTACACTCTGAGCCTACATTAATAGAAGCCCATGAAGCATCATATAGGATTTGTATAGTTAGGTTGTTGAAATCACGAATAAAGGCACATTTATTATCAGAAGATATCATAACATCTTGCAATGAGGGATTTAACGATTGTGAATCCAACATCGGGGTAGGAACTTGAAAGCTGGGTAATTCGAATTGAGCGGCTGTCCAACGTAATGTTACAGTGAAGTAAAATTGTAGTTCTTAAATATTGACTTTAGAGCTACAAGCAAGACAACAGTCAGACTTGTGAGACATGGCATGCATATTTGTGAAGTTGAATAAAGGGACATACAAAGATAACTGATGGCTAATAACTCGATTTAGAAACAACGCAGTGCAGTATGTTGCTGTGCAGCTTACTGAGCCCCCACAGAAACTGTTGACGCTCTGTTGACGCTTATTTTTAGAAGGTGGTTGCGATATGGTTGATAGCATTTTTGCCCATAAAGGTGGCCGATAGTTAATTTATGGGTTAATGCTGTTGCATAGCCCTTTGATTATCAATAAACTAACACCAAAAATCATTAACACTCCATTGACTTCCATTTTTAGGAGGTAGTACCGATATTGTTCATAGCATGTTTGCCTGCGAAGGCGGCTGATAGAATGATTATGGGTTAACATCATTCCATAGCCCTTAGATCATCCAAAATGCAAGAACAAAAATTGTTGATGCTGCATTGACGCTCATTTTTAGGAGATAGTAGCGATATTGTTCTTAGAATTTTTGCCTCTAAAGATGGCCAATACTATGATTATGGGATAACACCCCTGCATAGCCATTTGATTTTCCAGGATGCAAAACTCAATAACATTCAGGCTCGGTTGACTCTTATTTTTACAATGCGGATGCGATATCCTCGATAGCTATTTTGCTCATGAAGTCGACCGACAGGATGATTATGGCTTAACGTGGTTTCAAAGCCCTTAGATGATCCAAGAGGCAAGATGAACAAAAGTTGACACTCCGGTGACGCTCATTTTTTGGAGATATTCGGAATATCGTCACCAGCATTTTGGCCTATAAAGATCAATAAAGGTGGCCAATACTGTGATTCTGGGTAACTGCCATTGCGCAGCCCAGTGATTATCAACGATGCAAGACCGTAAATTGTTGATGCTCCGTTGACGTTTATTTCTAAGAAGGGGCAAACAGCGTGTCGCTTGCCTTTTTACCTATTAAGATGGTTAATACTTCCTCTTTGGATGGATGGGACTATGCAGCCGTGTGATTGCTGAATGGGTAAGACTGTAAACCGTTGACACTCACCTTAGAGCTCACCTTAGAGACATATTAACAGTCATTGGGTACTCTACAATTGTACACAAAATGCATCCAGTCTTTATTGGCAGCCAATATACTGTTTCTATGTATTATCATTTGCATTCAAAAGCCTTGAGACCTCTCAATTTCGGATCTACCACTATACACGTCATCTGAATGATGAGTAATGTAGGTCCATTGCATCTCAGTGCTTTCGGCCAGCAATTTACAGCATAACAATCCATCCACTAGTTTTAGAAATATACAGCCCGACTGCCTCACCATTCCTTATCCAGCTGATTATCCTGGATTTCCATGACATACCATACACAACATTGAATATCTCTACCATGTGCAGCTGGTCTGGGCAGAGAGTTATGTAGTTGGCTGTATGGATTAATGCAGCCTGAAGGATGTCATTTCTCTGGGTTCAGGATGCACATTGACCGCTCCTTCTATTAGTCGTATGACATCACTGACTTTAAGTTTTGTAGTAAATGTCGTCTCAAATTTAGGTTTTACTTTAGCATTTAACCATGACAGCCAACACTATATAATGTTTGTTGGTCATCTATCAACTTGATTTGGGGTCAAGAACTTTCGCATGGCCAGTACAACTCTTGCACTCAAACTGACGAATAATGCTGTCTCACAAGGTAATCACTGAAATCCTGAAACAGCTGACACGTAACACAATAGGTACCGAAATTGGTTATATTTGAGATGCGTCGTGAAGAGTACATATTTGGCTATCAATTCGTCCAGTAATGCAGAAGCCGTCACCATATCTTCATGCAAATCCAATTTCTATATGGTCATTAGCTAGGGACACCATATACAGGGGTAAACGCTTATGTGTTCAACAGGCTTTGAAATCTCCATCTGTGACGAATTGGGTACCGCATCAGGCATGAGAGGTGATATGTGACTGTGTGCCTGAGGTTTCTCTGAACACAGACACATTTGACTAGTACCTGGTCGAGACATCAGTTGCGTCATTTGTGATTGTCCAGGGACATTAACTAGAGTCTGTATAAGCTCTCCAAATGTTGTTGGTGATGGTGTGGCTGCAGTCGTATCTGTTTGGCGCTTCACAACTGCCGGAACCTTGAATTCAGTCGTTCCATACTCTATAACACTCTGACAGAAAAAGTCGGCTATGTCGTGCCATTCTGGTTGCGTAAGGTCGTCAAGCTTCATCTGCTTCTGCTGAAAACTCTCCATGCGGTGCTGTACCATTTTGGAGATGGTGCCCATCACCTAGCCAGGTTCGCCATCTTCGCTTAGCTTGCCAAGCTCTATAGCCCCTTTACCATCTTTGTCTTCCCCATCCTCCTCATCGTCAGAACTTGGAAGATCGCTCAGACTGTCTCCGATAGCATTCAACATGTCCTCATATGTTGTTTCAGACTTTGTGGTTATCGAGCGTGCGTTATCAATATTTCTCATATCTTCTTGCAGAGGCATAATCACTGTCTCTGCATCTTGAACTCGCTTTCTTGTGACAGCGGTCTCTCTATCCACATAATCCTTGATCCATTTCTCTTCCTCTTTATTGATCAAAATGTATGTTTCCGATCATTTCTCTGCTGAAAGCTTCTTTCTGGATCGTAAGCTGTGCAAAGCTCCCAACGCTCTAACCCTATCTGCTTGTAAACCACAGTAGCCGTTATTCGCTTGATGACGTTGTCGTGTGGATTGCTTCATGAATTTGGCATATTTGGCAGCCAGATGTGGCGAACCGTTCTTTTTCGAAGCATTGACCATTTTATCTTGTGTTGACCTTGTTGTTGGGTGAGATGTTGAATGTTGGAAGATATGGACCACATGGAGGCAAGCTGCGTCTTTGTGTCAAGGTTGGTAGGTTTGATCAATTTGAACAAAGCAAAATCAGCATTTTGACCGTCACTTCATTAGGAATATTCATGCTAACCGTACAATATGACTTCATGGTTAATATGTTATTCATGTAAGATCCTGGCAATGTCTTGAGACGACCATCACCAGACGTCCTGTCTGTTGAATAATGTCCTTTTAATATCTATGAAATATACGATATCAGCTGTCATTCATCATGATGTATCCATGCAAAAAAACAAACAACATCGGACTGACTTGCTCCACATTGCCGGACTGTTGGAATCCCCGACAGCTATATGCAGTAGGATTCAGCATGAATTGAACATGCAAGTTTGCTGTTGCGCATTCAATTTTGACTTGTAGCTAAGTATATAATATTCAGAACTTACCACTTCTTTCGTTATCATCTTCCTCACCTTTCCACAACAGCTAGTCATGGCTCCAGAAACACATCGACCTGGTGTGATTGGATCTGAATCAAGCTGAACGACTGTTGCTTCAACCAATGCACCATCCGGTGAGACACTGCAGCAAGGCAGACACTATTCAGTCTACTGCCCGTATTGGGAAGCCTCCATGGTCTCCCAAGGCATTTGCCTGCACAGTCCGCAAAATCGAACATCAAGATGTTGTCAGTTCTGGCATGCTCGCAGGTGAATTGCACGATAAATATCCCTGGGAATGGACGAATCAGTAATCCAAGACCTTAGAGGAGCCCACACAGTCATATATGGTTGAGGTAATAGCTGGATCACACTTTAGAAGCAGCAACTAATTTCTTGTAGGTTTTCAACATGTCAGCTACTATGGGAAGACAAGGAGGTCAGGTACAGCTTGCACAGTCTGACATGTGTCTTGCCATGAATATGGGCAAAATGGCCAAAGGAGGGTTTTCGCGTGCCACAATAGAGGTAACAGAACAACTACTCAAGAAACCTCGGGCCGAAGTCCGAGAAGGGATGAGACGGGGTGTTGGGTTTCCTGGGCAGAACAAGGTCTAGTCTGCGATAGAAAGGCACCCAGCAATGTTTCGTGAAAATCAAACGGACTACTACATTCCTTGACAAAATGGCGCAACACAGAATCCACAGACACACTGCAGGCGCAAAGGCAGAGGTACACCTCCAGGACGACCGGTGCCACCTCGGCCCTGAACGCCACCTGTGCCACCAGGTGACAGTGAGAGAAGTTAAAGCTCCGAAACAGAAGGTGTGCCACCCAGATGTGTGTATATACATACTACTCTTCCAAGCGCTCAATTTTTGAATCTTGATTCATATGCCACGGATCTCAAGCGTGATATAGATTTTATTCCAGATTTGCTGACTGATGTATGTCCATCCACAGGTTAGTACACTATCTGCTACGGGGTAATGCAGCTGACATCCATGATGTGGACAAAAGCAGCATCTTGAGTAAACCTGACGGTCATGACCAGAATTGATTGAAGGGAACAAGTTATTTGAGTATTTTCATTATCTACAATTAGCGGACACTTTAAAGTATATTTTAAAGGATATATTTGCATACATCATTGAAGAACAATATAGTGATAAAGGAGAATGTACATGAACAGAATAAGAAAGCTGCCGCGAGACAGTTATTGATATACTATGCCAAAGTGAACGGTTGCATATTGCGGATACGCCCAGGGCAAAATGAGCGTCTACAGAGTATCAACGATTTTTGGTTCTGTAGGTCAGGTAAGTGAAAAGTGAATTAGTTGTTGTTATATATAATCAGAGTATTGGCTGCCTTTATATGAAGAAGAGAAAGCTACATGCTACCAGCCCAGTCTTGACATTGAGCGTCAATAGAGCGATATCGATTTTTGGTCTTACATCTTGGGTTATCTAATTGGCGAATGATCACAGAAACCTATATACTGGGAGATGGCAGCCTTTATGGGCTGTTGAGCAGGCGATGCTCCTGCGATAGCGTCCCGGATGGTGTTTGCAACGGGTCCGGGTTTGAACTGCAAAAACGGGTCGGTTCGGTTCCAGACCCATCCCAAAACCCTATCCACAGACTCTTGGTGGGCCAAACCCCGACCAGTACCCATCAACCCGCGTGTTTTGCCGGGTTTGGCTAGACTCGTCAGTTCTAATCGCTGGTTCCGCATTTCGGGTTTCACATTTATGGTCCCATTTAGATAAGCTATTGTTGATCAGAAAATTTTGACATTAATACATCACAGTCCATTTTCAATGTATTGGCCGCCTTAATGATCAAAACAAATAGACACACCCACCCTACCACATCTTGAAAATGAGCATCAACGGAGCGTCAACGATTGTTGGTTGTGTATCTTGGGTAATCTGGGGGTGCGTCAGCTCAAATGCAGTCATAAACAAAGTATTGGCCTCCTTTATTGCAAAAAAAGCAAGTGAAACGCTCTCTACCCCATCTTGAAAATGAGAGTCAATGGAGGGTCAACGATTTTGGGTCTTGCATCTTCGGTTATATGAGGGGTGCTTGATCACAAGCATCCGTCAACAAGGATATGGCAGCATTTATGGGCAGATATGTATGGAATAATCCTGTCACATCCTCCGGGACAGTAACAACTCATTTCATTTAAAGAGCTACCACTATGTATTCGTGAGCCTTTTAGCATACCACAACAGTCAAAACCATGTATATAGACAATAACGACCACATCGAGCTGTAATTAAGCATAATGGAAGGCTAACAATCGTTGACACTCCGTTGATGCTCATTTTCATGATGGGGCAGGGAGCATTCCGCTTTCTGTTTTGCCTATATTGGTAGCCATTACTTAGTTTATGACTATGTGCAACCTATCGCCCAGCAGATTACCCAAGATACATGACCAAGAATGGTTGACGCTCCGTTGACGCTCATTTTCATGATGGGGTAGGGAGCGTTTTACTTTCTCTTTTGTGTATAAAGGCAGCCAATACTTTGTTTATGACTATTTGTAACCTATCGCCCCCCAGATTACCCAAGATACATGACCAAGAATTGTTGATGCTCTGTTGACGCTCATTTTCATGATGGGGCAGGGAGTGTTTCACCGTCTCTTTTGCCTATAAAGGCAGCGAATACTTTGTTTATGACTATTTGCAATCAATCACCCACAAGATTACCCAAGATACATTACCAAGAATCGTTGATACTCCATTGATGCTCATTTTGACACAGGTGTATCCACAATATGCAATCATTTGATTTGGCATAGTCCATCATTGATGTTGATTTGGCTGCCTTTCTAGCGTTTTCATTTACTTTCTGCTTGATCACTACATTGTTCTTTAATAATACATCTGAATATATCCTTTAAAATATACTTTACAGTATTCGCGAATTGAGGATAATAATAATCTCCAAAATGTGGTGCCATTTGATCAATGCTAGTCATCACTGCCAGGTTCGCTCAATAGGCTGCTCTGGTCTGCAAAATGATTGTTAGCTGCATTACCACACAGCAGATAGTGTACTAACCAGTGGATGTTCGTTCATCAGGCAGCATATCTTGATTGAAATCTGGATCGTGCTCAGTATCCTTGGCAGATGTAGCGAGGGTAAATGATTCAGCACAGGGAAGAGATGTATATTATTACCCATATCCGGCAGGCAAATTGACGATTTGGAGAGGTTGAGCTCCGGAAGTGTTACTGGTTGAGGCGGGTGGTGTTCTGGGCAGAGGAGGCATCGGCTCGGGAGTCGGCTCTGGAGTCTGCTGTCTGCATCTGTTGGCTGGAGGTGCACCTGTTCCTTTGCGTCCCCAGCGTATCAGTGGATTTTTTGCAGTGCCATTTTGGCAAGGAAGGCATTGGGGCATGTGGTTTCGACGCAGCATAGCCGGGTGTCTTTCTATCGCTGCCTTCAACTTGTTATGCCCAGGAAACTCAATATCCAGCATCATCTCTTCTCGGATTTCAGCGCAAGGTTTTCTTAATTAGATATTGTTTTTCCTGTATTCGGGCACGAGAAAAGCCTCCATTGGCCATTTGGGCCATGTTCAAGGCCAGGCACATGTCGGACTGTTCCATCTGTACACGACCTCCTTGCCTTGCCATCATCGCAGACATGTTGAGTACCTACAAGAAATTGATTGCTACTTTAAACAATGACATGCGGCTATTACCTCAACCATGTATGCTTCCATAGCCTTCTCCAAGGTGATTAAGGTCTATTTCGTCCACTGTTGGGGATGCTTATCAGCAAATTCGTATGCGAAAATCCCAGAGCTTACAACATCATGTTGTTTGATTTCGCGGACTGTGCGGACAAATGCCTTGGGTGACCATGGAGGTTTCCCATTACCGGAAGTGATAAATTGGTCACGTAGCTCTCGGCATACACCTGCTGTATGGTAAATGGTTAATTGGCAGCCGTTGACCACAGTATGGATATACTCACATCCAACTGCATGCTGCATCCAACTCGTGCAGCTTCCAGTCTAACGGACATTGTTAAAATGTGCATCCTCGGTCATATTGTTGGTGGCTGCATTGCCAGCGTCACGGTGCACTAACTGGTGTCTGCATTCTTGCTGTGTGCCAATAAGTGATGTATTTGACCAAGTGCCTGCCAATCGGCTGGATTTGGATCCACTCGTATCTGGCTGAGGTGGTTCTGTATCTATAATTGGCTAGTGTGGAATAGGAGAGAAAGATGATAACGAAAAGAAGTGGGAAGTTCTGAGGATTATATAATTAGCATCATGTCAGAATGGAATAATTAGCTGCCAAAATGTTCGTTATACTCAACATGAATTCTGCTGTGTATAGCTGCAAGTTGCAGGGGTGTCCCACAGCCCCGAGATGTGCAATATGTCAGTCTGTTGTTGTTTGTTTGTTAACAGGGATAAATTGCGGTGTACGACAGCCAAAATCGCGTGATTGTCAGCTATAAATAGGACATTGTTTGAGGGAAAGGACGTCTGCTGATGTTTGTCTCATAGAATCCCTGGGATAATACATGAAACTGACGCTAACAATCAAGTCATAATGTACGGTTAGCCTAACTATTCCCAATTTATTGACAGTCCAAATGGAGGTTTTGTTTTGTTCTAGATGAGTAAACGTACTAACCTTGACATAAAAGATGCAGCTTGCCTCCATATTGTCCATATCTTGCAACATCCAATATCTCACCAAACAACAAAGTTAATGCAAACTACAATGGTCAATGCTCCGAAAAAGAACTTTTCTCCACTTCCGGTGGGCAGATACAGGAAATCAACAAAGTGGTTCACCCAATGACATCATCAAGTGAATGAAGAGAAGAGCGCCTTGGTGGCAGAAAGAGTCCGAGCCCTTGGGGCATTGCGCAGCGTGAGAAGCTAAAAGAAGCTTGCGGCGGAGAAACGATGAGAAACACACTTCTTAAGCAATGAAGAGAAAGAGAAATGGATTATGGATTATATTGAAAGAGAAACTGCTGAGGCAAGGAAGCAAGTTGAAGACGCAGAGGCAGCAGTTCAGCAAGAGCAGGAAGATATCAAGCATGCTGAAATCGTGGGATTGACGACCAGAGAGCCCAAAAAGACTTTTGAGGAGATAATGGTTGCTATCAGAGTCAGTCTGAGTGATCTTGCAAGTTCTGACGATGGGGAGGATGGGGAAGATGAGGATGATGAAGAGACAGAGCAGGGCAAGCTGAGCAAAGATGACGAACCCGGCTGGGTGATGGGCACAGTCACCAAAACGATACAGGACATCGAGAGGTTTTGGCAGAAGCAGATGAACCTTGATGAATTGACACAACCGGGATGGGAGGATGCAGCCGACTCCTTCCGTATAAGAGATAAGAAGTACGGCACATCCGAATTGATGGTTCAGGCCGTCGTTCAACTGCAAACAGATGATGATGCTGCGGCACTTGCACCGACAACATTTGCAGAGCTGATGGAATCTCTTGAGATTGTCCACGGAATATCACAAATGCGGCAAGGGACTTCTCGACCAGAAAGTAGTCATATTAGGCTAGGTTCAGGGAAGCCGCAGTCAGACACGAGCAGATCCAGTCTTGAGCCTGCTGCAGAGCGCGATACGTCACCTTTGCTGAAAGTGAAGCCTGTTGAACCAGTAAGCTTTCACCACTGCATATAGCCTCCAGCTAATCTCATCATAGATTTCGGATTCGGACGAAGACATGGTGATGGCTCCTGGGTCAGCAGAGGACTAGGTAGGCAAAGTGTAATTTTTGATGTCATATCTTGGTGAAAAGCAATTTGTTTGCCAATTTTGCTATGTGTCAGCTTTTTCTTGATTTCAGTGACCAAATTGTGAGACATGATAATTCGTCTGTGCATGGGCAGGGGTTGAATGTACCATGGGAATGTTCTAGCATCCAAATTACGTGGAAAAACGGCCAACATGTTTGATTTCTATCTGCATGTGACTGTTAAGCAACAAAGCAAAAGCTATATTAGTGACGATATAAACTAACAAAATTTAAGTAAGTGATGTCATATGTGTCATAGAAAGAGCGGTCAGTGGTGATGAAGAATCTGTTTGAATGACGACCGTCATGCCGCATTCACCCATGTATCCAACTGCATAACTCTCCGCACAGACATTGTGCACATGGTTGACATATTTGAAATTGCTTACGGTACGTCATGGAAATTGAGGAGAAGGAGCTTGATATGAAAAGGTGAGGAAGTTGACCTATATCTACCAAAAACTAGTGAAATGATCTACATGCCACAAATTGCCAGCTGAATGCATGGGAATGTGACAGGGCCATGTCATGTCTCACTCAAATAGCGTGGATAGCAGTTGATCAGAAATTGAAAGGTAACAAAAATCCTGGATGCAAACGATAATACATACTAACGTAATATCTCATGCCAATAATGTGTATATGAAAGGTTGCATACAATTATTGAGTGTACAAAGGCTGTTTCGAGGTGATTAATATGAGTATCAGCAGAGTGTCCACGATTTTTAGTCTTGCACATTTGGCAATCAATGGCTGCATTGTCACATCCTTCCAAAGTGAATGTATTGGTCGGCGTTACTGCAAAAAAGACAATTAACATGCTCGTTGCAGCATCCTAAAAATGAGCGTCAACAGAATGTCAACAGAGCATCAACAATTTTTGGCAATTCATCACGGAAAATCCAAAGGGCTGCGTGGTGACATTAACTCTTAATTGAACTATCAGCCGGCTTTCTAGCCAAACTTGATTACAGCAACATTACTACTATGTCCGAAAAACGAGCGTCACCGGAGGGTCAACAACTTTCGGCCTTGCAGTGTAGAGAATGTGAGGGCTGGGCGGCATTGTTAATCGATAATCGAACTATTGGATGCCTTTCTAAGCAAAACTTGTTGCCACAACATCACTACTATGTTTTAAGAATGAGTGTCAACGGAGCATCAACGACGTTTGGACATGCATCTTGGAAAATCCAATGGCTGAGTGGCTACATTAATCCATAATAATACTATCGGCCGTCTGACCAGGAGAATATTGTTGTGACAACATCGCTACTATGTTGTAAAAACGAGCGTCAACAGAACGTCAACGATTTTTGGCATTGCATCTTGGAAAATCTGAGTGCTGTGCAGTGACATTAAGCCATACTCGAAATTTCAGCCGCCTTTCTTGGGGAAAATAGTTGCGACAAGATCGCTACTATGTCTTAAAAATGAGCAGGAACGGAGCGTCAACTACTTCTGGCCTTGCATCGTGGAAAATGAAAGGGCAGTGCAGCGACATTAAGCCATAATCGAACTATTGGCTTCCTTTCTAGGGAAAAACGCTTTGGACCACATTGTCACTATGCTCTAAAAATGAGGGTCAATGAAGCGTCAACGATTTTAGGCCTTGCATCTTCGAAAATGAAAGGGGCTGTGTGACTTTATTGATCAATAATTGCAGTATCGGCCACCTTATTACGCAAAAATACTTGCTACCAGATCTTGATCATGTCCAAAAATGAGCATCAATGAAGAGTCAATGGAGTGTCAATGGAGCGTCAACGATTTTTGATCTTGCATCATGGATAATCTCGCCGGCAGTAGAATGCAGATAACTCACAATGAACCTATCGGTGGTCTTTATTGGCAAATATGCTAGTGACGATATCGCATCTGCCTCCTACAATTGAGCACCCACAGAGCATTAACAATTTTTGTGGAGGCTCAGAACACTACACAGCAATGAACTGATATGCATCCAATGTCTTACAGATCTGATTTTGTTGCTTGTAGCCGTACAGTCAATATTTAAGAACCCACAGTCTGCGATACTCTAACGTTACTTTGGGCAGTCTTTCGAGTCAGATTACCTAGCTTTCTAATTCTTACCGCCATGTCGGATTAAAAATCTTTGAACACCTCTTTACTCAGGGTTATGATTTCTTCCAAAAACAAATGTGACTTTATTGGTTATTTGAGTGACTTTACTTAACAAATCATCTTTGATGATTGGTGGGCTTCAATGAGTGTAGGCTCGAAGCGGCCTATTGCCTGGAATAATTCTAGACATGCGCCTTGGTGGCGATTCTATTTACACTGTGGAATTGAGGAGACTGGCAGCCCTGGCATCATATGTATCATTTGTCATCAAGTTCTTTGCCATCCATCAGAACATGGGACCAGCTCAATGGGGTAATACTTGCTGGCAAAAGCTCACATCACAAAGTTAAACAAATTAACACAGTCAGAGGTTACTGAATTGTCTAGTTCGATGGTCGATGAAACAACTTTGGCCATCCTGATAAGACAAGGAAGTCGAGGAATCACAATAGTAAGTTCACAGAGTCAAATCGTATTTGACATCCAGGTTATTCCATCTTGACTAAAATGACAGACAAAACCGTCCAAATTGGCAGCTATGGACTTTGAAAATTCCGAATTTCACCAAGACACTTGGAATCACTACCTCATGTTAGGATTTGTCCCGGCTCATATTCCATTGAATGCTATATCAAACCTGGAGCTACGCAGGTCATATCAGATAATACGCAATAACCTAGTGCTGCCATCCGCGACAACCATTAGGAACATTTGCCGAAGGGAATACACACTGACCGTGGATACAATTAAGAAGCAGGTGCCATCATTAAACAACCTTAGTTTATCTTTTGAGGGATGGACATCAACAAACAAACAAGCCATAACATCGGTCATTGCTTACTATATGGATCAAAATTGGGCATTGCGTGAAGTTCAACTTGCTGTCATTGAGGTTGATCGCCTATTCTTTTCCGCTTTCGAAAGGTAATTTCGAAAATTAGGTCAAGGGCCAACATACTGGAGCAGGGCTAGCAGTACATTTCAAGGATATGCTTGATCGTTTTGAGTTTACCGACGGCCTTTTGCTTGGTATTACAACGGATAATGCTTCCTCAAATTACTCGATGATACCTGAGCTGTAATTAACACTTGAGGCCTCTGGAATCGAGTGGCCTGCATTGAGGAACCATATATAATGCATGGCACACGTCATACAGCTGGCTTGAGGTGCATTCATGAGCAAGCTCGGTGTAAAAGGCCGCACCAAGTCTTGGGAAGCCCATGAGCATGATCAGCAATTTGGAGAGAATGAAAGCATAGACATTGTGAAGAGTCAAAGACTTCGAATAGAGGGTAATGCTAAAATCAACAAGGTGTCAGCCATGCAACCTGGTTTAGCAAAGGTAATTGAGAAAGCACGTATTTCATGATATTTTGAATGTCCTGAAACTGACCTTCATATAGCAGAGAATGCTTGCGGTATTGATTACGCTGACACCTGGTCGCCGAAACGAGTTCATTCACTGCCAAAAACCCAAAGTCCGCAATGCAGTACTTCCGATTATGGATGTGAAGAAACGTTTGACCTCAACACTGGAGTTGCTTGAACCTGTCTACAGATTACGGGAATTCACATGCGACTTTGCTCCAAAATTCAGAATACAGTGATTACCGGCCACTTTTCACAACTCAAGATGAATGGACCAATGTGAAGAATGTCAAGGAAGTATTGTGGCCATTTCAATATTGGACCCTGTGGATATCGAAGAGGCATACATTCACATTACGTCACATTATCACAGTGTCCAATGCCATGTTCGATCATGTGGATGGCATGATGTGAGCTTTGGCTAAGAAGAAGACTCAATGGAAGGAAGACTTGTTCTTCACTGTGAAGTTAGATCGACAGAAGCTGTCCAAAGACTACGCTGGAGTAACTCCAACGACGGACATGCTGGTCATTCTGCACATATCTTCGATCCTTTCCGGAAGTTGCGATCATTCAGAAAGTGGAACAAGGGAACGGATATTGATCCTGAGGACGAGACATCCTATACTACCCAATACCAAGAGGCCTTTCTGCAATATGTGGAGAATGAATACTGTGCCAAACATCGACATGTGCCAGTCAATAAACTCGAAAGCTTACCAAGAAGCTATCTTCTCCCCTCTGCAACGGCTTCTGGATCCTGTGAATCATACTTCGATCCATTTGATTTGTCCAGCGATGATGAAGACTACTTAATGCCTAATATTGTGGCCAAGACAACACCCAGATGAAGCGATTATGCAGCTGGCATATTGCCTGCCGCCAGGCTCTATTTGAATTCCCCTCCTGAAGCATCAAACAGCTGGGGGCAAATTAATCCAAAGCTCAATGATTACCACTCCGACCCAATGGACATTGGCAGTACATTTTGGATACCGGATATAACCGACAAATGGCGCCAAGAAGAGGAAACGCACTCACAGTACACTGATCTCTCCAATGTGGCAGACGACATATTTTCTATCATACCACATGATGTCGGAGTGGAGGCCAGATTTTCCCTTGGGCGAGATGTTATTAGCTAGAGGCAGTCAAAAATGACAGGCGAGACACTTCGCTACACTGTTCTTGAATGGCAGTTTGCTCGAGGCAATAAATGTATGTTGGAGGGCGATAACTGAGTATCGGATACAACGAACACTGAAAACGACTCAGAAATGAAGAAAGAGGCGGAGGAAATCAAATTGCAAAGAATGGCCAAGGTCCATTACATTTTGGAGATGTGGCAGTGCAGCCACAACCTACATGCTATACAGAAGGAATCTCGCGCTCAAAACATATAGATGACAGCCATTGGATACATTTCGGACACAGAAGAGATTGTCTTAGCCTCCTGGTCACTCTTTGAACATGATTGTACGGCTGCATTGAAATTGTCAGAAAGATCACCTTTGCCACCAGCTTTGTCCGCAAAGGACCTCTCTGGAGGACAACCTCAAATCTTAAATGTTCGCTGAAACCAGAGAATCAACCGTCATCCAGGGAAAGTGACCAGGAGAGCGCACCTGACACCATTTCGGACAACGAAAATTTGCTAATCAGGAATGGTGCCTTGGATATTCCAAATTACAGTGAAGATGATTGCGCCTCAGACAATGAATCCGATATAAAGTACAACAATAGCAGAGAGGAACTGGAATGCACAGAACAGCAGGATGTGAGTACCACACCAAATGTTCCCAGATTGGTTTCGCCAACACAGAAGTCAAAGAGACAGGCTGAAAAGGTATTGGTGACGGTCCATGCAATAGAAACGAGGAGAAATAAAGGAGTGACGAAAAAGTAGGACAGAATGTGTCATTTGTTTACCAGCTCCTTGATCTAGCTTGCCGGAAGGTTCCAGTTAGAGATATATTATGGCCGAATGGTGAGAAGTGGCTTGTGAATATTGGTTGATAAACAGATATATCGCAGGCGCAATGAATCTTTTGGCGAGATACATCATTTTTAGTTATGTGAGAGTAAATAGTGCAAGAATATTACACTGCGCAGCTTTGCCACAGGGCCGAGTCTCAATCAGACAGAAAGACAATCATTAGGTCAAATCATGATGAAAACAAATATCGATGGCGGCAGATGAAGAATGAACAATACATTGAAATGAGTGTCAATGGAGTGTCAATGATTTGTGGTCTTGTAAGTACAGTAATTCACAAGTGACTTGGTCGTTGTTATTCATAACGGACATATTGGCAGCTTTTATAGGCAAAAGAGATAGCAACAGGGTCACCGCCCCATTCTTAGAATAAGCATCAATGGAGCGTCAACGTTTTTTAGCTTTGCATCTTGGGTAATTCATGTTCCAATTGTTTGCAGACATCTATTTATCAGATATTGGCAGCCTTTACTGGCAAAAACACCAGCAACATGCTCCCTGCGGCATCCTGAAAATGAGCGTCAACGGAGAGTCAACAGTTTTAGGTTTTGCATTCATATATCAAAGGTGAAACACAGATACTAAATTAATCGATATTGCAAACTGCACAACATGCACAAGCACATTATTGGTTGCTGAAAACGCGATTTTGATAAGATCCTATTAACATACTGCAAATACAAGAGCCTGATATGAATCTATAGATGGACCCGCTGACAACCTGTCCAATTCAGACGGGTTGGGAGTTTACCATCCATCAGCAAAATGTAAAATGGTTTGGAAGTTATAACTGAAAAACTCAGCAACTCTGAACAGCCACACTTAGTGTTAGCAACGGGTCCGGGTAACCCGCCAGCGGTCCGGATTTGGACTGCAAAAACGGGTCGGTTCGGTTCCAGAACCGGCCAAAAACCCCACCCGCAGACTCTTGGCGGGCCAAACCCGGACCCGTACCCGTCAACCCACGGGTTTCGCCGGGTTTGGCTAGACCCGTCGGTTCCAATCTCCGGTTCTGCTTTTCGGGTTTCACATTTATGGTCGCATTCAGATATGCGACTGTTAATCGTAAAATATTGACCATGGTACGTCACGGTTCGTTTTCGACGTATTAGCCCCCTTGATGTGCAAAACAAGAATACTCAAGCGCCCAACTACATCCTGAAAATGAGCGTCAACAGAGCGTCAACGATATTTGGTCTTGCATCTTCGGTAATATGAGTGGTGCGTGATCACAAACATCCA
>Ga0307514_10000918_pt1 | contig 45113 bp, 34 predicted proteins | sample 16_EM_MG_FD_203088 | JGI IMG/M metagenome (GOLD analysis project Ga0307514, IMG submission 203088) | Populus trichocarpa ectomycorrhiza microbial communities from riparian zone in the Pacific Northwest, United States - 16_EM | ecosystem: Host-associated > Plants > Roots > Unclassified | place...
CCCCGCAAGTTAGGGGCTACCGAAGACTTGCAATGATGGGTGGCGATGAGGCATATGGAGACAAGGTTACATTAAGTAGGGGTACCAACTTACATAGAGGGCTAAATAATCGCCCTTCCGGTAGTACAAATGTCTAGACTGTGTCACAGTGCGGGTGTGCCACCACGCCCCGCATCGTGGTGAAGCTGGTGAAGCCGGTGGGCCAATAATGGGGCCTACCTAGCAATACACAGAGGTACTCCGTACACATGCAACGAACAACGTTAGCTACTTCAGTACTAAGTAAGGAGTGGATAAATGGATTGTAAAATAAGTCTCTACTTATGTACAGTAGGTACTTACGAGCCTATGCGAGCCTGACTAGTGAATAAGGCCTCTGAGTTTGGGAAATTCCACGACTGACAGAAGGTGTGCATACAGGTCCCCCATCACGCAACATTAAGTCAATGTCAGGCCATCTTTTTTTTTCCTGAGTCTATACGTCTGTGGAGCCTTAGGCTCCCTTTAAAGGCTCGGTACACCACGGAAACAGCGGGCTATGTCAAGCCATGGACACTTACTCAACTGAGACAAAGTCACCTGACAGGGAACATATCGATTCAACCAGACTACCCCCGAAGAGGGTTGTGTTAACGGTTAGGCGATTAGCGAATGTTCTAGTTCCGCACGTTTTTTGGTTCTGGTGGCTGCGAGCTGCGGAGATGCGGAGAAGGACGTTGAAATAAAATCAGACCCTCATTGTAGCGTAAAAATGATGGAATGAAAACTACTGGAGCCTACTCTAGTCTGAGCCCTGTAGTAAACTGCCTTATGAGGAAAGGGCTGTCGTGTGGGCCTGACTAGGCTGTACAGGTATTTACACTTGTGCTTTACTCCTTTAGGTACTCCACGTTTCGTATGAGCATGAAATTGGGCGTATTTTTTTTTTTCAACCGCTACGTTATGTAGCGGTAGGTAGCGGTTCCGAGACTAACAAAGGGCATTTACAGTAAGGCTCAGACTCAAAAAAAAAAAAGAATTTTTACGGTATCCCCGCCTCATAGCCTACAGTAAGGGGAAAAGCGTAGACTCAAAAAAAAATTTACGGTATCTCTAATCCTCAATACGTACACAAAACCTAGCGAGAGCGAGAGCGAAGTAGCGTAAAAACCGTGTGAGAGCGATGGATTGACCAGTATCATACAGAGTACAGGTGCACAATTGATCTCGTACCCAGACTCGCTCGTGACTCTTGGCACGCGTTGTGGCAGGCCACTCCAGATAGGTAAGTGAGGCACACAAAAGGCAACACCAAGCCAAACCGAGCGTCTGGGCACGAGATCGGTGCAACAATCTGGAACCGCACTCTAACTAACGTTGGTTACAGTATCTACTGGGTTAACCTGGTTGTGACAGGTCCAGATGCTGCAACGTGTCACGAGTCTGGATAAGAATTACCACAGTGACTGCCCTCTTGATAATTTAATGGAGGATTCAATAATCCGTAGAAAGGGATGTTCACTGCGTGGTACATACAGAACTTAAACTTCTTAAACCGGCATTAAAGTTGCTGATAATAGGTTGATCGTATACCGTATGCTGCAGTTGAGCCCTTCCACTTTTTTATATGTTCTTAGGGAGAATCAGCCTCTGAGGTAGGTACTTCTGGTTAGACAGCAGAAATCACATTAGTTTTAGTCCAATATTGTGCTCATGCGTTTACCAGAAACTGTTTGTGAACCTGCTTTTGGAGGTACCCTGCCATAACTCCGAAAGAGAAAAGGTGAGTGGCCAGGCCCTACTATGTAATATCCACTGGGAACGCAAGCCATAAGCTGATTAGGCTATGCCAGGCTGCAGGAATTGGACACCTCTCATCACTGAAACTGTATGTACTGGTATATACTGTATGTCACCAAACATATTTTTTCTTTTTTTTGAGTCTATACGCCTTCCCCCCAAAGGGAGCCTTAGGCTATGAGGCGACCAAACATATTGTTCATATTGCATACTGTCTCCCTCCAGGATGGGGAAAGACTATGGAGCCCACGATTTATTCCATTTCCTGCGAGGACTTTGGCTGAGTGGTAAGCACTGTCAGATAGCTAGAATGGATCACCAATACAAATTTTTTTTCCCATTCAGCTAAGGCTATGACTCTTGGGTCACCAATACATACTACATTTGATGATACCATAGTCTGTTTGGCTTGTAGGTACTGTAGCATTGCATACCTACTTATCTTGAGCACTAACTACATACCTGTTCTCGTTCCCAGACTTATTTAGCTTATCTCATATCTCATACTTATTCGGCTATAGACCCCCCCCCAGCTGCTACAATATACCCTATACGGAATACACGTGGACGGACTGCAGAATTTTCGGCGTCATCTTACCATGCACGCCAGAAACTGCAGGAATGTAGCTAGACAAGGGTCTGACTAAGTCTTACCTGGACACATTCAGGTTTATGACACCGCGTATAAGTACTCTATAAGCAACGGCCAGCCTGGTCGCTTGTTGTTACTACATAGTCTACGCAAGAGTGTGTGAGACTCCAGCTCTAGCCGACCCTAAAACATGCACGCACTTGTAGAGCCATGGGGGCAAGGACCCACACACCGCAATAGGGCTGGTGTAGGACTGTACGGCATGATTTTCTCGGGTTACCCTGAACCGTTTGCAAATATACCAGAGATACAACCTTCTCTAATATTTTTAATTAATACCGTATAATCTCGCCTATATATAAGAAAGTACTCATAATTAAGGAAGTACTCATGATTAAGAAAGTACCCGAGTATAGGAAACATCAAGGTACCAGGGTCTTGTATCTTACCCAGTAAATTTTGGGGGTTCCTGCTTCTGCTATCGGTTCTTATAGGCGAGATTCTACGGTATTTTGTTTGTGGGGGGCACTCTGATTAGTTACATACATATGCATATAGGATGAGTCTGCGAGGTTTCGAAGGATATTTCATATTTTTCCCATTTTGTGATATACAAACCACGAAAAGGTATTTTTTGTCAGCTTAGTCTTGTGTGGCAAGCCTGCCAAGCAGCACAATCAGTCATGACGACTGCGGGGCGATAAAAAACAACCGCTTCGCGGCAATAGTGTTATCACCGCAATAGTGTTATCACGGCAACATAAGCTTTAGGCTGATGACTCAAATCCAACCAGGGTCCTTAGATCAATATTTTCCGAGATACCCAGCCTATACCAAAGAATCAACATGACAATGAATGCCAAAGAAAAGATTGAGCTGATTACCGGTGGTCTCCAGGAGGTGTTGAAGGGGAATATTTTGGAGGATGTTATTGAGAAGGAGGGGAGGAGCTTGAAGATTTACTGGGGTATGTTCAATTCGAGTCAATATTGAATTTCATAGAATAGACATTAACTGGCATTTTTTTTTCTTTCGATCCAGGTACTGCACCAACAGGTTAGCTTCCGTCGAGCAGAGGCTGTCTCCGAGTCTGGGCTCACGTTTTCCCTAGGCAAGCCCCACTGTGGGTACTTTGTCCCCATGGTCAAAATCGCACACTTCCTCCAGGCTGGATGTGAAGTCAAGATTCTCCTTGCAGATATCCACGCCTTCCTTGACAACATGAAGGCCCCATTGGATCTCGTCGCCCACCGTGCAAAGTACTACGAGCTCATAATCAAAGCTATGCTCCGGGCTATCGGGGTACCAATTGAAAGGCTTACTTTCGTGTTGGGAAGCTCATACCAGTTGAGCAAAGAATACCAAATGGATCTCTTCAGGATGAGCAGTATCGTAACCGAGCACGATGCAAAGAAGGCGGGGGCAGAGGTCGTTAAGCAGGTTTCGAGCCCGTTGCTTAGTGGGTTGATTTACCCATTGATGCAGGCACTGGACGAAGAGCATTTGGGTGTTGATGCACAGTATGCCTCCCTCACATACCTCACCATGACCTTAGGTCGAAGACCTCAAACTTAAAATTAAAAAAAAAAAAGCCAATTCCCATAACGTCGAAGCTACTGACTTAAAAACCCCAGATTCGGTGGTGTCGACCAACGCAAAATCTTCACCCTTGCCGCGGAAAACCTCCCTTCCCTCGGATATAAGGAACGGGCCCACCTAATGAACCCAATGGTACCCGGCCTTGCCGGTGGGAAAATGTCCGCGTCAGACCCCAATTCTAAAATCGATCTCCTCGACTCAGCCGAGACTGTGAAATCAAAGCTGAAGAAAGCCGTCTGTGCACCGAAAGAAATTGAAGGAAACGGAATCATCAGCTTCATAGAATACGTTCTTTTCCCTATAAGCGAGCTAGCCAATGGGAAAGGAAACGGAAAGTTTGATATCCAGAGGGATGAGAAGTATGGTGGAAACGTCACCTACACCTCTATTGAAGAGCTGAAGAAGGCTTATTCTGAGGATTTGGTGAGTTACTAAAACTCCGTTGTTAGGGAGGGGTATACCCGGCTAATAGCAAATAAAGCTCTTCCCCGCCGACCTAAAGAAGGGACTCGAAACCGCCCTCAACACCCTCCTCGACCCCATCCGCAACGAGTTCGCCTCTTCCCTAGACTTCCAAGCTGTGGCCGAAGAAGCCTACCCAAGCCAGGACAAGACCAAAAAGAAGAAGAAGGAGAAGAAGATTGGTACTGGGTATGTTGCTAAGAAGGCAGCCACTGGCGGGGAAGATGCTCTTTCTACGGGGGCAGTGGAAGCAATTGGGAAATTGGAGGTTACAGATGGACCGCAGTAGAGGTGTGAGCCCTTTAGATTTTTGTCCTTGGCTTTTTGAATAGTATTCTTCTTTTTCCCTTTTCCCTTTCTTTTTCTTTTGGTGCATGGTATGGAGTTGGGGTTGAGTGGAAGATTAGAGCTGGTACTTTACGTGTGTCTGTTGAGTTCTAGAGGGATATATGATATCAATGAGATGGAATCTCCATACATTAAAGCTACTACCGATATCATTGATTACAATGTAGTCAATCAATTTATCATTATCACAGCGCCCGCTAATGACATTTACTTGAGTGAAAATTAAGTTTCACTGATCAGACAGTTTACAGATTAGAAATAGAATAGTACAAAAATAAAGACAACGACAGGAAAATGGCAGCAGCATCATACATTTCCTTATCCCTTCTTCATGAATGCATACACAAAATTTTACTTCATACCAAAAACCGAAAGCTAAATCAGAAAACGAGCTAGATTGTTTCCCACCCGCCTGTATTAACCTCCGCTTCCAGCCGCCTGGAAATTACGCTTGGGATGCCATGTTGCAGCCAGATGTTTCTCTGCAAGGCATCATATCTTCTTTGGTTGAGGAATAATTGACGATTCCGTCTGTTGTAATAAGATGGTTAGTCTCAATATATATATGACCTTGCATTTGGTGGAGAAAAACTCACCTCAAACCGGAATCAGTTTCGCCGTGTTTATCCAGATAAGGCGCAGCGGCCCAAGCTCCCTTCCCTTGATGCAGGAATAGCACATGGCACTTCCGGATGTTAATGAACATTCCCACATCGCCTTGGCATCTATCATATGCAAGTTGTGTCAGTTACCCTCCGCCTGGGGCATAGTTCAGGGTAATAAGTACTCACTTTTCCATATGTTGATTACACCCTCCAATCTTCACATCACCCCTCTCCACCAAGCAGCACAGCGCCTGCGAGCAGAAAATATCTCCACAGAACAAACACACCGACGGATCCGTCAAGTCCCCCTTCGACTTTGGGCACTTCCTCTTCATCGCTTCCTCGACAAGGGTATCATAATGGAGTGGCAGCCCCACTAGCTCATATATGCACGGATGAGTCAACGTCAGAGGATTTCCGACATCACCTGCACCCCTCGAAAATTGCCAATGTGCGTACCACCCCTCAATCATCTCTCTCAAGAGTCTTCCCTCAGGTGACCGTGCTGCACAAATCGAGAATACTTCATCAACAGATGGCAATCCCAATGCTATCGATAGCCGTTCTTGTTCAGGGACATCCACTGGATCAGGTAGTTCCTTCGTAGTAAAATCAACACCATATCGGACATGAACCAATATAGTAGCCTTGCGGAGGAAAGCAGTTGCATATTTCCCGACCATATCTCGGAAAGTTTTTAATAGTGCTGGGTCTACCTCCGGTATTATCCATGATTCACACATGAGTTTCAAGAATTGCCAAAGTACCGTCAGATGCGGGCTTGTACTCGGAAACTTCTCGCTATTGCGTAGCTCGTGAAGTTTGTCCAACTTCGCTTTATCAAGCTTTCGGTATGTGGCCATGAAATCTTTGGCAATGGTTATTGCTGCCTTGACAATCTCAGCAAGATAGCACAAGTGCATAATCTGGTGAAACTCGATATTTAAAGCAGGAACTAGGCAAACCGAACACTCAGCGAGGAAAACGAATATATCTTGGGAGAGAAGGGGTGGCGTTTTCTTTTCAAAATTGGGCTCTGCAGAGATTTGACGATGGCCAACGAATAGTGAGCGCAATTGCTGGTCCTGCATAGTCTTAAACTGGTGCAGTGTGGCGTTCTGATTTCTACTATGTAGACTCCCAATCGCAAAGTATGTGAAGACTGTCTCTGCCATCACCCTTAGGTGTGTGAGCGTCTGATTGGAAATTTTGTCAACCAGAGTGGTACCAATGTCGAGATCAGTTCCCCGCTGAGCTATCTCGGCTGCAGATATCGAATAGCCTAATATCCTAGCAAGAGAGTCACAACTGGTAAGATCGCTGGAATTGCCGCCTTCAAGTACAGGAAGGTTGCTGGATATCTGATTAGCCTGTAGTGTATCCCTCATACGGCGGTATATCTTGTGTAGCTCGTAGACTTGGCTTACTTCAAGGTTCGCAGGTTGGTGTCTAGAGTTTTCGGCGCCCATATTGATTCTCTCGAAAGCATCAGCCAGTAAAAGGTGAACCTTCCCAGCCACATTCTCGGTCATATTCTTTTTGCCATACTCGCAAAACACTTCTTGTGCCCGCACAGCATTTCGATCATTACCTCCAGAATCCACGGCTTTCTCCAGCCTGGATACCAGAGGCCCGATTACCGTCCCAAGCCAGTCCATCAGTGGAGCCTCTGATTGCGTGACGCCTATGGTGACTTCGTGCTTCGACTTCCATACAATTGGTAAGAAGGTGTTGCCCAAGGCTTTACAGAGCGGGCAAATGAATTCCTTCTTATCAAAATTTTCGGGGTGAACTCGTGCGATGTGGTGTGGGTTGCGCCTCTTCGTCGACTCATACCAGTGCTCAAAGCAATCATAATGTATAATGTGTCCACATCCTGTGCTAAATGTACCGCGTCTGACACTCTGTGGTGGAAATCCTCGTCCCAGGATTTGACGCTCTACGAAGATTTCAGACCCATCTGTAGCAAGCTTCCTCACAGTTCCTCGGTTCATGCTGGCGACTCCAAATGGTCGGGGCGTCTCCTCATCCAGGCTATCTGGTGAAATTGCAACTTCGTAGAAGTAGTCTCGGTCGGTAAAGTCGGTCTGGCGAAGGAGATTACTGTCTGTGATGAAGGCAAATGTCCCATAAATGCGGTCATCTGCGGTAACCGACGCTTTGCAAACACTGCAGGATCCACTTGGATACTCCCAACACTTCTCAGTCACATCGCCCATACCGTCTTCGTCAGTGAAACCTTCTTCATCCAGATCCATGCCATTACTAATGATGAATTTCTGCTGCTTGTTCCTGAACTCCTCCATGACCTTTTGTTGGCGTTCCCTTGAGAGCTTCTTCTTCCTTTCTGCCTCCAATTCTTCTGGGCTCTTGCCTTCGGAGGCCTCTTGGGAAAGCTCATGTGCCCAAGGGCAAACTTCATCAAAGAGAGTTGGTCGTTTTTGACGCATTTTACATAGAATAAGTGAGATCCGTGGCCAGAGTGTTTTGAAGGAATCACTCTTCCCTAATCGGTATAGAGTCGAGGTGATATTCTTGTGGCCATCAGCGCCAGGGGGAGGGCCTCCCATTGCCTCGCATTTCAAGGCATTCACCACGAATGACTCCGTGCCATCGAGTGAATCCTCGAGAGTAGCCAAGAGACAGAGATGAAGACCAACCTGTAAATAGGTTTCAACTCTGGTTCCTAATATTGAAGCCTTTTGGGGATTAAACCGAATTGCATAGGCCAGGGAATAATAAATGATCTGCGCAAATATCCTTGTCTTAGTGAAATTGACGAGTCCAGAAAATACCCCACTCTTGATTGGCCGCAGCTTTGGTTCGAATACAATTTCCGCCTTCGGGCGTCCAGTGATTTTGGCCATCCTTGTTCTATATATTCCCTCAGCTTCCTCTCGCTGATTTTTGGTGAACTGCACGACATAAGGGTCTAATTCGAGGAGATATTTTTCCTTTAGCTCAAAAGTTCCTGAATCACTGAGACCATTTGGAGGGTTATAGATGGTCATCTTCTCCAGAGTATCCTGGAACAAATCATGAGTGTGTAGCCTGTCTGGCATCCGAGCACATAATTCAGAGAATGTAAGCGGCTTGAAACATAATATGTGTGTAATCTCTCGCTTGAATTGTAATTCGAGAAGATCTGGCTCCTCAGAGTGCGGTAGCAAGCACAGTCGCTCACTCAAGATGATAATGAGTAGATTCAGGAACTCTTCGGCCATATCCAGAGTCTGAATTTCATCCCAAGGCTCCGGTGGGCTATAATTCCCGTGCATCCAGCCGTCCAGATTAAATCTGTCGACCATATTCACCAGCACTCGGCTTGGGTCCAATGTAACCAAAGAAGTTTGTAGAAGGAAGATATCGCGGTTGTGAGTTAGATCTTTCTGGCCAACACCCTTATAGGTTTGCATCTGGTGTCGCAGACTGAACCCGTTTCTTACCCACATACCGACCTTCATCTCACACAGCCATGCGCAGACTCTGAGGGGGCAATCAAAAACAGCGAGCATCAGATCGTCGAGCTCGCGCCTCTCCGCGGCGGCGGGTACCAAGCCATGGATATCCTCCCAGTAGAAACTGAGCAGGTTTCTGAGTTGATCTACTGACATACTTTTTCCTGCCTCGATTAGCCAGGAAAGTGTGTAATGGAGGGCGTGATGAAAGCTGAGTGGTTGATAATCAACACAGAATTTGATGATCTCATGTGCTCTTGGGTTTCCGTCTGCATCTGTATCGAAGTCAAAGGGCGCTACCGTCTTAAATTCCGTGACTCCCTTAACCTCAGTTATGGAATACCTATTTTCATCCCAACCCATGGAATCAATTATGGCGTATCTGGCCGCTGTGGATATTGCTCTGTGAAGCCCACTTGTATCCGACGCCTTCTCCGGCCTAAAGGCCTCCGAGAATTGGCGAACAAGCTTGTTAATCTCACGGGTGATCAGAGAAGCACTTATCCAAGCTTCTGCCTCATATTCAAGGTGTTGATCAAGAGCCCGTATGTTCGGGCATATGCCCTGGTGTAGCCGGACCAAATCCAGAAACTGAAGCAGGTAACGCTCTTCGACCCGTAGCCTTTCCCGAACATACTCTGAACCCACCAGATAATGCATGTCTTGAAAGAAGTGATGCATTCTCTTATTGGTAAGGGGACCAGCATCGAAGGCTAAGGGAGCCTTGGGATTGATGTCGGTTGGATAGCCAACTTGCCTCGTAGTAAGGAATGTGTAAAGAATTGCCATGAGGCTCGTTAAGAAATTGCCTTTTCTCACCACTTCGGCGGTTATTGAGGGCGTCGTCAGGATTTGCAGAGACAGGTTTATGATGGAGTGATCTGACTCTCGATCGGCAATTAAATATAATTGGCTTAGCATGGTGTAAAGGCTTGAGAACCTAAGGCCCAATATTCTTTTGAATTCAGGGATGGCAACGACTGTGCTAATGTAGAGGTCCCTGAGATCAATCCTAGCTTTCTTCCAGAGCCGGAGATCAAAAAGAATCAACCAGTCCAGCCGCACGCGGGTCCGCAAATTCTCATATGGGGGAAGCGGGTGGGGAGTGATAATCGTGGCAGGTATCTCCACCCAATGCTTTGGAGGAGTGAAACCGGTTTGTCGAAGATGATTGTTCCCAGGTGTAGGAGGCACTGGGGGTGCTTCTGGAGCCCCAGCCGTAGGTAGTGGGCTCATGGCACCAGCACGCTGTGGATTTGGAGGCACAGGTTCAGGTTCACCAAGGAACTGGTCCATTTCATCGATTTCCATAATCTCGTCCATATTATCTGCTCCCCCTTCTAGGTCACCATCCTCTTCCTCTTCGTCAACTCGCCCATCTGCATCCACTTCATTTTCGAGATCATCCATTTCCATGTCATCTCCCTGTGCTTGCGCCTGTGCTACCACCGCAACTATCTCCATTGGAAGAATCATCCTTCGTACCCACTCGGCGTGCTCCTGCTCTTCCTCCCGGGAATGGTCGTCAATACCTTGCTGTCCTATATCTGTATTCCAAGCTGGCGAGCCCACTCTCCAAGTCCCCAATAACTCTTCACATATTATATTTCTGAGAATGAACGAATCACCACCTGCAGTGCATCCTGCTAGGTCGTTTAGCCACTCAATAATTGTGCCACACATTTGCTCCCTGAAAGTGTCTCGTGCGGAACGAATTGTGACCGTGACTTTGATTTGTTCAATTATTTTTGAGATACGAAGGAGGTCTGTAACATCCTGTGAGTCTATAATGATACCTCTTCCGATTCCATCTGTTTCCTGAGCACGATCTTTGGCAAACTGTTTTGTTGTCTTGCAGGCACGAGCTATCTGATCTTCGACCTCGCTGACAGTGTGTTTCTCGTCATTCCATAAAATCAAAGAAAATTTTGTCTTTTCGGGTTCTTCCTCCTCTTGCCCTTGATACCTGGGGCCTAATCTTGACATTTCCTCATCTTTTCGAATGGCCTCCTCGGATTTTGGAAGGCGAAGTTGTTCTGGAGAACATGAGACTACATCGCATAAGTAGTCTATGGCTGCAGCTATGGTGGCCCTAATTCCTGTCTTCAAATCATCAGGAAGCGAAACCGTGGGCCCTTCCGTATCCATATCATCATTTCCACGAATAGCGGTATGTATTGCACATTTAACAGGTATTCTCCATGCTTCTGCGTCCCCACAGTCGCAACACCCCATATTACCAGTACTGATGCTTACATATACAGCATGGCCTGTATGGTCAGAAGATTCGAAGCATTTGCTACATAAAACGCAGGTATCATCGTGGCTGCAAGTTCTGTGTTAGCGCCATGCAGTTAGCAAATGAACAACTCGCCAGGTGAGATACATACTTGCAGCGGTAAGTTGCCTCTCCACTTTTGAAGATGTGTCCACACGGCTTTCCCCTGGCCGCAGCGCTATACTCTGCTCCTTCGACTGCGCCTTGAGCTTCGCTTAAATTCCAAGCAGTTGGCGATCCTTCAACGGGAGGCCCATTCGGAAAGAAATAGCTGAGATATTCAGGCTTGTTGCATGCCAATGAGTAGAACAGGTCTTTGAGTAGGGATGCCCGAGCTTGCTCTGTATAGTCAAGGCCATGGTCCCGTGGGCAATCCCGAAGCCTGTGTAGCAACTGCGCTTCGGCTGCCCCCAGAGCATCCGGGCTGCTACCGCTCGTTGAAGGTTGTGTAGGCCTCCTCATGAGACAGGACTGTAGCCTAAATAAGCAAAGCTGGGTGATGGGGTAGTCCCGGGAATTGAAGTGTTATGTTCTCTAGCGCAGATAGGTGTGGATGATAGTTGGTCGGATCCTATGACGTGCGGGTGAGGTGAAGAGGCACAGGTTCGTTCTGGGGAGATTCTCTACGGTGCCCGCCAGATAGGGGGAGATGCTCAGTGGGGGGGGGGGTAGTCGGGAGGGGATAGGTAAGTGCCGAGGTTGATAAGGCTCTGTGTCTAGTTTCGTTGCCGGCAAGGTGATGCAAAATTGCTTATCGATAGATTGATAGCTGAGCTGCCCTTTAGGTATAGCAGCGATCACATCAACAAACAAACTCGCCCAGCTATACGGTGCGAAACTGCTGCTTACATGTACTGTACTTGCAAGTAAGCTGCTACCTAAGCATAGTACCAAATAAATATTTGGGATATTCAGGTACGAAGTACATTGTCCACTTACACCATAGGTACCGTAGTCTACCGTGAGAAATTATTTGTCAAGGCCGCTGGATGTTTCCCTTCCGGCCTAGTGGGGCTCTTACGAGGATTTGATACGCAGTTTCAACTCTATATAGCAATATATTTTCCCTTGTAGAGTACGTACAGTATATTATATGTATCCGAGATTTGAAATCAGTATTATTTATTCGTAATATCATACATGTACCTGTCGTACGGAAAAAGATCCCGGCGCGGCAAACATACGTAACTACGTAATTGTGCTGCCCAGTGCAGGAGAAATAAGCTTAAATCAATAAGAAATCAGTATGTAATAGATTGGAGGTGTCCTTCATAACATGCAGCCCTGAGTACCGGTAGGTGGGGAAAGACGTATAGACTTCAAAATAAAAATAGAAATACCGGGTAGGTAGGCAAACCGGCGCACTCAACTCTCGACCGTGTGTCTTCGGCAATATTGCAATCTTTTACCACTGGAGGACTGAGAGTCGTGCCATTGTGAAAGTTCGCCAGACATTCTCCTGCTATACAAATTGCATAGATGTACAGAATACCCTTGCCAACTGTTTTTTCTCCGCCTCATATCCTAAGGCTCCCTTCGGAGGAAAGGCGTATAGACTCAAAAAAAAAGACTGTTTTTTTCTGGCCAGGAGTATGCATGATGATCTTGGCATCATCTCTAGCGTGAAATCTTGGCACAAGATCCTGTCGTAAAATTGAAGTGACCGTCTGAGTCTGCTGCATGTCGACCGCCAACTTTCCAAACAGCAGAAGATACGCCTGCAATATGTTGGCCAAAAAAAGGAAGCTGGTGAAGCCTGGAAACACCAAGAAGGGCGGTACTGCTTCAGCGAGGCGGTTTTCGGTGAGTGGAAGTATAAACAGGCCATCCGTAGTTGCTAACTTTCACGATTGTCGGCATAGTACCAATCCTTCTCCCAGAAGATCGCAAACCTGTAGGTCTCGTTAGGCCAATGAGGCGCTTCTCCCCGTGCCAACGGTGCGTGGAGAACCATTGCTGATATCCAAATCTCAGTAAGATAGATCCCATCCGACGAGTGCGGCGGTACGTGGACGATGAAGAGACTCAGGTGAGTATTTGCAACTCCCTATACTCAACTTAGCGGCATGGAGAAATTTATACCCTGCTGCAGAAATCTTTTTTCCGCCCAGCCCTGGAGTCATGGGTCGAGATGAACCTATCTACCAATTTTACTCAATTCAGCAAAGAAGTCTTTCCGTTGACGGATTCACTGCCACATATCTTACACTACCAGAACCAGATTATGGATCTTCTGGTGAAATATATTGAGTTGAAGGATATACATTCTCTGGAATCTTTACTAGAGTAGTGATCATAAAAGTCTCTCAGTGGAAGTTCAGGGTAACTAACCGTTGGTATAGTCTGCTCACACAGTTTGCCAGGGACCTCGGAGAAGTGTTCGAAATCCATTTTGCACGAGCAGTCGTGCTTCTGTCTACGATAGTAGTGAAGCACACAGATGTGTCTGTCATAGAGGTGGGTTCTCCCAACTTCAGCTTGGCACACATGAGGGGGCTAACCTAGATAGTGGACATTCAATTGTCTTGCATTTCTGCTCAAATATCTTTCCCGCCTGCTGACTCCAGAGCTAAGGCCACTGTTTGGGTTTGTCGCTCAGTACTGGTTTGCTCGTGGCCCAACACTAACACTTCGTAGAATTCTGTCTCCACTGCTTGGGAAAGAAAAACAGAAACCATTTGTCATTCGATTTGCGGCTGAGGCTCTCTCATTTCTTATCCGCAAATCGAAGGATGACCCTCTCAGAGTATTCGCGCGGCATGTGTTCCGGGACTTACAAGATAATAACAGTAGTAGGCAATACGTTCAAGGTTTATCATCGCTGTTCCTAGAATCTTGTATTGTAGGTTGTGCTGTACCAGTGGGTATAAGCTAAGGCTGACCCATATCTAGGGTGTTGAAAACACGATCCACTCAAAAGGGCCAGCATTGGTCAAAATATTGTGTGAGGTTACTGAAGAGATTGGTGGCTCGTTGAGCCCAGCCTTTGGTGTAGTCCAGGGCGTTATCATTGGGTTGATCCACCATACACAAGCCCAAACATTCACTGATATCCAGAACACTGTCTATGACTTCGTGGATAAACCAATCAATGAGAACACTGCAGAGAACCTCGAGATGAGGGCACGGTTGCTCTATGTCATCTTTACCGTACGTAAGGGAAACAGAATAACAGATTGGGTAACCGGTGCCACACTGTTGCTAGACCTACTTGACTATGCCATCCCAATGAAAGCCGATAAAACAATTCGGGAAATTGCAAAAGCTAGTGCGGTGTTGTTGCAGACAGCAGACATGCATGTTGTAATCTCAAAGGGTGCAAAGATTATAGAGCGCACCCAAAAGTACCAGGTTAGAACTTCCCGTCTACAAACTCTGAAATCAAACTGAATATTTGATAGGACGGTGCACTCTTTTTGTTCTTTTGTGATTTATGCGCCCGGCTAGGATTTGAGAGGTTTCAGCGATACCTATTGCGATATTTCCAGCGATTTGTCTCCAATCATTGGGCAGTCCATGAGCATATACTCCTGGACCTTGTGCCCAAGCTCTCATCAGGTGGATATCTGGTGCAGATACCATGTTCTCAAGATATACCAGAGTTACCTGACACTACGGAGTGGATAGACACCATTGCTACGTCAATCACAGAATTTAATCAAGCTCTCCAGGATGAACTAGATGAATGCTCAAACCCGAATGCCATGAATATATGCAGCAACGAGCCAAAGGATGTCTCGCAAATTTGGGCGAAGTTAGAAGTGCTTCCAGCCTTGGTATTAAGTGGTAAAGCTCCCAAACAATTGGAAGCCGCGCTGTCAGTCTTGATGCACACCTTGTTACTGTACTGCGATTCAATGGGATATCAGCGTACCTATGTTGCTTTATATGGTAAGCTTTTGAGTGTTTGTCGGGCCTTGGGACTCGGTGTGAGTAGGGCAGAAGCGTGGAGCTTCCTCCAAAATGCACTTCCCATTTCGGGGCAGTTGGTTCCACTTCTTCAAGGCGCAAATCACTTCTTGAAGGCCTATGAAGGGTATGTACGGCGCAATATGAAGAAGCTAGTGCTATTACTAACTTGAAACACAGAAAACCACCACAGGGTTCATATACCCAAGACAAGAAGATGATCGATGCATTAATTGCTATCCTGAAGGGTTCCAATTCAGACGCCCGCAAACTGTCTCTTGCGTGCTTGGGTACCTTGTATAAACTGAGCTACAACACTAACTCTGATGTTATTGATCTATCCCTCACAATTGAGGAAAGTAAACCAAGCTTGGAATCTGCAAAACCCATGGCAATGTATATTCGTCGTCTTGGCTCATCCTATCCCACAATTCCCCGAGATAGTTGGGTATCAAGACTCATACCTTATCACCTATTTGGTATGGCGGTTTCTAATACTGGAATTTCACATACACTAACAATAACTAGGACTTCTAACTACGCAATTCTCCCCCATATGGAGCGATGCTATTGAGGCTTTGGGGAAAGTAGCAGGTGTGGATTCCGAAATTGTCTCCACCCTCGCCTTTGACTGGCTGCAGAGTAACTCCACGAGTGATTCTGGGGCATGGGGAGCAAATACTGCACAACCTTCAGCATCTTTGACATCATTCGAATGCCCCAATTTGCGTATCGTTGACAAAGAGTCCGATAAATGCATTATTGGCCCTGACAATATAGAAAGTGCATTGAAGGAGTCTCTAAATAAAGCACTCCAGGTGCTGTCTTCACCAATACACATTGCAAGATCACAAGCGCTGAAGGTCCTTTGCGAGCTTCCTCACCTTGCTGAGAAGGGAAGCAGACAGCTTGTTCCGCTTTTCCTAGAGTGGGCCCGGACAGAGAGCCTTGATGAAGAGATTCTCGGAACTTGGTCTAAGAAAGATCGTGCTGCAATGTTAAGTCTGTTCTCCAAGTTTACTAACCCCAAGGTCTTGTACAAAAGTGAAAATGTCTATGAAGCACTCCTATACCTTCTCAAGTCCGGAGATTCAAGTGTTCAGCTGAGCGCTTTGAAGTGCATCCTCACCTGGAAAACGCCTGCAGTCCTTGCCTACGCTTCGAATCTAGAAAACCTCCTTGACGAAACACTGTTCCGGGATGAGCTCATGAAATTCATTCAAGTAGAAGAGGAGGAGTCAATCATTCAAAGTAATCACCGGGAAGCTCTTATGCCTGTGCTGTTGCGGATACTATACGGCCGCATGCTTTCACGAAGAAATGCTAGTTCCGGGACGAAGGGAATGGCGTCAAGGAGGACCGTTATCCTTGCAGCACTTGCCAACTTCCGGCCGGCAGAACAGGATATGTTTATTAACCTAACTATAGGGGGTCTTGCAGGACCCCAATTCATTGATAAGACCAACCTTGGAGAACATGGCGAATATAAGATCCAGCCTGAAGCTTCAGGCAAAGCGAAGCTCTCATCCAGAAAGCAGCTTGGTTTTCTTCGGGTGATGCAAGACATGCTTAAACAACTGGGCTCGAGTCTCCTGCCTTTTGCCTCTAAGCTACTTGATGCCCTATTATACTGTCTGGTCTCCTCGGGGCACATTGGAAAAGCGGTGGAAGAGGAGAATGAGGTAGAGATAGAGATGGAGGGTATGGTGGGGGGGGACATGGGGGAACAGATGGAGGAGGAGAAGGAGGAGGTAGTTGATGAGATAGGGGAGAAGGTAGAGGAAGAGTCAGAATCAGAGACAGAATCAGAGCCAGGAGAACGCTCGTCTGTTAAATCCGCCAAAGCTGTCCGACAAGGAGGACTACGCGCTCTTAATAGTCTTTTCATCAGCTGCCCGACTTTCTCTTGGGCTCCATATATGCCCATCATTTTTAAGTACCTAATCACTCCAAAGCTCAGGGAGCTCCCTCGTGAAACATCACAAAGCCCATCAGGCATACTTCAGCTACTCTCTACCTGGGCAGGCTATCATCATACAGTGTTATTCCTTACCAAATACGACGATGTAATACCCCGAGTTGCGGAATGTTTAACCACTCCATCTGCCAAAGACGATGTGCTCCAGTATATCTTCAAGATGCTGCAGAAGATTGTGGGGATTGCAAATTCTGCGAATGGTGATCAAGTTGAAAATACGAAGATTGCGGAGGCTGTACAGGCCGAGATCTTGCGCCCATATGTCGGCACCATACTTACCAAGATTGGAGAGGTGCTACAAAAGAGCCCCTCGAAGGAGGTCTTAGAATCTGGTATTGAGATAGTATCGCAATTAGCACCATTTGTTGGAGGATTTGAAACTACTCAGCTGGTGAATATTTGCGTCTTCCTCCTCAATCAACCATCCAAACGAGTGAATCCTAGGACCAAGAGTGGTATCCTGAGGATTCTACGTCATTTTCTGCCTTTGTGCCAAATGAAGAAGGGTGATGGGTTGTTTGAAGATACTTTCCAGAGTGTCTCATCCTTATTTGGATATTTTAAGGACAGGGAGTCTCGTGAGACTCTCGGGGTTGTTTTCAGTGTCTTCTCTGGTCACGATCACACCTTGGAAGAAGTTGGATCCTTGTGTCAACAGCTCAATTCGTTTTCAAAGCGACGGATCGACGAACCGGACTTTGATCAACGATTACAGGCATACGCGGCTATCAATGAGGAGAAATATCAAGGCTTTAATTCTCGCCAATGGCTACCATTGGTGTATAATATGTTGTACTTTGTCAAAGATAACGAGGAGTTAGCCATACGTACCAATGCTTCGTATGCCCTTTGTCGGTTTGTGGAAGTAGCTGGACAGAAATGGATGTCGGACGAGAAGGGTGAGTATCTCAAGATTCTGGACACGGTTTTAGTCCCTGCGTTGAGGGCTGGAGCAAGAGAACCTTCAGAGCTAGTCAGAATAGAGTATGTCAATGTCATGTCACACATCGTCAAGTCATGTAGCGACTGGGAAGAAGTGTCAGACATGAAAGCTCTGCTTGTGGGTGGTGATGAAGAGGCGAGTTTTTTCAACAACATCCTTCACATTCAGCAACACCGAAGAGCTCGAGCGCTACGACGGCTAGCCACATCCGCACAGAAGGACCGCCTCCAGAGTTCAAATATCGCCCACTTCTTCCTACCCTTGATTGAGCACTTCATTTTCGATCAAGACGGCGGTGATTCACATCAACTGGCTGCAGAGTCTACCACGGCAGTTTCTAACCTTGCTGAGCAGCTGACATGGTCTCAATTCAAGGCTCTCTTCAAGCGTTATATTGGGTACATCAAATCCAAGCAGGAGGTTGAAAAAACTGTTATCAGGTTAGTTGGAATTATGGTGGACTCCTTGTCAAGAGCGTGGACCGAATCGCCAAACAACTCCAATACCAAAGCTAGCAATGACACTCTGCCGGGTCTTGATGAAGAGGGTGATATGAAGATGGAGAGTGTGATTGGGCGTCTCGCAGAAAACCTACCACCCCAGGACACCCTAGTGAATGAATTATTGACCAACTTTATTCCAACACTATCAGCCTATCTCAATCACAAGGATGAGGCGACTGTCTCTTTACGAGTGCCAGTTGCAGTCTCCCTTGTGAAGTTGCTGAAATTGCTTCCTGAGAAACTCCTCCAGCAGAAACTCCCAGGCACCCTCACTGATATCTGCCATATCCTGAGATCACGGGCTCAAGATTCAAGGGACATGACACGAAAGACGCTGACGGAGATCACCATTCTACTAGGACCGCAGTACTTTTCATTTATCATCAGGGAACTTCGCGGCGCACTTTTACGAGGATATCAACTGCACATTCTCTCATTTACAATGCACTCCATATTGACTACCGCCGTTCCAACATATAAACCAGGTGCTCTCGACTACTGCTTATCTGAGATGATGGATGTCGTCATAGATGACATCTTTGGAGTGACTGGTATAGAGAAGGATGCTGAGGGCTATATCTCCAAGATGAAGGAGGTGAAGAGCAACAAAAGCTACGACACAGTCGAGCTTCTGGCATCAACAGCGACTCTCAGCAGCTTGAACAAGATTGTACGTCCCATATGGGCACTTTTGCAAGAAAATGTTACCCTGAAGTTGGTCAAGAAAATTGATGAGCTTCTGAGGAGGATTGGGCTAGGGCTTCTAAAAAATGAAGCTGCTAATAGTCGGGACCTCCTTGTCTTCTGTTATGAGGTCGTTCAGGAGGGTTATAGAGCTTCCACGGCTGCTTCAAAACCGTCCGAGAAACCAGTCAGCGAACAAGCACAGAGATATGTGGTTAATTCGAAGACCCCAAGTAAAGCACCGTCACAAGTCACCACAAGTTCCTATGTGTATAAGCTAATACGCTTTTCGCTTGATACTATGAGGGTGGTCCTTACCAAGCATGATAACTTAATGACCCCGGAAAATCTCGCTGGCTGGGTTCGCATTATTGGAGATGCAATCCTGTCGAACCACGAAGAGGTCCGCATCTCAGCCATACGGCTCTTGACAACAATTATCCGTATCCAGCTTCCCTCTATCGATGATGGCGTTCCTGTTTTCATTAAACAGTGCATGAACTTTATCAAGTCCTGTCCTTCGACAAACGCGGAGATCGCTCAAGCTAGTTTGAAGCTTACAGCTGCTATCTTACGCGAGAGAAAAGATGCGACCGTGAAGGATAGTGCCACTGCGTACATACTTACAAGGATCAAACCTGACCTTGAGGAACCAGACCGTCAGGGTATTACGTTCAACTTTATCAAGGCAGTCCTGAATCGGAGAATTAACATCCCCGAGGTTTACCAAGTTTTGGATGACATTGCCCAGATCATGGTGACAAATCAGACTCGCTCTCTCAGAGACCTCGCAAGGGGGACGTATGTGCAGTTTATCATGGAGTATCCTCAAGGTAAAGACAGATTGAAGAAACAATATGCTTTCTTGATGAAGAACTTGGACTATCCTCATCAAACTGGGCGATCTTCCGTCTTAGAAACTATTAATCTTCTGATTATGAAGATCGGGGACAATCTCATTCAAGATGTAGCCGGGGCATTCTTCGTACCACTAGTTATGGTTCTGGTCAACGATGATTCCTCGGAGTGTAGAGAGATGGCTGGTGCCTTGATCAAGAAGATAATGGAGCGGTCAGATAATGAGCGTATGACAACTTTCATGAACCTTGCCCGGCAATGGCTAAACCAAGATGACCAAGCGACCCTAACCCGTCTTGCACTTCAGCTCTATGGACTCTATTTCGAAGTCTTCGAGTCTCGTGGCATCAAAGAAGTCAGCGCCGTTGCAGACAGACTGTTGGGATTCCTGGAAAACGCCAGCTATGATAGCAAGTCCGAAGAGGAGCCTACAGGCTGGGAGTTGGTATACTTCTCCTTACAGGTTTGGGCTAAGGTAGCTCAACTCTTCCCTCAGATTGTATTCTCAGGAGACAGGCAGTCAATGTGGCAAGCTGTTCAAAATTGTCTCTCATACCCACATTCTTGGATCCGATTATCAAGTGCCAAGCTCGCAGGTTTGTTTTTCGCTGAGTTCGTAAGGTCGCCGCTAGAGGATCTGCCTTTGGCCAACGGAAAAGGCTTGATCTTCGATAGAGAGGCGATGATGGTGACTGCAGGGAGGACTTCAGCGCAGTTAAATAGTTTAGAACTGACAGAAGAGTTGGCATTGCAAGTCACCAAGAACCTGCTCTTCCTCGGGCGGTGCTTCCATGCAAATAAGTTGTCTACGAAATGGAAGAGTGGCGAGGGGGAAGGCTTGGATGGTGAGGAGGATACCATTGAGGCCCAGGGCAATACACCACAGAAATCTGCGCTCTTATGGCTTATGGACCGGGTCTCTGGCATCATCCGAAATGAGAGTAATATGCGAAAGGTACGCTCTCATTCACTTTTTATTTCCCCCTGACACTGCTAACTCGTGAAAATCAGGTCGTTCTTGGTAAAAGCTCCGCGATCAAATGGCTAGCCGCCATGACCCAAGTCATCCCTGGAGAAGAACTCGTCTCTCTAGCGCCCACCATGATCATGCCTCTGTATAACCTCATTGATTCTCCAGAGAACGACCTTATTAAGGATCTCAAGATTCTAGCACAGGAGGTATTGGAGATGCTACGGAACCGCATGGGGGTCACTGCATACGGGCAGGTATATAGTGGTGTGAAGGAAGTTGTACAGGAGAGGAGAAGGGAGAGGAAACATAAGAGGTCTATCCAGCAGGTGGCGGACCCTGAGAGAGCTGCAGTGAAGAAGGTGAAGAAGCATGAGAGGAAGAAGGTGGTGAGGAAGGAGAAGGCTGCGGAACATAGGGCGAAGAGGAGGGGAATATAGAGACTGTGGGGTTAGTAATGTCGAGATAGCTAAGTGCAGTGCAACAAAATTCTTCTTTTTTTGCTGAGTAGGCATTTACAAATAGACTTACACAATCAAAGTCATAGCAATCCACCTAGGCTTACGCCACTTGCACACATCACTGTCATCATCATCCACGGGGAAGGGAGTGGGTAACTTTTCGTCGCCTGGAGCTGCGGGATGGGCCTACCGTCCGGCTTTCGTGTTGCTCATCAGCGGAGCGCCACTAAGGCCGAAGAGGTCTTCCGCGCAAGGGTCAAGTACATGTAGTTACCCTCAAGCCTTGGCAATACTGTGGACTACCTAATCAGGAAGTCGACCTAAAACGCTAGTTCCGGTACACTTCCTTTAGTTGAACCTCTGGGAGGTTAGTACCTCACAAAATAGTTCTCGTAGCAAGACCCACGATTACTTACCTGGATGGCTTATTAGTAGGCATAGGGGACAGATGGGGAGCATGTATATCCGGAGAACACACCTAGAGCTCCCAAGATGGTTAGAAGGAAGTAATGACTAAGATGCTCGGAATATTAATTAATACGCTTTGTCCACGGTTTTCTAGCTGGATTTCTTGGCTTTATTTATTTGTGTGAATGCTTAGTATGACCCCCAAATGAATCTGTTGCAAGGCCTTATTTCCCAACTCTCCCAGCAGTTCATGCTTCCCGAACCCATTGTCGGTACTGGGCTTTTCTCTACATAGGGCGTGCATTCGAGCCCGCTTTATTGCATTAGGTAGGGATCACGGTGTCCCATGCGAATGGAAAGGTTATAGGACTTCCTGAGGGCAATGCGTACGTGGACAAAGTACTTGCTAGCAAGTACCCAATTAATCAATGATGAGCTGCGCTTACTGGTTTACCGCTATCCCATGCCGTACGTGGGTTTTTATTTAGTGAATAGTCCGACCATTTAGTCTGGTTTCCCCTTTGCATTCAAGGCTGAATCATTCAGGGTAACTGTAGAAAAAGATTGTTCATAAACAGGTAACCTACATACAGTATGTAAGAGTAGTAAAGACGATGGTGGTGCTTCAACGCAGACTTGAAAACTCGATCTATTGTGGTAGTAATCCTCTTGGTAGAAAACATGGATGTCAATAACGAGGGTACCGTAATAGGCCACATCGGAAAAGCAGATAGCGGCTTATTGATATGGTAAGTATGTCTCGTGCAACCAGATGTGTCTGTCACCCCATCTCATATCATAGCCTATGGCTCCCCGCGGGGAAAAGACGTATAGACTCAAAAAAAAAAGTCTCGTGTCACTCGTCTGGATCTACAGATGTAGGTACTCTATAGACTCAAAAAAAAAAAAAAAAGTCTCGTGCCACATGTTTAGATTCGATATCGTATGCTTATACGTAATTTTGTGCCCAAAGTACCCCCACTATGTTGTCAATCTATATACTCTACTTCAGCCCCGAGATCAACAATACGTACTTGGCAGGTCGCTTATCCGAAAGCTGTAGTACGTAGCACAGCTTGACGGATCATTCCGCATTTTAGAATTTCTTAAACCAACCCCGCAAGATGCTTCGATGCTGCGGAACAAGGGTTCAATATCTAGATTGGACATTCTTGGAATGCAGGCTGAGGTGCGTTAGTGCAATGTTAAGGCAACATAGGGTTGTTAATCGTCCTATGTAGTTGGAGTATGGTCCGCCTCATAGCTTAAGGCGGAAAGGCGTATAGACTCAAAAAAAAAAAAGGTTGGAATATGGATACCCTCCTCCCCTTTTTCTTTTGTTTAGGGGGTGTGAGGGGGGAAGGGTTCAAGACGTGTACCTACCTGTATAAATTCAAATTAATGCCACTGGTATCATCTGATTGGTATATTTCCAACTCCCCAGGGATGCTGCCGAGTGTTGTACAACCTCCACCGACATTTTGCTGTATGCACGGCCCGAATGCATGTGCCATTACTTACATGAAGCACTCTTTACTCTAAACAAACAACCCTGCTCAAAGTACAGTACCACCGTAGGTACTGTCTCGGGCAATGCGCCGGTAGTAGCGCAACTTGAATGAAACCCATGTGTAAGGGTCTACCAGCCAAGTGACGAGATATGGCAGGAAACATCTGTGACAACCAAAGCTGGTTCAACCATACAATATGGTTCAACATGATTCCCTTGTGCATACAAACATACTCAGATGACATACCATACAGGATGACCCATGAATTGTCGCATGCTCCAAACCAATTGTTCGCAACTGACAAACGCAGACTTCAAGATTCTGGTGTGCAGCTTGCATGCAGCGTGCAACAATTCATCGAGGTACCGAGTAGAGGTGGACTGACACAGCATGTTTACCCCAGTGCAGGCTGTATATTCAACCGTGCACGGTGGAACCTGTATTGAAGTACCTCACCCTCGTATCACCTATGTAGCAATCTCTCTCCCGTGTATATTAATTATGGCGGGGTACCTAGTCGTGGAGGGGATTCCTAGGCTTGTTACACCCGGGCGCCGTTGTTGGCATAATTGCACGAATCACAAGTCGAGTTTTTTTAGAGTGATGGTGAAATCTCCTGTAAGGGAATAAGGTTTGATGCTTGAACTCAATCATGTCCAGCAAAAATAAGCAATCGCCTTGAGGTCAGGCACAAAGTGAGGGCTGACGTGGTCAAAGTTTGCAGCCTAGAACCCCAGAATAATTCTGAGATGACTAGCTAGTATGGCTTGACTCCTCAAAGCTCAAAGTACATGTAATCATACCATATAAGTGACACAGGTGAAAGTTACATTTGTTTAGGATTTATCTTCACTCTGAGGCTGTGTACCTGGTATCTGACTAGTGAGAAACGAACGATAAAAATAACCACCCGAGACTAATAAAGAAAAGCTCAACTACAGGGTCCAGCCCACTCTTGTTGGTACCGAGGCTACTCCATACCAGTACTACCTATGTCCCAACCCTCTTCGCTGACGGGATTCGGCAACGCTGGCCCATGGCTGCGATGCAGGCACGAGAGAGATGGGGCCAATTGTGGCGTCACCAATGCCCAACAGCTTGATCGACTTCCCGGCCATCTTAAACTGCATGCTAGATTGACACGTAGAAGGGTGACCACATCCCTAATCCTGCTAAAACTGCAAGAGAAGAAGGAGAGAAAAACAATCAGAACAAACAATCAGGGCCATTTATTCCAAACTGCTCGTCCCCACCAGCCTGCCACGCCGAAACCAAGAGATCCAAGATCAAAGCCGGAAGAACAAGGACCGGGACTCGAGGTGAGTTGCTGTAACCAGTCACTGAAAGGAAATGACATCGCAGCGCCACAGCGGCCAGGTGTTGGGGCTTGCCCATTCAACACAGTGTTTTCACACCATGACATGCAGCTGTGTGTGGGTTTGGCCGCTGAGGGCCCCCAAAATGAATCATGAGGTATATTTTTGCTGGGGCTGAGTGACACTCTATGGTATCCATCTCAAATCGTTTTCGCTAATGATTCCGATAGCCCCCATCCCCCAACCTCACATTACGTCGCTGGGACATTGAGACGAAAACAGTTACCCCTTATTCATTGTACTACAGAAAGCACTGACGGGGTATTCACATAGGCAAAACCAAAACATTTTCCGCGCGGTGTGGTGTGGGTGAGTTGGGAAGCGGCTGCTCGACAGGGCTGCGGCTACTCTGTGGACAAGGGGCCCTCGGGCAGGCAGGTAGGATAGACAGGGTCTAGGTGAGTCTACCTAAAATCCGAGAGGCAGAGTGTCACGAGCAGCGGCGCTCGTAGCTAGACTTCCAGTGTAGGTGAGCTTTGGTATTTAGAACTGCTCCTCCCTCCGCTACATAGCCCTCTCTATTTGCAATACCCGTCATACAAGCAGTCGCCCAACTCCAATTCTATTGAATTAGAACTATCTCACTTAAACATTCGCTCAGACAGGTCTAGCGGAGAGATAAAGAAGGTAGCAGCTACCTGTAAACCTCATTCGACAATTTTCGAGCGAGAGGGAGTAAATCAATTCAACTCCAATCCGAGGTCAATCATCACAATGAGGTTCACACTACTCAAATTACTCGCTGCTTCGCCAGCCTTCGTTACACTCGTCCTGGGACAGACATACACACTCTGTAATCCAATGGAGAAGAGTATGTGTTTTCTATTCCACCATCTTTTATAACATATTCCTAATGCTAATGTCTCCCACAGCATGCCCCAAAGACCCCGCCCTAGGTGGAAACTACGAGCACATTTTTGGAGGAGCGGCACCCGGCTTCACTGCCACTGGGAGTGGTGACATGATTTTCTATAAGAGTGATGGTGCTCACTTCCGGATCGAAAAGACCAACGATGCGCCAACCATCACAAGTAACTTCTACATCATGTACGGCAAGCTTGATGTCGTATTACGTGCTGCGCCAGGAGCAGGAATCGTCTCCTCATTGGTATTGTTGAGTGACGTTCTTGATGAAATTGACTGGGTATGCAGCAAGTTCCTCCCTCCATAATAGTGTTCATTGTTACTAATATCTATGGCAGGAGTGGATTGGAAGTGATATTAACCAGGCTCAGTCCAACTATTTTGGCAAGGGAAACACCAAGACCTATGACCGTGGTGGTTTCCACCCGGTAAAGCACCAAGAGTTTCACGACTACGGCATTGAATGGACACCACAGTTTATTAAATGGTCCATTGACGGCACCGTCGTTCGCACTTTGACCCCAGATCAAGTCAAGGGTGATTTCTATCCTCAGACTCCTATGCAGATCAAGGTTGGGTCTTGGTCTGGTGGTGACCCAAAGAATGCAAAAGGAGTTATCGAATGGGCCCAAGGACCCACTGACTACAGCAAAGGCCCCTTCGATATGATTGTAAAGTCCATCAAGATCCAGGATTACTCGACTGGAACCTATTACTATTACTCTGACCGCACTGGGTCCTCAGCTTCCATCCGCTCAGAAGGCGGAAAGATCATGAATGGGCCTTCCAATAAGCCTCCAAATAATGTCTCGGACCTCCCGCAACTTCCAACCACCACTCCAACCCCCAACGCGACCCCCAACCCGGACCCCACTCCAACTCCCACTCCAACTACCACTCCCAGAGGCCCCAGGCGCAGCAGTGGGGATATCCGCTCAGCCACAACAAAGAGTACGAAACCCACTACCACTACTGGCGACAGCGACGAGGAAACGACTACTGACAACACAAAGACCACCCTACCTCCTACCACTACTCCGCAATACTCATCTACGGGATTTTACACCTCTACTCACACTGTTCACACTGATAGTACTGCTCCAAAGAACACGAGCATCCCATCAGCAACCCAAAGTCCCCTGCCTACTGACAATGCCGCTGCTGGCACCTTAGATGAAAGATTTAGACCTTCATTGCTTATGGCTATTGCGGGTATGGTTGGGGTGGGGTTGGTTCTTTAAATGGTGATTTAGGGAATCTCTACAACAAAATATTTACGGATTCATGTTTTTATGACTTTCTACCGATTCAATTTTTTATTCATACATTCCTTTGTTTACAGGTCTAGAGGTTTAAAGTTCACGATATCTCACGGGTTTGGTTACTGTTACTCTTTTTTTTTTCTCCTGGGGTTCTTTTATCTCTTTTCTTACGTTCTCTACGATTACGATGTATTCATGATTGTCTTTTTATGATTTATGGTGTCGGATAATTATTAAATTTCTTGGTCTTTCTTGCATAATTGGGATAAGGATGGGTTTTTACTTTTTGGCTTCAAATTTGTGATACTTGAGATGAAATGAAGATGGTTTGGGATTTTTGGATTTTTTTAAGATTTTTTTTAAGATTTCTGACTGGCATTGTACGAGTACGCTGAATATGGAGGGCTCGAATAATGAGAATGAGTCGAGAATTAAATAATGTAAACTTTCTTCGTAAGCTTATGTGTGCCACGTTTTTTTGGGTATATAAATCGAATTTTTAAAGTTGGATCTAGATATGTAGTCTGGGATTGTGCGACCGTATCATACATACCTACCTGTTACAGGCGAAGTGCAGTACTAGTATGTATATCGATAACGGCAACCTAACCTATCCTTCTCGTTGTTATTGTGCAAGTAAAACAGTGGTATCACGATGTTATCTCCGAGAATGGATAAGCAGCATAGTAATAGTTTACTCCGCGATCTGAGTTTAAATCCACATCATGTGTTAGGTGACCCTTCCATGCGGGCGGGCTAGGACCTACCAAATCTGGCATTTCCGATCTCGTGATACATCCCGAAGAGGTAGTTGTACAAAGAAAAAATGACAAATCAAGTATTGAAGGTCACATGTCACATGTCATTTACATTTCTGGCACGACCATAGAGACATGACTGATATTGTTTCTTCCTACAGTCGCAATGGAAGGGGATTAGAAAAAAAAAAAAAAACGTTGCCCGCCATGAAAAATGTGTTCTATCAGTCAGAACTAAAAAAGACCCAAGTACCCAATTATCAATCCCCCCAACCCCAATGCCCCTCCGTTGAATATTCAATTCCCAATGGTGCAGTACCCTGATAGCATAGCCTACAGCAAATATGTGTGTATAACCAGCAGAAAAAAAAAAAAGCCCGAAATAAATTAGAGACCAAAAAAACAAAGGATTAAGCGGAGAAAAAGTCGAAGACTGACAGGCATAGATATTCCCGACGAAGGGTAGGTTGTGAGAGGGCGTTGTAAGGACAGATAGCTGTTGACAAATGCAACAGCCATAGCTCGGGTGACACAGGAGATAAACAGAGGGCGAGATTGAAAGTAGATAAAACAAGATCCCGCCCGACTAGCCTAGTGTGCCTCGGGTAATCGCTCCTTTGCATGTGTAACTGGAAAAGGGGTGGTAAGATAAGGGAGAGATGTAGGTCAGACGTATGGCGTTGAGTCTATTAGTGACTTGTGTAAGCAGCGGGGATGCTGCATATATTAAGGTAGAGTCTGCGGATCTACGAGTGAGGGGGAGGGGGTGTTCGTTGTGGAGGTGTTATCCAGTCACAAACTACTTCGAGGAGGCGTATCCGTAGTCTCATCTTGTGTCTTCTCAGTGCCAACTGTGGCATTTGCAGCCTCCCGGTGACTTTCATCAGTTGCTGTCCCCTCCCCCTTATCAATAATAGCCCGAGCGCTGCCCACAGGATTAGCACTTGGTATCGGCGGGTGGGTTCCTGTTGTTGCCTCTGCTGGTGTAATAGCGGTCATCGCCCGAGTCACCACGTGTTCAAAATTGGGACTCGACTCCCTCCTGTCTCTCTGTGGGATGCCTCTGATCACAGGAGCGGTATTTCTTCTCTCTTGATCCACCCTCAACTGGTGCGACACTGAGTCCCTGTGGTTGTCTGCCAACTTCAAATTTTTTTCCACATCTCTTGTCAAAGATTCCACTTGAGCCCTTAAAATCTCGTCCATATCCATCGGGCCGTCGTAGGCGTCTTGCTTTTGCTTTTTCTTTCCTTTATCCACTTTCCTGTTGGGATCTGTTTTTGCCCATAACTCCTCTAGGTCATCTAACCAACCCAAATACTTCGCAAGTCTCCTGACACCAGAATCACAATCATCAAGTATCAATACATCGTCCCTCCTGCTTCCAATCGCACCCACTCTCTCCAAATTGATCAAAACGCGAGGGGTCTCTTCCTTAGCCAGCTGAGGCAAGGTTGCAAAAGGCATAACCTGTAATGATGTTCCCATGATAATCACCAGATCTGCTTCGCCAACCTTTCCAACCTGGTTGAAAAATCGGGAGGGTAGGGATTCGCCAAAAAATACAATGTCAGGCTTGACTACGCCATTGCATTGCGGGGCAATACAATGAGGGATCTCAAGTTTTTCAATGTTTTCCTTCATCAGGTCGTCAGGGTAGTCTGCTTTGCATTCTGTACAGCTGTGTGTGGCAAAAGAACCATGGGCTTCTGTGATCAGATGGTGGGGGATGCCGGCGACACGCTCCAGGCTATGATATGTTGAAGTGTTAGCCCAAACAAAAATACCAGGATCTGGGAAATCTTACCAATCGATATTTTGTGTGAATATCTGAGAGACTAGACCTTTATCACATAATAGCTTCATGAAGGAATGGGCTATTGTTGGGCGTATCTCCCCAGGATATAGCTCTTTAGCCAATGTATAAAAGGGTATGGGATTCTGGTGGAAAAATGCTATATCAAACACTGCTTCCTGTATGGTATGTCAGCTATAACTCTCACATCAGCTGTGCAGAAATATGAACCATACAGGACATGGTAGGTTCAACTTTGCCAAATTCGCATACAGTCCTGTACCTGGACTACGAAAATCAGGTATTCTGTAGTAATTCACCCATATCATTAGCCAGCGTTTCCGAGCTTTGAGTTGCTTATATTCATGGCTTACCCAGCACTTGTAGAAACTCCTGCTCCAACCTATACGTTCATAAATGCCCAATACTCGGGCAAAACTTGTGAGCTTCTTGATATCCCCTCATAAAATGTACTAAATGATATTTTTAATGGTAGAAAGGGAATTCAAGTTGCAATACACACCATAAAGACCACTTTGCGGACATGGCCGCTGCGGATGTAGTCTGCCACAGCAGAAACGGACCTTTTGGCCAGTGTGCGTGGAGTAACACTATCGTCAAATGTCGAACGATTATCGAGTGCGGAGAGCTCGTTGCCCATGGTTACGGAGCTTGGGTATGAAAATTCAAGGCTGAGCCAACAAAAGCGAACAGGTGGGTTTAGGATGATCAAGATGGGGTCGGATGTGCTTCCTGAGAGGGCGGGAGGACAAAAATGTTGCGTGGGTATGGGGATGGAAGGTGGGAATGAAAGTGGGGGTTATTATGGGGCAGAAAGCACAGCTGAAGTCCCCTTCTCGCCTTTACACGTTAGCGTGATGTGTCGATATTGGGGCAGGGTCAAGATGGATGCGCTTATGTCAGCCTATAGCGAGCTACTGGCACGCTCGACTTTATCAGGTAATATCGTATAGGAGCTGCGTAGATACTCGATTACCTTTGACGCGAGGTTCAGGTTCAACGTAGGTTGGAAAAGATATAGTGCGGGAGATAAAATGGACGCACATAAGCGTGGTGGCTGCAATCATGCCGCCTTTAATTAAGTAGCCGCATAGATAGAAAAGCTCAGGGTAACCTGACTGAAGTGATCGATATACTGGTAGAGGTTGTACTTACTTGAGTAGTTGAGGTCTCGCTGCCCTCAATCCTGATCACTCATATCATCGCAGGGAAGATTGCATGCTTCACCTGTGAGAAAGCGGCAAGAATCACTACCAAGCATACAAAAAAGAAACTACTTATAAATTATTATGAGGTGCAGATATCAGGTTTCTCCTCTGAAGAGCACTGCAGCTAAGTGTAATGATGGCGGAACGGACTAGACTCAGAACAGCTGAATTGAGGTCCAAAAGCTTATATCTAACCTATTGATATGATACATAAAGCGGCATAACCCTGCGCTTGGCTAGTGAAAATAGAGATGCGGGGGTGATGACTTATGACATATCATACTGCATGCACATAGTTGGGGGAAAGGCGTATAGACTCAAAAAAAAAAAAAACCCCTATCACAACAGGCAACACTCATGCGGCGATTTCAACCAAGATAAAATATCAGAAAATACTATGGTTCACGCAAAGCGGGTCGGCAGTGATTGCTCTAAAGCCAATGTCACTGCTCTCGAGTATCATACAGGTATTCCCAGCATCCCATATCTCCATCAAATCTTCTACTGCAGAGCCACTTCCTCACGATGGGTATACAGTATCTGTAACCTATTGGATCGATTGGAGAGTGTAGTTACTCCACCTTAGTGACCAGCGGCGTTAACTGTAAGCTACACTAGTGGGGTTTCTTTTAACCACTTATTCGCATGCTTTCCTTCAGCCGTAACACGGGAAGCCCTATATAATAAGGCTGGTATCTTTGGTATACAGCTGCGTCATTGCACAGGAGCAGAAAGCATAACTTAGAGTTCTGATTCCTCCCCATCAAGAGTTGTCCCAGAATATTCCCTGCTATCTGCACTGGCATTAGTCATGCACTTGCTAGCTCGGAGCTGCAAGGGGACACACTCGCGGGCCCAGCGAGAGTGACTCTTCGTCTCCTTGTGGCCAGTGGATCAGGAGTTTTTGGTCGACGATAAGTGTACCCCCAGAAAGCGACTTCTTTCCGCAGATCGAGTAATTCCTTCCCATGGATGGGATCCTGGAGAAGCTTATCCCTTGCTCGCTTCTTTATGTTGAATTCATTGCTCCCCCCTGGTGGCCGTGTCTCATGGACGTTAGGGTGATCGCACTGGGACAGTGGCTCATTCGCGCTATTGGAATTGGCATTCGTACTCTGATAGCTCTCCTCCTCAAAATACTTGGTATCATCGGCTCCATTCAGTCCTTCAGGAACGAATGGGGGTGTAATGGTGTGTAGCTTCTGCCAATCGATCCCTTTAAAAAATGGATGTGCTCTGATCTCCATACCATCATGGGGTAGCACATGTATTGCACCCTTACATTGTAGGATGCCACTGGATGCTGTATAGCTCTCATATCCATTTATACTTTCAGTGTGACTATTTTGGGGTTGAAAATCATTTGGAGCATAGGCCCTTGCTGTGAGTCGGTGCTGTTTCTCACACAATAAAGAGGCCACAAGGTGGTATGCCTGTGGTGAAATCTTAGGCTCGAGAGGGAAAGTCAGAGTGTGACGCCAGTTCTGTGGGGGCCTAGTTAGAATCCTAAGGAAAGCAAGTACCATGAAATTGGTGCACCAAACTAAGATCATTTGTCTAGTCTCACTGCGATTTCCCGCATAGAATGGGGTAAATCCATAGAGGCACTTTAAATGCCACCACTAGGTTAGTAGGTGTACTCCGTAAAGGGGCCCTCAACTACAGCAACGAACCTCATATATAATTATTCCCAAGCTCCACCAGTCACACCTCCCATCATATGCATCCCCTCGAACAACTTCAGGTGCCTACTCCACACATCACTCAATCACTGTTTCATCACGTATGCATGCATGAAATGTGAATGTACCATATACCTGATAGCAAATCAGTGAAGGACTTCAGAGTGCCACGCGAGTGAACTGTACTTACTGGTTTGTACCTACAACACTTCTTGCTAGGTCTCTACCAGTCTTGAGCCAAGAAGTGGGCCTGCTGTCCTCCCCTTGCTGGGGAGCTTGAGGAGGCATGTTTTCATTCAACTTTTGAACAAGGCTCCGGCTCTCCTTTTGATTAATTGTATCTCTCTCGACTAAAATTCCAGTCCTTTTCAACAAACTGTGCCTTCGTTGGTCAAGGTACTCGCCATCATGAGTCGGGCGTCCCGAGAAGGCTAGGCCAAAATCGCAAAGTTTTAGGTGCCCTTGGGAATTAAAAAGGAAATTGTCTAATACAAACATATGAGTGTATAGCAAGTATATGGGTAAGTGGGTTTCAATACCTGGTTTTACATCCCTATGAATGTAGCCCAGTGCGTGGGCTTCCTCGATACAACAGATCATTTCAGCTGCATAAAATCTGGTCTCTTCTTCCGTGAGCACAGTCCTCTTGACCAAAAGGGCCAAAAGGTCACCGCCTATGAGATACTCCATCACCAAGTACCTACAGTCCAGTTAGCCACTTCAAGCTAATATTTGCTGTCCCTATGTACCATACAGATTATCTTGATCCTGAAAAGCCGCAACCAAGGGTACAATCCACTTGCTCCCTTGACTAGCGACTAAAAAATCTCTCTCCGCACGCAGGTGGCCCTCTTGACCACCTATAAGCATGTCTGCTTTCTGCATGACTTTCAAAGCGTAAACCTTCGGCTGAGTTGTACCACTTGTAAGCTGATGAACGTGCGCTGTTGCTTTGAGTGGTAACGTGCGACACTCATTAGAGTCTCCCAACTGGTTATTTTCCCCTGGTCCACCAGTATGGTCAGAGGGGGTATCAAGGGATTGTCGCCTATTTCCCGGAGACCTTGGATCATGCAGCGAAGCAACCCGCCTGTCTCTCTCACGCACCAGCTTCACGACACCAAATGCACCCTTTCCAATGACTTTCACAATCTCATAATTGCCCACATTCAGCGACTGACTCCGGAGACTTCTTAGATAAGCAGTTTCCTTCTTCATCCATTCTTCCCTCAGTATGCCCCTATCGTGCTCGCTTAACACACACTTTTGGAGTTTATTTTCAAACTTCCTTCGCCGCACGGATCGGCTATTTGGAAATGTAAGGAGCTGAGAAAAGTGCGACTCAAGATATATCTTCGCTGCAGTAGTGACCTCAACTGTTCGTAGAGTCGGGGGAGATAAATCGCTGCAGGGTACGGCGGCTGGGAACGCAGGAATACAACATCGTGGAGAGGTCGAGACAACATTGGAGGAATCTGAGAAAAGATTAACGGGAAGGGGGACTAATATACTGAGTGGCCGAGAACCCGAACGTCGTATCACAGTACCCTGAAAATGTTGGGAGAATCTTCTCCGGATGAAGCCAGGGCTAGAGATGCTATGTTTAAGAGATGGTACAGGAGTAGCACTCAATCTTCCTCGCAGATACCGAGGTGATTGATGACGGAGAAGCTGTGGAGCCGGGAATGATACACGAGTGCTTGCTGGCTGACCATTTGCACCATCAACCACGGAGACAGGCTCAGGGAGCAATCTATTCAGGGGACTTGATTAGCGATAACATGAAATGGCAGGGACAACGAGAGCTGCATACCTTGAGGCCCTTTCAAACTCAGGGGGTGAGACTTGACTCCCAGCTAGTGGAGTACCGGCTGATGAATGAATCTGAAGCTCATGGTCTTGATGTCGTTCTTTCCTCTTTGACCATGATTTGACCCAGTCAACAATTTTATGTAGCTTATTTTTGGGGCCCTTCGCGACTTCCAGCCCAATACGGGGGGATGAGGCCTCATTCTCTAGCACTTCACTGCTCAATGAGCTCGCTCTACTGAGCAAAGGGCTGTCTTCACTCTGAGTCTTGCGACGTATTTGCCAGAAGTTTCTCTTCCTCGTGGGAGCGGGAGAGGCCCTACTGGAAGGCATAATGGACACAAATGTACAAGAGTAAGTGAAGTAAGGAGGTGGTAAAGCTCTGCCCAAGGGTATCGAAAGGAGATGACCACAAATCAAATAGAGGCAAGTACTTAAGTAGGTCCCTCAGAGCTTTCCAAGCCCTTCCTCCGTAACGGTGGATTTTGTGAGAAGATTGCCTGAATACCGAGTAGAAGGTGAAGAAGCTGAGGAAAGCTTGTTAAAGTGCAGCTTAGAGGCATGCTTCATAAAACTGTGTTTGCCGTGACAAGAGAAAAACAATACTGCCTAATGGGGTAATTGCGTGATGTTCGAATTCCAGAGTGGGATGTGGTTGTCCCCTCGAGGGCAACCAGACTACCTTCGAAGATACAGCAAGTACATGGTGGACATTACTATGGCACTTGGAGTTAGAAAAATTGCCAGCTCGGTCAAGTTGGAGATGTGCAAGTCAACTTGTATAGTGTTGTGAGTACATATTTAAAACGGTGCCCCCTACCTACAGGCTGACATATACTCCGTAGAGATATTGTAAGACTGTAGAGTAGGGTACATACTGTACTTAAGTAAACACTCATCCCGGGCCACATGCATGATGTTCACACCAGCTGCATGCGTTTTGTGAAAGAACTTTAGCATCCCGTAGGTACCGCGAATATATTGCTTCTTTCCCGGGCAACCGATCTCGCAAATCACCCCTACACCCCGTCTCCTACTCTGGTTGTCACAACCCCTCGTAGAGGCCCGTCTCCCTGATCCTATATCTCTAGGCTGCACGCATAAATGTATTGCTTTGTGATACTTAAGGTATAAATTGGAGTAGGATCAATGTTTCTTCCCACACCTTGGCGTCATGGGCCAGCTATGCTGCGCTGGGTGAACCATGTAATTTCCCCCGCCAATAATCTCCCCATCTCCTTTTGGATGCGAACAGACGTTTCTCCTCAGCCATAAGTACCAACCCAACAACTACATCACTCGGCATTAGGTGCCACTCCCGCTCAGGTATCAGCAATTCCTGTTATAACCACCATTTCGAAAGCCTTTCTTCTCCATCAGCAAGGGAGCAAACAGTGCAGCATAATGTCGTCAACTAGCCGCACCCCGCCTCGACCAGCCCCGGGCCGCTCCTCTGCAGATAATACACCACCAAAGCCTCCGACTCTTCAGATTCAGTCTCCACCAATCACACCACCCACATCAGCACCTTCAATAGAAAGGTCCACTTCAATGGCATCTGACTCATCAACTCAGTCGAAAAGATACTCGTTTGGCCTTGCCCGTACAAATACTGGTGAGATGAAACGAAGGGGGTTTTCGAGGCCTGAGGGAACCGAGTTCTCAAACTCCGCACGGTCAAGGGAGAGCGTTATGGCGTTGGGAAGCATTCAGCATCTACAATATTTCTTTGCGAAAACTGGGCTCCTTGATGGCAAGGGGGGGTAAGTGCCACATATGATTAACCTTACCTTTGATTCCATACTGACACTCTCAAATAGTGGACTGAAGAAAAAGGGGAGCACTTCAGACAATAGTAGGTTATCTGTCGATGCTGCTTCACTACTACAGGACTCGACATACTCGTCTATGAGATCTTCACCAGACTTTCTCGTACCATTTGATTCAGCTCACGAATATTTCTCAGAGTCTCCTTCCGAAGAATTCGATATAGATGAAGCTTTTATGCTCCCTCCAACTACCTCAACCTATAATCTGCAAATGAAGCCTGTTCCACCAGCACCTAACCCAAACGAGTTACGGAAGAAGCTCAGGGATGCTCTGACTATTACAAAGCGGCGTTGGGAAGAATCGATTCCAGAGCAGCTTGGAAATGGGAGTACAGGCGGGGTTGACGAGACAGGGATACCACAAGGTGTATACGATTTACATTGTACAGAGTTGACGGACCTTGCAACTTCGGCGGTGAGAGCTGCTCGAGGGTACTATTACACCACAGATATCAGTCTCTTGTCATCTAAAGATGAGAAAACACTGAGAGAGGAGTTCCTTTTTGTATTGGATGTGTTAAAACGCATGGTACAACGCAAATTTGAAGGTGGGGTCCAGATTGAGGAGAGGGACCACGTGATTAACTGGATTAAAAGTGTGGAGGTTTCACTGGACGAAGAGGAAAGAGATATCGCGGAGATGAGGCGGTTAGGGAGACAATGGCTAGAGGGGGATTGGACTGGAAAATGTACTCGTATGCCGCCCCATAAAGTACACCCATCAGGCCAGCAGAGCAACCCCCTTCAAGCCCCTCAACCCCTTCAATCTATGGATAAATTACCCGGACCTCCTTGTGTAGACGGAGTACTAACTTCTATTGTTCCTAAAAAAGATCGAAATCACCTATTCATGTCCTATTTTGACTCATCTACCGAGAAACTACCTGAGCCGGGAGAAATAACCCCAGAGACAACTCTACCTACTCCATTCCTCAAGGCACTGCAGACGGGTCTCCATTTGATCCTGATCCACAATAACGTCGTACGCAGGTCAAAACGCCCGTTTGGACAGATCCCTCAATACCACACTGAATTCTCTAAACCGTACCGGCTGGCTGATAATCTTCGGTATTGGAGAAAAGCAGCGGAGCTAAGATGGGAGGTCAAACTGAAATTTGATGTCATGGCGGTAGTAAACGGAGCTAATGAAGAAGCTTGGAGGGAATTCAATGCTGCAGTGGAGTTGTGGTGTGAGACTGTGTTGAAGGAGGTCAGGGCTGATTGGGAAATGGGTGAAGGAGCAGCGGCGATAGGAGAAGGGGCAGCTGAAGCTGCTGTTAGAAAGAGAGCCCGGACCCTAACAATGCAGTCACAAAATCCAAACGCAGAAGCTGAGGCTACTAGAGACGCGATGGAAAATATTGGTCTTATGCCGCAAATCCCTAAGGACCTTGCGCAAGCGAAGGATACAGCATGAATGGGTCACAAATGCATAGCCAAGGTGTGATGTAGGAGGGCGTTATGGCGAAAGAGTATGTTATCTTGAGTTTACCCCCCGTGGTGCTCTGATCGTTTCTTGAGCAAAGGACATGACTTCAAGCTGGAAACATCACATCATCACCATCACGGATGACACTCCTCTAGCTTGGTTTCTCGTGTTCAAACTTTGGTCTGGTATTGATTTAATGTTGCTTTTTGTTTATTATTTTTACTAGCATGTACCAGGATTCTTGCTTCACTTCTGGATATTCCTATTCTTCTTAGGTCGACGGATGTGGTTAGTTCTCGACTTTTTCTATATTGGCTTTCAATTTCGACGGAGTGAAGTTTAGCATGGTGGAAAGAGGTTCATATCATTTTTATCATTCCGCTTTTTATTGCTAGTTCCTGCTATCTTTCCTTTGTACTACCCGTTTGTCCAATTTTTTCATATTTTCTGTGCGATCAATCACACAATTGAAGCGGTTTCGCCTTACATTGAGCCTTGGTTGTTAGTGGGGGATTTATATTATCAATGTATCGTTATCGTTTGCAGTTCGTCACAGTCTATCTGCAGAATAGGCTACAACCGAGTACCCTTTCTTTTGTAACATTGGGCCGGTGGGGTAGGTGAGGGCCGGGAGTATTGGGGTCGTTTTACTTTTTTCTTTTTTAGTAATTTGGCCCAGATAATTGTGATCATTAATTGCTCCATCCTTTCCTCTCTCTCCCGGTGGGCTTGTGGCGCGAGCTACGGAAACTAGCACATTATTCAATACAATTAATGTAGCTACCAGAGCAGTTCCATTCAAAACCCTGCAACGAGAACAAGACTTATTTTCGTGGGGTCGTGCAACCATACTTGAACAAGATGCAGCGTAGTCTTAGAGAGCTCCCCTGACATCTCAATCTCAGAGGAAGCGATCCAGATTTACGAGCATTGCACACCAGATCCTGTTTGAGCGTAGGTGGTTCGAATCCAGAAATCGAGATTCGTTTGTATATGCAAGCCTCAGCGGTATAGTCATTTGAGAATAAATCTACATAAGAGCGTTTCAACTAGAGCACCTACATTCATTCAGCTGTGAGTCAGGTAAGCTCTTGTCATGAGCACGTCAACAATTAAACATAGTTGTGAGTTCAGGGTAATCGAATTATCCCCTAAGTACTAAATATTCACTAAATATTCATATACTTATGTGGCATAGCCCCAATCCACCATCTCTCAGTACCAGCTCACAGGGTGAAGTTGACAAACCTACTAACCAGGGCATTCATACCAAATGGTACAGACCAAATAAATGGTACGGGGCTCATAGCACCTCATATCTTACTCATGACAATACAACGCTAGCGTGGCAATAATTAGCCTGAGATGTTCTCATCAGAACAATCGAATATCCCACATTTTGTCCTGCCACCGTTTAATAAAAAGCAACCATAAACGCGCACCCCAAAGAGCACTTTACACGTCCCAGCCCCTGTCGATGGAAATCATTCCTACTTCCAGCCTAGCGAGATGCACGAGTCGCGTTAACCCAATACTTTCTTTCGTTGGTGCCCTGCACACACATTACAATTATGTATCAGGGAAGACCATGAGATGATGTAGGTAGGATGATATATATTCACAAATAGACGCTTATTCTGCATGCAGGACTAGAACAGGCAAATATTTGCTCTGTTGGGTGAAAATAAAATCTCAAGCAGGTTGCAGGCCCCATAGCTTCGCCGTTCTAAAACCTACCAATTCGAGATATGGCATAACTTGTCGTTTCTTCTCCTGATTTCTCTATAGCCCAGAAAAGGGTATGAGCTTAGTCTGATTGTATGAACTACTATAGTGATTCATTTGCCCACCCCCAGCCTTTTCCCTGCTCCCCAACCTTCAACGACTCTCCAACATAGTATTGCCTTACATACCTCCTCCATGACTGAACAAGATTTAGTAACCCGTTGGTGCAACAAGGTGACGCTGATAGTGCACAAATAGGTTTCTTATGCTTAGCCTCGAACTATTCCATGGCACAACTTGATATGGGCACAGTGGTACTGTATAGGTATTATTGGTTAGTAACCTTAGTTGCACAAACCCCTCTGTAACTGAAATCCCCCCTCTGGCATTGTCACACCCCAATATTGAAGTTGTGGAACTTCTGATTCGTAGAGCGGCGCATGACAGCCCTGTCGTTGTTGTGCCAACCAGTGTTGCCCTCAATAGATAAACAAGGCTGAGATGATTACCAGAAAACCCCTATAGGTACATAGCCACCCATCAAACTCCAGCACCAAACTCTGGTATTCTGATAGATCAACAGGGGCATTATTGACTACAGTGAGCTGAGGAAAGACGTGCAGCCAGCTGACGCATAGGCAGTTGCACGAGGCATGACTCGGGGCTGCTTGCATCAAGATGAGGGGAAACCTCCTTAACTCACCCCTGCATAAGGTTCCCCTCGGAGCCCAAAGATCGTGTTGCATGTCTTACTTTTTTGTCCATAAAAGTAAATCGTTAGCTCGCGCCCCAAGACTACAAATTTCCATTCAATTACTGTGGGCTCCCGTCTGTCTCCTCTGTTTTCCCTACCTTTTGTTCTTATGAACCAATAATGAGTGATACTGGGTGCTTGTCGTCTGGCTCCTAACATTCTGCATTTGCACTGCAAACGAGTGAGGAAGAGTTCCTTCACTACGTACTTATTTCCTAATTGAGTAGACAACGTACCGAAATCTCGGTAGAGATTAACGGCCCCACGCGGGGACCGAGAGGAAAAAAAACTCTACCCTGGAAGCCATATGCTCGAAAGGCCCAGTCCATTCCCCGGCTCATTCCACTGACCCTAACTATCACCACTATGAATACCCTGGATACCAACTACAGCTCGACGAAATCAACTTATAGAACTCAGCATACCCCTCACATCTTGCAGAGACGGAGATGGATATGAGAGTAGTCAGATTTCTTCCAGTAAGAGGTTTCCTCAAGACGATGATCAAACGCAAGGCTACCGGACCGAAATCACTCTGGGCCGTTGCATATCAGTCAGGTGAGGGTTGCCAGCCTCCTCCCTTTCAACCGTGTTGCCTTTATGAGGTCGAGGCATTGCTGTTTTCTATTCTGCTTCGACCTATTACATACTGTCCTTTTAACAGACTTTATTTCTCTCTAGGTTATACTCGAGTTCAACAGTCATCTCAACTACTAGTTCACGAATAGCTCATCCCACAACACCAGCAAAGAAAAATAGAGAGCAAAGTACAGAGCCATTTCGTCCCGCGTTAACATGAGCAAATCATCAAGTATAGAAGCCTCCAGAAGTAGTCGCCGGAAAATTCCGAATGGGTGAGCACTAAGCCAAAGCAAGAAGGAACAGAAAACCAGTAAGCACTCGCCCCCTGGGAATCACCTGTCAAGGACCATCAAATTTGTGGTCCTTCGTAAACACTCTCAACTGTACCCCCGAAGAAAGATCATCGCCATGTCATCGTTCCAAGTAAATACCACCTTCGCCTCCGAGGTCGACACAATGTGGAGGAAACAACCCATATTACATCCGTGCAATAGAAAGAACGCAGAGAAATAGACACGCTATTCATACAGATCAAACCGTTGCACCGGTACCCAAAGGAAAAAAGCCACTGACGAAAGAATTGAAGGAGATCAACCAAGTGAGCGGAACTCCGTGCAAATGAGGTATGTAAACAAAAAGCAAATAATCCTACAGACTGTATGACACAAACACAAACACCTGAAAGTAGAATATGGGCTAACGACTGAATAGGAACGCCGAAAGCAAATGCTGGCCCCAGACGAGATCGGCCCCAGGAAATAAACAAACGAGCAGCCAACCAGCAGCTGCGAGATGTCTGTAAAGCTTAGGCTTGACAGTTCACTCTTTTACCCTCTTAATCGGTCGGCCACTGTGCTCATCCATAGGTTTTTTAGCCTCCCTTCGGGGGTCCTGCCCGGTAGCGCCGCCATTGAGGAAGACACCAGTCTGGTTGGGTAACGGAGGGCCAAAATCCACATTTTCTGGTGTGGATCGCCACTTTCCCTTACCGCTATTATCCTCCACAAAGGGTGAGCCCAGGCATCGAGACACAACACTGGATGGTTGTATATCAAGAAGGTAAGCGAGGTTAGGTCTATCTGAGGTGCCTTCCGGGTTCCAAGGGGGTAGAGGGGTAGAAGCTTCGGAGGGACGGGCTCTTCTCTTTCCATTCATACCATTTGACGCACCGATGTTGACGGTGTATCCCCTCTGCCGAGTTCGTGGCCCTGGTGGTGGAGTTTTCGGCTCGGGTAGAGGGGGAGGGGGAAGGTTTCCAGTATCAAAAAGACCTTCGATTGGCTGCCCCCGGGGAACAGCTAATCCCAGTAAAGGACCACCAAACTCTTCAACTTCCGGTTCCTGCACAGGGCGGGCTCCGCGTCGTGGCCATGAACCATGGGATGAACCAGATGTGCCCAATTGCAAGGAAGGCATGCCCACGGGGAGTTCCACTGTTGTATTGGCTCTTGCCCTGCGGGCATACAGGGGGGTATGCGAAGATTGGGCACTGGTTGATGCATTCCTTGAGAAGAAAGGATGTCCCAGCCCTACGCTCGCAAGAAGGACCGCTACTGGTGGGGCATTACCGTTCGCATCGGTGAAGCCTCGAAATTCTGGCAGCGGGTCATGGTTATGGAATTGGGGGGAAGCTTCGAGCTCAGCCAAATTCGGCAAGGGCATATCACCAGAAATTGGTTCGAGACCATCAGGTTGCATAGAAATTGAGGCATTAGTGGCAAGAGAAAGTGCCATACTCCGGGTTGATGTGAGAAGAGTATTACCAACTGAGTTATCGACCACATTACCGACACCTGCTGGTGGGGGAGGTTCTGAAGATGAGTTATCAGCTCCCAGTCTGTTCACGGATCGAAACTGGGTTGGATTTTGTCGGTGGTTATGATATGGGTTTGTGGACGGCCCATAGCCACGTCTACAGAGAATCCTTAAGCGCTTCCTCGTAGCAGATTCAGAGGCCGGCCATTTTAGCAATGATGCTTTCCTCATAAGGTCAGCTTTGTTTCCGGTTAGTGGCCTAGGCTCACCAGCAGGGGTGACAAAGCCACGCACACGGACGCCAGCTTTCGAACCCTTAAAGGTGCTCTTGGCAACTCTGGCAACACGATGACAAACACCAAGTGGAGGGACCCCACCTGGCGGAAGGTGGAATGGTGTGACAGTGGGGTCATTTTGGTAATCCATGTAAGTCCTCCACAGATGCCCGTCCATCTCATCAGTCCATTCATCATCTCGCACGCCAATGCTGTTCCTCTCTTGATGTTTCCTTTTCCCCTCTACGCCAGCGGGAACCGATGCCGGTGATCCTTCAGGAATAGGCTCCTCAGAGAAGGCGGGGCCGAGTTTCGGCCCCTCCTTTTCACTCTCACCGCCTGCATCATCATCGCCTTCACCAAACATGTCGGGAATTGTACATTCGGTTGCGTTAGTCCGCATACTCTCAAAAGACGAGTCCGATGATGACGAAAATGCGGAGGATGCGGTGGTAGGCCGAGTGAAGGGATCAAAGCCGTCCGGCCTTGTGACGCTTTTCTTCCATGACTCTCCTCTACCAAAACTAGTGAATATCTTCGATAGCGGCGTATGTGGACTTGAGAGAAGGGTTTTGGCCCGTGCTCTGTTCGGCCGTGGGGTGATGGGTGGCTCAATTTCCGTCATGGAGAGATTCCGGTTGTGACTACGACCTTTCTCTCCCCGCGACCGACAAAAGATCCCTCCGAGCGGCATCTTTGAAATCCCTTTTGGTACTCCGGATATCTATATTTGTTTCCGCAGAATCTTGAAACAATAAGGGATCAGGTATTATGAAGGTTCTCGGTTTACCAAGTGCAACTTCAAATACCAAATCCTCAGAGGCTTTCTTGAATTGTTTCTTCAGATCCCGTAATGCTTCCTCTATGAAAGCGAATTTTTGCTGCAGTTATTGTGTTGTGGTTGCGAGGTGGTGGGTGAAAAGGGAAGAAAATAAACAGCTTATTTGGGTTGCTGGAATTAATGGCTTGTAGATGAATAGTCTGGCTGAGGCCAATCAGGAAATCGGAGTTCAGGCAAGTGGTTGGTTGCGAAGATTTATGCTCTCGGCGTCGCACGCGTTACGTTGAGCTGAGTTTGACGGTAGTGAGGAAGAATAAAGTTGAATTGTGTGTGATGACTGGTTACTGAACGCGTCAAGGCAGTCTCAAGGAACTAACTGTTAGTCCGCAACTAGTGAAGAGAGTGTGAAGGTCAGTCCAAGGTAGTGGGTTATGGAGATTGTGAAGTCGGGTCGTAGTAATCGCCCAATAAGTAACTGCTAGTTCGTTTGTTGAGTCCGCGTATTTGGTGATGTATTGGAGGTTCTGCCTCGCTAAGGAAGGAGTAAAAATACCGTTCCGCTGAGGGACGGGAGTAGGCGTGACTTCTTTACGGGAAGCAGGGGTGGAAGAGGAGAAGTGGGGCAGAGACACACCCTTGGGGATATTGTCACGAAAGAACGAGATGAAAATTGGGTCTGTGTGGTGAGGGAAGAAGGGAGTGGGGTGGAGACTTCGACAGTTAAAGAGTGAAGCCTGAAGAGAACAGACGTGATGAGTGGGAGGATTACGAGCGCGGGGAGGGGGGTGCAAAGGGAGGCGTTCAAGGTGATAGAGCTAGCGCCAGTCAGATGAGGATGTAAACCTCGTTCAGTACAGTACAAGCATGGCACCAGACAACGCGTTCCCGGCGATGGTGAGGGGAGGGGGTGTATGTATATCAGGAGGGGTTACGGATATTATCATTAGATTCTGACTGAATTACATTCCTGCCATCATCCAGCTATATTCACCAAGCCCAACCGTCCTTTCCTGCCACCAGGGGCAATACCCACGAGAGAGACAAAGACAGAGGGAGTTAGTATCTAGAGAATACACTTTTTTGTGTGCATGCAGCGCTTTATTGATCAGGGCAAGGCAGTCACCAGGGTTAGCTGAGCCGACTAAGGATGAAGGACCGGGGCACCACTTGCCCTGGCTGGAGCTGCTTGAAGGAAAATCTTAGGTGATATGTATGCAGCCTGAGCCTTTTTTTTCCCCTAGTGTATGAAGCAGCGTCTCTGAGAATGCAGAGCCACGAGGTACAACTGATAAACTGACCGTAATTCATCTAGACGAATATCCGCCACGGAGCTATGCTACTATTAGGTAAAGGAAGATGTGGATACTTTACGTGATGTAAGTGGAGATGAAGAACGATGCTCGAGATGGTCATTAGAGCCCTGCAACTAGAAAAATCTGGTTTCTCGATCTGGTGGAGATTATAAAAGAGGAGGGTAGGTATGTATGAGAAATGGCCCGATTTTTACCAACCGTGGATAGGATGGGATGCGGTTCCTGAGGCATCAGAATTTTCTTTTGTTTCCTACCATCTCACCATATGGCTTACCTTTAAAAATTTCTCGATGGAAATTAGAACACGAAACTTGCAGGAGCTCAACATCAATTCCCTCAGAGGCAATTTATACAGAAAGCGTCGAGGTGAAGTGAAGACGAGACCAAAATAGGAAAACACAGCGAGATCCACGTCAATTCAAGGGAAGCGCTTCAAGCTCAACAGCAGGGGTGTACCACCTTACCTATTACAGTATCGCAGTGGCAAGGGTATTAATCTTACTACACTCAATATGAACAAGCAGATTTCACACGGCTATACTAAATGTG
>Ga0307514_10000919_pt1 | contig 45039 bp, 59 predicted proteins | sample 16_EM_MG_FD_203088 | JGI IMG/M metagenome (GOLD analysis project Ga0307514, IMG submission 203088) | Populus trichocarpa ectomycorrhiza microbial communities from riparian zone in the Pacific Northwest, United States - 16_EM | ecosystem: Host-associated > Plants > Roots > Unclassified | place...
TATGCGGATATGCAGCCCAGGAGGTCTGCGGCTAGAGAGGGGATAATGTAACGGCGAGGTCTTAGACTAGAGGTTAGGGTTGTTACGCTGGCACGTCATGCGGCCGGGTAAGCGACAACCTTAAATAGACTGCTCGTGAGGATTATGATCCTTACCGAGAATCTTACCACATACTCATACACGTGCGATCACTCTGACCGTCTGCAACCGTATCCCTACAAGTATAATCTATTCTCTTACTTAGCCGGACGCGGGCATACGTGCCCTTACAGCAAGTGTATAATAGGCAATTGTTCTTCTTTGGTAACCACACCGACAGCAGATCTTTCATCATACTCCGCTGATACTTGTAATCTGAATAGTGTTCCTGTTGGTTGTACCTTTTCCTTGCTCAGAACCCTACTTAATCTCAACGTCCAATGATACTTATCTGAGTATCCCAACTTCCCTTTCGTGCCACCGACTATCAGGTCACTACTTCTCAAATCTCATACTATCTGAGTTGGTCATTGATGCTTCTCGCTATCGGAACACTACTAGACTCAACTGGAGACAATACTTTTTCGAGAATTCGGGTATTTACAATGTTTAAACAATGGAATAATTTGTAACCAACCAAGGATACCTCCTCAGTAGGTGGGCTCTGAATGACATCAATAAACCATTCCTGTGCATACCCACTTACTAGTAATTGATAGTTATCCAACTTCATCAGCATAATCATACCTGTCATATAACGACTTTGACAATGTGGCGTACCATTCCCCTATTATCACGTAGTAATGGAAGCCAACATGTCATGGTAGACCCAATTGATTTTTATATCCAATTGGGTTAATATACCATATAATACTGATTATGTCTAAATTCGACACAGGAAGTATGAATAGCCAGTACTGAGACAATGTATCAGTTCCCATTATTGTATTCCGACAAATCGATTGCATTTACCAGCTGAACACCTGATCATACTAACTATGCCGTATTTTCAGCAAAACTAACGGTAAATACTGTCTCTTTTTAATTTATAGTTGCATAGCAGTCTCTGCTACAATGCAAAACTTTTCAATTCAGGTGATAGTCTATTGTGATTCTCATGCGCGCTTGGGACAACCGCCGAGTGGTCCATTCATTTGCACATAATGCGTACAAGTCACAATGCTATCTTCAAGATTGAAAGTTATGAACACTTTGCTTCGACTCTGAGGCATACCATGCCACTGAGCCCTTGGGTCGTGAAGCAGTGATATTTAAATCAACAGCCAGACCATTTATAATGTTAACAAAGACAATGTTGCTAACTATACTCCATAGTAAGGCTTCTTCAGTTGCCAATGGATGGGGATAGCATCCAATATCAGTACGACCAAGATTGACTAGGACCTTCGGTGCATCACATCACATCATGTCATTGCAACGATATAGCGGTATAGACAGGCATAACCACTTGTATCCCATAGCACAACGTGCCAATACTTACTTGGTCAGTCTGCACAATATGGTATTTCTACCCAGTGGGTCCGGAACCATTTCAACATGAGCGAATTCATGATCGATACAGAAGTGAAGTTGTGAACACCATTCATGGCTACAACGAGCCCTTCTGCATTTCTGTCACTATGTTTAAGCATCCATTACCTCAGATCCATGAATTTTACCATATAGTATCATGCTTGGTCGAAGACATTGTAAGTCATACCTCATGGTGGCTGTACAATGGCAAATGTGCAAATCGACTATTGACTGTGCTACACGCACACCCGCACACGCACAGGTCATAGCAAGCTTCCCAGGGACCCCTGCACGACACGCAGCCTATAGTCAGCCGCAGTTGGTCCATAGAGATCTGAGCGTGGGCCTATTGATGCATTTACAACCGGTGGGTCTATGAGTGGACTACCATCGGACTGATCTTGTCCTGTGCGTTCCCGCAGGCTCTATGCATTGGTAGAACGGATATCCGGATATCCGGTGGACATACCGAGCCCTCTATGTTCCAATATGACTACTTGTATTCGGCAGCTACGTGTATAGAAAAGGCTGCAGTGCCACTAGATGGAGGGTGGATATAATATGATTGCACGATGAGTGCGCGGCAACTACAAGTCGAGCTCACACTAAATCTTTAGGATTAGATTATGCTACCGGAAGAAGGATGGATATTTTGCGATAGCACAATATGCGTGCGGCCGCTAGATGTCGAGTCCACAGTGAAGCTATGAATGTTCTGAATGGGCATCATATGCTGCTATCGGTATATTCACCGAATTTCCGCGTGAACTATGGCACAATGGTCAAAGGAGTAACAGTGGAGCTATGGTATGATGATCATAGAGTTGCGGTAGTCTAGGAGGGTTATGGTACGATTTCTAGTGGAGCTATGGCACGATGGTCACAGAGTTGCAGTAGTCTACGAGAGCTATGGCACGATTTCCACTTGAGCTATAGCACGATTTCCAGTGAAGCTATGGCACGATGATCATAATCTTCCGGGGGCTCGAAGGCAGCTACTGCACGATAACATTCATACTAAAATATTATCTTTCACTAACGAATACCATACTTTTGGCAGGACTTCTAGTTTAACTTGATTCGCCAAACCGTAACTCCACACTACAAAATCAAATTTCCTTCCTTCGCCAAACTATAACTCCACACTGCAAACCCAAATTCACTTCCCTCGCCAAACCTGCGGAATCCGTCCTCTTGAACCTTACCGGCAATTCTACCCTAGGTGCCATCCATTCCACTGAAAACTAGTTAGCACAGGGCACATGACCTAGGGTATACTTCCTTACCTTACAGATAACCATTATTCAGAATCCTCCGGGTCTTGCAGTGCCTCTAGAGCCGCGAATGTTTTCTTCATCTTGCCGAGGTTTTCCTTGCATGCCGGGGATGCTGTCGGTTTTGGGAGGCATATACGTTGAACCGCCTTGCAGTTTTGTCTTTTGATATCCAGAACCATATGTCTTATTAAGGCCATGGCAAGGTCTGACGATTCTGGTGTCGTATACGCGCTATCCCACATCTCCTGATGCCTCTCGTAGATCGCTGCAATGGTCAGTTACTGTGCAGCCTCCATTGGAACGATCACTCACCGCAGGCGTTTATCGAGTTGAATAGCAGCGCTTGTACAGGCTTGCCAGTGGCAACATAGTTCTGGGGGTGCCAGTGGAGAGCGGTTGTCATTTGACAGACGAACTCCGGTGACATTTGCACCAGAAAGCGCGAATCTTGGACGCCCAGGGATTTGTTCGCCTTGAAAAAACAGTGGTATATGGCGGTGGCAATATAACTGCTAACGTATGGCTCCTTGAGAGTCTGAGGATAAATATCAGCATCATTCCTACCACTGGACGTATGATACCTGCCTCTAAGTCCTTCGTCTCAAAGATATATCGTTCATTGTCGAGTAACCAGCTGACCTTACCCTTCTTCTTTGGGGCCTCCATCTCCAGGAGTTGGTAAATCTCTTGGAGTTTAATCCCAATCTGGGAGACTGCGGTGCTTCGCACGGAATAATGTCATCCTCTGATCTGTGGCTGGTGGTTATCATTGGTACCAAAGAAAGTGTAGCGGACTTGTATAGGCCACATGTTCAAGCCCAGGTTGTTGGGCGACACTGTCATCGAATTTCCACAATCCGCGGGCCGTTATCCAGGCAGTGGCAGCCATCTCATCTACATCTTCCGGGAATGGGTTATCGAACAATGTCATCTGCCTGATAGTTATGGAAGCTTCTTCCGCAACTTTACTAACCCGTGGATCCTTGAACTGGTTGATACCTCTTGACTTCTGTCTTCGTTTAGTTTTTTTGGCCTCCGGAGCTTCGGATTCAGTATCAGCCACAGCACGTGTCTGCTGGGAACTCCGAGCGTTTGAATGGATGGTCACGGGCATCAAGGGCCTTTCGCTAGAATTATTGCATTGCTGGGAACTAACAGGACCAGATGCCGCCATTGACGGGGGATTATCCACCGATGGTGATGATGAGGAGGAGGCCGATGAGCGTCTTGTGGGTGCTTTTGGTATGGTCTGCTTTGGTGGTTTTTGAGCAGCGGTCGACAAGCGTCCGGTGGCTGCTTTCGACTGTGGAGGTTGTGCAGTAGGAGTGATTGACTCCCGGAGAAGTTCCTCATCTGTATCCTCGAAATGGTACGGTACATCTGAGAGTTGGTCGTCTGTGAGTTCGATATCTGGTGGATTCTATCCCACATCAGCATGGCACCTGGGCCACAGAGTAAAAGCTTACCAGCAGCCGAGATGAGGACTTGGATGAAGGGCGTGGGGTTTCAGTATACTCATCTTCGCTTCTAGAAGAAGGGATTTCTTCCTCTTTCTGCCTATTTTCCTTTTCCTTGAGCAGTTTCGTCGATCGGCTGGTAGCATTGGATTTGGCCACAGCATTGCTCCTGGGACTCCAAGTGTTTCTTTTCGCCATTTCGCAGGTGATGGATGAGCTGTGTTGAAAGAATAGCAAATGAGGTAGGAGAAGGAAGGGAGAGTGTCCTGCGGAGTGCACTCGTCATATCTAGTTGTGGTCCGGATCTTCCACATGCGTCAGTGATTGTCCATTAAATTCCGCTAGACGAAGAACTTGATCTTGACCTCTATAACCGAAATTCTAATCTCTGTCACTTTGCTCCCGCTGGATGAAGATCTTGATCTAGGTCTCTGTACCCGAAATTCTACTATGCGAACACTTAGATCTGTGTAACCTTAATCCTGCTGGATGAAGATTTTGATCTAGATCTCTATAACCGAAATTCTAATCTCCGTAACTTAGTTCTCGCTGGACGAAGTCTTTGATCCAGATCTCCATAATCTAAACCCCGCTAGGCGAACACTTAGATTTCCGTAAATTTGTTCCCGCTGGACGAAGACTTTGATCCAGATCTCCATAACCTAAATCCCGCTAGACGAGCTTGATCCAGATCTCCATACTCTTATTTCCACCGGATGAGCCTCACAGGCCACTGGTAGTGATGCACAAGCCATTGGAGAACAATAGGATAAGATTGATATGGAAGAGATACGATATACAGGTAGGGTAAGGAAATCCACGTGATGATATCCAAACAACAATAAACAAGTGAACTAAATCTAACAGCCAACGGAATACTATCCAAATAACAGGTAAACAGCGCCAAGATACATCACCGGCAGGAAAACCAAACAAAAACCCACAAAATACCTTCCAAATGACATAAATAGTGGCCTTTGAAACATAACTGGCAGAAAACCAAACGAAAGCCCACGGAATACCATCGAATAATAATAACCCCAAAGACAAATGAACCAATTCAAAAACCCAGTCTATACCACTAGCCAGGGGAGGTTCATCAACCGGGTGAATGCTGTTGACTGCAGTCAGCAAAGGATCCACCTAACGGAGGCCAGAAGCCTACCTCCATTGTCATCGGGCGCAGCCTGCGGCAACACAAGGAGGACCGGATTCGGGATATCTTCGTCCCAGGTAAGTTTGAGCCAAGTTGAGATGTCCTCGTCCCGCTCGATAAAGACCATTTTCTCCGGAGGCAAGGCCCGTGGAAGCCCTCCGGACTTGTATATGTGGCCGATGTACCTCGCTCCAGGCCGGCCCAATAGCCGCACATCCTGCAACATCGGGCCCCGCATAGTCCCATGTGACCACCGGAAAGCCAGAATCCGGATAGTATCTTCGTCATCATTGCGGTATCTGACACAGTTGGCAACATAAATTGCACGGTGGTGCCAGATTGGCCAACTTTGTGCCACCCATTTTGCCGGTGGGTTGTGATCACCCAAACCCTGCAACCCACCACTCAACAATCTGCCCAGGGTGTCTGCCACAGGAGGAGGGCGAACTGGAGGACTAGCATTGATGGGAGGGCGAACCCCGGGAGTCGGATGGGTTGCGGGAGTAGGATCGGCCGCCGGAATCAGATCGACCGCGGGAGTGCGAATAGAAGAGTCAGGAGTCCAGGGTTCCGGTTGCCCAGAGGGTCCCGGTTGTCCAGAGGGTCCAGTTTGTCCAGGCGGTCTACAGGTCGTTGGTTTCTTAGGGGCTGGCCCAGGGGTGTTATCGGTCCGCTTTCTTTTCCGCTGGCTCTTTTTGGCCCACTCTTCCATGATGTGCGTGAGTGCCCACCAGACAGCATCCTCCCCACAGTGACCATCCAAACTTTCGCTACTTGTTCTTTTGGCTCCACGCTTCCACGCACCACGGCCCCGGGCACATGTGCCAAATCCTATGACAACCTCGTCAGCCACCATCCAGAAGTCTGCTGACCCCCTGGGATTCTGCTTTGTTCTTCCAACTTTCTGGCATTCCAGCGCTCGAAATCGGTCCTCGGCGTGCCTCCGGGCTGCATCCCGTTGTGCCGTCACATCTGCAGACCGCCTCCGGACTACGAGCCATGACAATGTGACTTTCATGGTTGGGAGTGTGCATTGTGTTGTTGTCTAGACAGTCAGGTTAATTACATTGGCTAGATTCCGGATAGAGGACTTACAAGTTCCGTCGCCAACTCTTTTGGAGAACACATGGGCATCAACTCGAGGGCTCTAGTGTCATCGTCCTCAGAAGGATTGTCGTGTCCTCGCCGCGTTGATCAGGCCGAACAAGTCCCTTTCCTTTATCGGTGTTGGCTCCCTCGCCTTGCCCACCACTTTTCGAATTGCCATTGCCGTCGGTATCATCTTCATCGCCGGAAAGATCGCGGTTCCGACGCGCCATTTGCAGTTCCGTATTTTCCAACCACCGACAACCCAGTTTCTCCACCGCCAGCCAGACGAGATCCTCTCCTCACCTATGCGAGACCATGTCATTGACGTCTTGCGAAGTAGCTGCTCTAGAGCAGACCTCGGCTACCACGTGAAGTCGAGGGCAAGGTTGTGGGAACATATTCAGGACTTCCGTCACATCTTCATGGAACCGGTCATTGCCCTCGGCGGTGGTGACGATTGAGAGCGCCCTGGTGTTGGACCATATTTCATCAATGTACTGTCGGCAGGTCTTCAACAATCCTTCGTCGACTCTGAGGATGGCTTCTGCCGTAGCCGGCGGCATGTTATACAGATCGCCTCTTCAGAGAGACCGGTATCCCTACATGGAGATCAGGTATATTTCTCTAGATGGCCAATAATACTTACTAGGTAACCATCCACTGTCCCCTGGGTGATATAGGGCATATAATCATCCTCCTGATACTTGTCATCCTCGTCCTCATCTTCCTCGTCCTTGTCTGTCTCCACCACCGGGCGTTTGTCCTTCGGCTGCTGCTTCGACTCCTGCTCCTGCTCCGGATCCTCGTTGCTCGCACTATCATCGGAGATGGTAATTGCCTTCATTACTTTTGGCATCTGAACATAGATCGAGCCACCGGTTTTGACCTTGGCCAACCCCGGCTTGCCCTTTGCAAGCATGCCAGTGTCATTATTCTCGTGGTCCTTCTTCGACCAATGGCCTTGCACGTGCTTTGGGTTCCGTTCCTTGGGTTATCAGTTAGTGACGCCACGGTATATAGGCTGTATCAAAGTAGCATGCCTTCGTAACCCCTGTTCTGGTTGTGACCATAGTTCGGTGGCGAGTATGACCACGTAGACAGGGTGAGTTCGGTAGCTTTATGGTCAGAGGCCAGAGGTTTGAGTGTGGAATCGGTCTGGAAGTGTTAGAATCGGTGACGTTGAAACCTCAGTCATCTGGGGTGCCAGTGTGGTGCGAGTGTGGTGCCCGTGAAGTGTAAGGATGTTGGAGGAAATGGGTGGGATGGCTAGAAATTGTCTCTATATATCCTGCTTGTCAGCTGCGACCGTGGGCATATGGATAGTACACAAGATGTAGGAGAATTTCCTATGAACTTCCCAATATCCGTCGGTATTCCAATTCTATATCGCCAGTGGAACAATGAAACCCGCTGGAAATGGCATATCTGAACAATATGTTGATAAGACGAGCCGATTCATTGATATCCGCGCTTTCAGTTGATGAGAGGAGGCCTTTGGTGATCCTGGAGACTCGCGATAGTTGATGGTCGTCAACATCTTTTAGACAAAGAGAAGGTTGAGAACTATCTGACGTTAGTCAGCCACGCACGTGCACCCACACCCAGATTTGCAGCTGGTACCCGTAGCTAACCAAGGCAAGCCATCGGCATTCTCCGCCCGCAAGACCTATCTCATCCTCCGGGCTCAAGTCTATCGTTAAACATTATATGCATCGTCAAACGTTAAGTGCATATTCAAAGTTTATATGGATCGTCAAAGTTTATATGCATGGTCAAACTTTAAATAAACAAACGATAAAATGATCGACTAGATGACTCTTCTTTCTTCAAGCATTCCATTATTCAACGCACTCTCTCACCTTCTGACAGATCTTGAGCGCTCTTTCTATATCCACTTCATCCAACATACCGCCATTGACCCATTCCTCGGCTTTCTTCGTGCAGGAACAGGCGACTTGCTAAGTGAATTCATCCAACGGTCTGCAAACACCCTCTAACCATTTGGCAGACCTCAAGCCATGAGACCAGCACACAGACCACGGACAAGCGCCTTAGACGAGCTCGAACGCCCATATCCTGACTGCATGACGATGTTTGTCCGGCGGGGAAACCTTAAACGCCATCTGCGAATCAGCTATCAGGGTCAGCCACCGCCACCGGCCAGCCATCAACACAGTCACCCGCCGCGTCGACGACTGTACTCACCGCATTGGCAGAGTACTACAGAAACCCCCTGACCTGATGGCAGTATCCCGGCCCCGCCACTCGATGAAATTCAAGAAGAATCGGACTCCGAAGACGAGGGCATCTACCAACGCATCCCGCAACCCCATTCTCCGGCCCAGTCATCCGATATGGAGGAGGCTGACCCCGGGGAAACCCCAATGGATGAGGAAAATCCGGAAATAGAGGTACATTCCACGGCTGGGAGGACCTTCGGTGACGATCCTGATTACAATCAGTTTCGAGATCTCATCAATAACCTGTGGCAACCCATTTATTGCGCCGAAGACTTCAAACAGGCCATCAGATTGGTCGAAGCCCACTATCCCAAGTCACAAATTGATCGCCACTTCAACGAAGGCGGATGCAAAATTCACGAGCACTTTTCCTACACCTCCGGCTGGACGATGTACAATCAAATCTACGCAATGGATAACCAGCTGCCGAAATGGAGAGAAGCCTCCATCTCCACACCAAACAGTCGGAGGTTTTTCTATTTTTGAGACCCAGTAGAATGTACACGGTACCTCCTTCACCAACGCCCATATAAAGACCAGATGGTTTATGGACCAACCCGGACTGTAGACACGGAGGGTGATCGGGTGTATTCCGAGAAGAATTCGGCAGACTGGTGGTGGGAGACGCAGGATTCACTTCCTCCGGGGGCAACAATTGTTCCACTGATCTGTGGATGGGACGAGACGCAGCTCACAGACTTCTCCGGTGACAAGAAAGCCTGGCCCATCTCCCTGACCATTGGGAATATCTATTCCTCTATACGGGACAAATACAGCTTCCTCGCACAAATTGTGCTTGCCTTCTACCCGGTGCCACCTAAATTCCAACGGAATTCCGCATCAGATTACCGACCCCAGAGGGATATAAACCAGCAGGTGCTGTGTGATATCGCCAAGAGAGTGCTGGAGCCGGTCACGCGATTTCCCGAGGGAGAAGACATCACTTCCGGTGCTCTTTGGGCTTGTTCCGACGGCAAAATGCGCCTTTGCTGGCCAATTCTTGCGTCTTGGCTCGTGGATCACATGGAGCATGCCAACCTTATGCCTGTCAAGTACAATGCTTGCCCTAAGTGTCAAACTCTGAAGGACGAACTGGGGTCGCTTATTCATCCGCCGGACTTGGAATCCCACGGTCGAAAGTCAGGGGTCTTCCATCAGAAATATCGGCAGTACCAGAATTCCAAAACTGCTAGCGACCGCCAGGCTAAAAAGATGACCGTGGACAGGTTAGAGTCCGTCAGTGCGAGGCCAGTCCCGTGTATGTTTTGGGATCTGGCACATGTCGAAGCCAACGACCTCCACCGGCCTGATATCCTCCATAACATATACATCCGAATGTTAGATCACCTTATGACCTGGATCGAGGGCTTCCTACATCTCCACGGGAAAGCGGCGGTATTTGATGAATTCTGGGCCGGCATTCCTCCATACCCTAATTTCTATCACTGTGGCAAAGCCTACAGCCAAATTTTGCAGTGGAGCGGTAAAGAGATGCGAAATTTCGGTCGAATCATCTGCCCGGCAATGTCAGCAGCAGTGCACGACCCACTGCCCAGTCACCGAGCGGTCTTCCAGAAAGCATTGACCTGCGATTGGTCACTGGTCTGCTGTAGTCTTGTGGTACAATACTGAACCCACACAAGCAAGACTCTCAACTATCTAGTGGACTATTTCGAGGAATTCCATGCAACTAAAGACGTTTTTACCACCGACCGGACGTCAAAGGCCACAGACAGCATCGCCCATGCACGCATGAAGATGTAAAGATGCAACTCAATGCCGAACATGCCATTGAGGATGAAGAAAGGGCGGAACGTGGAGAAGTTCTTTCCCGGGCCCAAAAGGAACACCAAAGGGCAGAGGACACAAAGAGTCTACAGGAAGTCTACAATTCAACGGTACACAAACGTAGCAGCTTCGACTTCGTCAAAATTGACCTCATGCTGCATTATGAGGAATGAGTTCAGCGCTTTGGACAGTTAGTCAAAGACAGCACCAAAATGCAGGAAATGAACCATCCAAAGATGTGTATGGGTCCTTATCGCCCGTCAAATCGCAACTTTCGGTCAGAACGGCAGATTCTCAACGACTACTCGCGCATCCATCTCCTCCGGATGCAGCGCCATCACCTCCGGCAGCTGGCTAATGAAGGCCACTGGACCCCAAAATCCAGGAGGCGCTTCAGTTATATCGACGAAACAATCAAATTGTTGTCAACAAATGTAACCGTGAGCAAGTGCCAATACCGGAGAATTTACCCATCAGGTTACGCGAGGATGAGGGAAATATCCCAGTCCGTGGGCTGCGATGCCACAGACAAACGGGCGTCTTTGTCAAGAACGAGCATCTTCCAATGTACAACTTTCCGCTCGTAGAATACATATATCGATACTATAGGTACGACCTTAATATACCCACAGCTGATAGGAGGAGCATTGGTGGGATGCGTGCCACCCAATTCAACCTACTCGATGTTCCGGTGGCCAACTTCCAGCCCTTTGCCGGCTGTGATTCATCTGCCCATAAGATGCACAGCACGGACGACCAATGGTTTCGCAATGTAGAGCGTCGGAACGACTTTGTCTGGTTCCGGGTAGATGAGCCACCGCAAGGTGATGTAGGGGACTTATGCCCGGCACAACCTGTGAGGATTCTACAGCTACAGGATGGCCTACGGAAGAGATGCGTTGTTCTTTTGCAGGAGTTCCAGCTTGAAAACCAAGGCGTTTGTGTGCCTTCCAATGGGCTGCTTAGAGTCTCACACAAAGTTTTCCGTCGGAACCAGGCCGACCTTGTCGTTGTTAATATCAAGTGCGTATGGGTGGGCGCACACCTGATTTGCATCCCCTATACCAGATACTACTATGTCAATAATACTATCGACCTAGTCATGTTCAATCGTTTCTGGCCCAAACCACCGGAAGTTGAAGGAGACATGCAGACTGACGATGATGCTGCTTGGCTGGAGGAATACCGCAGGAACTAATTTGCTACTGTTTATGACGACCAAGAAGACGAAGAAGAGGAGGAGGAGGAGGTCGAGGACAAGGACGACGATGAAGAGTAAGAAAAGGTACGGTCTCCACAGGCCGTCAGGTGTCCTATAGCTCTCACCCTCCCCGGTTTCATGGCTCGATCTGTATAAATCCTGCCAGAGGAAACAGGCCTCCGATTCACCCCCGATCCGTAGCTCGATATGTAGAAAATACTTGATCATAGGTATCAGTCCTGGCTCTCTCGCAATCTATAGTTCCATAGTTAGAAAATACTTGACCAGAGGCATCAGTCCTGGCTCTCCCGCGATCCATAGCTCGATATGTTGAAAATCCTTGAACAGAGGCATCATTTCTCCGGCTCTCCCACGTTCCATAGCATTCCATGTCAAAAAAAACTGGCCCCAGGCATCAGGCCTCTAGCTCTCCCGCGTCTCATAGAATCTAGTGCAATTTCTAGTTCTCATGTACAATTGATATAATACTGTCCGCGTCCGCGCGCAAGTCCATAGGACTTCATAGTGCCACGCGTCAAATATGCTATGGATTACCGGCCCACAGACAGCTTCTCTATGAGTTACCCGTCGCGTAAGGTCATTTTTCCCGGTGTACCATGGTGAGAACAAATCTCATTATGCTAGTATTAACATAATCCCCAGGTTAGGCCTCATACACTCATCATTCGATCCGATTGATACTGCAATCTCAATCGCCATACACGAGATGTAATGGTAGATACTATACAAGTATACTGCTGTATCTTTGTAGTAATTTGTTCTGTGGATTTTCCCTTAAGAATAATCAATGGTAATGATGTCTATCTGAGGAATAAGGCAACAGATCCACAGACAGCAGTGTATCGAAAGCAATATGGGTTAACACCATGATGGGTCTTCCATACCCTGTCTCAACATAAGAACCTTGGCAAGTTGAACTATATTTTTACTGTTATCATACGCAGAAGTGAGTAGTATTCACTGTCACAGAAGTAGCATGGGCGATCAATCACTCCCAAATGTCGCAGTGAACCACAGCTCTGAATCGAAGGACGGTTTGCAGAATATTACTCATGATGTGTAAAATTACCTGCTATTCTGGGTCAAAGTTGACGATAGAGTCAAACTCCTTATCCATAAATACATTGAAGAGTATTCCAGTATCTGTCAAAGCATAACCCACAACAGCCTGCACTTTGTAAACAACATTATCAAAATCCATAAGCATACATAGATTCAAGACGTCAAGCCAGTGCATAACACAATGGTAGGCGACAATGCATATTGTATCGCTTCAGCTGTAGCATCATAATGCATGCGATACCTAATGGGATTATTGTAATATTCGATTTTGGTAATATCATCATCGCAGAATCACAATGTGGTATACTCATCAGCAAACATTCTATTGAATTCGTACTAACTAAAACAGTAAAATCAAAATTCCTCAACACGGAAAGAAAATTTGTAAGATATACTATGTTCAGTAAGCACATTGGATTTCCATCTCTAGTTCACACTATAGGAACTATCTGGATCGTTACTTATGTAATCGTTCATCAGTCAAGCATAAGCTTGGCATATTCTTCATCATTTTCGTCTGACATAAATTCGTAAATATATCTGTTAAAGAAACTCCATCTGACAGATAGCACAACAAAATGGTCAAATATAGAAAAGTACCATGAAGGCGTAGGAAATATCGGAAGCTTCAATTCTTCGTAAGCCAAAGACCAAACTTTTTCATCTTCTGCAGTAGCACAGTTGTTGTTGTTATCCTGATCTATATTCTGAATCGGAATGGATGTAAGATTCAGACCATGGGTCCTCTGCAAGGTAATCATTGATGTAGGCCTCACAACCCATTTAGGTAATTGTCAGTATATGGCTGAGTGACAGCAATGGGTTCGAAAAAACGATAATTGACTGACAATTGTACAGAATATCGCTTCACTTTCGGAATCATTTTTCACTGCGATATTGAATTTTCCAATATTGAGCACTGGATGAATATAGTGTATGACTCTGGGGTAACTTAGAAGTCATCGAACTTGTATCCTGCACCCAAATATCAATTAGTTTACCATTGACCCATGAACATTGCAACATATTTGTGGACAATGGAAAAGATAGTAGAAATGAACCAGCCAAATGATCCTGATGATGGATCCTTGAGTGATTCTGAGTTGTCATTATATTCGATGGCACAACAGCCTGAGCATAATCCACAGCAAGCATCAAAGCCGGGGAACTTGGTCCACCATTCCTTGAACACTGGGTCATCAACCTCCAGCATCGGTCCATTGTTCGCGTTACCGCAATATGATTTATGCCAAGGAGAAACTGTTGTCAGACTATCCCAAATGAGATCTCCAAAGTCGTCATTATCAAAGTAAAGATGATCTTTGTAAGGAAATATTCCTTGGAGGGAAAAATCGAGATTGAATAGTTTGTGTTCAAATAACTATGTGTGATAAGCGACGAGGTCTGTCACATTGATAGATCGCGAATGTTTCTATGTGCGGGGCATGACGAGGCTATTGTCGATTATTGTGAACAAGTAATTCATCAATAGCTTCTCAGGCGACGGTATTGTGTAATGTTTATAGTGTAACACAGGGAGATTCACTTCAAGTCCTAATCAATCAATGCCCATAACTATTTTTGGAATTATAAAGAAGAAGATGAATAAGACTTCACTCAGGATACCTATAAGGATTACTATCCGAGGGAACACGGTAACTGTTCCATTCTCTGCCTCCGACAGATCGTATCAACTCAAGAGTATCATCTTTACAATATCAGTATGGCAATGTCCATGACTCCAGGAGAGCCTGAAAGAAGTATCATCTGATCCACCACACTATCGTGATGACTATCGCACATCCAACGGTTGCTAGAGTATGATTCCAACAACTGCCATTTGTACTCGAGGACTACCCTGTGAAAGCATGCGATGACTCCACCTATCAACGTATCTTATAAGAAACAGGAAAGTTGTTTCGCCTCAGCAGAAGGAGTAGTGCTGACTCAATAGTGTCCTAATGGAAGTATCCTTGTAATCACCACTTTACTGGGCTGCGTCTACGGACTCCCTTTGGACACTAAATATCATATCCCTGCCTTTCCGATCAAAGGCTTAGTTCGACGAAGGTACTAGGAATGACCAAGTATAAAGAGTGATGGATTTATCGGTGATATAGAACTGAAGAGGAACCTACAACTCCGGACTTCAATAGAGAAGTAACCTCATTGACTCCAATACAGTACTAATAGATAATACAGGGGAATAAAGTTAAGCCTTAACCTCCAGGTCGAGAAGGTCAATCGGTATCCATGGAGAAATCTGCATGTAGATTGTTCAATAGAATGTTATTGATGTCCTTCCTCCATGTCGGTATCACTGATATATACCTGATGATCCACACCATGAACAATCCTAAGACTGCCAAAGCATGTTTCGGAGTTCACATCCGTAATTACCTCATTATCTTTAAATTCTACCATTAATAGTCGGGTTCTGACTCCGATCAGGATTAACTAAGTCATCCAGGTACCGAGATCGTATTGTTACACTATTCCTATTGGTGATACCTCGTATTAATTAGCGCTCATCAGGTATGTAACAGCTCGATGATTGTGGCCAACGACAGAACACCTAATTTGACTACGCATTATTGGAGTCAAATATACCGTTGTCTGCAACAGAGTTGATTTGCCATATATTGAATGGAGAGTATCCCGCGCCACTCAGGACATATGAATCGAAGGTCCCAATTGCCCAGTGTAAGAAAGTTTTCCCGAACTAAGAATTGATTTCTATCACTCCATTCAGTCGACTAGGCACCAATATATCAATTATTGGTTATCGACTTCTCTCCCGTCTGACTCTGCACATCTCGAGATGTTATAGTGTTCTGATATCAACGCCATCTCATCTCATAAGGAATTCACCCCTGGACCATGAGAGAATACTGGGGTGTTTCGCAACAAGAAAGAAGGTTTCCTGCCGATATGGAATGACAATTGACAATCAAGATTCTACAACCAATACCGATCCAAAGATGATACAGGATGTCTCTGAGCTCGGGTTGTTCGCTGTCGTTGATCTATTGGTACCACGGTCGGGCAATGTAGATGTTACCAATAGGTGAACAAATCCGGAAAGTTGATACAATTAAGAAATTAGAGTGATAATTTGGGATTTCAGATTGAGCATTCAAGTTTGGATGATCGAGTGATCCTGAATGATACTGGAAGCATACCTGTAACACCAAAGGCGTAACATGTAAAGTGTATTTGGTGGCTGGCTGGTATTATCCAATTTAAGGACATATTGACTTATTACGGACAATACAAAATATTCCCATCTGTGTATCTTAGAGACTGTGTGGTTTCTCGGCTATCTGATAAAACAAGATTATCTTTTGTACCCGAAAACCACAGTCCAGTATTAAGTTTGGTTTTCGAAAGTTTGTCATGTTCAGATTTGGAGGAACATCCAGAGAGATTTCAAGAAAGGATTGAGCAACGCCCGGATCTCTGGGTGGCCAAGACTTGAAAGATCATTAAGAATACACTAGTCACGTGAGGTAAGAAGTTAATCCGTCATTGCATTCAGTCAAGAAAAAGTTGTTCGAATACATATCTCGTGAGGTTCTTAGGTCTGTTATCTAACAATTAGCGAAAGGACATCAGACGTGACCTTGAAGAAAAGAAGTGTGGGTATACTTAGTATCTACAGTGTAGTCAGGGAAGACGATGACCTTGGAAGTTTACGCTACCAGATAGCATTGCCGATAATACCTGAATGTGTAAGTGCCCGTACACCTGCCTTCGGATCCCTAGGGATTAGGTTGGTAATATAAGATATATGGTTGCACACATAGCCTCGACTGATCTTATATGTAGATGTGTAGTCAGATTATAGGTGAGGATCTAAATCCTCACGAGCAGTCAAGATAAGTGTTCACATACCCGGCCCCATTCCATGCTCGCGAAGGCAACCCTAACCTGTAGTACACGACCTCGCCATTACATTATCCCCCTCTCTATGCCCAGACCTCCTGGGCTGCATATCTTCATACTGGGATGGAAACAAAGTTTAAACAAATCTCACAATTATTCTGCAGATCGGACAGACGGGGAAACTCCACCTCCACTTGACTGGTATCGGATGGTGGAAAAACCTGTGCGAAGGGCATTTGTACATGGCCCGACTATTAAGAGATAGAAGACAATCAAGGAGATGCAAAAGAGATAGTCCAATTGATCCCGGTCCTCCGTTGCTGAGTACTGATACTCAACGCATTTGATCCTCTTCTGAGTCCCGAAACTCACCGGATTTCCTCTGCGGCTATTCCAGTTGTGTGCGGTGCAAATCGTTGACCAGCTCCTGGGTATTCTGGAGGTGTTCCTCCAGTTACCAGCTTGTACCTACGTGACTAGTTTCCGCTCATTGATCAAGGTAGTAAAGCTTCCGCTAACGCGCCTTAGTATCAAGAATCAGTTTCACACCCTGATCTTGATCTCCGGCGTCATCCACAATCGTCAGTTTTGAGTCTGAAGGAGATTGGCTTACAACTGGGGCTGCATATTGATCGAGTAATGATACGTAGAAAATGGTATTGTTGTGCATAGTATTCCGGAAGTCTAATTTGTAAACATTCATATTGATAATTTTACTTACCATGTATGGTCTAGTGCGCTTGTAATCGAGCTTCTTTGATGGCCTAGTAGTCTGGAGGTGGTTGATTGAGAGCCAAACTTGATCCCCGACTTGGAAGGTGATTTCTTTGCCACCAGCGTACTAAGATTGAGGCGTTTGGGCTTGCAGTTGGGTTTTGCACAGGACTGAATGAGTCTGTTCTATTCCTTCCAGCACACGATCTGCTTGGATCTCTGACTTCAGGTGCGATTCTGGCGGCATCGGTACTTGAAACTGCATCTGGAGATTGCGATTGTAAAGGGCCTAGAATGGGGTCATTCTCGTTGAAGCGTGCATTGAGTTGTTGTACGCAAATTCGACCAATGGTACGAGCTCCACCCAATTATCCTGTTCGTAGTTGCAAAAGGCTGGGAGGTACTGTTCCATGGTCTGATTTTGCCGCTCTGTTTGGCCGTCAGTCTGTGGATGGAATGTGGTGGAGTGTTGGTGATTGATGCTCTAATGACAGCAGACTCGGGTCCAAAATCGGCTTTTGAATTGCGTGCCGCAGTCGGTGATAATATTATCCGGAACACCATGTTTGCAGATCATGTGCTCCCACAACATACATGCCAACTCCGGTGAGTCGATATCTTGTTGGCAGCGGACATAGATTACTATCTTTGTTGTTTGATCAACGATTACTGCGATGCCAGAGAAGGACGACTTTGTTGATCTTGCGAGTTCGGTGACGAAGTCAATGGTGATTCCTTCCCATGTGTGGAGCGGTGGCAGTAGTGGCATGTTGACTGCGTTGAGAGGATGGCGCGGTGCGTTGATTTTGTGGCATACTTGCCAACCGGCAATGAACGTTCGAATTGCAGCATCTAGCACGGCCCAGTTGATGGCTCTAGATACCAGTTCGCCAGTGCTATGAGCTCCGAAATGACCGGATTCGGGGTAATCATGAAACAACGTTATCACTGTGTCGCGGAGCGATGCGCCCGCCGGTACAGGTATTCTCCCTTCGTAGGTCATAGGTCCCGAGATGATTTTCCATTGCACCTCGGTAGCTCCATCAGGCCCACCAGCTTTCGACAGCTCAGGGATCAGACCAGTGAAGTGTTGACGATTCTGCGTTTCACCTCGGCGGCCAACGAGTTGGAGGCCTGAGCTGCCTTAATTGCCACTAGGAGCTCATTGTACGGTTCAACGGTAGGTACTGCCAAAGTTGCGAAGAGTGATAACTTGGGCCTTTCGAAGCCTTCTTTATAATCAGATCGTCTGGCTGATCCGCAGGCAGGGTTCTGTCTGCACTCCAGGTGTTCGATAGTAAAGTCGTACGAAGAGAGGATTTCCACTCAGCGAGCCTGTCTCCGCGTGAGCACTTTTGACATTTGATTGTATTTGAGATTCTGGTGCGTGCACCGCATGAAGACCATATGATTGGCTGCCTCCAGAAAATGTTGCCATTCCTTATGAGGGTCCTCGATGCCTCAGAGCTCCCAAGTGTATGTGTCGTGATTCGGTTCGGCAGGGGAGTATGTTCGATAGTAGAAGTTGACCGGTCTGAGGTTTCGGAATCCGTCTTATTGTTGAAGGATGGCGGTCATCGCAAACGATCTTCCAGCGGGCCACAGAATGATCGGCATTGCTGGGTCGAAAAGCCGGAGGATCAGACATCCGGTTAAGACCATCTTCATATTCCAAAATCCGAGTTCGGCCTCACAAATGCATTCGCATTGGTAAGTAGGCTTATTTGACTTTTGGCTGGTTTTCGGTGCGTTTGATGTTTCTGTCTTGTTTATTCGCTCTGTCAGGGGCAATGTAACCTTCGAATACTTCCTGATGAACCATCAGTCGAAGTTTGCGAGTCCCAACAGCACCTGTAAATCCTGTACCGACTTCGATGTAGGCCAGTCTTCAATCTTGGATAGGTGGTCTAATTCATTGCTGATGCAGTCGCAGTTGATGATGAATCCGAGGAAACCGCCTTCTGAGACACCGAATGGGCACTTCTCGGCCTTGCAATAGAGAACGAATTCTGGGAGCCTTTTTGGCACGTTCTGTACGTGATCTTCATCCTCCTTCTGATTGGTCGAGTTGATGAGTATGTCGTCCAGGTAACACATGCCGAAGTGGTCGATATACAGCTGTAAGTAATCATCGATCTCCGCCCTGAAAGATTACTGGTGTAATGGTCAAGCCAAAGCGCATAACTCGGTATCCGAATTGGCCGTACCGGGTTCAAAATGCGGTATTGTGCTCATTGGGTACTTTCAATCGGATGAGATCATAGCCGTTCCGAGGTCCAGTATAGTTACAATCCGGGCTGCACATAGTGTGTCGAGCATTTCCAAGATCAACAGAAATGGGTACCGGTTCATGATTGTCCGTGTGTTGAGAGTCCGGTAGTCTACACAAAGCCGTAGTCCTCCGTGATTTGTTTTGTTGAATACAATAGGTGCTGTCGCCGAGGATGTTGACCGCTGGATGAAGCCATTGGGTAGGTTCATCTCACTATAGGATTTGAGCGTGCTAAATTTGAATTCTGAGAATTTCTAGATTCGTCCATATGATAGTTTGAAGCCTGGTTCCAGGTGGATTGCATGGTCAATGGAACAGTGCGGTGCCAGTATTTCCGCCTTGGGTTTACTGAAAACGTCCACGAATTCCAAGTATAACGCAGGAATGAAGCCCCCATCCTCTGTGGTTATCCTTTCCATATTAGCTCCAACTAGCAATGTTAATCCTTACTGTATTTACAGGGATGGGATATAGAGAAGCTAAGCAATGGTAATCCAGGAGGCCTTGTCGTTAGCGGTTTGCTCCCAAGCAACCAAGCTCTCGCGTCCAGTCATTCGCTTCATGTCTCAGCGAGCGGGTACCAGTCATTCAGGATTCCCATCTGGACCCTATTGGGCCGCAACTAGCGCCGCTGCTCACTGCACGTCGCGTTCAGTGCATTGGCTTCTCACCTTCCAACGTGGTGATCTCCATTGTCGCTCCCAGCAGACTGGTGCATTCCCCTATCGATTATGCAAATGCCTGAACCACCTCCACTCCAGCCAAGAGATACTGGAATGCTGTAGCTCCAAGAAGTTCAATATCTGGAGGAGGCGTGTCCTGGTCAGGTTCCGGTAGCTTCTCGTGTGCTTCCGGAGGAGGCATGTCCGCACAGCTCAAACTATCCACAGCCTGAGGACTCTTAGATGACCGTAAGGCAGTCAATCTGACGAGCTTCCAATCAATGTCGGGGTTCCGGGCCCTGAACTAAAGTAGTCCAAGGAGTAGATTGTAGGCGCGCATTGGTACGATTTGCATTTCCGGTTCTGTAACTAGGGCAAGATGCTGCATATACTGAAAGGTTATTGAGGTCTTTCGGCTATCCTTAGCATGTTGCGTAATCTGTCGGCCCAAGCCGAGTATAGTATTTTGTGCCCCTTCATGTGATATCCCAAGTTGCTTAAGTAATCTTGAAGGCATAAAAATGCTCCTCGCTCCAGAGTCGATAAGAGCCCATCCGCGTCACATTTCGCCGTGTTTATCTCGGATCTGAGTCATGTGGATTTTGTGAGCAGGATCAGGTGTTTCTGAACCGAATTACCATTGACTTGACATTTGTGCTCTCCGGCTCGCCAGGATAACAGTCAAATGTTATGCCATCTGATGTGGTCTTATCTTGTCCAATGTTACCATCCATGCCTTCAACCCACCTTTTCCCAACTCAAGCTCACTCTTATCCAACCCCTCCCGCTGAGCAAAGTACCGGAGGAGGTACATTAGGTTATTCCTTGCTAGGTACTGAAATATCGCTGCCTTTTGATCTGTCGGTTTCCGCCATCTTTGCCATCTCCTGGAGTGAGTATATTCGGGAAAGTCGGACGGGAGTATATTGGGCACTTAACTGACATGTGATCGCCGGCGCAACGTGAGCATTTCCCACTGGCCGCTCCCCTCTGATACACCGCAGATGATACCTACTTTGCGGGTGGTAAATCGGATCCTGTAACACCACCGATATGCTTCGGCTTGTCGAGCTTTGGTACTTCTTTTGCTGCATGCTTCGAAGCTTAAATGGATGCTTCGTATCCACATTTTCTGTCACCTTTGTAGGATGTTTCTCCATATTGCCTTAGGTGTGCTAAATTTGTGGTATATCTGAGGATTGGTTTCAACATCTGCTGCATGATTGAAAAGCTCATTGATACTGTCAAACATCACGTCCTCATTGGAAAATGTCATCATTGTAGGATGTAGTTCGGGTTTGAGGCCATCCCAGATCATATGATAGCACAATGGCTTCGATTGCGCTTCATCCCAGCCAGCTTCTCTCCAGTTTTGCCGTGGTTGGTGAGCATATACTCATGGGCTCGCATTGGGGTTGTTGTGACATTGCCGAAACTCATGCTAGAGTCGAGTGCCAATGTTGAGTTTGCCTTTCGTCTCGCGAAACATGTTCTGCATTTCCTTCACAAAAAAATCGAAATCGGGATTCCATGTGGAATCCTGGGTAAGAATGTGCTGCCAGCAGGTGATTTGTTCGATTAAGCTCAACTTATTTAGGGTGTAATCGTAGTGGTTGCTCCAGCTTGCAAGGTAATCAAGTGCATCCTGAACCATGTGGGTACCACAATGTGAGAAGTGATTGCATTGAGTGCGGAAGCTCGAGTGAGGAAAGCCGAGAAAGGTGTCTAATTCGCATACACCTCCGCAAAGATGTCTCGGTTGAGTCACATCGAATTTATCATTTTTACCTGTCGATTCTGCTGGGGATAGTAATTCAGTATGCTGTTTGAAGAGGAATTCGATCAATCTCTCCTGTCGTTTAACCATCGCTCGCTGCTGCTCCAGAACATTTACCAAATTGATATTCCCTTGTAACAGGGCACTGTGGCGGAAATCCCGGATGAGGAGATCGTACACTGTAGCTTCCGTAGGAAGCTAAGAAATTGGAAGTGTCCTTTCGAGCTACGCACGGAGGGAGTAGCTGCCCCGAGATAGTTGATTGGCTAGAACTAAGAAACAAAAGAGAGAAGATGGAAAGAGATGAGATGATGATTGGTGAGGTCTGCTCTGTGTCGTGCTGTCTCGGATGCCATCGAGCCAATGGTTTTCAACCTTGTCGATGGCGTCATGCAGAGCCGCGATAACCCTAACCCAGTCACGTGCCCACTCAAATGCGTGGATTTGTAGTGGTGGGAGCCGTTTTCCCACCACAACTCCTCCCCAGCCACCTAGTGCGAAGCACGCGGTTCTCCTCTTCCCCCATCCTCCTCCTCGTCCTCACCGTCATCTCGTATCCCCAAGATCCCACCCGTTATCCGTAACATGCAGAATTAGCTCCGAAAGCAAACGCCAACCAGCATACGAAACACGCAACAAGAAAGGAACGAGAAACGACAAAGAAACGAGAATACAAACGAAAACCAGGCCCAAAAACCCACTCTATCCAACCTTCCACCAAAGTCTCCTCCACTCATATTCCGTCCCGTTTACAGTCGGTGCTGATTCTCCCAAGTCGCGTCTTCCGCGCTCATACCTTCGTCCCGGTTTAACGAGACGGTGCTCACAATTCTCTTCCTCAGCCGCTATATCATCCCGGTGTAACGAGACGGTGCTCACGATCCTCCGCTGCGGCATCCACCCCGTATCTTCCGCTCCAGCTATATAGTCCCGGTTTAACGAGACGGTGCTCACAATTCTCCTCCGCAGCCGCTATATTGTCCCGGTTCAACGAGACGGTGCTCACTCTTCCAGCCATATCCTCCGTACCTGTCATGTCCTCTTGACCTCCGTATCCTCTGGGTGCGCTTCTCGCAGTCGTATCCTCCAAATGCACCCTCGTCAAGTGCGCATCGCTCCCGTGTCCACCAAGTGTGCTTCTCTCTTCCCAGTCCACGTCTCCTCCGAGTCCACTTCTCTCCTCCAAGTCCACTTCCGCGTCCCGAGTGCTGCCTTTCTCCTCCGAGTGCGCAACTATCCAGTGGTGGTGAAAAAAATGAAATTTCCCCTCCCTGGCCCTTTGTGCGAAGCACACTCTGCGTTCCCGTCTCTGCTCGCCGTCAGCAAGCCTATGCTCTACCGAGTAGAAGGCGTTCAGAGCGTGACTGCTCCCGTATTCGTTCCAGTCGTACGGCGAGCGGTGGGCGGGCTGTGTATCTCGGACGGGGTTGCACGTCGACTTTGACTTGCTGAGATCGTGCGAAATGCTCCATGACCTCCCTCAGCAGCTGTGTCAATTGTTCCGGTGGTAGCAGCGGTGTGAAGGTAGGTGTTGGTCGAGCTGGAGATGGGGCTGGTGAGACTGGACGGGCTGGTGACGATGGCGGGGAAGTGAGCGATGACGACGGTGGCAGCGATGGTGAGTTCGAGCGAGCTGGTGATGGCGGTGGCGATGGCGGGGACGTGAGCGATGACGACGGTGGCAGCGGTGGTGAGTACGAGCGAGCTGGTGATGGTGATGGCGGTGGCGGTGGTGGTGGTGTCGAAAGAATTGGACGCCCTGCACGTGCATAATCCCTCATCGTGCGGTCACCGCGGGCAGCCGGTGTCATTGGTATCTCCTGTCCCGCACGCCCAAGCACAAGTCTATCACGGTTATTGATACTTACAACACCATCCTCCAGGTCGGTACGCAAATCGACACACTTCCGGAGGTGATGCTGACCGCTGCAGTAATGGCATGGGGGAACATCGCGTTGCTGCGGTGGCTGTACTGCATCTTGATGTGACGGCGGTGGGGCGGGCCTCTGATTGAACGGCGAGGTGGGCTGTGGACGGTGCTTGGGCTGCACAAAACGGTGTCGACGGACTGGCGGGCCTCGAGGTGGCTCAACACGAATTATTCCCAGTCGTACAGTCGGTCCAGCACGGATGGTACCTTGTCTAGCTGCAGGAGAAGGAGCCGAAGGGAGTGTAGTAATTATCGCCGTGGTCGAGGGAACCTTAGCGCCATGGGAATTGTCGTGGTAGTCTCGGCAGCTGCGGGAGCGAAGGGAGCCGGAGAAGCCAGGGCAGAAGCAGGGGAAGTCGTGTGAGTCTTGGGAGTTGCCGGAGTCGAAGAATCAGGGAAAGCCGAAGTACTTGTGGGAGCCGTGGAAGAGGTCGAAGCCGTTGGAGCCAGGGGCGCAGGAGACGCTATCGAAGTCGGAGATGCAGTGGAAGCCGGAGATATTGCGAGAGCCGGGAAAGTCGTCAGGGGCGGTGCGGCAGGAGCAAGAAAATTGAACATTGTCAAGGCCTCCGCAGCTGCGATTCTCGCAGCGATCCAGCCCTTGAGCTTGCCGTATTCGAATGTACGCGGTTCGAGCGGGTTGAGACCAAGCTTAGAGATCGCCTTCCTCCAGAGTCGCATGGGAAGCGCACGCAGCAACATCTCTGTCATCTCATACTCGACCATCATGCCGCGCTCGGTGACTACTCCGCCGATGTGATCGTAGGTGCGGAGAAATGACTTAAGACTTTCCGTATCGTCACGGCCTCCAAACTCTGCACAAAGATTCTCCAAATATTGACGTGTGTAGACAAGGCAATCGGGCCTGCTATCGGTATACCGAAACGCATCCAGCATCTCCTTCTTGAGTGCAGCCCAGTCTCGGCGCTCATAACCGCGCATCATGACAACTGTGTCTCGAACATCGGAGCCTTCCACACGGTAGTACGGGAACATCGTAACGGCATCGGAGCTGGTGGGGTCGGTACTGGTGCAGGCGGCGAGGCTCTCATACTTGTGGAGGAACGTCGTCACGTCAGAGCCAAGAAAGATAGGCGCGCCTGGACTAAGCGGAAGTGGCATCTGATTCCGGGGTTTGGTCGCAGCCGAGATGGCCTCAACGTGTAGCCATGAGATCTCCATGCTTCCAAGCCCGCTTGTCGTATACGTGGGCATAGGGTCTTGGTGATATTGCTCGTAGGGTGGTTCTCGCGATGCTGATGGTGGCTCCCCGCCCTCGGTAGGAGTCAAATCAACGCGTTTCTGCTTGCGATTCCAGTATCCTCGTCTTTGATTCTCCCTCATGCTATTCGTCGATCTGTCGTTGCCTAGTGGTCCTCCGTGCTTGATTCGTGTTCAACTGTCACTGGTGTAGTCTCTGATCGCAGCCCAGTTTTCCGTGACGCGTCGTTCCAGTCCCGTCCCGTCTATTCCATCCACGTCCGTGTCGTCGCGCTGTCGTCTGTCTCTCGCTGCCAGCTTACTTTCCCGTGCTCTGCTTTCCGAAACGACCTCCGAGTCAGAGCACCATTTGTGGCGGAAATCCCGGATCAGGAGATCGCACACGGTAGCTTCCGTAGGAAGCTACGAAAATGGAGGTTTCGTTTCGAGGAGCGTAGGGAGGGAGTAGCCGCAGCGAGATAGTTGATTGGCTAGAACTAAGAAACAAAAGAGAGAAGAAGGAAAGAGATGAGATGATGATTGGTGAGGTCTGCTCTGTGTCGTGGTGTCTCAGATGCCGTCAAGCGAATGGTTTTCAACCTTGTCGATGGCGTTATGCAGAGCCGCGATAACCCTAACCCAGTCACGTGCCCACTCAAATGCATCGATTTGTAGTGGTGGGGGCCATTTTCCCACCACACCCCGAGAATCAACATCATCTTTGTCGTCATTCACCACATCGTCGGTTTCGTTATCATCTGTCTCATCGTCAATTAGGTGTTCTTGATGGGAATTATTGTTGATTTCAACCTTTCGAAGAACACTGCCAGAAAGCCGTTCAATAGGGGTAGTTCGACCAGCGAGTCTCAGAATGCCATGACCGATCAATGCCTAAATCGTTACAACACATCCACGCTCATTAGCAGTGCGAAGTGGGGTGTCTATTTGTCTTCTCAGGAGGCATTGTATTACTGGAAGTGCTTCTTTCTTGTACCTGTCATGATGCGTCAAAACTGACGTAAAATTACAATTCTCGAAATCCTGTGAGCTAAAGGTAACGAATTACTGAAACACAGATAATTGTGTAAGGGCACGTACACCTGCCTCCGGCTGTTAATTATCTGAAGTTATGCTATGATATATAAAATAATGACCTAAGGTTGATTCTTGTACTGTCAATATTGTCTTACGCCTCGACACAAGTTTGATGAGATAAGACTTGAGGGATCAAATTCGTTGATAATGATTGGCCTTATTTGCGTATTCGAAATATATTCAGTATCTGTTCCAATTGTTTGGAGATATGCACAAGATTGTAAAGATGAAGAACAACAGAAGACAAAGATACTTGGGTCATATACTGAGCGAAGTATAGTTATTCAAGTGGAAACTACCCTGTACCACATAGATAACATAAGGCATGTGGTAGATAGCATGCCACCCCAGCCAGTGCAAGCAGTTTTGGCTGGAGAGGGCGGGCACACACAGCAGTAGAAGGTTTCAATGCTATTTTTGGTTGTGAAGTGTAGATTATAGAACATGTATATGTGATATGCAAAGCACTTGTCATCTTGTGCATTTACAGATTTTTTTTGCCAATGGCATTATGAATCAAAGCTAAAACATTCCCTGCCTTCCAAGCCCAGGTGTCGGCGGAACCTTATTTGTAACATGGACTAATACGAATCATTACCTTCACACCCCAAATTGGTTAGTGTGGCAAATGTGTGTGTGGTTGTAAAGATACTGTTTGCACTGAATCAAGAATGGTTCGGATAATCCGTATGAGGGCGGTGATCCCTATCCTAATGTTTTGGCCGAGGCTTGTCAACTTGCCCTGAAAGCGATGTCCCTGGAGGCTAGCTTCAGACCAACTAATCCTGCAACAGGAATTTAGCTAAGAAACGTGTCACCCTTCTGCCCGGATCTCCTGATGGCTCGATTGGCAGTAGGTATGCATGACTAGTTATTTATTTTCTCTGCAACAATTGGGGGCCAAACTAGTAGGATAATAATCTCCACTCGGTGACATCAATATCTTCGTGAGCTAGCCCCGTGGTGCAGTCACATCGCTCCTCAAAGTATAGGGGGTGTATATGGTCACAATAGGATGGGTTTGAATCCCGGTGCCAGCCCCCAGGTGTGAAGTGGACAAAGGGTAGTTGGTGGGGAACTCTGTTATACTCTAACTAGAGTGCATACATTATGAATAAACATCAGCAACATCAATAACTGCAGCATGCAGACGGAAGCTTTCGTCACAGTTCACCAATATTGTGGGTACCTGCATGTGGCGCCAGGGGGTTTAGCCATCGCACAGATGTTCGCCCCCACTGTTTGTGTTGGCAATCGTTATGCTGCCAGTGCAGTACATCAAAACAAGGACCTTGTGACTGGATTATTGGAGTACATATCTCCTGTGCAGGGCTCAACTTTTGAAGGCTTATGAAAATGACGAATGATCAACTATATTTCGTTTAACAAGACTATTTATACATGAGCAAGGGCTTTTGACAAGTCACTCATGGACATAAGATATTCCTGCCCTGCTGCTTATATTTACAACTCTCCCGCAACAGCAATTATCACTTGACACAGGTGCGAAAGATGGCGCATAGGCTCTAGTGTTAGCAACGGTTCCGGGTTAGGGTTGGAACCGGAACCGAACCGTGGCAACGGTTTTACCACATGAAAAACCCTGACCGTTGGCATTTGGGCCGGTTACCACCTCAAAACCCGGACTTTTCAAGCCCAGATATCTCGCTCCAATTAAGTATTTGAGTTCTGATCATATCATGACATGATCAGTATGTAGATTGTGCAGTTCTAGCCGCTCTTTCACCTCCCGCATTCAGATTCGTGATCCGACCAATATTCGTCGAGTCGCAATCGAAAACCCGTGTATTTCGCGTAAAATGTGCCATTATTTCACAGCCACTCAATGAATATCAGTCGGATCGCAAATCTGAAAGCAGGAGGTGAATGAGTGAGTACTGCACAATCTACGTACTGATCATGTCATGATACGATCAGAACTCAATTACTTAATTGGAGCGAAATTTGCAGGAACCGTAAATTTGGAACCGCGGTCCGGTTCCAACCCGGCCAAATACACGCGGTTCTATGTCCGGGACGGGTAACAACCCGCCAAGACCACTGCGGGTCGGGTTTTTGGCCAGGTCTAGAACCGAACCGAACCGAACCGCCGGTCAAAACACAGTCCGCTGGCGGTTTACCCGGACCCTTTGCTAACACTACGCATAGCACCTCCACTGCCCTTGAACCAGACCTCGAATCTAGAAGTCCCACTTTACAATTATTGTTGAACAAAAGAGATATACCACAGCTGTGTGATACTGTTTCCCAGCACTGCAGAAATTACTATCTCGCAATACGGAGACGAAGCCCAGAGGTTGTTGAATAATATATATCAGATCTTGATGTGGTGGGAAAAACTGCCAGCTTCAGTAATCATATCTTCGGTCTCAGTTTAAACATAAAGAGTGACACTGAAACAGGTACCACCCAAATTCCAATTCCGCATGATGCTAATAATTATAACAGGTTCGGGAGTTATGTAAGTTTGATTCCATCTACCACAAATAGATATGGGGCTCATATTCCAAGACTACTCTCAGCAATACCAAAGATCAGTTACCTGCAATCATCACTTCCACACCTAGCAAGGTATAATCCCCACTTCCCCGTCACGGTAGAGTTGGCAATGAAAATTGTCCAGTGGCAAGTGGATCCACTATCGTTGATCAATCAAGAGCTTCGTAAATGCCGAACAATTGCCAGCAAGGTGCGCCCGTTTATGTCTGATATTATATTGTCATCGCAGTGTGAGCGCAGTAAGTGTTGAGGTCCTTAGGTTTATGTAAGAGATTGCTCATGTTCTACAGTAAAATCGTAGGGTCACACGACAGAATGGTTCCGTTAGTCTCTGAAACTGCTTGGTTTCTTAGATTTGATTCGGACTCACAAATATTATGTCCATACAGCGGAATCCATTCAAACATACCTTTATATTCCTCCTGGGGGTACAGAGTCAAGAAAGGCTCTGGTCGTATTTAATAACACGGCCTCAGTACCGCAGTTTTACTACAATGTAAAAAGTTCAACCGCCGAAATTACAGTTCCATATCTGGCGCAAGTGCCTGGTGGCCAAATCATAAATGACAGGGTGAAATTTATTACTGAACTTCCCCATGAGGTCCATAATGCAGTAAGTTTTAATACATTCTGGGCTGTGTCCTCTAGGTGTTGTCCAATTTAGAATAGAAATACAAAGGACTTCAGAAACCTAAAGCAACTGTTCTAGAATGCCTTCTTTTAGCCACAGAACATCTTCGTGAACTACCCCGAGTTATCGAGCAGGGTCAACGAACACTCAATGAGCTACAAGAGCTGGTATCGATTCCGGCAGTCAATGCCTCCAATCAACCGGAGGTGAACCAGACCATTCCAGTCCAAATCAGTATTTCTTCTGATCTAGAAGAGATGGAGCCTAACCTTACCATGGGACTATCGACCAAAAATGTGGTTATAGAACTATCCAGACTGGCAACCACCAGGTCTCACCCATTGCAGTCCGACATTCTGGCAGGGCCAGATCGCACTGAACCCCCAACCGTACAGGGATCGCTCGAACAATTATCAGCATCCATAGGAGCATGGTCTAACCACATGAAAGGTCATCATGAGCTTAATCAGGCATCCAAAGACCTACTGGTACAAGTAATAGCCCCCCAAGACGCGGTACGTCGACATTGTGACAAAAGTCTTCGCAAAAAGCAAACGGCATATTAACTCAACAACAAGGTGGGCATTCAAAGAACAGACAGCGGCAATCGACTCCTAACATGGAATTGAGTCCGGAACCAGCTTCCCAGCACATTCTCGACCGCCGGAGGAGGGTGCGCTCAAGAATCAACAGAACGGAGTGGATTCGCGTAAAAGATTGACAGAAAACACAATTTACACAATCTGTCGGCCGGCGAGCATGCGACTACCATGAGTAAGAGGCTTTCCTCATAGCAGTGAGAACTGAATGGAGAGTGAGAGAGAGGAGTGACCTGGACATGAAAGAAGCGGGAGATGGGAGGAGTGATGGGCCAATGAGTATGGTAATGGAGATGGCAACAGTGGCAACATCAATCTCCGCAGAGACTGCAGTGTTAACCATCTTTCACCTGATGGAGCGAAACGAGAGGGGATATCAGAACCGGAGGAGCGAGGCCCAGGCAACCCATGGTGACTGGAGGCGCCACATGGAGAGGACGATACAACAGCAGGCACAGCAGCTAGCACAGCTGCATTGAACAGTTGGATGTCTGGCAAACCTGTTGGAAGCCCAGGCAGCCTGCGAGAAGGCACAGTGGCAGGGAATGATGACGTGGATGCAAGAGATAGAGCGGATGGGGCACGCCTACCAGGAGGAGGATCATCTGTGGGGAGCGGGCATTAGGAACATGATCGCAGAGACCATGAACAGCGTAGCACATGGCCAGGAGGGGAGAGACAACAAAAGACAAATGACTGCAAGGAAATACAGTGAGGGGCTAGAGGCCTTGCATCATGCAGTTACGATGCGAGAAAGAGTAACCAGAGAAGCACCAGTAGCTGCAGCCCCAACCGAAGTCCAAACTATAGCTGAAACGGCAGCCTAAACCGGAGGCCACAGCCAAACTAACGTCTGTGCCCAGACCGGCAAGATGGAGGGAGACCGTCCCACCCCGATCAAACTGTCAGAGAGCACCCGTCGGCCCTGGCCCAGGCCCCCCCACCAACGGGTGTATGATGTATGACAGAGAGACAGCTAATATTGAGAACAGACGAGAGTGCACCGGTCAACAAAAAAATGGTCCAGGACATCGCGTCAGCAATCAACAGAGCGCTCTTCCACCAGAACGCACCGGCCCACATTAAGATCATGAATGTTACATGGGATGCCAAAGGCGTGATTACTGCAATCACGCATCCAAATGTGACAGTAGAAATGGGTCAAAAGTACTGCTACATCATCATCACAGCAGCGAGGATGGTGGACAAAGCAGTCGTGCACTTCGAAGAGAATGAATCATGACACAGGCCATCTGTCCACAGCATCCCTGATGTACAGTACATGGGGAAAGTCACACAAGAACTGCCTATGATGCAAGTATAATTCAAAGCGGAGAATGAGGGTATAGTGCACCCCTCCAAAATAAGGTGACTGGCGATCCCCTATACCATTAGGGAGAAGAGGCAGATTAGGGAAACCGCAGTGTCATTGGTAGTTGTTGTCGTGAAGGGATGCAAGATCAACTAGGGATTAGTCAACAATGGCATCATGGCAGCAGGGGAGTGGAGCCTACTCGAAACGTACACGAACAAAGGACCGGACAGCAGGTGTGAGCAAAGCTTTTGGTGGGGCCACAATGAGAACAAGAGTGGCGGCAAGCTCAAATGTGGCTACTGCTCAGGCCATCACGGGACAAGCGACCACAAATGCAATCAGGTGAGATGCAGTGGAAAGCAGGGATCACTCTGCGGCCACACACTGGGGAACTGCCCTAATTGTGAGGAAAATCATAACACGTTTGACAGCAGGGGCGCGAATATGACCGAATATACCAAAGTGGCGTGTCAGAGCTGAAAAACAGGGCTACCAGGACGGGTGTGCAAGTGTGCGCTCGGAACATGGCAACTGCAACAGGGTCGAAGAGAGTCACGGTTGGCCCTATGGCCCAGCAGGCAGCTGATGGAGGGGAAGATGGAGAGGAGATGGTGGACGTGAACGAAGAAGATGACGCAGTGAGGGGGCCAAGACATATCACGATGGCCGAAACTGAGGCTGTGACCAGGTGCGAGACTGAGACCGAAACTGAGACACTAGGAGGAGCCCTGCCGAACAATGAGTAGTGTGATCTAGCCCAACTGTGCAAGGTTATACAAGTGGACTATTGCGGTGCTTGACACAGCAGTTAAATGCCAGGCGTACCTGGTGTGCTTGGAAAGGGCAAAAAGTGAAAGAGAAGATATTGGGATCAGCCCTTCGCCATACGAAATAACAAAAAGAAAAAGTGTTTCAACGGTGATATCGGAGGGGAGTTGCCTGGTGGATCAAGATGAGTCGGATTTGCTCAAAGTTGCAAACAATGATGTTATTGTTACTCATGTCAGGAGAAGAGGTGAAAAGACAACGAGGATGGTCAATGTGTGGCATCAAACCGACGCGCTGTCCGGAGAGAGAGAGAGACCGGCACAAAAGTTGAATTGGCAGAGAGTTATTCTATAGGGCAGCACTGTCTTTGCAGGAGGAATCAACGCCCACAGCTAAGAACGGGATCCAAGATGGCAATTGCAGCGAAATGCTGCTTTCTGGGAAGATGTGAATGACGAGAATGGACTGGAAACTAGAAATGACCCCATGGCTAGTGTTAGCAACGGTTCCGGGTTACCCGGCTGCGGTCCGGGTTTGGAACTGGACCGGATGGTGCAGTCCGGGTTGTTACCCGGAAAACAGGTATACCCACCGGGTTCGGGGACGGGTTGGAACCGGACCGCGGTTCCATATTACGGTTCCTGCAACTTTGGCTCCAATTAAGTATCTGAGTTCTCATCGTATCGTGACATGATCAGTACGTAGATTATGCAGTGTTAGCCCCTCTTTCACCTCCCACTGTCAGATTTGCGATTGGAGCAATATTCGTTGAATCGCTCTGAAAGAAGGTGACATTTCGGCCGAAAAGTGCGGGTTTTCGATAGCAACTCAACGAATATTGGTCCGATCGCAAATGTGAGAGCGGGAGGTTAAAGAGGGGCTCAAACTGCACAATCTACGTACTCATCATGTCACGATACGATCAGAACTCAGATACTTAATTGGAGCCAAAATTGTAGAGTTGAAATGCCGGGTTTTTGGTTAAAACCCGTTGCAACGGTCCGGTTCCGGGTCGGAACCGGACCCGGAACCTAGTTAACCGGGAATTTGGACCCGTTGCTAACACTACGGGCCATGGCCCCTGTCCTTTGGACAATAGAGAACCGGGAAGGTGAGTCAGTCGTGGACCTGGAGTTGGCAAATCGACCAATAGTAAGGTGGACCATACTGGCCGATGACCACACCACTGGATCAGACCATGAGGTTAAAGAATGGAAGGTTGGAGTAGTCAGGCAGGAGGCAGCAGATCAGTACAGGGCAGTAGGGTGGAATTCGGCTGCAATGACGGAGAAAGACATTGAAGCAGTGGAGAAGGTATGGTTGGAATTAGCGAAAAAGATTGCTCAACTAGATGAAGAGTGCCCAGTGGAGTAGGTAATGCAGGTGGCCGCCTGGTGTCAGGAAGCAATGTGCAGCGTTCTTGATGCCACGGCCAAAAAAATCAGGATTTATGCCAGGTTAACACAGTGGGGGAACGCTGACATCAAAGAAAGAAGAAGGACGGTAGGGCGAGAGAGAAGGAGGAGATGCTGAGGCACGAATCTTTTCCCCCGAACGATGGCGACAAGTACTTCAAAGTACCTGCAGTATGAAGCACACACATATGCGTCCCTGAGCAGGCAGTCAAGCAAGCGTTATATTCACCGTCAGTCAAGAATGCACTGGGACCACATCAGCAAAATGTAAATTGGTTCGGAAGCTACACGCAAAGCTCCCAGACACTCCGGTAGACCGCACCGGTGCTCCCAAGTAATTCCAGATGTTCCCAGGGCCCCCTGGAGCTAAGTAAGGTGCTCTCAGACTCTGCAAGAGCATTCTCAGGTGCACCTGAAAGCACCTGCAGTTATGGAGGTGCATTAAGGATGCTACGAGATTTGACTTATAGGATAGTCAAATGTTGGAGCAGCTGAGACCTCTGCGCAGCTCTGCGGGACACTTAGTGCCGAATTCTCACGGCAGAGGTTCTTAGGGTTCCATAGGCACAAGGCATTTCGTGTATGAGATTCGTCTTTGTTGCAGTCACAAGATTCGCTACATCATATTATCGCATGTATTATCCATCTAAGTATCTCTAAATATATACATACGACCAATCTGGCTGCAGATGGTACTGGAGGGCAATCGAAGGAGCACCTGGAGAGGCCAATTGAGAGAACTTAGAGATGCACTTGGAGGCAGTGATCATGTGAAATGGGAGATGTACTAGGAGGCCGCGATCGAGTGAGTTTGGAGATGCACTTGGAGGACGAGATCGAATGAACTCAGAGATGCACTTGAAGGGCGTGATCGAGCGAGTTTGGCGATGTACTTGGAGGCCAAGATCAAGTTGAACTCTGAGATGCACTTGGAGGCCGTGATCGAGCGAGTTTGGAGATGCACTTGCACGGTGTGATCGAGCGAGTTTGGAGATGCACTTGGGGGCCGTGATTGAGCGAGTTTGGAGATGCACTTGGAGGCTGTGATCGAGCGAGTTTGGAGATGCTCTTTAAGGCCGTGTTCGATCTAGATTGGAGATGCACTTGGAGGCCATGATCGATCCGGATTGGAGGAGTATTTGGAGGTGGTCCATCCTGAGGCAGTAGAATGGGAGGGAGGTGCGAAGGGAGTTGAGACTCCTTGCATTGGTCAACACTTAATCGTGGGAATGTAGAGAGTTGAGTACAATAAGGTCCGCCGAGACATGAGAGACTGCCTGGGAGCGGTTGACAGTCGATCTTGGGATGATGAGTCCTTGGTGTATGCAGTACTCGGTGTATGCAGTACTTGGTGTATACAGTACTCGGTGTATGCAGTACTCGGTGTATTAAGTACTCGGTGTATACTGTACTTTGTGTATGCTGTACTTGGTGTTAACTCATGATCATGGCATGGAGAGATAGAGAGGTATGACTTAACTTCTTGTTCTTAGGTGATGGTAGAGAAAGAGAGAGATGAGAAGGAGATGTGGGAAATCATCATGAGAAACTGGGACTTGTGAGAATTTCGTGTGCTAGTTAATTTACCATTCCTGATACGGCAGGTACTACTCCCGATCCGGGGGGTAAAAACACCTATATGAGGTCTTCTAAACTCAATCAGGCAAGTAGTACCCCTGACATCTCATATCCGCTTGTATCCTCCATATCGTTCTCATTTTCATCCCACATCTCTCTTTCTCTACCATCATCGCAGAACACAAAGTTAAGTCATCCCTCTCTATCTCTCCATGCCATGATCATGAGTTAACACCGAGTACAGCATACACCGAGTACAGTAAACACCGAGTACAGCTTACACCGAGTACAGCATACACTGAGTACAGCATCCACCCAAGATTGTCTGTCTTCCCTTCATTCTCACGATTACGAGTTGACCCGTGAATGTAGCGTCAGCTTCCGGCGTGCCTCCCTACACGATCGACCGCCCCAGCCAGCTCTCCATGAGAGCGCAAAGGTAAAGTCACCTCGTCACATTCCCACGGTTGCGAGTTAACTAACTGATGGATAGAGTCTCAGCACCCGGCGCGCCTCCTATCGACCGCCTCCATGTACTCCTCCAATCTTGCTCGATCATGGCCTCCTCCAAGTGCATCTCCAAACTCGCTCGATCACGGCCTCCAAGTGCATCTCCAAACTCGCTCGATTACGGCCTCCAAGTGCATCTCTGAGTTCACTCGATCACGGCCTCCCAGTGCATCTCCAAACTCGCTCGATCACGGCCTCCAAGTGCATCTCCAAACTCGCTCGATCACGGCCTCCAAGCACATCTCCAAACTCGCTCGATTACGGCTTCCAAGTGCATCTCTGAATTCACTCGATCACGGCCTCCCAGTGCATCTCCAAACTCGCGATCACGGCCTCCAAGTGCATCTCTAAGTTCACACAATAACCCCCTCCAAGTGTATCTCTGAGTTCACTCGATTGTCATCTTCCGGCGCACCTCGAATTGCTCTCAAGCACCGCCTGCAGCCAGTCCAGATATACCGTGTGTAGATGGGTAGCTATCTGGATACATAGATACATAAATGAGAATACAAACTGAATACATGAGTTTTAAAAATCGTTGAACGATAAGTAGTAGCTATGATTTCCAGGCGCACCTGCAGTGTTCCCAAAGAAGATGTTGTTTCTCCCAGACTGCTCTGCAGTGATTCGAGGTGCTCCCAGGCTTGTCGCCGGCGCTCCCAGGCTTGTCGACCGCGCTCCCAGGCTTGTCGTCCGCGCTCCCAGGTGCTCCCAGGCTTGTTGCCGGCACTCCCAGTCTTGTCGCCGGCGCTCCCAGGTGCTCCCAGATGCACCTGAAGGCCACTACGTCGGTCCAGTCAACTCTGGGATTTGACCACCCTGGGATTCCGGTCCGACAACTCTCAGACACTCCCAGAGGCTCCCAGTGACATAATTACATTTTGCTGATGCAGACAAGCTATCTTTTGGGGCCATACAGCTGCTCTGGAAATGGGACAAAAGGAGGATCGACAGGCTGACGAGGGTGGATATTCACTCCGGAAGACACCCAGCGGTATGCAAGCAGGCTACAGGTGTGGTGATTCGCAAGCCTGGCAAAGACGACTATACACAGCTAATGACCTACCGCTCCATATCTCGGCTTAGGTGCATGGGACAAGTGGTCGAAAATGTAGCTGCAGAGCTGATGTCAGAAGAAGCCTAAAGCAGAGAGATACTGAGCGACGGACAATTCAGAAGCAAGAGAGGATGGTCAGCCATCAATGCAGCGGCCATAATGGTCGACAGAGCTCCTGCAGCTTGGGCAAACAGCCCCATATCAGGCGGGCTTCCCATCGACATTAATGCAGCCTTCCCAGGTGTGACAAATGGAAGACTAGTCAACTTGTTGAAGGTCAGGCAAATGGATGCAGCCCTTACACGATGGACTGAGAGCTGTCTTTCAGAACGAACGGTGAAGATGATAATCAAGGGCAATGTCATGGAAACACACGCAGTGGAGGCAGGGGTCCCACAAGGCTCACCTGTGTCACCAATCCTTTTTGCGATCTACACCTCAGGACTAATCAAATTGGTCAAACAGTATGTATCAGAATCCGAGGGGCAATCCTGTGGAGACGCCCTTGGCTGTGGGGCAACCGGAAGCAATGCCACCCGTTTCGTCTCGATACCTGTGATATGCGCAGCAAAGAGCTGTGAGTGGGCAAATAGATGGGGGCTACAGTTCGACACTGCAAAGATGGAGGCAGCACAATTCATGTGCAGGCGATGCCACAGGAAACACCTCCGGCCAAAACTGACAGCAAACATCAGAGTCGGAATCAAATACTTACGGTGCAATGCCAAGGGGATAGGCTGGCTGGGCTTCTGGATGGACACTCATCTGACGTGCAAGGAGCACCACAACCAATACATATAGAAAACCATGGCAGGAGAAGCCAGGCTCCAAACCCTTACCAAGACATACAGCGTTGTTCCTGTCAGCGTAAGGGCTATCCATGTGGCCTGCGTCCAAGTTGTCACACGATATGGGAGCGAGCTCAGGTTCGATCCCAAGTAAGTAAGCTGGCCAGACGAGTTCAAACTCTGGGACAATCAACAAGCTAGAACCATCTGGGGCGCGCTGTCCACGACTTCGTGGGGTACACTAACGAGACAGTCTGGGCTTACACTGGCACCAGTAAGCATGGACTCCAGGCAACAGCAATTCGCAGCAAGAATAGAAAACGCGTGCAATTGCAAACTAATGGAGCTACACAAAAACCCCAGTTCCGGAGCACCTATTTGCAGAGCAGTCACTAACAAGCACGTGCATAGCCGGACAACCAAAGGCATGAACTGGCCGGCCCTTGTCAAAAGCCAGTTATCGGGACTGCCTTACAGGATGACTTGAATGCAGCCCAAAGTGCCTCACAGCGCTGGGTAAGTGAGTAAGAAGCCAAAGTCGGAGCAGGGGTGTGGATGTGGTGCACAGATTGATGCCGCTCAGACAATGGCCGAGTGCGAGCGGCAGCAATGGCTAAATACAGCAATGAATGGAGGTCTCACCTCAGCTTTCTGTGCACTGGATGTTTGGAGGAAATCAATGGCGCACTGAAGTGGATCAGAATCGCGCTTCACGTGGCGACTGAGATGAGAGAAACATTGCAGAAGCATGAAGTGATGACAGTGGCAGTCTTCAGCAACTCGCAGGCTGCAATTCGATGAGAGTCACAGCTTGAGTCGGGCCTAGGGAAGCGACTGGCTAGGCGGATCAACAGAAGGGCGCGCAGTCTCCTTGCCCACAGCATCGCTATCGAGATCCACTGGGCCCTGAGGCACTCCAGCATCCCCGGCAACGAAGAAGCAGACAGTCAGGCGAACTTGGCTCGAGACTCAAACGGAAACACACTGCTAGAGCGGACAGAGACGTTCGCCTCGAATAGGGCTAGACGAATCTCTGAGGGACGATCAGTCGCTCAGGCGGAGTGGGAGGCCGACAAGTGACGAACGCTTGTCATTTACAGACTCAAGAGCAAGGCGGGGACCAAGAGACCTATCACGATGACAAGCGTAAAGTGCTGGCCGCCAGGTTCCACTGACAAAGTCCGGGGTTCCGCCCACTGCGGTCTACATAAAGCGGTTCGGCCACCCAGATGACGACAAATGCTGGTGGTGTAGAGGGAAGGTGTCCCACATGCGGGAGCACCTCTTCCGCCTCTGCAGCCGGTGGAGAGACCACAAGACAAGACTATGGAAGATGGTGAGAATGGCGACTGGGTGGAAAGCGGGCAGTTGCCGGCAGGTGCAGATCGCTGAGCTAGTTTCCATAGCAGAGTCCGGCCAAGCGGTGATAGACTTCCTGGCAGCCACTGAAGTGGGGAATTTTCCGCCCAAATGAAGTTGCGGGACGGAGTGGGCTCAGGCCCTGGAGCTCAGGAGCGGCATTGGCAGCAATGTGGTTATACCATTCTTTCTTTCTTTCTTTCTTTCTTTCCGTCTTGCTTTCTGTCTTTCTCTTATCTTTCATTTGTTAGCGGGGACGAAGGGTAGCGGGGAGGGAGCTCCGCCATTTAGCCGGCTCGCCCGGAGGCGGAGGAGATATCAGGGTCCTGTCATACTCTAATTAGAGTCAATACAGTATGATTAAACATCAAAACAACAACAAGGAGGAGGGCTCGGCACTGGTACTCGGCGTTAAGCTTCGGCTTTGGTAGTCGGCATGGAGTTTTCCTTCTCACTCTTTGGATCGATAGACAATTGAGCTTCTTCGTTCTTTCTCTTTTGCTCTCAACAGGATATACAAGGCTTCTAGCATTCAGTATTTCAACAATAGTTGTTGCATGTGTACTTGGATCGTGAGTTTCAGCACCGTCTGATGTCTTGTATGAGAATGAAGTCTTGTATGAAGATGGTGGCTGTATCAGGATATGCATCAGGACCAGGGTGATGCGTCTCATGCCAGATAGAGCATACGCGTACGCATAAGGGAGATTATACATATACGGGTATTATGTTCAGAATAAAAGAGAAAGAACGAAGAAGCTCAATTGTCTATCGATACAAGAGAAGGAAAATACTAAACTTATATACAGAGAAAAGACCATACTCGGCGAAGCCGAGTATCACAACCGGAGCCCGAAGCCGAGTACCAGTGCCGGAGCTAGGCCTCCTCCTGAGCATGGGGGCAGGCGAGGCCCTCGAGATAGACAAGTCAATCAACAAGTCAAAGAAGCATCCAAAGTAACAATAGTTAGAGAGCTAGATCCGAGTGACACTACATGTAAGACTGTAAGGTAAGATTATCGCTCAAGATCAAAGACTCGTGCGAGTTGTCCATATGGAGTTGCTGTTATCTGATCTTGGATATCTTAAGTGGCCACCGCAGCAATTAATACAAGGCATCACCGTGCATGCTCAATTCGGCGGTGTTGGGTGCTCATGATGGCAGGATGCTTATTAGAGTGAAGAATCTGAGGGGTGTAATTCTCTGGTAGAATTTCCCGGTAATCTCCGGTAGTCATTGGTTGCTGGGCACAGTGCTATGACTTTTCGTGCTTCCCGTTCTGTAGAATATCACTCAGTAATCGTATCTTCGTACATAGCTTAGTAAATCTCAGTCAATTTCTCAGTCAGCTTCTCCGCAATTCTCTCGATAGATTTTCCCAGTAAGTGTCTCTCGGTCTTCCGGTGGTGCATTCAGTTTTCAGGTATTCAGTTCGGTAGGTCGACCATCGGGTGGGCCCTCAGTGTGACTCTTGTTGAACTTCGATAGACTTCAATAGCCCATCCAGTATGTCACTTAGTTAGCCTGTTCGGTAGGCAATTCAATTCCTTCGGTAAGGGCCTAGTCGCCTTCTCAGTAAGGCTTCTAATAGAATGTGCAGCAAAAAGTCCGAGGAGATTTATTAGAATCTCAATAGAAGTATTCGAAAGATAAGTATTGCAATAATAACGAAGTCAACAAGTGTTCAAAATAAAAGCATATACTGAAGGAGGATTCGAGAGGATATATTATTGTATTCCAATCGATGTCTGAGCATGTCTAAAGAACTGTTCTCAAACCGGAGAAACAGCATTAATATGTTGCATATATGGTTTATCTCCCTGGCGTATGGCTTCAGTTGGGCTGATGTATAATCTCTCTAAGAGGTTAAAACCATCATACTGGACGACAAAAGCACAGCCAAGAAAGCTGCGCAACGCTGGGCAAGAGAGAAGGAAGCGAAAGTCGGGGCGGGAGTCTGGATGTGGTGGACAGATGGATCACGCTCTGACGACGGCCGAGTGGGAGCAGCAGCAGTGTGCAAGCACGGTAATGAATGGAGGACCCGCCGCAGTTATCTCGGCACTGGACGTATGGAGGTCTTTGATGCCGAGCTGTGGGCGATCGGACTCGCGCTCGGGGAGACAGTCAAGAGAAGAGAAAGACTGCAAGAGCATGGAGTGAAAACGGTGGCAGTCTTCAGCGACTCACAGGCCGCAATTCGACGAGCGGCACACCTGGAGCCGGGCCCAGGGCAGCGGCTGGCGAGGCGGATCAACAGAAGGGCGCGGAATCTCCTCGCCCACGGCATCGCAACCGAGATTCACTGGGTCCCGGGACACTCCGGCATCCCCTGAAATGAAGAGGCAGACCGTCAGGCGAACTTAGCCCGAGACGCAAGCGGAAGCACAGTGATTGAGCGGCCGTACACCTCGGCCTCGAATAGAGCTAGACGAATCTCTGAGGGAAGGTCAGCAGCCAAGGCGAAGTGGGAGGCCGACAAATGCAGCAAGCACTTCAGCTACAGACTCAAGGGCAAGACGGGGACCAAGAGGCCTGTCCCGATGACAAGCGTGAAGGCGCTGGCTACTAGGTTCTACCAACTAAAGTGCGGGCACGCACCCACCGGAGTCTACCTAAAACGGTTCGGCCACCGAGAGGACGATAGATGCTGGTGGTGTGCAGGGACAACGGCCCAGACGGGGGAGCACCTCTTCCGCCACTGCAGCCGGTGGAGAGACCAGCAGAAAGCACTCTGAAAAGCGGTGGGAAAGGTGACGGGCTGGAAAGAGGGCAGATGCCGGCACGTGCAGGTCTCTGAGCTGTTTTCCACGGAAGAATGCGATCAAGCGGTGGTGGACTTCCTGGCGGCTACTGAAGTCGGGAAGTTCCCGCCCAAATGAATGGAGACGGCATGGAGCGGGCGCTGAGGATGACTCAGGTGCGGGGAGCGTGCGGTGGAGCGGCAGCAGGGGGCATATATCTTCTCTTCTCTTTTCTGTTTGTTTTCGTTTGTTCTCTGCTTTTTGGTCTATCTTTTAGTGTTAGCTTTCATTTGTCAGCGGGGATGAAGGGTAGCGGGGGGGGAGCTCCGCCATCTAGCCGGCTCGCCCGGAGGCGGAGGGGGTATTAGGTCCTGTCATACTCTAGTCAGAGTGCATACAGTATGAATAAACAACAACAACAATCTCTCTAAGATGATGGTCATTCCATACTCAGCTGGAGATGCCACTCAGCTGGAGATGCCAGCTGAGTGCGCATGCATGCGTACAAGACATACAAGGCATACTCCGAATACCACGTATATAAGTCCATGAATGTACCTGTACTTTAGAATATTCGCTTCTAGCAATCAGTATTTAAATAGGTTATGAGCCCGGTTATCACTACTATCTAAATTCTCACAATCTTCCCTACAATCTCTTTCACAATCTTCAAATGAGCTTCAAGAACCCTAAACCTCATCACTGTAGCAACAACCGCATAAACAACACTAAAACTGAACACCACGATGACTTTCTCCGAACCCGGTCTCAACAAGACCAGGTGCGGCGACATCCCTAAGCTCACTCACACCAACTATGACGAATGAAAAATCGACATGATACTCATCATGTCAGCCATGATAGCATACGCAATCGTCACCAGACAGGATCCTGAACCGCAGCCACATGATTTCAACCACAATGACAACTATGATGATTGGAAGGCTAAGAAAGCCGAAGCTGCATGGATGATCAGACTTTCTTGTTCCCACGAAGAAAGGCGTATCGTCAAAGGTATACGTAATCTTCACGTAATGTGCAGTCCACTAGAAACGAGTCTGGACACCGCCGGATCATATATCGGCAGACAGGATATCCTTCGCCGGTTCCGTGTTTGCCGACCTAAAGAGGACGAACCACTCAAAGCATACTTCACCAAGTTCAGTAACTACTGCATACCACTGGTCCATAGAGTTAGCAACGGTTCCGGGTTACCCGGCTTCGGTCCGAGTTGGAACCGACCCGAAGGCCCCGGTCTGGGTCAGGAACCGCCAAGCAACCCGACCCGGGTGACTAGCTCCCAGTTGTTACCCGGACCGGACATAAACCCGCGGTTTTCTGGCCGGGTTGTACCCGGACTGCGGTTCCATATTACAGTTCCTGCAACGTTGCCTCCGATTAAGTATATGAGTTGTGATCGTATTATGACATGATCAATATGTAGATTGTACAGAATTAACCGCTCTTTGACTTCCCGCTTTTAGATTGGCGATCCGACCAATAGTCGTTGAGTGACTTGAAAAAACGCTCAATTGTATGCGAAATTCGTGGGTTTTTGATAGCGACTAAAGGAATATTGGTCAGATCGCAAATCCGCACATGGGAGGTGAAAGAGCGGCTAATTCTAAACAATATACATATTGATCATGTCACAATACGATCAGAACTCATATACTTAATTGGAGGCATAGTTGTGAGCTTGAAAAGCCGGGTTTTTGGTGGTAAAACCGGCCAAATTGCAACGGTCCGGGTTTTGGTGTTGTAAGACCCGTTGCAACGGTTCGGTTCCGGTTTCAACCCTAACCCGGAACCGTACTAGCGAGTTGGAACCGTTGCTAACACTACCACTGGACCGTACCGACGATGCAGTCACCAATCGAGATTGCCGCACGCAAATATTCCCATCACTACCATCTCAGTATGCGATGATATTAATGGTCCTAAAGCATAGAAGGCCCTTACCTACACCCGAAGTAGCCATGCATGACCTCCTAGAAGAAGAAACAACAGCCAGCCTCACCAAAGAACTTGGAGATGAATACACGGGGGCCGCATTTTTCACTCAATGTGGCGGCTACCGTGGCCGAGGCCGTGGGCGTGGTGGACGCGGAAGACGCGGTGGATGCGGTGGACACGGTGGAAGCAGTGGAACCGGAGACAGTCACGAAAGTAAATGCACCTATTGCAAAATTGACAGCCATACTACAGATGCATGCAGAAAGCGGAAACGCACTCAGGAGGGAGGAAACAATGATGAGCGCATTTGCTTCCAGTGCGGGCTCCCAGGACACGTCAAAGTCGATTGCGTCTCCCACAAACATATGAAGGTGTGGTGGAAAGTACATCAGCAAAATGTAAATCGGTCCGGAAGCCACACGCAAACCTCCCAGACACTCCGGTAGCCCTCACCAGTGCTTCTAGGTACTTCCAGATGCTCCCAGCCCCCCTGGAGCTTTGCAATGTGCTCTCAGACTCTGCAAGAGCAATCTCCGGTGCTCCTGAAAGCACCTGCACTTATGGAGGTGCATTCAGGATGCTACAAGATTTGACAATTAGAATAGTCAAATTTTGGAGCTGCTGAGACCTCTGCGCAGGTCTGCGGGAGACTTCGAGAGCTGCTGAGACCTCTGCGCAAGCTCTGCGGGAGACTTGGTGCCATATTCTCACAGCAGTAGTTCTTAGAGTTCCACAACCACAAGGCAAAGTGTTTATCATATTCGTCTTTTGTTACTATCACAAGACTCGCTACAGCATAGTATGGCATGTATTATCTAAGTCTTTCTATATACATACATCATGGCCGGGTATCCCTTCATATCCTCTCACACTCTTCCTCCGCTCCTCGAGCCAGAACCGGTCTTTCTCAAGAATTCCATTCGGATGCCATGCGAGGTGGGGCGGAATGTTGATGATGGGCTGTCATGCCTTCTAGCTCCACCAGTTCACCACATGGTGATCAAGTGAACTTAGAGATGCACTACACCGAAACCCTTCCTCCGGTGCACCGATATGCAGAGTAGTCAAGGAAGAGCATGAGCACGGCCGAACAACCGAAGGCATGATGTGGCCGGCCCCGGGCGAAGAATCAGTGGTCAGGACCATCATACTGGACGACACCACCGCTGCCAAGAGAACCGCGCAGCGCTGGGCAAGAGAGAAAGAAGCCAAAATAAGAGCGGGGGTCTGGATGTGGTGGACAGATGGATCGCGTTCAGACGATGGCCGAGTGGGAGCCGCAGCAGTGTGCAAGCATGGAAATCAATGGAGGTCCCGCCGCAGCTTTCTGGGAACTGGGCGCATGGAGGTCTTCGACGCCGAGCTGTGGGCGATTGGACTCGCGCTTGGTGAGACGATCGAGAAGAGAGAAACATTGCAAAGGCATGGAGTGAAGACGGTGGCTATCTTCAGCGACTCGC
>Ga0307514_10000920_pt1 | contig 44996 bp, 44 predicted proteins | sample 16_EM_MG_FD_203088 | JGI IMG/M metagenome (GOLD analysis project Ga0307514, IMG submission 203088) | Populus trichocarpa ectomycorrhiza microbial communities from riparian zone in the Pacific Northwest, United States - 16_EM | ecosystem: Host-associated > Plants > Roots > Unclassified | place...
GCTGCTGGTACGCAGGCCGGGCGACGCCGACTACCACCTGCTGGCAAACACCAGCACACGAAGAATCCAGTTCAACGCGCGGGGCAACAACGGCATGGGGTCGATCGACAGGTTCGATCTGACATATGCCGACGATGTAATGACCGCGCAGTCCGGTTTTCGCATCTGCCTGGACAAGATGGGGCGGACCCGGTCGATTCCAGCCACGGCAACCTGCTCCGGTTAGCGGGGCCTTCGATATGAAACACATGTCTTCACATTCCACTCCGCGTCGAGGGGGGCGTTTTCGGAACAGGGGCGTCACGCTGATCGAGGTGCTGATCGCCGTATTCGTCTTGTCCATCGGCTTGTTGGGTGTCGCCGGACTGCAAGTGGCTACCGCCAAATACCGCCTGGGCAGTGGATTGCGTGCGACCGCGGCTTCCTTGTTCTCCGACTACACCGACCGCGTCCGACTTAACACGGCAATGGCTGGCCCCAATTCAATCAGCGGAGCTACCGCTCGCGAAATTCCGGCGGGCACGACAAATAACTCCTTGTATGCCTATCAAGCCACATGGACCGCCCAACAAGCAGAGTCTCCATCTTCCTCACTATGCGATGGAGACGATACCTGCACCCCCTACCAACGCGCGACCTACGACATGCTCACCTGGCGCAAAGCCGTACGCAGCGGTCTCCCACAGGGTGCAGCGTTCGTCGAAGGCAACCGCCAGACCGGCATCATGGTTACCCTGATGTGGTATGACAAAGACTACACCGATAAGTCATTCCAGACAGACGATCGAGGCGACGCCACCAAAGTCGGCTTGGTCACTGCGACCCAATGTGATGCCGTGACGGCCACCGTCGGTATGGCCCTGCAAACCTGCTGCCCTAACGCCGCCGCGGCCCCCGAGGGGGTGCGCTGCAACCGTTTTTCCTTCATGCCATGAGAACTCACGTCCGCCCTTTGCGCCAGCACGGTGCCACCTTGATCGAGTTGATGGTGGCGATGGCCATCACACTGTTTCTCATCGCCGCCGCCGCCTACATGTACCTGGGTACTCGTGAAACCCAGCGTGCCATTGAGCGCAACAGCAGCAACACCGAAACCGGCACTTTCGCCCTTCAGCTGATCGGCCAGGAAATCATGAAGGCAGGGTATTACCCAGCCATCTCTTCTCGCCGAACCTCAGACGAGAAATTTCCAAAATTGGCCAGCTACCCCCCCCTCGTACTTGAGGAAAACAGGACTGCGGCATCCACAACCGACTGGAGTACGCCTGGTGGCACAGGCGGCATTTACATCTCCGGTATTTATGGCTGCGACAGTGCTAAATTTTTACCTGTGACGGGAGCCTGCGCCGACCCAGTGGACGGGGCGCCTGACTCCATCGTCATCAACTACTTCACTACCGACACCGCAGCCATGCAGACAGCCAACGCTACCGGCGATCGTTATGACTGCACGGGAGCCGATGTCGGCAATGACAATAGCAACGCCAACCGCCTGAACGCGGCCAATCCCTTGGCGCCTCCACTACAACCATTGCTGGTCTCCAATCGTTATGGGCTCAACGCCACCAATATGCAAGTGGAGAGACAAACGGTCGCCACCCTGAGCCTGGCCTGCAACGGCAATGGCGCCAGCGGAAGCATCGTCAACGGCGCGAATACCAACAATACCTATCAGCCCATGCTCGCAGGCATCGAAGACATGCAGTTCACTTATGGCGTTTTTTCAAGCACAACAGATACGGGCACACGTACCCCCGACAAGTTCTACACGGCCACTGAAATAACTGGAAAGACCGGCGTAAAGCCGCTACCCACACTCAGCATAGACAACAATTTAGGGGTCGTACCAGTGCCCCCCTGGTCACGGGTGTCTGCTGTACGCGTCTGCATCATGACAAAAAGTGTCGGTGCGAGCCCCAAGATTGCCGACCAGACAGGGAAATTGCGCACCTATGTCGACTGCAATGACAAAACCGTAACCCAACTGGCAAGCGATACCGCGCTCCACAAGCGCTTCGTCCAGATATTCCCGGTGCGTAACCAGTTGAGCCAGGTTTTCTAAGACCCTCCATGAAAAAACGATCCACGCCTTGGGCCCGATCTCCTGCCCGTCCTATGCCCTCGACCCAGAGCGGCGTCTCGTTGATCATGGTCTTGCTGTTTCTGGTTGCCATTACGGGGCTGACGGTTTGGGCCGCACGCCAGTCCATGCTGGGCGAAGGCATGGCCCGCAACCAATTGGACCTGGAGATTGCACGTCAAGCCGCCGAATCGGCTTTGCGAGATGCCGAACGCGACCTCAAAAACGCCACCCCCGGCGTCACCTTGACCAATGCGGCCTGCAGCAGAGGTAGTGTCATCATTCCGGCGAAGTTTGATGCCACTTGCACGACCGGCCTCTGCTACCAAAATGACGCCTATTACGCCGCATCGGAATGGCAGCACAACTCATCGGGTAATACGGTCAATCCCGAACCATGGTGGCCCACCGGCAAAGGTGGTACATGGAATGATGAGTTCAAATCCAAGCCGAGTCGCACGATCGCGACAACAACCGGCGCTGACAGCGATAAATGTGACTTCAAAGGTGGCGTCCCTCTCGGCACATATACAGGGGCTCCCGTGATTCGTGGCGTCGCCATACAGCCCGAATACTTGATCGAGTATTTCAAGCGCAGCATACCAACGCGTCAGGAATCGGCGGTTTACCGTATTACCGCACGTGGTTTTGGCTACGCGCAGCGCACGCAAGTCGTATTGCAAACCACGTTTGTGCCCGAATAGCTACCAAGCCCCCCTCTTCTCACATGCTTGCCAAATTTCCCTCCCTGGGAGTTTCCATGAAAAAATATCTTCTCTTCGTCCAAAGCCTATTACTGGCAACGGCGGTTTGGGTTTCCTTGCCTGGTCACGCGACGTCAGTCGAGGTTTCGGCACCCCGGCCCGCGATTCCCCCCAACATCATCATCAATTCCAACCGACCAATGGTCATGCTGGCAGCCTCCAAGGACCATAGTCTGTTTGGTCCTATCTACACTGATTTTGAAGACGTGGATGGCGACAACGTCATTGACACGACATTCATTCCAACGTTCAAATATTACGGTTATTTCGATTCCACGAAATGTTATGACTACAGCAGCAGCCAGTTCGTTCCCGCCGTAACCGCCACACAGGTCGACACAACGGTAGGAACAAAAACCCTTCCTCGTTATACCTGCCCATCCACTCAAAGCTATTGGAGTGGCAATTTTCTCAATTGGGCGTCAATGACACGATTGGATGTCATTCGTAAAATTCTTTATGGTGGCACACGCAGCACCGATGCATCTGGAAATACCGTACTAGAACGCGCCAAACTCAACTTCGATGCACATTCATTTGTCAAATATTATCGTGGAACCGACATCCGAGACTACACCCCGTTCACCACAGTCGCACTAACGAAATCCACAGGACAAAATAATAATATTTATGCAGGATTGAGTATATGCAATACGGGATCTGCCGACAGCTCCACTGCATCATCTAATGCCCCGGTTATGCGCATGGTGCGCGGTAATGTTCGTTTTTGGGCGACTGTTGAAATTGAAGTGTGCCGCTGGAGAGACAATTATAGCTCCGGCACCTTTGGTCCAAAATTAGCCAGATACTACCAAGATGCGGACAAAGGCAATGGGGGTGTTGCCCATGAAATAACAATACCAAGCATTTCCACTGATGGTGCGACATATACAAGTTCAGGATCTACCATTGGTCCAGAAATGATTGTGCGTGTAAAGGCTTGTGTTCCAGGTTTAATTGGCGATGAACATTGCCAAGCCTTTCCCTCCAGTTCCACAACCAACTTCAAACCCTATGGTTTATTTCAAGAGTTCGGATATTCGACCACGGGAGCAGCCGCACGCTCAGAATTTGGACTAATTACCGGCAGCTACGACAAAAACTATACAGCTGGTGCTTTACGCAAAAACATGGGCGATTTCGCGGACGAAATCAATTCAAGCACCGGCATTTTTTGCCATAGCGCCTCTTCCGGTTGCGCCACCACGCTCGCTGCCCCGGATGGTCGCACCACTGGTGTAGGCGCAATCAAGACGTTCGATTCGCTATTGTTAAATGATCGCACCTCGCAGAAATATGCGACATCTGGAACGCCTAGTTCTGTGTCAGAAGGAGCCCTATCATCCTGGGGCAATCCAATTGGTGAAATGCTGGTACAGGCCCTTCAGTATTACGCGTACAACGGAACCTCGCCTACACCCACCAACCCATCAACCTCCACCAAGGACACCGCTCTCGGTCTGCCCATGCGAACATGGAGCGACCCTTTGTCCAACAGCAATACCACCCGTCAGAGCCTTTACGGTAATGCGATTTGCCGACCACTGCACACTTTGTTGTTGTCCAATAGCAGCCTGAGCTTCGATGGGCAAGCTGCCACAGCATTCGCAACCCTTCCCAATGCGCCCAATATTGCAACCTATACCGATAGAGTGGGGGATGCAGAAAACATCACCAATACGCTGCGATCGGTGGGCTCGGTCACTGGCGGATACGGCACATCCTGTTCAGCCAAAACCGTGGGAAATTTATCAAACGTCTCCGGCATTTGCCCCGAGGCACCAGCAATGGGTGGAACCTATCAAGTCGCAGGTGCCGCACTCTATGGGAATACCAACCAGATTCGTACCGTGACCAATCCACCAACGGATTTAGCAAATGTCAAAGATGCATTAAAAGTAAAAACCTTGGCTGCATCATTGACCGGCGGTGCCCCTCGGATTGACATATTAGTTCCTGGTACTTCAAAGCACGTCTATATCACACCAGAAAGCGTACAGGGAGGGGGAAGTTTAAGCGCGCCACTGACATTTGCGTCCATCAGCGCTGGCAGTACCTATGGCGCTTTCATTGTTACCTGGAATGACGTCTTGATGGGTGGTGACTATGACATGGATATTACCGGATTCATCAGATATGACTTGATTTCCAACCCCTCTGGCGGCTGGGACATTAAAGTCACCACGGATATCCCCGGTGTTTGCGGTGGTGCGGCTGGAACTCATGGGTTCAGCATTATTGGCGTCAAAAACTTAACCGGAGCAAGTGCCGATGGCCGCTACCTCACACACCAACATTACTCCAGTGGGGTTCTCTCCGGTATGCCATCCACATCGGAATACTTATGCGGCGATTCGACATATCGAGCCCAAACAAGTACTCTTTTTTCTGGCACTTATGCCAACACTGTTTGTAACGTGACGGGAACTGGTGCAACCGGCGACCCTGGAATTCCCAACTTGAACGCTTATTGCACCGTCAAGAATGTAGATTATCCCGTTTCCATGACATTCCATATGGAAGGTGTATCCAATAGCGCAATTGAGGACCCGCTGTATTACGCTGCAAAATATGGTGATTTTGATTCAAGTACAAAAAGCAACAACAACACATACGCCAACCTGACTATTCCACCAGATGTCAGTTCCTGGGATAAATATTCAAATACGGATGGAACATTGGGCGGTGATGGTCAGCCCGATGGTTATTTCTTGGCCCGTCGCCCTGATCTTCTAGAACAGCAATTGCGTAAAGCGCTGGATAGCTTGGCAAAAGCTTCCAATGCAGCTCCCGTCACACCTACCAGCAACTTGTCTGATGGCAGTCATGTATACGAAGCCACCTTTGATTCCACCGCAGTCACTGGCGAGATCAATCCCCTTTTGGTCCAAACCGATGGCACTCTCATCGTCGACGCCTCCATTCAAAGCGCAGGAAAACAGCTTCGTATCTTGACTAGCGGTACCGATGGCACGTCTACCAACAAGGGCAACTCCCGCAAAATCATCACCAACTACGGAAATAAATCCTCCTCCGTCACCTCGCCTGCCGCTGCCTTTCGCTGGGAAATTTTGGACACCCCCACATTGCCGCCCGACTTCATTACCCAAATCACAACAGCCAGCACCAATACGCTCATCACCGATAATGCGCAGCGACTGGTGAAATACATGCGGGGTGATCAATCGCTGGAGGGTATATCCATTGGTCTTCGCTCACGCGGAGACAACATGCTCGGACCGATTGTTAGTGCTACACCATGGATACAAACACCACCGTCAGCCAGTTTCCTCGAGACTCAGTCGCCTGGATACAAGCAGTTCGTGACTGACCATCAAGACCGTCCCAATTTATTGTGGGCTGCAGCCAATGACGGCATGCTGCATGCTTTTGATCCGTCGACCCTTGCTGAAAAATTTGCCTACGTACCCGGCATGATCGCCAATCGCTTGGCTGAAATTCCGCTTCAACGTGGCACCGTAGCCCGTACGCGCATCACGGTAAATGGTACGACGAGCAACTTCACCACCAATACCGTAGAGGCACAGCCTTCAGGCACGGTTTGGGCCTATGTGGATGGCAACCCTTTCACAGCCGATGCCAAGCTGGGTATTACCATCGACGCCACGACGGGTGCGGAAAAAGGCACTTGGTATACCTATCTCTTCAATGCGCTAGGCCGAGGTGGCCGGGGAGTGTTTGCACTGGATGTCACCAATACAACGGGTGCCACGGACTGGAGCATCTTGAACGAAGGTAATGCAAACAGCATTTTCAAATGGCAATTCAGCGCCGACGATGACGTCCAGGACAGCAACGAAATCAGTGATCTAGGCTACATCGTTAGCGACATTGGCAACAACGCCAATAGTGGACAAGCCAACCCTGTCGCCAAACTCAACAACGGCAAATTTGCGCTTCTGCTGAATAACGGCCCACAATCCGCCAGCGGCAAGGCAGCCCTGTACTTGTTATTCATAGATGGTCCGGATCCCACGACAGGAAAGTGGACACGAATCACCTCCACCAAGCCAACCGGCCAATACGTCAAAATCGTCGCCGATGTCGGTCCAAACAATGGCTTGTCAAAACCGATCTGGATCGACCGCGACAACAATGGCACCGCCGATGTGGTGTACGCGGGCGACCTGAAAGGCAATCTGTGGAAGTTCGACATCAGCAGCGCAACACCTAGTGAATGGGCGGTCGCCTACAAGACACCTGATAAGGTCACCAACCGACCTCTCTTCACAGCCCAATACAGTACGACGGCCAACGGCGTCACCACCACCACGGCATTGCCCATCACGGCTGCGCCGGAATATGTGTACCCAGCTTTTGATGGACTCATCATCAATTTCGGCACGGGCAATGCATTTGAAACCGGTGATTTTCCCAAAGCCGGCGTGCCACAACGCTTCTACGGCATCTGGGACCAACCGGCATTTGCCAGCTCACAGGATACAGGGCCGTTGATTCCTTCCAACGCGTCCCTCGTAAAGCGCACCTATTCTCGCGATGCCAACGGTGACGTGACTGTCACCGCTGACAGCACCAGCAGTCAAGGGGTCGCTACTTTTAACAGCATCAACTGGACCAGCCAATATGGCTGGTACTTCGATCTACCGGGGACCTCAGAAGCGGTGTTGTCGGACCCGGACCTGCAAGCGGGATATCTGGTTTTCTCTTCTGTCCGGCCCAAGACGGATACCAACGTCTGCAACAGCACGCCCAACTCCACGCTCTACATCATTGACCCCATTTCAGGTCGAACCACCCGCGCCGGGCTGCTCAACAGCAGCGGGGCCACCGTCGCCGGCATTGCGGTCTCTGGTCAGAAGTGGGTTGTCGTCAACGACAACACCTCGGCCGTCAGAGCAATAAAGTCCTGTACCGGTGGCACCGCTGGCTGCGTAAATGGAGGACTGCCACCAGCAGCCAACCCGGACCAAATCTGCAAAGCCGTCGTGGATTCAGACCGAGCAAAACACACCATATGCTACAACCCCCTCGGTCGTGTGCAATGGCGCGAAATCCCAGGACTGAGAACAGACAAATGAAGCATCAACAACCACTCAGGGGCTTTACCCTGATCGAAATGATGATCACCGTGGCCATCGTGGCCATACTGGCGGCCATCGCATTGCCCAGCTACAAAGAATATATCGCCAGAGGTCGCCGCGCCGAAGCCCAAACCATTCTGCTGGCCAGCCAACAATGGATGGAGCGGTTTTATTCGGAAAACTACAGTTATGAGAAAAACAGTGCGGGCTCTGATGTCAGTTGCCGCTCCAGCACCAACAACTGCCCGTTCGACCTACGCTTCACCACCTCGCCCCCGCCGGGACAAGGCACGGCGCTGTATGACATCACGGTCGCGGCCACACAGTCCGCTTACACCATCACAGCCAAGCGTAAAGCCGGAGCCAGCATGGGGGCAGATCGCTGCGGCGACATGACTGTGGACCACCTGGGAAGACGCAGTATTGTTGACAAAACCTATACCGCCGCATCCCTGGCTGCCGCCATTACCGATTGCTGGAAGTAAGGCTGAACTGCCACCCCTCGCGTGTTGCGTATATGGGCAGGATTTGGTGGGCGGTTGCGGGATCGATCGGCCTGCATGTGGCTTTGGGCTATTTGCTCTGGCCACATCTCCCACAACGCGTAACTCCCACCACAACCAGCACGGTACTGATCCAGGCCACGCTCATTCCTGAAACCGTGCGCCCACTCGCCACGGCCACACTGCCACCGTCACAGCCGGTGGCCACACCACCGAAACCGACAGCCGACGTAGGCACTACAACCGAATTGCCGCCTCAACTTACTGCGGACATGCCTCCTGTGTTCGACCCGGCAGGTTATCTCCCCATTGACGCAGTCGACCAACCTGCAGCCCCCCGAGACGACTGGTTTATCGACACGGATGTATTGCCCCGCGGGTACACCCTGCGCCTGGTGTTGCAACTGTGGATCTCTGCCGGTGGCAACATCGACAGATGGGAGTTTTATGGCGAGCCGGATAATGAGGTATTGGCTCGGAAAGCTTTGGCTCGCCTAGCACAAACTCCCATCCAGCCTGCACTATTGAACCAAGTCGCCGTGCCTAGTTTCCGACGTCTGGAAATGGTCGTCTCTCGCGACTGACGGCCGACTCCCCATTTTGACGCCTGACCCAAATTGACAGAACTCCAAAACACCTCGCCGATCCGCCAAGCACTCGACCAGGCTGAACTGGCTGGCTGGTTGGCAGCCCCCAACCCCGCCGTTGGCTGCGTCATCACCGACCCCCACGGCCGCATCCTCGGTCAGGGTCACACCCAGCAGGTCGGCGGTCCGCATGCCGAAATCATGGCCATGCGGGATGCGGCCGCCAAGGGGCATTCCATCCTGGGCGCCACCGCCTATGTGACGCTCGAGCCCTGCTCCCACCACGGCCGCACCGGCCCCTGCTGCGACGCGCTGATCGCCGCGGGCATTCAAAAGGTCGTGGCGTCGTTGGCCGATCCGAATCCGATGGTGTCCGGCAATGGCTTCGCGCGGCTGCGGGCAGCCGGCGTCGAGGTGGAAGTCGGCCTGGGTGAAGTGGAAGCCCGCGAACTCAACATCGGCTTCTTCAGCCGCATGCTGCGCAAGACGCCCTGGGTGCGCATGAAGATCGCGGCCTCGCTCGATGGCAAGACCGCGTTGCCGGACGGCAGCAGCCAGTGGATCACCGCGGAGGCCGCGCGCACCGATGGCCACGCCTGGCGCGCGCGTGCGTCCGCGGTGCTCACCGGCATCGGCACGGTGCTCGAAGACAACCCGCGACTCGATGTGCGCCTTGTCGACACCCCGCGCCAGCCGCACCTGGTCGTGGTCGACAGCCAACTCCAGACTCCGCTGGACGCGCAGCTGTTCACCCCCGGCCGCAGCATCTACATCTATGCCGCGGTGCAAGACCCGGCCCGAAAGGCGGCACTGGAAGCGCGCGGCGCCACCGTCATCACCCTGCCAGGGCGCGCGCCCGGAACGGAAAACAAGGTCGACCTCGCCGCGATGCTGCAGGACCTGGGCCAACGCGAAATCAACGAACTACACGTCGAAGCCGGCCACAAGCTCAACGGTTCGCTGGTCCGCGAAGGGCTGGTCGACGAGTTCCTGGTGTATCTGGCGCCGAAGCTGATCGGGCAAGGCCTGGACATGGCCAAGCTGGGCCCTTTGACGGCGTTATCCCAGGCCGTCCCGCTCGAATTCAAGCGTGTCGACCTGCTCGGGCCCGACCTGCGCATCCTGGCGCGCATCCCCGGGCGCGACCGATTCTGAGCCTCCGCGCGGCGCAGTATTCAGGCGTCGCCGTGCGCCGAGTCCAAACCCTGCGAAAATAGCGCCATGTTCACCGGAATCATCACCGGCGTGGGGCGCATCGTCGCCGTCCACGACCTGGGTAGCTCTTCTTCATTCGGCAAGCGCCTCACCATCGAGGCGCCCGCCGGGTACCTGGCCGACGTGGGCCTGGGCGACAGCATCGCGCTCAACGGCGCCTGCATGACCGCCACCACACTCGACCCGGCCCAGCACCGTTTCACCATCGACATCTCGGCCGAGTCGCTCGACAAGACCTCTGGGCTCGACGCGCCCGGCCCGGTCAACCTCGAAAAAGCCCTGCGCGCACACGACCGCCTCGGCGGCCACATCGTGTCCGGCCATGTGGACGGCATCGGCAGCGTGACTCAGTTCGAGCAGGTCGGCGAAAGCTGGCAGCTGCGCATCCTGGCGCCCAAGAGCCTGGCCAAGTACCTGGCCTACAAGGGCTCGATCACCGTCAATGGCGTGAGCCTCACCGTCAACCAGGTGGCCGACTCGGACGCCGGCTGCGAGATGTCGATCAACCTGATCCCCCACACCGTGGAAAACACCGCGCTCGGCAACCTGCGCGTGGGCTCGCGGGTCAACCTCGAGATCGACCTGATCGCGCGCTACGTGGAACGCATGCTGCAGGCCGACCCGCAGGCCCTTGCCCCCCATTCCACCCTCCATTCGATTGCCCCGACCGCCGCGAAAGTTTTGCCATGACACTCCCCTCCTCTGCCGCTGCGCCGGCCTCGTTGACGCCAGCGGGCATTTCCTCGGTGGAAGACATCGTGGCCGACATGCGCGCCGGCCGCATCGTGATCCTGGTCGACGAGGAAGACCGTGAAAACGAGGGCGACCTGGTGCTGGCCTCGGACCACGTCACGCCGGAAGCCATCAACTTCATGGCACGCCATGCCCGCGGCCTGATCTGCCTGACGCTGTCGCGCGAGATGTGCGAACGCCTGCAACTGCCGCCGATGGTGGCGCGCAACGGCGCCAAACACGCCACCGCCTTCACCGTGTCGATCGAAGCCGCCGAGGGTGTCACCACCGGCATCTCGGCCGCCGACCGCGCACGCACCGTGCAGGCCGCCGTGGCCCGCAACGCGATCGCGCAAGACCTGGTGCAGCCTGGCCACATCTTTCCGCTGCAGGCGGTGGACGGCGGCGTGCTGATGCGCGCCGGCCACACCGAAGCCGGCTGCGATCTGGCCACCATGGCCGGCTGCAGCCCGTCGTCGGTGATCTGCGAAGTGATGAACGACGACGGCACCATGGCCCGACTGCCTGACCTGCAGATTTTCGCGGCCCAGCATGGCCTGAAGATCGGCACCATTGCCGACCTCATCGAATACCGCAGCCGCAACGAATCGCTGGTCGAAAAAATCGGCAGCCGGCCCATCCAGACCGCGTTCGGCGAGTTCACCGCCCATGCCTTCCGCGACAAGCCCAGCCGCGAACTGCATCTGGCCCTTGTGAAGGGCAGCTGGAGCCCGGAAGAAACCGTGGATGCGCGCGTGCACGAGCCGCTGTCCGTCCTCGACCTGCTCGAAGTCAACCGCTCGATGCACTCGTGGAGCCTCGACGCCAGCCTGCGCCACATCGCCCAACAGGGCAAGGGTGTGGCGGTGCTGCTCAACTGCGGCGAAAGCGCGGCCGAACTGCTCGAACAATTCGAAGGCACGGCGCGGCCGGCGCAAGCCCCCGAGCGCGGCCGCATGGACCTGCGCACCTACGGCGTGGGCGCGCAGATCCTGCGCGAATGCGGCATACACAAGATGCGCCTGCTCGGCCAGCCGCGCCGCATGCCAAGCATGACCGGCTACGGTCTGGAAACCGTCGGCTACCTCGCCAAACAAACTGATACCAAGGAATAAACATGCAGGGTGCAGACCAGGGCTACGACCCACAACAGCCGCGCATGGACGGCACGAAGCTGCGCATCGGCATCGTGCAGGCCCGCTTCAACGAAGGCATCACCAATGCATTGGCCAGCGCCTGCAAGGCCGAACTCGCGGCACTCGGCGTGACGCACGACAACGTGGTCCATGTGCAGGTGCCCGGCGCACTCGAAGTACCGGTGGCCCTGCAGGCCCTGGCCGAGCAGGAACAGTTCGACGCACTGATCGCGCTCGGCTGCATCATCCGCGGCGAGACCTACCACTTCGAGCTGGTCGCCAACGAATCGGGCAGCAGCGTGAGCCGTATCGCACTCGACTACCAGATCCCGATCGCCAACGCGATCATCACCACCGAAAACCTCGAACAAGCCGTGGCACGCCAGACCGACAAAGGCCGCGACGCGGCCCGCGTGGCGGTGGAAATGGCCAAGCTGCTGGAAGCACTGAAATGACCGACGAAGCCACCAGCAAAACCAGCCCTACCGGCAAGACGCCGCGCCAGTCGCGCACCGGCCTCACGAACACCGGCGCGCGCAAGGCCGCCGCCAAATCGGTGCGCAGCCGCGCCCGCGAATTCGCGTTGCAAGGCTTGTACCAGCACCTGGTCGGCGGCAACGACGCCAGCGCCATCGACGCCTTCACCCGCGACCTGGCCGGCTTCCACAAGGCTGACTCGGCCCACTACGACGCACTGCTGCACGGCTGCATCGAACACGCCGCGGCACTCGACGCACTGATCGTGCCCCTGCTCGATCGCAAGATGGAAGAAATCTCACCGATCGAACATGCGGTGATGTGGATCGGCGTCTACGAGATGCAGCATTGCCTCGACGTGCCATGGCGCGTGGTGCTCAACGAATGCATCGAACTCGCCAAGGAGTTCGGTGGCACCGACGGCCACAAGTACGTCAACGGCATCCTGAACGGTCTGGCGCCGAGCCTGCGTGCGGCCGAAGTTCAGGCTGACCAGGCCTCCGGCAAGACCCGTCCACCCGCGGTTTGACGAGCGCCTTGATGAGCGCCCCCATGCGGATATCCCGACGCGCCGAGGCCATCGAGCCGTTCTATGTGATGGAAGTGGCCAAGGCCGCAGCTTCGCTCGCCCGCGAAGTGGCCGACACCGACCGGCCGATGATCTTCCTCAACATCGGCGAACCCGACTTCACCGCGCCCCCGCTGGTGCAGGAAGCCGCACGCCGCGCCATCGCCGAGGGCGCCACGCAGTACACCCAGGCCACCGGCCTGGAGCCCCTGCGCGAGCGCATCAGCGCCTGGTACCAGAGCCGCTTCGGCGTGGCTGTGCCGGCGCGCCGCATCGTCGTCACCGCCGGCGCCTCGGCCGCGCTGCAGCTGGCCTGCCTGGCGCTGATCGACGCTGGCGACGAAATCCTCATGCCCGACCCGAGCTACCCCTGCAACCGCCACTTCGTGAGCGCTGCGGACGGGCGGGCGGTGCTGATCCCCACCACGGCCGAAGAGCGCTTCCAACTCAGTGCGGCCAAGGTCGAAGCCGCCTGGTCGGCCCGCACGCGCGGTGTGTTGCTGGCCTCGCCTTCCAACCCCACCGGGACCTCGATCCACCCCGACGAACTGCGCCGCATTCATCAGGTGGTGACGCGCAAGGGCGGCATCACCCTCATCGACGAGATCTACCTCGGCCTGAGCCATGACCCGACCTTCGGCCAGACCGCACTGGCGCTTGACGACCAGATCATCAGCATCAACAGCTTCAGCAAATACTTCAACATGACGGGCTGGCGCCTGGGCTGGCTGGTGGTGCCCGAAGCGCTGGTGCCGGTCATCGAGCGCATCGCGCAAAACCTGTTCATCTGCCCGAGCACGGTGTCGCAACATGCGGCGCTGGCCTGCTTCGAGCCTGCGTCGCTGGCCGAATACGAACGCCGCCGCGCCGAATTCAAGGCCCGGCGCGACTACTTCATTCCGGCCCTGCGTTCGCTCGGCTTCGACGTGCCGGTGATGCCCGACGGCGCCTTCTACGCCTGGGCCGACTGCTCCGCGATCTGCCGCAGGCTCGGCATCGAAGGCAGCTGGGACTTCGCCTTCGAAGTCATGCGCCGCGCCCATGTAGCGGTCACGCCAGGCCGCGACTTCGGCACGGCCGACACACACAACTTCGTGCGTTTCTCCACCGCCAGTTCGATGGCGCAACTGCAGGCCGCGGTGGCACGGCTGCGTACGATGCTGGGCTGAGCGCGGGATGACGTCCAGGCCCGTCCCCATCGCCCGCCCCGCCACCGGCTTTGCCTTTCCCGTGCGTGTGTACTGGGAAGACACCGACGCCGGCGGCATCGTCTTCTACGCCAACTACCTGAAGTTCATGGAGCGCGCCCGCACCGAATGGCTGCGCGCCCTGGGCATCGGCCAGCACGCATTGAAGCAAGACACCGGCTGCATGTTCGTCGTCACCGACACCTCGCTGCGCTACCTCCAGCCAGCCCGGCTCGATGACGAACTTCTTGTTACAGCCCATCTGGAACAAAGCGGACGCGCGTCTCTCACAATAGGGCAGCAAGTGTTGGCCGGCACCGACCCGACCCGCACCGACAGCAGCACCGTGTTGTGCGAGGGGCGCATCCGCATCAGTTGGGTGAACGCCGAAACCATGAAACCCGCCCGCATTCCGCCAACACTTTTAGAAGCCCTGAAATGAGCCAAGATCTCTCGATTGTCCAACTGGTACTGAACGCCAGTTTTGTGGTGCAGCTGGTGATGCTGCTGCTGGTGGGGGTGTCGATCGCCAGTTGGGCGGCCATCTTCAGGAAGCTGTTCTCGCTCGGCAAGGTGAAGACACTCAACGAAGCCTTCGAGCGCGAATTCTGGTCCGGCACCAGCCTGAACGACCTGTTTGCCAGCGCCGCGCAAAACGCCAAGCATGCCGGCCCGATGGAACGCATCTTCGCCAGCGGCATGCGCGAATACCAGAAGCTGCGCGAGCGCCGCATCTCCGACCCCGGCACCCTGCTGGACGGCGCGCGCCGCGCCATGCGCGCCAGCTTCCAGCGCGAGATGGACGTGATCGAAGCCAGCCTGTCCTTCCTGGCCTCGGTCGGCTCGGTGTCGCCGTATGTCGGCCTGTTCGGCACGGTCTGGGGCATCATGCATGCCTTCACCGGACTGGCCAGCCTGCAGCAGGTCACGCTGTCCACCGTGGCGCCGGGCATTGCCGAAGCGTTGGTGGCCACGGCCATCGGCCTGTTCTCGGCGATTCCGGCGGTGGTGGCCTACAACCGTTTCGCCCGCGACATCGACCGCACCGCCATCCGGCTGGAGACCTTCATCGAAGAGTTCTCCAACATCCTGCAGCGCAACGTATCGGCCCAATCGGCTTCAGGCCACTAGGAGCACCCCATGCCAGCAATGGTTTCAAGAGGCCGAGGCCGGCGCACCATCAACGAGATCAACATGGTGCCCTTCATCGACGTGATGCTGGTGTTGCTGATCATCTTCATGGTGACCGCACCCCTGGTGACCCCGAGCCTGATCGACCTGCCCAGCGTCGGCAAGGCCGGCAAGACACCCGACCGCGTGATCCAGATCGTCATCGCCAAGGACGAAACCCTGGAGCTGAAAGACCAGGGCACGACCTCCAAGCTCAGCACCAAGGATATCGCCAGCGCGGTGAAGAAGGCGCAGGGCGATGAGACCAACACGCCGGTGGTGATCAGCGCCGACCGCAACGTCAAGTACGAATCGGTGGTGAAGGTGATGGACACGCTGCAGCGCAGCGGCGTGCAACGCGTCGGGCTGTCGGTGCAGCTCGGCGGCAAGTAAAACCCAAGGCCCATGCAAGCGACCCAAGACGCCGTCAGCCTGGCCCCGCCGCATCCACCCGGCATGCTGCGTGCGCTGCTGCTGGCGCTGATCGCCCACGCGCTGCTGCTGGCCGCGCTGACCTGGGGCGTGCACTGGAAGCAGACCGAGAGCACGGCGGTCGAGGCCGAGATCTGGTCGTCGGTCACGCAGCAGGCCGCGCCGCGCGAAGCGGTGGTGGAGCCCCCCACGCCCGTGCCGCCGCCCCAACCCAAACCGGAACCCCTGCCACCGCCTCCGCCCGTGCCGAAGGTAGAGCAGCCCGCACCCGCGCCGGTGGTGCGTGACGCGGACATCGCGCTGGAGCGCGAGAAGAAAAAACGCGAACAGGAAAAACAGCGCCAGGAAGACCTGCTCGAAAAACAGCAGGAGGAAAAGCGCGAGCAGTTGAAGAAGGCCGCGGCCGATAAGAAGAAACAGGAACAGAAGGCCAAGGAACTCGAAGCCCAGCGCCAAGCCCAGGCCGAAGCCGACGCCAAGCGCAAGGCTGCCGACGCCGCAGCGGCCGATGCCAAGCGCAAGACCGATGCCGTCCAGGCGCAGCAGCAAAAGGCCGCCGAAGCGGCGCAGCGGGCCGAAAACCTGAAGCGCATGCAGGGCCTGGCGGGTGCCACGGGTGCCGCCACCGCCACCGGCAGCGCACTGCAGTCCACCGGGCCGTCCAGCAGTTATGCCGGCAAGGTAAGCGCACGCGTGAAGCCCAACATCGTGTTCCCCGACGACATCGCCGGCAACCCGACGGCCGACGTCGAGGTGCGCTCCTCGCCGGACGGCACCATCATCAGCCGCCGCCTGGTCAAGTCCAGCGGCGTGAAGGCCTGGGACGACGCCGTGCTCAAGGCCATCGACAAAACCGAAACCATGCCGCGCGACACCGATGGCCGCGTGCCCTCGCCGTTGATCATCGGTTTCAGCCCCAAGAATTAGACTTGCCCCACGTCACGTTTCTGTTCCTCTTCCACCCTGAAAGCCTGTCATGAGTTACGTTTTCGCGCCCGCTCCTGTTGCCGCCGTTCCAGTGCTCGGCCAGTCCGCCCAATTTCCCGTGCGCCGCATCTACTGCGTCGGCCGCAACTACGAAGAACACGCCAAGGAGATGGGTTTCACCGGCCGCGAGCCGCCGTTCTTTTTCATGAAGCCGGCCGATGCCATCGTGGTCGTGCCCGCCGGTGAAACCGGCCAGATGCACTATCCGAGCCTCACGAAAAACCTGCACCATGAGATCGAGCTGGTGGTGGCCATCGGTACCGGTGGCAAGAACATCGCGGCCGCCGACGCCCACAAACACATCTTTGGTTATGCCGTCGGCCTGGACATGACGCGCCGCGATCTGCAAAACGAGATGAAGAAACAGGGCCGCCCATGGTGCATCGGCAAGGCCTTCGACGCGTCGGCCCCGATCGGCCCAATCACGCCGGCAGCGCTCGCCGGCAAGGTGCATGAGGCCGCAATCTACCTGTCGGTGAACGGCCAGGAACGCCAGCGCAGCACGGTGGCCAAGCTGATCTGGAACATCGGCGAGACCATCGAACACCTGTCGGCCGCATGGGAACTGCAGCCCGGCGACCTGATCTATTCCGGCACACCCGAAGGCGTGGGCGCGGTGGTGGCTGGCGACACACTGGTCGGTGGCGTGGCCGGCCTGGGCGAGCTGTCGATCCGCATCGTCTGATACGTCGGCGGACGATCAGGAACCAGAGGAGCCACGCGGCTCCTTTTTCGTGCCCGTACACTTCACCTACACTCGCCGAATGATTTTTCGCAGCCCGATCAAACACTGCAAGAACTGCGGCACCGCCGTCACCTACCGCGTGCCCGACGACGGCGACACCAAGCAGCGCGCCGTATGCCCGGCCTGCGCCACCATCCACTACGAAAACCCGCTCAACGTGGTCGGCACCGTGCCCTACCTCGGCGACAAGGTCCTGCTGTGCAAGCGCAACATCGAACCGCGCTTCGGCAAATGGACGCTGCCGGCCGGCTTCATGGAGCTCGGCGAAAGCACCAGTCAGGGTGCGGCGCGTGAAACCGTCGAAGAGGCCGGCGCCCAGTTCGAGATGGGTGATCTGTTCAGCGTGATGAGTGTGATCCGCGTCGGCCAGGTGCACCTGTTCTACCTGGCCAGACTGCTGAGCGACCAATTCGATCCGGGCTTCGAAACCATCGAGGCGCGTATGTTCAGCGAGGACGAGATTCCCTGGGACGAGATCGCGTTCCGCACCGTCAAGGAAACGCTGGAGCACTACTTTGCCGACCGTCGCACCGGGCGCTTCGGCGTGCACCACGGCGACATCATTTAAGAACGTTCTCAGGCCTCGGCTCAGGCCGAGAATTCCCAGCCTTTTTTGGCCCCCAGCACCGCATCGGGATACGGGGCCTTGCCGCGCGAGCCGTTGTAGCGGCCCAGGCCCATGAACAGGTTGCCGCCCTCGCGGTCCAGGTAGTGGCGCAGGATCACGCAACCGAAACGCAGATTGGTCTGCATGTGGAACAGCTTGCCCGCATCGCCGTCGCCCAACACACGCGTCCAGAACGGCATCACTTGGGTATAACCACGTGCACCGACCGGGCTCACTGCGAACTTGCGGAAATTGCTCTCGACCTGAACCAGGCCCAGCACCAGGGCTGTGTCGAGTCCGGCGCGCTTGCTCTCGTACCACACCGTTTCCAGGAACTCGCGGCGCACGTTCCATTCGGGCTTCTTGGCCCGCAGCTTGTCGCTCATCGCGGCCAACCAGCGCAGGTAGGCCAGGCGCGCTTCGGTGCTGGCGAACTCAGGCACCGGCGGCGCGGTGTTGGTCACCGCGGAGCTGAGCGCGGAGCGCACCGAATCGGCCAAAGGTTCTTCAATCTGCCCGCCGGCATGGGCGCATTCGGCGCTCGACAGCACCCCGAGCGCACTCACCGTGCCCAGGATGGCCCTTCTTCTGGAAAACACGATGCGGGTCGAAAGATCGGGGCGCTCGCTGTTCACGGGATCACTCTGGCAAGGCGGACAAAGAGGGTGGACGAAGAAGCGGACAAAGAGGTGGGTCAGGCTGGCGACAACTTCGATTTGACAAACGACAGCACCTCGGCCACGGCCACTTTGGTTGCCGCGGCATCGCGGCGGTGCTGGTACTCGACGACGCCGTCTTTCAAGCCCTTGTCGCCAATGGTGACACGATGCGGCACGCCGATCAACTCCCAATCGGCAAACATCGCGCCCGGGCGTTCGCCGCGGTCGTCGAGGATCACGTCCACACCAGCGGCCAGCAGGTCGGCGTACAGCGACTCGGCGGCGGCCTTCACGTCGGGGCTGCGGTCCGGGCCGATCGGGCAGATGGCCACGGTGAACGGCGCGATCGCGTCGGGCCAGATGATGCCGCGCTCGTCGTGGTTCTGCTCGATGGCTGCCGCCGGCAGGCGGGTGATGCCGATGCCGTAGCAGCCCATTTCCAGAAACTGCGGCTTGCCATTGACGTCGAGAAAGGTGGCGTTCATCGCCCGGCTGTATTTGGTGCCGAGGTAGAACACATGGCCGATCTCGATGCCGCGTTCGATGGCGAGCACGCCTTTGCCATCCGGTGATGGGTCTCCTTCGACGATGTTGCGCAGGTCGGCCACCAGGTCCGGCTCGGGCAGGTCGCGGCCCCAGTTCACGCCGGTCATGTGAAAGTCTGCCTCGTTGGCGCCGCAGACCCAATCGCTCATCACCGCCACTTCGCGGTCGACCACCAGCTTGACCGGCTTGAGAAGATTCAGCGGGCCGAGATAGCCCGGCTTGCAGCCGAAATGCGATTCGAGTTCAGGCAGGGTGGCAAAACGGAAAGTGTTGTTCAGGCCTGGCACCTTGCCGACTTTGATTTCATTCATGTCGTGGTCGCCGCGCAGCAGCAGCAGCCAAACCTGGGTCTTGACGACGGCCCCCTTGTCGTCGAGCTCGTCCGTGGCCAGCACCAGGGACTTCACGGTGTTCTTCAGCGGAAGCGCAAGGAAGTCGGCCACGTCGGCGCAGGTGGCCTTGCCTGGGGTGGCGGTCTTGGCGAGGGCCTGGGCCGCAGCCGCGCGAGCTTGCTGCGGTGGCAGGGCTTCGGCCTTTTCCATGTTGGCGGCGTAGTCGCTGGTGGGGCAGTAGACGATGGCGTCTTCGCCGGTGGCAGCAATCACCTGGAATTCCTCGCTGAGGTCGCCGCCGATAGCGCCGCTGTCGGCCGCCACGGCGCGGTAGGTCAGACCGAAGCGGTCGAAGATCTTGCGGTAGGCCTGGGCCATGACCTGGTAGCTCTGCTTGGCCGCGTCAACGTCGCGGTCGAAGCTGTAGGCGTCCTTCATCGTGAACTCGCGCCCGCGCATCAGGCCAAAGCGCGGCCGGCGCTCGTCGCGGAACTTGGTCTGGATCTGGTAGAAATTCTTCGGCAGTTGCTTGTAGCTGCGGAACTCCTGGCGGGCGATGTCGGTGATGACTTCTTCGCTGGTCGGCTGCACCACGAAGTCGCGCGCATGGCGGTCCTTGATGCGCAAAAGCTCCGGGCCCATCTTCTCGAAGCGGCCGGTTTCCTGCCACAGCTCGGCCGGCTGGATCACCGGCATGGAGACCTCGATGGCACCGGCGCGGTTCATCTCTTCGCGCACGATCGCCTCGACCTTGCGGATGACACGCAGGCCCATCGGCATGTAGCTGTAGATGCCGGCCCCGAGCTTCTTGATCATGCCCGCCCGGGTCATGAGCTGATGGCTCACCACTTCAGCGTCGGAAGGCGCTTCTTTGAGCGTGGAAATAAGGAACTGGGAGGCTTTCATCGGCGGATTTGGGGCGAAATAAGGGGGTGATGACGGAAGAGAAAGACGGATCGGAGCGCTTGATACACAGCCTGCGCTGTGCATAATGGACTCAGTTTAAAAATTGGGGTTTGATTATGCTTGACCGAGAAGGCTTTAGGCCTAACGTCGGCATCATCCTGCTCAACCAGAAGAATCAGGTATTTTGGGGCAAACGCATTCGCACCCACTCATGGCAGTTTCCGCAGGGTGGCATTGACCGGGGCGAGACGCCCGAGCAAGCCATGTTCCGGGAGCTGCACGAAGAAGTGGGGCTGCATCCGGAGCATGTACGCGTTGTTGCCCGCACCCGTGACTGGTTGCGCTACGAGGTGCCAGACCGGTTTATCCGGCGCGATGCACGTGGTCATTACAAGGGCCAGAAACAGATCTGGTATCTGTTGCAGCTGGTCGGCCACGACTGGGATTTGAATCTGCGCGCCACCAACCATCCGGAGTTCGACGCCTGGCGTTGGAACGACTACTGGGTGCCGCTGGATGTTGTCGTCGAGTTCAAACGCGGCGTGTATGAGATGGCGCTCACCGAGCTTGCACGTTTCCTGCCGCGCCACGACTCGCGCAACCGTTATTTGCGCAGCAGCATGCGTACCCGCGAATGCGGCCATCCCGATGCCAGTTTCGAGGCCATGCCCGGAGCCCATTTCGAGTTGCCGCCTGGCGCCACCTTTGAACCCGATCCCCAGCTGGCGCAGCAACGCGACCAGCCAGAAAACAACCATGTCCCGTTTGTTCCCACCGTGCCTTCGTGAAGGCAGCTTGCGTCTCCTGACCGCCGCCTTGGCCTTGGCAACCACCTCCCTGGCGATGGCCGCGCCTCCCCCGCCCCCGGACGAACCGGTCTGGAGCGAAATCGAAGTGTCGGCGCCACCGGCCTTCAGCACCAGCCAGCTTGTCGAGATCGACATGGGTCCGAACGTGGCGCTGAAGTTCGGCATCGACCCCAAGGCCGTATCGATCGGCACAGACGGCGTGGTTCGTTATGTCGTGGTGGCGTCCAGTTCGAGTGGCGCCTCGACCGGCCTGTACGAAGGCATTCGCTGCGCGACCGGCGAGGTCAAGACCTATGCCCGGTTCAACGATGGCAAGTGGAGCATGGCAACCGCGCCGGAATGGCGCAGCCTGTTCAGCGGCGCGGCCACCAGGCATTCGCTGGCACTGGCCAGGCAAGGCGCCTGCAGCGACACCAGCGTGCCACGCAGCGTGGACGAGATGGTTCGCTACATGAAGAACCCGCGCGTCGGTGTTGCGCACTGAACAGCACTGAACGGCGGCGAACAGCAGCGGCAACGGCCGTCCCGCAGCCTTATCGCATCAAGACCAGATTGTCGCGGTGCACCATCTCGGACTCGGCCACGTAGCCGAGCAGGCCTTCGAATTCGCTCGAGGGCTTGCGGCAGATCAGCCGGGCTTCGGCGCTTGAATAGTTGGCCAGGCCGCGTGCGATGTTGACACCGTCCGCGTCGCGGATCGCAATCACGTCGCCGCGCGAGAAGTCGCCTTCCACCGCCACCATGCCGATCGGCAACAGGCTCTTGCCGCCGTCGCGCACCTTGCTGGCCGCACCGGCGTCGATGGTCACCGCGCCGCGCAGTTGCAGATGGTCGGCCATCCACTGCTTGCGCGCCTGCGTCTTCTGCGTCTGCGCCACCAGCAGCGTGCCGATGGCTTCACCTTTGGCCAGGCGCAACAAGGCGTCCGGCTCGCGGCCCCAGGCAATCACCGTCGAGGCACCAGAGCCCGCGGCCCGCTTCGCCGCAAGAATCTTGGTCAACATGCCGCCGCGGCCGATGCTGGAGCCAGCGCCGCCGGCCATCACCTCCAGGGCCGCGTCGCCGGCCTTGGCTTCGGACACGAATTCGGCCGCCGGGTTCTTGCGCGGGTCGGCGGTGTAGAGGCCCTTCTGGTCCGTCAAAATGACCAGCGCATCGGCTTCCACCAGGTTGGCCACCAGCGCCCCAAGCGTGTCGTTGTCGCCGAACTTGATTTCGTCGTTGACCACCGTGTCGTTCTCGTTGATGACCGGCACCACGCCGTGCTGCAGCAAGGTCAGCAGGGTCGCGCGGGCATTGAGGTAACGCTCGCGGTCGGCCAGGTCGCCATGGGTCAGCAGCACCTGTGCACTGCCCAGGCCGTTTTCGCGCAGCTTGGTCTCGTACATCTGCGCCAGGCCCATCTGGCCCACGGCCGCCGCGGCTTGCAGTTCCTGGATTTGACGCGGGCGGGTGGCCCAGCCCAGGCGCTTCATGCCTTCGGCCACGGCGCCACTGGACACCATGATCACTTCCCGCTTGTGGCCGATGCCGTCCGCGCTCACCAGCGCCGCCAATTGCCGGCACCATTCGCCGATGGCGGCTTCGTCGAGCCCGCGGCCTTCGTTGGTCACCAGGCTGGAGCCGACCTTGACCACGATACGCCGCGCGTCGCGCAGGACGGTGGAAGTTGCTTTGAGAGTCATGTCTGTCTGCAGCGCCCGTCCACCTTGCGGCGCCAGCTGTTGTTTCAGTCGCGGGTCAAGAAGATGACGATGATGAGGAGGAGGTAGTGGTGGTCGAATCGGTGGCGAAGCGTGGGTCGATCACCACCGGCGCCAGCTCGGCGACCTGTTCGGCCTTGATGTGTTTGTACACCGCCTTGACCAGTGGCTCGCAGCCTTCGCGGTTCAGCGCCGAGATCTCGAACACCGGGCCTTTGTGCTTGAAGCGTTTGACAAAGTCTTTCACCAGCGCGGCGCGCTCGTCGAGTGGCACCATGTCCAGCTTGTTCAGCACCAGCCAGCGCGGCTTCTTGTACAGCGCTTCATCGTATTTTTTCAGCTCGCCGACGATGGCCTTGGCCTGCGCCACAGGATCGATGCTGTCGTCGAACGGCACCACGTCGACCACATGCAGCAACAAACGCGTGCGCTGCAGATGGCGCAGGAACAGATGGCCCAGGCCGGCACCTTCGGAGGCACCTTCGATCAGCCCGGGCAGATCGGCCACCACGAAGCTCTGCTCCGGCCCGACGCGCACCACGCCCAGGTTGGGATGCAGCGTGGTGAACGGGTAGTCGGCAATGCGCGGGCGGGCGTTGGAGATGGCGGTGATCAGCGTGGACTTGCCCGCATTGGGCATGCCGAGCAGGCCGACATCGGCCAGCACCTTGAGTTCGAGCTTCAGGCTCTTCTTTTCGCCGGGCCAGCCGGGCGTCTTCTGGCGCGGGGCGCGGTTGATGGCACTCTTGAAACGCATGTTGCCGAAGCCGCCATCACCGCCCTTGGCGATGGTGATGACTTCGCCCGGCACCAGCAGTTCATACAGCACTTCGCCGGTTTCGGCGTCGGTGATGATGGTGCCCACCGGCATCTTCAGCGTGATGTCGTCGCCGGCCGCACCGAACATGTCGGAGCCCATGCCGTGTTCGCCGCGCTTGGCGTCATGGCGCCGCGCAAAACGAAAGTCGACCAGCGTATTCAGGTTCAGATCAGCCACCGCGAAGACATGGCCGCCGCGGCCACCGTCGCCGCCGTTCGGGCCGCCGAATTCCTTGTATTTTTCATGCCGGAACGACACGCACCCTGCCCCGCCATCCCCGGCGGAGATGTCGATAAAGGCTTCGTCAACGAACTTCATGGTCGTTCCAGTTTATTAAATTTGTAGCCTGAAACAAAGAAGCCCCGGCGAGGCGGGGCTTCTGAGGATCAGGGGATCACCCAGCGTATCAGGCCGCCGGCGTCACGATCACTTGATGCTTGTTCATCGCGCCCTTGACGGCGAACGACACGTGGCCGTCAACCAGAGCGAACAAGGTGTGGTCCTTGCCCACGCCGACATTGGCGCCGGGGTGGAAACGGGTGCCACGTTGGCGAACGATGATGGAGCCAGCGCTGATGAGTTCGCCACCGAAGGCCTTCACACCCAGCATCTTTGGCTTGGAGTCACGTCCGTTGCGCGTTGAGCCGCCGCCTTTTTTCTGTGCCATGGTTCCTGCTCCTTAGCCTGTTAGCCTGCAATGGCGCCGATTTGCAGTTCGGTGAACTGCTGGCGGTGCCCTTGACGTTTCTGGTAGTGCTTGCGGCGACGCATTTTGAAAATGCTCACTTTGTCGTGCTTGCCGTGTGCCACCACCGTGACTGTGACCGATGCGCCGGACACCAAGGGCGTGCCAACCTTGATCTCGCTGCCGTTGCCGACTGCAAGAACCTGATCGAACACAATCTCTTGGCCTACGTCCGCAGCAATCTGTTCTACTTTAATTTTTTCGCCGGAAGCAACGCGATACTGCTTGCCGCCGGTTTTTATGACCGCGTACATGAATGACCTCTTCAATTTAGCTCCGGGACGGATTTCCGCAGAGCCTTATAGTTTAGCATAACGGCCGGATTCTGGCTACCGCACGCCTCCGGGAGGGTGTGACGGGATTTTCCGCACCCAGGACGGCGTAACAAATTTCCTATAATCCGCCAACTACTTCCGCTCGCATTTTGTCCGTCAACTCCACCAGCACCGCCGCCGCCCTCGCCCTGATCTCCGACGACATGCGAGAGGTCGACAAAGTCATCGCACTGCGGCTTTCGTCCGGCGTCCCCCTGGTTGGCGAAGTCGCCCAGTACATCATTTCGGCCGGCGGCAAGCGGCTGCGCCCGGCCATCCATCTGCTGATGTGCGGCGCGCTGGGCTACCAGCATGCGCAACGCTTCAACATGGCCGCCGTGCTGGAGTTCATCCACACCTCCACCCTGCTGCACGACGACGTGGTCGACGAGTCAAGCCTGCGACGCGGCCGGGCCACCGCCAACGAAGTCTTCGGCAACCCGGCCAGCGTGCTGGTGGGCGATTTCCTGTATTCGCGCGCCTTCCAGATGATGGTGGAGATTCAGGACATGCGGGTGATGCAGATCCTGGCCGACGCGGTCAACGTGATCGCCGAAGGCGAGGTGCTGCAGCTGGTCAACATGCATGACGCTTCGCTGAGCGAAGCCGCCTACCTGCGCGTAATCCGCTCCAAGACCGCCAAACTTTTTGAAGCCAGCGCCCGCCTCGCCGCTGTGCTGCACCAGGCCACGCCCGAAATGGAGCAGGCCTGCGCGGACTACGGGCAAGCCCTGGGCACGGCCTTCCAGGTCATCGACGATGTGCTCGACTACGACGGCGACGTGGCCGAGATGGGCAAGAACCTCGGCGACGACCTGCGCGAAGGCAAGGCCACGTTGCCGCTGATCATCGCCATGCAGCGCGGCTCGGAAGCCCAATGCGCAACCATCCGGCATGCCATCGAAAACGGCGAAGTCGAGAAGATCGACGAGATCATCCAGATCGTTCGCGCCACCGGCGCACTCGAGGCCACGCGCGACGCCGCCGCCGCCGAAGCGCACCGCGCGGTAGAGGCCACGAGCCTCTTGCCGGCCAATCCGTACACCAGTGGTTTGCTACAATTGGCGGCTCAATTGCTGGAGCGCAGGTCCTGATTGCCGTCGAGGCAAAGCACAGCAAAACGGGGTGTAGCTTAGTCAGGTAAAGCGCTACGTTCGGGACGTAGAGACCGGAGGTTCGAATCCTCTCACCCCGACCAGATTTCCCTTATTGAGAGTTCAGCTCGAATTCAGCTGCCCCCTCACTCAACCCCCTCCGTCTCCGGCCAGCGGTCCGCGAAAGCCAGCGCCTCCAGAGGCTTTCCAAAACGCCAGCCCTCGATCTCAAGCATCGGCTTGTCGTAGAAGGCCGGCACCGGCCCGATGCACAGCAGCGCGACCGGATGCGCCGCCGCCGGAAGCCCGAGCGCGGCGCCGACACGCACCGGGTCGAACATCGACACCCAGCCCAGGCCAAGGTTCTCTGCACGCGCGGCCAGCCAAAGATTCTGGATGGCGCAGGCGACCGAACACAGCGCCATGTCACGCGGCATGGTGCGCCTTCCGAACACGGTGCCATCATCCGGCGCCAGCACCGCCACCAGGAGTTCAGCGCACTCGCGCACACCTTCCACCTTGAGGCGCAGGAACTCGTCGGAGCGCTGGCCCAAGGCCTCGGCCGTTGCGATGCGCTCCTCCTCCACCAAGGCGGCCAGGCTGCGCCGCCGCTCTGGATCTTCGATCCGCAGCATCCGCCACGGCTGCATCAACCCGACCGACGGCGCCTGGTGCGCAGCTTGCAACAGACGCAGCATCACATCATCCGACACGCGCTGGCCTGGCACGAAATGCCGCATATCCCGGCGCGCGGCCATGATGCGGTACAACGCGTCACGCTCGTCGCCAGAGACGGGGGAGAGAGGAGAAACAGGGCAAAGGTCGGCGCTGGGTGACGTTTCGGAATACATGGGCGAGAGCATACGCGAGGCAAATTGCCGAACGCAGCCCGCTACAGCTTCTGCATCTCCAGCAGTCTCGACATCTCCCGCGTTGCCGCCAGCAGCGCCGGCAACATCGCCTCCTGCATGACCTTGGCCGTGGTGCGATTGACCTGCCCGCTGATGTTGAGCGCTGCCACCGTGCGCCCCGCGCGGTTCACCAAAGGTGCGGCCAGCGCGATCAGGCCCTCCTCCAGTTCCTGGTTGACGAGACACCAGCCCTGCTTGCGTGCCTGGGCGATCTTGGCCAGCAGCACATCGGTATCGGTGATGGTGTGTTTGGTCAGCGCCTTGGGCGCACTCAAGGCCAGCCGCCGCATCACCTCTTCGGTCGGCAGGTCGGCCAGCAGCATACGGCCCATGGCGGTGCAATAGGCCGGCAGCCGTGAGCCGACCCCGAGGCTGATGCGCATGATCTTGTGCGTCGGCACCCGCATCACATAGACGATGTCCGTGCCGTCGAGGGCGGCGGCCGAGCAGGATTCCTTGACCTGCGCCACCAGCGACTCCATCACCGGCTCGGCCAGGTTCCAGATCGGCATGGACGAAAGGTAGGCAAAACCCAGATCCAGGATGCGCGGCGTGAGCCGAAATTGCCGGCCGTCGGTCACCACGTAACCGAGGGTCTGCAAGGTCAGCAGGATGCGCCTGGCGCCCGCACGCGTAAGGCCGGCACGCTCAGCCACCTCCGACAGCGTCTGCGTCGGGGCCTGCGCGCTGAATGAACGAATCACCTCCAGTCCGCGCGCAAAAGACTGCACATAACTGTCGCCCGGGACGGGCGCGGCGGAAGATTGGGCGGAAAGTTGGTCTGTACGTGTTGCCATGGTCGTCACATCCTTATAAAATTCATTATAAGAACTATTGTTCTTATCGCGAACATTTTTTTGAAATGTAATTCAATTTGCACTGGAGACTTGAAAAGATGATCAACAAGATAGCGGCGTCGGTGGCGGACGCTCTGGCCGGTGTACAGGACGGCGCGACGGTCATGATCGGCGGCTTCGGCACAGCCGGCATCCCCTCCGAACTCATCGATGGCCTGATCGAACTGGGCGCGAAGGACTTGACCGTCGTCAACAACAATGCCGGCAACGGCGACACCGGCCTGGCTGCGCTGCTGAACGCGGGCCGGGTGCGCAAGATCATCTGCAGCTTTCCGCGCCAGGCCGACAGCCAGGTCTTCGACGCGCTGTACCGCAGCGGCAAGCTGGAGTTGGAGCTCGTGCCCCAGGGCAACCTGGCCGAACGCATCCGGGCCGCGGGCGCGGGCATCGGCGCGTTTTTTTCCCCGACCGGCTATGGCACCGAACTCGCCCGCAATACCGACGGCACGCCAAAAGAAACCCGCGAAATCAATGGCAAACACTACGTGCTCGAACACCCGATCCACGCCGATCTGGCGCTGATCAAGGCCGAGCGCGGCGACCGCTGGGGCAACCTCACCTACCGCATGGCCGCACGCAATTTCGGCCCGGTCATGGCCATGGCCGCGAAGAAGACGGTTGCCACCGTGCATGAAATCGTGCCCTTGGGCGAACTCGACCCGGAAACCATCGTCACCCCGGGCATCTTCGTGCACCAGATCGTCCAGATCGACCGCGTGGCCACACAGGCCGGCGGCTTCATCAAAAAGGCAGCCTGACATGACTTACCAAAAACGCAGCAAAGACCAACTCGCGGCCCGCGTAGCCCAGGACATTCCCGAAGGCGCCATGGTGAACCTCGGCATCGGCATGCCCACGCTGGTGGCCAACCACATCCCGACCAGCCGCGAGGTGCTGCTGCACAGCGAAAACGGCATCCTCGGCATGGGCCCGGCACCGGCCGCGGGGATGGAAGACTACGACCTGATCAACGCCGGCAAGCAACCGGTCACGTTGTTGCCGGGTGGCGCCTATTTCCACCATGCCGACAGCTTTGCGATGATGCGCGGCGGCCATCTCGACATCTGCGTGCTCGGCGCCTTCCAGGTCAGCGCCACCGGCGATCTGGCCAACTGGCACACCGGTGAAAAGGACGCAATCCCGGCCGTCGGCGGCGCCATGGACCTGGCCATCGGCGCCAAGCAGACCTGGGTGATGATGGACCTGCTGACCAAGCAGGGCCTGAGCAAGGTGGTTGAAAAATGCAGCTACCCGCTGACCGGCATTACCTGCGTCAAACGCATCTACGCCGACCTCGCCACACTGGACTGCACGCCGCAGGGGCTGCGCCTGGTGGACAAGGTCGAAGGGCTGGAGCACGCCGAGCTCGAACGCCTGATCGGCCTGCCTATCGCTCGGCCTATCGCCCCGCCCGCCTGAATACACCCCTCTCCATTCGCCCCCTACAAGGACACACCATGACCCAGCAGGCTTTCATCTGCGACGCGATCCGCACCCCTTTCGGCCGCTACGGCGGTGCCCTGAGCAGCGTACGCACCGACGACCTCGGCGCCATCCCGTTGCGCGCGTTGATGGCGCGCAACCCCAATGTCGACTGGCAGGCCGTCACTGACGTGATCTATGGCTGTGCCAACCAGGCCGGCGAAGACAACCGCAACGTGGCCCGCATGGCGGCGCTGCTGGCCGGCCTGCCGATCGAGGTGCCGGGCGCCACCGTCAACCGCCTGTGCGGCTCCGGGCTGGACGCCGTGGGCAGCGCGGCGCGGGCCATCAAGGCCGGTGAAGCCACGCTGATGATTGCCGGTGGCGTGGAAAGCATGAGCCGCGCCCCCTTCGTCATGCCAAAGGCCGAATCGGCATTTTCGCGGGCCAATGCGGTCTATGACACCACCATCGGCTGGCGCTTCATCAACAAGCTGATGAAAGCCCAGTACGGCGTCGACGCCATGCCCGAAACCGCCGAGAACGTGGCCACCGACTTCCACATCAACCGCGAAGATCAGGACAAGATGGCCCTCGCCTCGCAGATGAAGGCCGTCGCCGCGCAGAAGGCCGGCTACTTCGACGCCGAAATCACCCCCGTGACGATTCCACAGAAAAAGGGTGACGCCATCGTCGTGAGCCGCGATGAACATCCGCGTGAAACCTCGATGGAATCGCTGGCCAAGCTCAAGGGCGTGGTGCGGCCGGACGGCACGGTCACCGCCGGCAACGCCAGCGGCGTAAACGACGGTGCCTGCGCCCTGTTGCTGGCCGACGAAGGCACCGCAGCGCGCAACGGCCTCACCCCCCGTGCACGCGTGGTCGGCATGGCGACAGCGGGTGTGGCGCCGCGCATCATGGGCATCGGCCCCGCGCCCGCGACGCAAAAGGTGCTGGCCCTCACCGGCCTGACCCTGGCCCAACTCGACGTGATCGAACTCAACGAAGCCTTCGCAGCACAAGGCCTGGCCGTGCTGCGCGAACTGGGCCTGCAGGACAACGATCCTCGCGTGAACCCCAACGGCGGCGCCATCGCCCTGGGCCATCCGCTGGGCGCCAGCGGCGCCCGCCTGGCCACCACCGCCGTCAACCAGCTGCACAAGAGCGGCGGACGTTATGCGCTGTGCACAATGTGCATCGGCGTAGGTCAGGGCATTGCCTTGATCCTGGAACGCGTCTGATAGCGACCTCGGCCTGAAATGCAAAAAGCCCGCGACGCGGGCTTTTTGCTGGCCTGACCGCCGTGGCGGTCAGTTAAGGATCAGGCGCGGGCGGCGCGCAGCTTCTGCGAGAACTCCTGCAGCGCGGCAATGCCGCTGCTTTCGGCGCGGTGGCACCAAGCCTGCAGGTCGGCGGTGAGCTGCTCGCGTGACTGCGAGGTGTTGAGCCACATCTGGCGCAACTCTTCACGCATCGTGACCATCTTGTCGAGCACCGGGTGGGCGGCACGCGCCTCGGCCAGTTGCGGATGGGCCGCAGCCGGGATCTTTTCCGCGTCGCGGTGCAGCCAGCGCTTGGCCGACTCGAGCACGGCCACGTCAGCCTGCCGCGCCTTCAGGGTTTCGATCTCAGACTTGCAGGCACGGCGCATTTCGCGGGCGTAACCGGCCATCACTTCGTAGCGATGGGCGATCAGGGCTTCGAGCGTTTTTTCGTCGGCCACGGGCTTGATGTCGCCCAGTTGCAGCTTCGGCGGTGTCTTCTTGACCTTGGCCAAGCCGACTTTTTGCATCAGGCTGATGTAGACCCAGCCGATGTCGAACTCATAAGGCTTGACCGAGAACTTGGCCGAAGTCGGATAGGTGTGGTGGTTGTTGTGCAGCTCTTCGCCGCCAATCATGATGCCCCAGGGCGAAATGTTGGTGCTGGCGTCAGGCGCCTCGAAGTTGCGGTAACCCCAGTAGTGGCCGATACCGTTGATGATGCCGGCGGCGGTCACGGGAATCCAGACCATCTGCACGGCCCACACGGCCAGGCCGGCGATGCCGAACAAAGCCAGGTTGATGATCATCATCAGGCCCACGCCTTGCCAGCTGTAGCGGCTGTAGAGGTTGCGCTCGATCCAGTCGTTGGGGCAGCCGTGGCTGAACTTGGCCAGGGTTTCCTGGTTCTTGGTTTCGGCACGGTAGAGTTCGGCGCCCTTCCAGAACACGGTTTCGATGCCGTGGGCATGGGGGCTGTGCGGATCGTCTTTGGTTTCGCACTTGGCGTGGTGCTTGCGGTGCACCGACACCCATTCCTTGGTGACCTGGCCCGTGCCCAGCCACAGCCAGAAACGGAAGAAGTGCGCAGGCAGCCAATGCAGGTCCATGGCGCGGTGGGCCTGGTGGCGGTGCAGATAGATGGTGACGCTGGCAATGGTGATGTGCGTGGTAAACAACGCATACAACACGATCTGCCACCAGGACAGATTCCACAGTCCATTGGCCAGCCAGTCAACAGCCGCGTTCAGCACGGCCCAGTCGGGTAACAACATAGATATTCAAAAGCCTCGGTTTATAAAATAGACCTGCTTCCTATGTGCGAAAAAGCTGGCCAGTCCGCTATTTTAGGTCGGATACCACAAAACGCCTACTAGGCAGAACAACCTAGTCGTTCTACTGTTTTTGCCACACGGCGGCGAAGAAGCCGTCCGTTCCGTGCCGATGCGGCCACAGGCGCAGGTATTCGCCCCCGCTAGCCGGCCCCGTACACAGGCTGGCCGCGTGCTCCACCTTCAGATGGGTCAATATGTCCACGGTTTCAAGTGGGGTGAACCCAGCATTTGCAGCCGAAAACGCCTGGGCAATGGCCTCATTCTCCTGCGGCAGCACGCTGCAGGTGGCGTAAACCAGCCGCCCGCCCGGCTTCAGCAGGCGCGACGCGCTTTGCAAGATGGCCGCCTGCAATACCGCGAATTCGGCCACAGTGGTGGGTGACTGGCGCCATTTCAGGTCGGGATTACGGCGCAAGGTGCCCAGGCCGCTGCATGGCGCGTCCACCAGCACCCGGTCCATCTTGCCGGCCAGGCGCTTGATCCGGTCGTCGCGCTCGTGGGCGATGGCCACCGGATGCACGTTCGACAGCCCACTGCGCGCCAACCGCGGCTTCAGGCTCTCCAAGCGGTGGGCCGAGGTGTCGAAGGCGTAGAGCCGGCCAGTGCTGCGCATGCCGGCACCGATGGCCAGGGTCTTGCCGCCCGCGCCAGCGCAGAAATCGACCACCATCTCGCCGCGCTTGGCGTCGAGCAACAGCGCCAGCAGTTGCGAGCCTTCGTCCTGCACCTCGATGGCGCCGCGGTTGAAGGCGTCCAGCTTGGCCAGATTCGGCTTGTCGGCGATGCGCAGGCCGTTGGGCGAATATTTCGTGGGCGTGGCCGCCACACCGGCCTTGGCCAGTTCGGCCTGTACCTCGGCGCGCTTGCTGGTCATGGTGTTGACGCGCAAGTCCAGGCCGGCGTTGCGGTTCAGGCTGTCGACCAGAGGCCAGAACTCGTCTTTCAACTGCGCGCGCAACGGCTGCACCAGCCATTCGGGCAGGTTGTGGCGATGGCGCTCCATCAGGTCGTGCGACTGCACCTGGTCGCATTGGGCGAGCCAGTGTTTCTCTTGATCGTTGAGCGCGCCGGCCAGGAAGTCGCGTGCGCCCTGCTTGGCACTCGCGCCAGCGCGGCCGGCGGGCTCGTCTTCGCTGTGGGCAAAGCCCAGGATCGCCAGGCGCCGCTCCTTGGGGCCGCTGCCGGACGGCGCCAGATGGTCGAACAACAGCTTGTTGCGCAGCACGGTGTAGACGGTCTCGGCCATGGTGGCGCGCTCGCGCGGGCCCAGAGCGCGGTTCTCGCGGAAATAACGCGAAACGGTGGCGTCGGCGGGGTGTTCGAAACGGAGGACTTGACGGACGAGCTCGGAGCACTCGTCCAGAACGGCTTTAGGATGCATAGGCACCGATTGTCCCACGTGCCCTGTTCAAGCCATTTTTTGCCCACCGCCATGACCGATTTCGCCGACCCCACCGATCCCACCGATACCGACCTGCCCGCCCTGATCGAAACCCCGCCCGGCCGCTACCGCCACTACAAGGGCGGGCTGTACGAAGTCATCGGCACGGTACGCCACAGCGAAACCCTGGAGCCGATGACCCTGTACCGCGCGTTGTACGGCGAACAAGGCCTGTGGGTGCGCCCGGCGGCGATGTTCGGCGAGACCGTGGTGATCGACGGCGTTGCGCAGCGCCGCTTTACCCCGGATACCCCGGATACCCCGGAAGCTACTTTGGCAGTCTGAGAAAAGAGTTGCCCAGGCGCATGGCACCCGCGCAAGCGCCGTTTTTGGACGGCCGGGGCAGGCGCAGCGTCGCCACCAGGCCGCCGGCTTCGCCGTTGCGCAGCTTGAGTTCACCGCCGTGCCGGCGCGCGATGTCCTGCGCGATCGACAAGCCCAGGCCCACGCCGGCGCAATCGAGCTGGCGCGACGCCTCCAGGCGGTAGAAAGGCGCCATGACCTTTTCAAGCTCGTCCTCGGGCATGCCCGGGCCGCGGTCGTGGACGGCGATCTGCAGTGCTTCGTTGCAGTCGCTGAGCCGGATGTCGGCCGCGCCGCCATAACGAATGGCGTTTTCGACCAGATTGCTCACACAGCGCCGCAGCGCCAGGGCCTGCGCCCGCAAAGGCTCTGCCGTGCCCTGCACCGTCACCTCGTGGCCAGCCTCGCGCAGATCGTCGGCCATGCTCTCCAGCAGCGCGGCCACGTCCAGTTGCACCATGGCCTCGGCATCGGCCGCACCGCTCAGGAAATCAAGCGTGGTGCGGATCATGTTGTCCATCTCGCTGATGTCCTGGCTGAACTGCCGCTTGCGCTCGGGATCGGCCAGGTTTTCGGCACGCAGCCGCAGCCGGGTCAAGGGCGTGCGCAGGTCGTGCGACACCGCGGCCACGAGGCGGTCGCGCTCGTTGAGCTGCTCACGGATGCGCGACTGCATCTGGTTGAACAAACGGCTGGCTTCCCGGCATTCGGTGCTGCCGTCTTCGGGCAGCGGCGGCCCCTCGATATCGTCGCCCAGCGCGCGCGCGGCACGCGCCAGGCGGCGAATCGGCTCGGACAGCCAGCGCGCACCGATCCACGCGGCCAGCAGCAAAGCGGCCAGCCGCACACCGATGTCCATCAGCAAGCCGGCACGCATCATCGATGGCTCGGGCGGCGGCTGTGATGGCGGCGGTGGCGGTTCCCAGAAGGCATTCGATGACGCCCGGGGCAGACTGCCGGGCTGCGGCCGCATCGGCGGCGGCAGCCCCCTCGGCCCACCGGGCCAGCCATCGGAAGAAACCTGCGGCTGGGGCTGTGGAGGCGGACGGGAAAAGGGCCTGAACTCGAACAACAACGTCATGGCCAGCGCATGGCCGACCAGCACAGCCACCACCAGCAGCAACGCCAGCCGGCCAAACAAGCTGCGCGGCAACCAGCGCCGCACCCATTGGAGCACCCGCGCGAGACGTGAAGGCGCGGGGTCTGGTTCTGCGCCAGGCCTTGAGGCCGGCATATCCATCAGCGCCCCGGCGAATGCCAGGCCGCGGTGCTCTGCACGGTTTGGCTGTCGAACATGTAGCCGACGCCACGCACCGTCTTGATCATCGATGGATCCTGTGGATCCTCCGACAGCTTCTGGCGCAGGCGCGACACCAACAGATCGATGCTGCGCTCATAGGAATCCATGCTGCGGCCTCGCGCCTGCTCCATCAGCTGTTCGCGGGCGAACACACGCCGAGGTGCGGCGAGGAAGATCGACAGCAGACGGAATTCGGCATTCGACAAGGGCACCACCGTACCCGAAGGCGAGGTCAGTTGCCGCTCGTGCCGCTGCAGTGACCAGCCCTCGAAGCGCACCACGTCGCCGCTCAGGCCGTCCTGCACCGGATCGTTGCGCGCCACCGAGCGACGCAGCACGGTCTGGATGCGGGCGACGAGTTCGCGTGGCTCGAAGGGCTTGGCCATGTAGTCGTCCGCCCCCACCTCAAGCCCCACCACGCGTTCGACCGCGGCAGCCCGCGCCGTGAGCATGATGATCGGAATCGTCGAGCGCTGGCGCAGCTCTCGGGCCAACGCCAGTCCGTCGGAACCGGGCAGCATGAGATCAAGCACCACCAGATCGATGGGCTGGCGCGCCAACTGCGCACGCATGGACTGGCCGTCAGCCGCCGCATGGGTGCCAAAATCGAATCGCGCCAGGTAATCGCGCAGAAGGCTGGTAATGCCTTCATCGTCATCGACCACCAGGATTTGCGATTGAGGTTTCATAGGATAGGAGCCTTTCTCACGAAAGTGTAGCGATGAAGAGACGAAGTTTGATCCAGTAAACAAACCCGTATTAGTTCTTTACTTCCGGCTTTCAAAACCCGGTTTGTATCAACAAAGGTACACAAAAGACAAACTTTATTTACACGACGACGGAACAATTCTTCTATCGCCATCCAGCGGTGCCCGGGCACCAGTTCCGGGAAGTTCCCCCGCACCGACACAGCCGACCTGGCATGTGTGCAATCTGTTTAAGGAAGCCGTTATGTCCACGATCAGCAGCATCAATAACACAAGCGGTGACGGCTGGGCTCAATTCCGGGCGGCACGTGCCGCCACCCAGAACAGAATCCAGAATGACTTGCTAAGCAAGGTTGATGCCGATGGCAGCGGCAGCATCGACAGCAGCGAGTTGCAAAGCGCGCTGAACACCATCGCCACGAAAACCGGCGTGACGATCAATACCACCGCCACCGATCTGCTGGCCAAGGCCGACGGAAACGGTGACGGCAGCCTGGACGCCACCGAACTCGACAAGGCGCTGCAAAGCGTGCTGCCCCCGCCATCGACCATGGATTTCGCCCAATCGCGCTCGGCCGACAGCACTTCGGCCAGGGGCCAGGCCGGCGACGACCTGTTCTCCACAGTCGACGCCGACGGTAGTGGCAGCATCGACCAAAGCGAATTGACTGCGCTGATGGAAGCCATGGCGCAGGACGATACATCCAGCGCCAGCAGCGCCAACGATACCCAGTTCGCCAAGCTCGACACCAATGGTGACGGCAGCCTGAGCCAGGCCGAATTCGATGCCGGCCGGCCTAGCGGTGGTCCAGGTGGACCCGGCGGTCCGCAAGGTGCCGGCGGCATGCCCCCGCCGCCTCCGCCCACCAGCAGCAGCAGCAGCAGCAGCAGCAGTGACAATAACAGCTACGACCCACTCGACACCAACCATGATGGCGTGGTTTCGGCATCCGAACTCGCAGCAGCTTCGGGCACCACGAGTACCGATCCGCTCGCCGCGCTGTTCGATGCGGTAGATACCGACGGCGACCAGCAGCTCAGCGCCAGCGAAACAGATGCCTTGGCCAAACAAGTGGCCACGGTGCTGGAGACCTTGCAGCAGGCCTCGTCCGACACCGGTACCAATGGCAATAACGGTAACGGCAACCAGGACCAGCCGCTCGACCTGCGCACGCTGGCCCAGCTGGTGCTCAAGCAGTACGAGGACATCGCCAAGAACCAGTCCTCGACAACTACCTCAACCCTCAGCGCCACGGCCTGAGCCACTACCTCCTGCTTACGACGGCATCTGCGCCAGCAGCCCCGCCACCACGCGCGGGTACAGGCGGTGTTCCTGGCCCAGCACCCGCTGCGCCAGGCTGGCTGCCGTGTCGCCGGGCAACACCGGCACCACCACCTGGCCGAGGATGGGGCCATGGTCGAGTTCGGGCGTGACGCGGTGCACCGTGGCACCGGCGAATTGGCAACCCGCGTCCAACGCCCGCTGATGCGTCTGCAAACCCGCGAAGGCCGGTAGCAAGGACGGGTGGATGTTGATCAGCCGCCCCTCGTAGCGTTGCACAAAAGCCGGCGTCAGGATGCGCATGAAGCCGGCCAGCAGCACCAGCGCGGGCTGGTAGCGGTCGATGACCGAGCCCAGCTCGGCATCGAAAGCCGCACGCGGATCCACCGCCTGGGCGAAGGCCTTGTGCTCCACCACCTCCGTCGCAATGCCCTGCGCACGCGCCAGTTCCAGCCCCCCCGCCCCGGCCTTGCTGGAGACAACCGCGGCCACCTTCGCGTCAAAACGCCTGGCCCAATCGTCGCGTTGGGCCGCTTGTACCAGGGCCGCCATGTTGGAGCCGCCGCCTGAGATCAAAATGACAATGTTTTTCATACCTGCCGGAATTATCCCAGTGACCACACCCACCCGAATCCTGACCGCCATCGAAGCCCGCGTGCTCGCCACTTTGATGGAGAAGGCCCGCACCGTCCCGGACAGTTATCCGATGTCGCTCAACGCCCTGGTGCTCGGCTGCAACCAGAAGACCAGCCGCGAGCCGATCATGAACGTCAGCGACGCCCAGGCACTGACGGCGCTGGACGAACTCAAGTCGGCCGGCCTGGTGCGCGAGGCCAGCGGCAGCCGCGTGGCGCGCTTCGAACACAACTTCCAGCGCGGCATCGGCGTACCCGAACAGTCGGCCGTGGTGCTGGGCCTGCTGATGCTGCGCGGGCCGCAGACCGCCGGCGAGCTGCGGCTCAACACCGAGCGTTGGTACAAGTTCGCCGACATTTCCTCGGTCGAAGGCTTCCTGGAAGAACTGCAGGACCGCTCTGCCGAAAAAGGCGGCCCACTGGTCGTCAAGCTGCCCCGCGCGCCCGGTGCCCGCGAACAGCGCTGGGCCCACTTGCTGTGCGGCCCGGTCGACTTCGCCGCGCTGGCCGCGGCCGATGCCGACGCGGCCCAGCCCGGCGCGGGCGCCACGGTGCGGCTCGAAGCCCGCATCGAGGGGCTGGAAAACGAGCTGGCGCAATTGCGCGCCACGGTGCACAAACTCTGTGAGGAACTCGGCCTGCCCATGCCCGCGGCAGCCCCGCCGCTGTCGCAGCCCGGACAAGACTGAAACCAGCGCCGTGCTAGAAAGCGGGATTCTCTGGAGACAACCGAATGGACCTCGCCTTTACCCCCGAAGAACAAACATTCCGCGAGGAAATTCGTACCTGGGTGGCCGCCAACCTGCCGGCCGATATCGCCCACAAAGTACACAACGCCTTTCGCCTGAGCCGCGACGATCTCCAACGCTGGGCCAGGATCCTCGGCAAGAAAGGCTGGCTCGGCTACGGCTGGCCCAAGCAGTTTGGCGGCCCGGGCTGGAGTGCCGTGCAAAAGCATTTGTTCGAGGAAGAATGCGCACGCGCCGGCGGGCCGCGGATCGTGCCTTTCGGTCCGGTGATGGTGGCACCGGTCATCATGGCCTTCGGCAATGCCGAGCAGCAGCAGCGCTTCCTGCCTGGCATTGCCAGCGGCGAAGTCTGGTGGAGCCAGGGTTACAGCGAACCCGGTTCGGGCTCCGACCTGGCCTCGGTGAAGACCAAGGCCGAAAAAAAGACGACGGGCCGCGGCGACGTCTACATCGTCAACGGCCAGAAGACCTGGACCACGCTGGGCCAGTACGGCGAGTGGATCTTCTGCCTGGTGCGCACCAGCAATGAAGGCAAGCCGCAAACCGGCATCAGCTTCCTGCTGATCGACATGAAGTCGCCCGGCGTGACGGTGCGCCCCATCGTGCTGCTCGACGGCGAGGCCGAGGTCAACGAGGTCTGGTTCGACAACGTCGAGGTGCCGGTGGAGAACCTGATCGGCGAGGAAAACAAGGGCTGGACCTATGCCAAGCACCTGCTGAGCCACGAACGCACCAACATCGCCGACGTAAACCGCGCCAAGCGCGAGCTCGAGCGGCTCAAGCGCATCGCCCAAGACGAGGGCGTGTACGACGACATGCGCTTCCGCGATGAAATCGCCAAACTCGAAGTCGACGTAATCGCGCTGGAGATGATGGTGCTGCGCGTGTTGTCGGCTGAAAAATCGGGCAAGAACTCGCTCGATGTGGCAGGCCTTTTGAAGATCCGCGGCAGCGAAATCCAGCAGCGTTACAGCGAGCTCATGATGCTCGCCGCTGGCCCCTACAGCCTGCCCTTCATCCTCGATGCGATGGAAGCCGGCTGGCAGGGCGACCAGGTCGGCCCGGCCTACTGCGCACCGCTGGCCTCCACCTATTTCAACTACCGCAAGACCACGATCTACGGCGGCTCCAACGAAGTGCAGCGCAACATCGTCGCACAAGTCGTTTTGGGCTGAACAGGAGCACACACATGGATTTTAATTTCAGCGACGACCAGGAACAGCTACGCGACGCCGTGCGCAAATGGGTCGACAAGGGCTACAACTTCGAACGCCGCCGGGCACTCGCCGCCGCGGGCGGTTTCTCGCGCGAGGCCTACGGTGAAATCACCGACCTGGGTCTGGGCGGCCTGTACATCCCGGAAGCCGATGGCGGCCTGGGCATGGGGCCGGTGGAAGGCATGGTGGTGATGGAAGAACTGGGCCGCGGCCTGGTGCTCGAGCCCTTCACCCAGACCCTCATAACAAGCGGCATCCTCTCGGGCTACGCCCCAGCCGAAGCCAAGGCCGAATGGCTGCCGAAAATTGCCTCGGGTGAAGCGTTGGTGGTGTTGGCCCACCAGGAGCGCGCGGCACGCTACAGGCTCGACGCCTGCCAGGCACAGGCCAAGGCCTTGGCGGACGGATTCACGCTGTCCGGCCACAAGAGCATCGTGCCCGCGGGCGACCAGGCCGACGCGTTCCTGGTGCCGGCGCAACTGGACGGACACATCGCCCTGTTCCTGGTGGCGCGCGGTGCAAGCGGCGTTGCCACCCGGGGCTATGCCACGCAAGACGGTGGCCGTGCAGCCGAAGTGCGCCTGGCCGACACGCCGGCCACACTGGTTACCCGCGACGGCCTTGCCGCGTTGGAACATGCGGTCGACATCGGCATCGCCGCCTTGTGCGCCGAGGCGGTTGGCGTGATGGACAAGACCTTGGCCATCACCGTCGAATACATGAACACACGCAAGCAATTCGGCGTGGCGATCAGCAGCTTCCAGGCGCTGCGCCACCGCGTGGCCGACATGAAGATGCAGTTGGAGCTGGCCCGCTCCATGAGCTACTACGCCTCGCTCAAGCTCAACGCCCCAGCCGAAGAACGCCGCCGTGCCATGGCCCGCGCCAAATACCAGTTGGGCCAGTCAATGCGTTTCGTGGGGCAGCAGGCGGTACAACTCCATGGCGGCATCGGCGTCACCGACGAATACATCGTGAGCCACTGCTTCAAGCGGCTGACGCAGATGGAAATGAGTTTCGGCGACACGCTGCACCACCTGAGCGAGGTGTCCGGCCGCATGCAGGAAACCGCTGGCGTGTTCGCCTGACGGCGCAACCTCCATCAAGCACAGCACCCATCAAAAATGCCTGCCTGACCTTGGGTCTGGCAGGCATTGCATCGGTGCCTGAATTCGGCTCAAGCCTTTGGCGCGCGCCGATGGCCCGCACCCAGCACGGTCAGCCCCAGACCCAGCAAGGCCAGGGAAGCCGGCTCGGGCAGCACGCTCACATTCGCACCGACAGCCACATTGTCCATTTCAAAAGCCACGCCGCTCGTCGTGAAAGAGAAACTGGTAAATGACTCGGCCAGGGTAAAAAACAGGTTCACATAGACATTCGTGGCATTCGACACCTTGTCTCCCGACGTACCGTTGAACAAATCGATCAACGACTGGCCGGTGATGGTCAGGATCACATTGCCATCTTTGTCATAAAAAATCAGGTCGTTGTAATAATCGATCGAACCGTAATACAGCCCCAGGTAGTTCAGGCTGGTGCCGCCCAGGCTGGCGATCAAGCCAGAGTAGTTCAGCGTCACCTTGTCGGGAAGCACACCGCCGATGCTCGGGCCGTAGGCGAAGCAGGTGCTGTCGCCGGCAGGGGCCGCCGCACCGCCGATGCTCCCACTTCGCGTACCGAAACTGCCGCCAGTGATCGAAACCAGACCCGAAGGGGTGTCAATACCGCAACCCTGCGAAGTCACGGAAGAGCCCACCGCCGGATTGTCAAAGGTTTCCACAAATACAGAACCCTTGGCCACGTTCGCCGCATCAAGGAAGGGACTGGTTTTGCCCGACTGGTCACCTCCAGCCACATTGGTGTCGGTGTAGCTAAAACTAACCGTGGCGGCCTGGGTGGATACCGAAACCAGGCCAGCAACCGCCAACATGGCGCTCAAAACCATTTTTTTCATGCATGGACTCCTTGCTTTCTGGGAACAGGCCATTCAACTAATCGCCATATTCGAGCAATATGCCACGCCACTTTTTTTATTACAAATTAATCACCCAATATATTTGTTAGAAAACACAACATCAATATCAAAACACATATAAACCACAAAAACATTCAATTCAGATCATTAATTCAACCAATATTCATATTCATTTGATTGAATTAAGAACATATAGGCCAAGCACGCATGCGCCCAGCGCAACACCTATGCCGTCAAATCAACAGGCGCGAAGATTTCGGTACATGCGCCATCAAAAAATCCATCTGATCGGCCAGGATGCGCCGGTTGCGCAGGATGAAGTCTTCCCACAGGCTGGGCACATAAGGCGCATAGAGCAGCGGCATGTGGGCCTGCTCGGGCGTGCGGTTGCTCTTGCGGTGGTTGCAGGCGCGGCAGGCGGTGACGACGTTCATCCAGGTGTCAGCGCCGCGCTGGCCGAGCGGCTTGATGTGTTCTCGCGTCAGGTCTTCCTCGTGGAAATGCTGGCCGCAGTACGCGCAGACATTGCGGTCGCGCACGAACAGCTTGGCGTTGGTGAGGCTGGGCCTGAGATCGAAGGGGTTGATGTTGGGCACGCCGCGGGTGCCGATGATGCTGCTGACCGCAATCACCGACTGCTCGCCGGTGATGGCGTTGTGTCCGCCATGGAACACGGCGATTTGCGCGCCGAGCTCCCAGCGCACATCTTCCGCCGCGTAGTGGATCACCGCTTCCTCAAGCGAAATCCATGACTGGGGCAGCCCTTGGGCTGACAGCTTCAAGACCTTCACAACACGCCTCCTGAAATAGTCGAACGACCACAGAACCGGAACGCAGATGTCAACAGCAGCTTGCAGATGTGCTGCTGCGTCACAATATAACCTGTTTTTATGTCCATTCAGCTGACAGCGCTTGATCGACGGGCGCAATCAGCTATCAAAAAGATAACAATCCATGTTGGTTTTTCGCGGCTTCAACTACCCGGGCATTGCCCGGGCGTGTGCCTTGACCATTGGCAACTTCGACGGCGTGCACCGTGGCCACCAGGCCATGCTGGCACTGCTCAAAAGCGAGGCCCAGCACCGCAACGTGCCCAGTTGTGTGCTGACTTTCGAGCCGCATCCGCGCGATTACTTCGCCGCAGCCACCGGCCGGCCCGAGCTCGCGCCGGCCCGCATCGGCACCTTGCGCGACAAGCTCACCGAACTGGCCCGCTGCGGCGTGGACCAGGTCGTGGTGCTGCCCTTCGACGCACGCCTGGCCGCCCAGACGCCGCAGGCCTTCATCGATGACGTGCTGGTGCGCGGCCTGGGCGCGCGCTACGTGCTGGTGGGCGACGATTTTCGTTTCGGCGCCAAACGCGCGGGCGACTACGCCATGCTCGACGCGGCAGGCACGGCCCAGGGCTTCGACGTGGCGCGCATGAACAGTTATGAAGTGCACGGCCTGCGTGTCTCCAGCTCCGAGGTGCGCCAGGCGCTGGGCCGTGGCGACATGGCCGCCGCGGCACGCCTGCTTGGCCGACCCTACAGTATCAGCGGCCACGTGGTGCACGGGCGCAAACTCGGCCGCGAACTCGGCTTTCGCACCATCAACCTGCGTTTTGCGCATTGGAAACCGGCGGCCGGCGGCATCTTTGCAGTGCTGGTGCACGGCCTGGGTGATACGCCCCTGGTGGGTGTGGCCAACCTGGGCATCCGGCCATCGATCGACCCGAACGACGTGAACGGCGGCCGCGTGCTGCTCGAAACCCATTGCCTCGACTGGCCCGATACGCTCGGTGCCGAGGGGGCGTACGGTAAAATCATCCGCGTGGAACTGCTGCACAAACTGCATGACGAGCTGAAATACGACAGCCTGGAAGCCCTGAAAGCGGGTATCGCCAAGGACTGCGTCGACGCACGTGCCTACTTCGGTGCCATGCATGCAGAGACCAGCCGTCAGACGACGCGCGACCGAATTTAGACGATCTCTGCCGCGTCCAGCGCCAGGTGCATGCCTGGCCCGCGACTGCCATCTCCGTTTTGCATTGCGCCGTCCGGGCCTGCCCGGACCCAACCTGTTTCAAGCACTCGCCATGACCGAATCCGTAGAATCCAGCGCCAAGACCGACTACCGCAGCACCCTGAACCTGCCCGACACCCCCTTCCCCATGCGCGGCGACCTGCCCAAGCGCGAGCCGGGCTGGGTCAAGGAATGGGACGACAAGGGCATCTACAAGAAGCTGCGCGACGTGCGCGCCGGTGCGCCCAAGTTCGTGCTGCACGACGGCCCGCCGTATGCCAACGGCCAGATCCACATGGGCCATGCGGTCAACAAGATCCTGAAGGACATGATCGTCAAGGCGCGGCAACTGAAGGGCATGGACGCCATCTACGTGCCCGGCTGGGACTGTCACGGCCTGCCGATCGAAAACCAGATCGAAAAGACCCACGGCCGCAACCTGAGCCGCGACGAGGTGCAGGCCAAGAGCCGCGCCTATGCCACCGAGCAGATCGCCCAGCAGAAGCAGGACTTCAAGCGCCTGGGCGTGTTGGGCGAATGGGACAACCCCTACCTCACGATGAACCCCGGCAACGAGGCCGACGAGATCCGTGCGCTCAAGCGCATCATGGAGCGCGGCTTCGTCTACCGCGGCCTGAAGCCGGTGTACTGGTGCTTCGACTGCCGCTCTTCGCTGGCCGAGTTCGAGATCGAATACGCCGACAAGAAGTCGCAGACCATCGACGTGGCCTTCGAGAGTGCCGAGCCTAAAAAGGTCTTTGACGCTTTTCGTGCAAATTTGACGCCTGACGGAAAGATCGCTTGGGCGACGGCGCGACTCGTAGAAACGCCCATCTTCGCCGTGATCTGGACCACCACCGCCTGGACCATCCCGGCCAACCAGGCGCTGAACCTGAACCCCGAGATCGAATACGCGTTGGTCGATACCCCGCGCGGCCTGCTGATCCTGGCCTCGCCGCTGGTCGAGAAGGCGCTGGCGCGTTACGCGCTCGAAGGCACGGTGCTCGCCACCGCCCTCGGCGAAAAACTCGGCGGGCTGAACTTCAAACATCCGCTGCATGACGTCGCCGATCCTGGCACGGGCCCCTACAGCTACCGCCGCCTGTCGCCGATCTTCCTGGCCGACTACGCCACGGCCGACGACGGTACCGGCATCGTGCACTCCTCGCCCGCCTACGGCGTGGACGACTTCAACTCCTGCGTGGCCCACGGCATCGCGCATGACGACATCCTGAACCCGGTGCAGGCCAATGGCGTCTACGTCGACGAACTGCCGATGTTCGGCAACCAGTTCATCTGGAAGGCCGCGCCTGTCATCATCGACGCACTGCAGGGCGCCGGCCGCCTGTTCGCCACCGAGACCATCAGCCACAGTTATCCGCATTGCTGGCGCCACAAGACGCCGGTGATCTACCG
>Ga0307514_10000921_pt1 | contig 44956 bp, 46 predicted proteins | sample 16_EM_MG_FD_203088 | JGI IMG/M metagenome (GOLD analysis project Ga0307514, IMG submission 203088) | Populus trichocarpa ectomycorrhiza microbial communities from riparian zone in the Pacific Northwest, United States - 16_EM | ecosystem: Host-associated > Plants > Roots > Unclassified | place...
AGCGCAGCGCGTGCGGCGTGTTCGCGCGGCGCACCGGCGGCAGGCTTTGCAGGTAGGCCCACAAGGCGTCGCTGTCCTCGCGCGTCACCTGCGCGTAGCTGGGGTACGGGAAGGCCGGGTAGAGCAAGCGGCCGTCTCGCCCGCGGCCATGGTGCAGTGCGCGCCAGAATTCGGAGGGGGACCAGCGGCCCAGGCCGGTCTGCGCATCGGGCGTGAGGTTGGGCGCGAACAGTGCGCCAAACGGCGTGTCCACGCGGCGCCCGCCGGCGTATTCAATGCCGCCGCGTTCGGTGTGGCAGCCCACGCAATTGCCGGCGCGCGCCAGGTAGGCGCCGCGCGCGACCAGGGCGGCGTCCAGCGTGGCCGGGCGTTCGCTGGAGACGGGTGCCTCGCCGCGCTGGTTCAGCCAGGCGACCAGTGCCGCGCCGCTGACGCTCAACACCAACAGTGCCAGCAAGATCCGCCACGCGAGACGTTTCATGGCGCGCCACTCCCGCAGCGCAGCGGCGCGGGCGCTGCCAATGCCGCGGCCGGCTTCGCATGCGCTGGCGGGCTTTGCGTGGCCAGCCACGACGAGACGGCGTTGAGGTCATCGACGCTCAGCTTGCGCGCCACGCTGGCCATGCAGTCCGGCGCCAGGGCCTGGCGCTGGCCGCTTTGCCAGGCGCCCAGCTGGGCCACCAGGTAGTCGCGCGGCAGGCCGATCAAACCCGGCGTGGCCGGCTGCACGCCGGCGAGCTGCGCGCCATGACAGGCCGCACACGCCGGCAGCCCGCGCGCCGCATCGCCTTGCGTGGCCAACACCTCGCCGCGGCTCAGCGTGGCGGCCGTCGCCTGGATGGGCGGCGCAGGCGGGTACGGCAGGTCCAGCGAAGCGAAGTGGCCCGCGATCTCGCGCAGGTAGTCGTCCGACAGCTGGGCCAGCAGGTAGCCCATCGCTTCGTTGTGCCGCGTGCCGGCGCGGAAGCTCAGCAGTTGGTTGTAGAGGTAGCCGGCCGGCTTGCCGGCAATGCGCGGGAAGTAGCCCTGGCGCGTGGCCTGGCCCTGCGCGCCGTGGCACCCGGTGCAGGCCTGCACGCGCTGGGCCATGCTGTCTTCCACCGGTGCGGCGAAAGCGCCTGCCGTGGCCCACATCGCCACGGCGCACAGCAGACGGGAGAACAGGTGCATGCAAGGCCCGGGGCGACACAGGAAGCCACGATTGTGACCAGCGCCGCCGCCGCGGCCATGCAATCAAACCCGATCAGCCAAAAGGCTCAGGCTACCGGTCGCGCGGGGATCTGCAAACCGCGGGCCACGGCCGGGCGGGCCACGAAGGCCTTCAGCACGCGCTGTACTTCGGTGAACTCGCCGAAGCCCACCAGTTCGCCGGCACCGTAGAAGCCGATCAGGTTGTTGATCCACGGGAAGGTGGCGATGTCGGCAATCGTGAACTCGTCGCCCATGAGCCATTCGCGGCCGGCGAGGTGGTGGTTCAGCACGCCCAGCAGGCGCTTGCTTTCGGCCACGTAACGGTCGCGCGGTCGCTTGTCTTCATAGTCCTTGCCGGCGAACTTGTGGAAGAAGCCGAGCTGGCCAAACATCGGGCCGATGCCGCCCATCTGGAACATCACCCACTGCAGCGTCTGGTAGCGGCCGTGCGCATCGGCGGGAATGAAGCGGCCGGTCTTCTCGGCCAGGTAGACCAGGATCGCGCCGGATTCGAACAGCGCCAGCGGCTGGCCGCCAGGGCCGTCCGGGTCGATGATGGCCGGGATCTTGTTGTTCGGGTTCAGCGACATGAACTCCGGCGTCAGCTGGTCGTTGGTCGCGAAGTTGACCAGGTGCGGCTCGTAAGGCAGGCCCAGTTCCTCCAGCAGGATCGAGACCTTCACGCCATTGGGCGTGGGCAGCGAATACAGCTGCAGCCGCTCGGGGTGCTGGGCGGGCCACTTGTGGGTGATCTGGTAGTCGGCAAGTGCGGTCATGGCGGATGTGCTTTTCGATGAGGAGGCAAAACCAGTTCGATTCTGTTCCGCCGCCGCGCAGTGCCGTGTCCGCCTCCCAAAGCCCTTGGTCCGCATGCGACCAAGCCCGCCGGCCCGCGCAGGGCGCCCCGTTGCGCTGTAGAAGCGCAGCGCCACCCGGGTTTGTCTGCTGGCAAGGGCACGTGGCTTGCCGCAGTCTGCTACCAACCACTCACCCCCGAGGAGCGTGCGATGGAAACCGTGTTCAAGAACCGCCGCGAGGCCGGCCTGGCCCTCGCCGAGTTGCTGTATGCCTACCACCAGCGCAGCGACGTGACCGTGCTGGCACTGCCGCGAGGCGGCGTGCCGGTGGGCTTCGAAGTGGCGCAGGCGCTGGGCGCGCCGCTGGACGTGCTGGTGGTGCGCAAGCTCGGCCTGCCCGGCCGGCCGGAGTACGCGATGGGCGCGCTGGCCAGCGGCCCCGCCGGCCCGGTGCAGGTGCTGGACCGCCGTATCCTGCAGCTGATGAACGTCAAGGACCAGGCCGTCGCCGAAGTCATCGACGCCGAGCAGCGCGAACTCGCCCGCCGCGAAACCCTTTACCGCGGCGGCCGCCCCCTGCCCTCGCTCGCCGGCCGCACCGTCATCGTCGTCGACGACGGCCTGGCCACCGGCAGCAGCATGCTCGCCGCCGTGCAGACCCTCGCCGCCCAGCAACACCCGCCCAGCCGCATCATCGTCGCCGTCCCGGTCGGCTCCGAGGACGCCGTGGCCGCGCTGCGCCAGCGCGCCGACGAAGTCCTCTGCCTCAGCACCCCGCCAGACTTCCAGAGCGTGAGCCGCTGGTACGAGGACTTCGGGCAGACGGAGGATGAGGAGGTGCGGGCGTTGTTGCAGCAAGCGAGGGGCTGACTGCCGCACCATCGTTGCTGCGATCCCGGCGGCCTGGCGGTGGGCGGACCGGACAATGGCGCGCCCGGCATGCGGCTGCACTACAGCCCGAATTGCCAAGCTGCTTTCCTCATCGATCCTGATGGGTATCACATCAAAGTCGCTATGAAGGTGCCAGAGCAGGAAGCTGGGCGGCTCCCGACATCCAGCCGGGTGGCCCCTTCAAGCCATGCCCGAACCGCGGTCACGCAGCAGGGCCACGAGTTCGTCGGCGCCTCGCGCTCCGTACAAGGCCTGACTGCGAGCCGATGGGGGCAGCAGCTTGTCCAGCGGCAGCACGGTCTGCCCGGTGTCCTGCGCGAACTGGTAGAGCTGGCGCGGCGGCGGCTCTGCCTCGTCTTCCCAGACCAGGTGCAGTGGCGGCGGGAGCAGGGACAGCCAATGGGGAGGCTTTGCCAACTCAGGGGTTACGGCCTTGTGCTGCGGCGCACGCCGATGCCGCACGCCAAGGTCTTCCGGTGCCAGCACCAGGCATAGGGCGCGGGTCGGCGCGTCGGTCCACGCCGCAGTGACTGAGCCGCGGGCCTTGGGCAGGACCACCAGGCAACCACTGGGCGCGCTGCTCGTAGGGTACAGCGCACCGAATTCCTGCAGCTCGCGCTGCAGCTGATGTCGGGCTTCGTCGGACGCCTGGGTCAACCGCTGCACACCCTCGCAAAAGCCTCCCAACCACTGCGGCTCGGCGCGACCCAGGCCAAGCCGAAGCAGGACCGAGCGCAGCAATGGGAACCGCAGCGCAGGGTCAAGCAGCAACAGGGCGCCCGGCCCTTCTTCGCCCGGCGATAACAACAAAGCCAGCAGGTGGCTCCAATGCGCCAGTGTGGCCAGCCCCGCCATTCCGGGTAACAAGCGTTCTGGGCCGACGCCCCGCATCGCACACAGGATCTCGTCCGGCCCGGCAGCGACCTCGGGTTGCCTGCGATCCTGCGCATCCAACCGGGCCAGCAACTGTTTCCAGGCCGGCGCTTCACGAAGCGCCCAGTCGTGCGAGATGCGCAGTCGCGCGCCCTGAGAACGCACCTGGGCCACACGCTGCAGCGCGTCCGTCAACGGCCGGAGCCGGCCGTCGTTTGACCATCGGAATTCGGGCGCTGCGGCCAGGGGTTCGGCCAGCAACGGTTCGATCTGCACCCGCAATCCTTCCAACACGCTGCGCACCTGTTCTGGCTTGAGTCTCGCAAAACCCAGGCCCTGGGCCAGCAAGCGCAAGGCTTGCGCCATTGCCGCCCGGGGATCGGGCTGCGGCCCTGGAACGAGGCCCGCGAGAAAGCCCGCCATCTGCAGCGCAGGCGCCAACGCGGGCGCGCTGTCGCGCAGCATCTGCGCAAATGCTTCGAGCCGCACCAAGTGTCGCGCCAGTTCGGCCACGTTGCCCGTGCCGTCGCGCGCCATCAAGAGAGCCTGGTGCGACTCCATGGCTTGCTGCCATGGCGGGCTTTGCGGCAACACCAGGGCTTCATCGATCAGCAGCTGCAGATCGGCATGCGTAGGCGACGGCAGGTGCGGGCTGCCGGCGAGCACGCTGGCCAGATCGATCTCCAGCGTCGTCACGAGGTCCAGCGCAGTCTTGGCTTGCTCGTGCGAGGCCTTTGGGTCGAGCGGTGCCGGGCTGGCAGCTGCAACCACCGGCGCGCGCGTCTCGCCGGACTGCCAGTAGCGAAAATCATAGACGCCAGCCATGCCCTCTCGCGGCTCCAGAAAGGACAAGCCGCCTTGCAGCAGTACCTCACGCACGGCCTGCTCGGGCTTGGGTGTGCGTGGTGCGCCCACCCGCTCGTGAGGATTCAGCGGCCAGCGTTGCTCCACCTGCTGCACAAGCTCGCTGCCAGCCAGCAATGCGGCCATCTCGTTCACAGTGCCGAAAAGCAGCACCAGATCGTCTTTGGATACCAGCTTGTCCTCCGCATCGACCGGTACACCGGTCGCACGACCGGGTTCGCCGTCCGGATCCTCCTCGCAGACAAAGACCTCGCCCAGGTTCATGCGCTGGTAAAGCGCGCTGCGGAACTCATCCCGTTGCGCATCCCGCAGGTCCAGCTCGGTCTTGCCAAGCAGCCATTCACGGGTGATGAAGTACAGCGCATCCAGCAGGGTTTGGCGCATGTCCGGCCGCTGCAGCGACCAACCCACCACGCGCGGCATGTTGAGGAAGTATTCGATGACAACCTGCAGCGTCACGTCGATCCGGTAGAAGACGGTGTCGCGCACCGTGCCGGGCAGCAGGTTCAGATCGCCGGCTTCGGTGCGTAGCGCAGCCAGTTCACGTGTCAGGTTCAACGCGTGCATCTGCGAGCGGTGTCGCAGCACCCATTTCAGAATCTCTTTATCGGCGGCGTCGGCATTCGAGACATTGCTGCCGGGCACAACGGGCGGCAGTTCCAGCACCAGCTCCAGGTAAGCATCCAGGTCGGCCGGTTCATAGGCAATCAGCAACGGGTGCGAGAAATACGACGAGGCCACGCCGTAGGCCTTCTCGCGCGCGGCCAGGCGCAGGAATTCCATGTAGCCGCGGTCGGTCAGAAAGCAGGTGAAGACGCTCTCGGCGACCAGCTTCTTCAGGTAGTGCACCATCGCCATGATGCGTTCGGACAAGCCGTCGACCTTGTCGAGCTCGTCAATCACGAACACCGGCGCCAAGCCTGCGGCCCGCAGCCGCTCCAGCAGCGTCGGCAGCACTCGGTCGAGCGTGCGCAGACTGAGGTCAGGGATGAAGGTCTTGTCGACATGGCGCTGGCGCTTGCCGGTGTTGCTGGTCGTGCGCTTGAAGGCCAACGACGAGGCCATCGCCGTGAGCAGCCCCAGCGCCAGTGCACTCGCGCCATGGCCAGGCCCGCTGGCCAGCGTACCGCCGGCCACCGCAGCACCGGACAACAGCGCCGCAGCCGGCTTCAAGGCGTCGGCAAACTTCGCGTCCAGCCCGCTGCTTTGTTCGGTGTTGCGGCCGGTCTCGCTGCTCTGCTTGGTCTCGCCGCTGAGTTCCCCCGAGATGCGCTGGTGCGCATTGCAGATGCCATTCAGCGCGACCAGCTCGCGGCTGCCCTGGTCCACGGGCGCACGCACAGGCTGCAACACGCCGCGCTCCAGCGCGCCGATGCGGTCCCATAGCTCGCGCAGCCGTGAAGCCGGCGGGTCTTCCATCAGTTCCAGTTCAAACTGTGCGGCCAGCTCACCGCGCTCCTCAAGCGGTATCGCCTGCCCCAGCCCGGCATCGGACAGCAGCGCGCGCCGGTAGGCCGAGGCGTATTCGCGCAACACCGCGCGATGCAGCCCGAGGATGATCTGCTTGAGCGCCAGTTGCGCCTGCAACTCAACCTTGCTGTCCTGGTCCAGCGCTGGCGGCGCAGGCGCTGCAGGGGCTGCTGCAACTGCCGGTGTTGCAGCCTGCCGGCCGGGCGCGGGCGCTGCGGCAGCCGGCGCCGGAGTCGCAACTGGCGCGGCCGGCGCCTGGGCCTTGGCCTGCTTCGCCTCGGCCCGCCGCACGTCGCTGGGCAAGGCGCGGAAGAGGCTGGGGCCATGCAGCATCACCGGCAAAGGCCGCAGGCCGACCTCACCACCCAGGCTGAGCTTGACGACGCTGCTCAGCACGTCGGCCACCATCGTCGTCTTGCCGGCGCCGCGGTGACCCGAGATCAGGAACGAGCGACCCTGGATGTGGCCGTCGCAATAGCGCCGCAGTTCCTGCTTCAGGATGCGACTGGCACTGGACTGCGCGGTGTAGACCCGGCCTTCCTCTCCCAGCGCGGCCGACTGGTCGCTGAGCGGGTCCGGGGCACGGCGGATGCGGAGCGCCATGGCGGCCTTCAGCCCTTGGCGCTGGCTGAAGCCACAGCCGAAGCCGAAGCGGCGGACGCAGGCTTGTTAGCAGGCCCCGGCGTGGCCGGCTCCAAACCTGATGGCCCCGGGCCTCCCAGCAAGCCGAGCAGCAACCACAGGCCCATGCACAGCAACAGCAAGCCGATCAGCAGGCGCATCAGCGCGGGTGACAGGTTCCAGCCCGTGCTTTCGCTGCCAAAGCTGCCCCAGTGACGGCGGAAGCTGAAGCCCTCGTTGCGCGGCGCTCGCAACTCGGGTGGCGCCTGGCTGGCCTGCAGACGGTTTCCCGGCAAGGACGGCAAGAAGGGCCACAGTCCAAGCGCTGCCAGCACGCAGCCCAGGCCAGCCACGCAGAGCAAACAGGCGACGAGGCCTGCTATCAGCAGCAACTGGTCGCGCACGGTCGATGGCGCAGCGTTGGCCACCGCTGGCACGTCGACCTTGGCGTCCTTGGGCTTTGCATCGCCAGGCGGCGCGGAAGCCGCTGCGGAAGCCGGCGATCCCGGCTGGCTGGCAGCGGACGCGGCACCGGGGGGCAATAGCGGTGGCGCACAACTCACCTGCACTTGAACCTGCTTGGTGCCCACCACCACGGCCGGCTTGCGCGGGCCAGTCTGCTGCCCACAGTTCAACAGCACCGGCGCCGAAGCGTCGGACGCAGCGCCGCTGGCGGCCGGGCTGCTGAGCGGCCCCGGCGAAGACTTCGCCGCACACGCGGATCCCAACCAGAGCATGCCCAGCAACGCGCAGATCAGGTCACGGCGAGACGTCAACATGCGCATCGACAAAGCTCCCGGCGCAGTAGTGGTAGGGCTGCCGAGGCTTATACGCCGGCCACCCCCGCGCGGCAACGGTCACACCTCGCACGGCGCGGTCGCATCGCCTGATCTGGGGACACCGCGGCGCCACTCAACCCGCGAACTGCCGCACCCAGCCAACGTAGGTCGCCATCCACCCCTGCAGAAAGCCCTTGCTGGCCTCGCCGATGTCGCCGTTGGCGTCGAACAGACCTTCCTTGTGCTGCAGGAAGACCTCGGGCTGCGGCAACGTCACCACGCCAACGGCGACCAGCACGTTGCGCAGGTGCTGCTGGGCCATGGCGGTGCCCGTGCTTCCGGGCGACAAGCCGACGATGCCGGCGGGCTTGCCGGTCCAGCTGTTGTGGCCATAGGGGCGCGAGCCGTGGTCGATGGCGTTTTTCAGCACGCCGGGGATGGAGCGGTTGTATTCCGGCGTGACGAACAGCAGCCCGTGCGACGCGCTGACCTGGGCCTTGAAGCGTTGCACCGTGGCGGCCTGCTGCGCGTCGTCGTCCTGGTTGTACAGCGGCAGGTCGCCGATCTCCAGCTGGTTGAACTCGACGCCCACCGGCGCCAGCCGCGCCAGCGCGGTGGCAAGCTGGCGGTTCATGGACTGCTTGCGCAGGCTGCCGACGATCACGGCGATCTGCATTGGGTTCTGGCTCATGCGGGGGCTCCCTGGATGATGGAAACGAGGAGGAGACGCCCGGCACCATACTGCGAAGCGTGCCACCGCGCAGCCAGCGTCCGCCCACACGACCGTCCCGCCACGATGACGCCCCTGCCCCTGCTCTACAGCTACCGCCGCTGCCCCTATGCGATGCGCGCCCGCATGGCGCTGCTGCAGGCCGGGCGGCCGTTCGAGGCCTTCGAGATCGTGCTGCGCGACAAGCCGGCCGCGCTGCTACAGCTGTCGCCCAAGGGCACGGTGCCGGTGCTGCGCCTGCCAGGTGGCGAGGTGCTGGACGAGAGCTGGCACATCATGCGCTGGGCCTTCGCGACTGCGGACGACCCACACTGGTGGCAGGCCGCCCAGTCGCCGCAGAACCTCGCGCTGCTGCAGGCCAACGACGGTCCGTTCAAGCGCGACCTGGACCGCCACAAGTACCCCGAACGCTTCCTCGATGAACCTCGCTCTCGCGAGTCCGTGCGCGCCGATGCGGTGACGGCCTTGCTGTTGCCACTGGAGGCTCGGCTGCAGGACCAGCCTTGGCTGGGTGGCGAACAGCCCTGTGCCACCGACCTGGCGATCTTTCCGTTCGTGCGCCAGTTCGCGGCCGTGGCACCGCAGTGGTTCAGCGCACAGCCCTGGCCGGCGCTGCAAGCCTGGCTGGCCGCCTGGCTGGACGGCGCGCTTTTCGCCGCCTGCATGACCAAGTTGCCAAGCCAGCAGGCGTTGGTCTTTCCAGCGCCGCGCGGCTGATCAGCGGAACCCGTGCCGGTCCGCCAGCGCGCGCAGCTGCTGCAGTTCGGCCAGGTGCTCGTCGCGCCGGCGCACGACTTCGGCGAAGCCCTTGTCCGCGCCCGGGCCGGTGCCGCGCTGCTGCAGCACGCAGGCGGTGCCAAACGGGCCGGGCGGCACGTCGAACGCAGGCGCCGCGGCGTGGTGCCGGGCACTGAAGTCCAGCGCGTGGGCGAAGTTGGTGGAGGTGCTGCCGCGCACGCCCAGCGGCTCGAAGCCGAAGCGCCAGGCCAGCATGTTGAGGATGGCGTTGGGGTCGAACGGTGTCGACTCGACATGCCCGCGCCGCGCCTTCGGGCCGATGGCCACGCAGGGTACGCGAATGCCCAGCCGGCCGTCGTTGCCGGTGGCGGCAAACTCCTCGGGCGAGACCGGGCCGAAGGGCGGCGCGACGTGGTCGAAGAAACCGCCCCACTCGTCGTAGTTGACGATCATCAGCGTGCGTTCCCAGTTCGGGCTGGCGCGCAGCGTGTCGTAGATGTCGTTCAGGAAGGCCTGGCCGTCGCGGATGTCGGCATACGGATGGTCGTCCCGCGAGATGCCCATGCCGGTGCCCAGCAGCGCCGGGTCGATGTAGCTGACGGCCGGCAGCCGGCCGGCCGCGGCGTCGCGCTTGAACTCGCTGAAGCGGCGCGAAATGTCCAGCTGCGCGGCGCCCCACAGCGCGGTGACCGGCACGTCGCTGAAGTAGTAGCGGCCGCGCAGGCCGGCGGCCTTCAGGCGGTCCCAGATGGTGGGCAGCTTCGAGATCGCGAAGGTGTTGGTCACGCGGTCGGTCTGGCCCGAATGCATGTAGATGCGGTTCGGGAAGGTGCAGGACAGGATGCCGCTGAAGTAGTGGTCGCAGATGGTCCAGTGCTGGGCGCAGCCGGCGTAGAAGGGCAGGCTGCCTGCCGTGTAGTAGCCGATGGGGAAGGTGTCGCCCGCGGGCTGGGGCTTCAGGAAGCCGTCCATCGCGCCGTCGTTCACATCGCCGCGGCCGGCACCGTAGCTGTGGTCGGGATCGGCGCTGCTGCAGTTCTGGAAGTCGGGCGCGAGGTCGTGCGTCTGCCGCCAGTGGCCCGCCGTGTCGGCAAAGCTCAGGCCCGCCTGCCGGCCTTCGGCGCCGGGCACCCAGCCGAGGAAATGATCGAACGAGCGGTTCTCCATCATCACGATGACGAAGTGGTCGATGCCGCAGTCCTCGGGCGCCGGCAGTGGCTGGGTGGACGGACCTTTGGCAGACTCGGCGGACGCCGCCAACGCCGGCTGCGCCAGCAGCGCGCCGGTGGTGGCAGCACCCGAGGCGGCCATGCCCGCAAGCAAGCGACGGCGCTGCGGATCCTGGGGTGACGCAGAAGACGGGTCGTCGTGATCGTTTTGCATGGGGTACTCCGGCGGGCAGGCAAGGAAAAGCGGGCTGGGATCGGAAAGCCGATCCTGAGCCTGCAAGGTGACGCGGATTTGACGCCGCCGCCTGCGCTGCGCGCAGCTTCGCTTTAGGGATGCGGCGGGTCGCCGTGGCCCGCCTGCACCAGCGCCAGCAATCGCTCGCGCAGCCAGCGCTGGCCGCTGTGGCCGTGGCCGCGCTCGTGCCACAGCATGCAGACGCTGAAGCCTTCGACCGGGAACGGGCAGTCCAGCAGTTGCAGTTGGCCCGCGCGGTCGCGCACCAGCCGTTCAGGCACCAGCGCGACGAAGTCAGACTGCGCGACGATCTCCGGCACGAACAGGAAGGACGCGGCCGACAGCACCACCCGGCGACGGTGTCCGAGGGCCGCCAGCGCATCGTCCACCGGCGTGCTGAAGCCGCCGCCATTCGGCGAAACGACGACATGCTCCAGCTTCGCAAACGCCGCAACCGACAGGCCGCGCCGCAGCTTCGGATGGCCGTGCCGGCCGATCAGCACATAGTGCTCGTCGAACAGCAGCCGGCTGCGCAGGCCGGGCGGCGCGCTGTGCGCCGTCATCAGCGCCAGGTCCACATCGCCGCGCGCCATCTGCGCTTCGAGCTGCGGTGCGTCCAGCTGATGCAGCGCGATGCGCACGCCGGGCGCCAGGCTGCGCAGCGCAATGGCCAGCGGCTTGACCACCGCGACCTGCATGTAGTCGGTGCAGGCGATGGCGAGGGTCAGGCTGGCGGTCGCCGGGTCGAAATGGCGGTGGCTGACCACCGTGTGGCGCACCTGGTCCAGCGCCTGGCGCAGCGGCGCCACCAGCTCCAGCGCCTTGGCGGTGGGCGTCATGCCGCGCGGCGCGGGGATCAGCAGCGGATCGTCGAACAGCGTGCGCAGCCGGTTCAGCTGGGCGCTGACCGCCGGCTGGCTCAGGTGCAGCCGCGCAGCGGCCCGGGTCACGTTCTGCTCGGCCAGCAAGGCCTCCAGCGTGGCCAGCAGGTTCAGGTCGAGTCGCTTTTCGCCATCCATGTGGTGGATGGTAGCCAATCGATCTGGTGATTTCACGGATGGCTCGAGGCCGGCCAGACTGGCGGCCTTCCCCCTTCAGGAACCATCCCCATGAGCCGCCGCGTGCTGATCGTCCATGCCCATCCCGAGCCCCGCTCGCTGAACCGCCAGCTGGTGGACGAGGCGGTGTCGGCGCTGCAACAGCAAGGCCACGAGGTGATGCAGTCGGACCTGCATGCGATGGGCTGGAAGGCGGTGTTCGACGCGCAGGACTTCCCCAGCCGGGCCAACGCCGAGCGGCTGGACTTCATCGCCGAATCCGGCCACGCGTTTGCGAACGGGCTGCAGACGGCGGACGTAGAAGAAGAGCAACGCAAGCTGCTCGCGGCCGATGCGCTGATCCTGCAGTTCCCGCTGTGGTGGTTCGGCATGCCGGCCATCCTCAAGGGCTGGGTGGACCGCGTGTTCGCCTACGGCCTGGCCTATGGCTGGCAGGGCGCTGGCAACCGCTACCGCTATGGCGAAGGCGGGCTGCAGGGCAAGCGCGCGCTGCTGTCGGTCACCGTCGGCGGGCCGGCCGAAGACTACGCGCCGCGTGGCATCAACGGTCCGCTGGAGCAGCTGCTGTTCCCCATCACGCATGGCACGCTGTTTTTCCCCGGCATGGCGGTGCTGCCCACGCATGCGGTCTACGGCACCGGCCGGATGGACGAGGCGCGTGTCGCCGCGGCCCGGCTGGCCTGGCAAGCGCGACTGGCCGGCCTGTTCAGTGACGCGCCAATCGCCTTTCGCCCGCAGAACGGCGGCGACTACCCGGACGGGCACGCGCTGGCCGAACAAGTGGCGCCGGGCCAAAGCGGCTTGCTGGCGCACATCGCCGAAACATCGCCGGACCGTTGACTCTTCCTGACTCGAAACACCGCTGACCATTCGAATCCGCAGAACGATGCGGTCGAAGCGCATGAACCACGCGAGCCCCGGGGGTTCTCAAAATCGAGCCCGATCCAGCGCTCCTGCTGACTCCCTCAACCCCTCGCTCCAAGGCTCGCCATGTCTGCATCCATCGTCATCGTCTATCACAGCGGCTACGGCCACACCAAGAAGATCGCCGAGGCCGTCGCCGAAGGCGCTGGCAGCGGCGCCAGCCTGCTGGCCATCGACGCCGAAGGCAACCTGCCCGAAGGCGGCTGGGAACAGCTGGCCGCGGCCACCACCATCGTCTTCGGCTCGCCGACCTACATGGGCACCGTGAGCTGGCAGTTCAAGAAGTTCGCCGACGCCAGCTCCAAGGTCTGGTTCACGCAAGGCTGGAAGGACAAGCTGTTCGCCGGCTTCACCAACTCGGCCTCGATGAACGGCGACAAGCTCAGCACGCTGCACTACCTCACCACGCTGGCGATGCAGCACAGCGGCCTGTGGGTGGGCACCGGCATGATGCCGTCCAACAGCAAGGCCGCCACGCGCAACGACATCAACTACGTCGCCTCCTTCGGCGGCCTGATGACCGCCACGCCGTCAGACGCTTCGGCCGACGAAATGGTCCCGGGCGACATCGCCACCGCCAAGGCCTTCGGCCAGCGCCTGGCCACCACGACCGCGCGCTTCGCCTGAAACCACGGACTGTTTCGCGACGACACAAGGCCGGCAACATGCCGGCCTTTTTCATGCGCCGACGAAAGCGCTAACCGAGCGCGTTGATGCCGCGCGGCACCACCGAGAGCTTGCGGCGGTACTGCGGCCGCAGCTGGTAGACCTGGGCCGGGCGGTGCGCGCCGGCCATCGTCGTTTCGCCGGCAATCGGCTCCAGCATGCCCAGTTCCTCGATCTTGCGGCGAAAGCTCACCTTGTTGATCGGCTCGCCCAGCACCGCCTCGTACACCGCCTGCAGCTGCGGCAGCGTCACGCGCTCGCCGCAGAGGTAGATCGGCAGCGACGAATACTGGCTCTTGGTGCGCACCCGCGCCACTGCGGTGGCGACCATCTCGCCATGGTCGAACGGCAGGCTGGGCAGGCTGTCGATGGGCGCGGTGCGCAGCCCTGGCCGGTCCGCCGGCAGCAGTTCAAACGCGACCACCGCGTAGTAGACGATGGACACCGACCAGCCGCGCGAATCGCGCTTCGCGCCGGACCAGGTCGCCAACTGCTCCAGGTAGGGGCTGACGATGCCGGCCTTTTCCTGCAGCGCCCGCGCCGCTGCATGCCACGCGGTCGCGTCCTCCTGCACATGCACGAAACCGCCCGGCAGGGCTGGCACGCCGGCAAACGGTGGCCGGTCGCGGTCCACCAGCACCACGTGCAGGGCCTGGTCCTTCAGCGTCAGCAGCACCACGTCGACAGTGCAGATCACGGCGGGGAACTCGGTCGTGGAAGCTGGGGAGCTTGGCTTGAGGGCCATGAAAGAAAACGAACTCGGTGAGGGGAAGGACTTTGTTCAGTCTAGCAACCAAGCCCGTCCGGTCCGTGCGGAATAGATAGTTGCAACATTAAACAAAGTCATCTACAGTGCGGCTCATCGATGCTTCAAGCCCCGAGGAAGTCCATGACCCGCCAGAAGATCCAGCTGCTCATCATCGACCCGCAGAACGACTTCTGCGACCTGCCGCAAGACTGGTGGCCGCTCGACCTGGTCAGCGGCCAACGCACCGCCCCGGCCCTGCCCGTCACCGGCGCCCATGCCGACCTGCAACGCGTCGCGGCGCTGGTCCGTGCCGGCGGCCAGGGCATCGGCCAGATCACCGTGACGCTGGACTCGCACCACCGCATCGACATCGCCCACCCCGGCTTCTGGCAGCAAGGCGACGGCAGCGCCGTCGCGCCGTTCACGCCCATCACCGCGCAGCAGGTGCGCGCCGGCGAGTTCGCGCCACGCGACCCGGCCGTGCTGCCAAGAACCCTGTCCTACCTGAACGAGCTCGAAGCCCGCGGCCGCTACACGCTGATGGTCTGGCCGGTGCACTGCGAGATCGGCACCTGGGGCCACAACCTGCATGCCGACCTGAAGGCCGCGCTGGGCGACTGGGAAACCACGCAGCTGACGCAACTGAACCTGGTGCTCAAGGGCAGCAACCCGTGGACCGAGCACTACAGCGCAATGCAGGCCGAAGTGCCGGACGGCACCGACCCGGCCACCGAGCTGAACCGCACGCTGCTGGCCGAGCTCGCACAGGCCGACCTGCTGCTGATCGCCGGCCAGGCCAGCAGCCACTGCGTGAAGGCGACCACCGAACACATCGTCGCCCACCTGCCGGCCGAGGCCGCCACGCGTGTCATGCTGCTGACCGATGCGATGAGCCCGGTGGGCGGCTTCGAGGCGAACGCCCAAGGCTTCCTGGCCGACATGCGTTCCCGCGGCGTGCAACTGGCCACCTGCGACCAGGCGCTGCCGCTGCTCACCGCCAACTTCCAGTGAAGGCTCGAACCCACCATGACCCCCGTGATCACCAGCCTGCTGGACACCGACCTCTACAAGTTCACGATGTGGCAGGCCATGCTGCACCGGCACCCGTCCACCCAGGCCGAATACCGCTTCGTCTGCCGCAACACACCGGCCTATCCACTGGCCGAGCTGGCCGGCGAAGTGGGCCAGCAGCTGGACGCGCTTTGCCAGCTGCGCTTTGCCTCCGAAGAACTGAGCTACCTGCAGGGCCTGCGCTTCATGAAGTCGGACTTCATCGACTTCCTGCGCATCTTCCAGTTCCAGCGCGCCTTCATCGAGGTCAGCACAGCGGGCGACACGCTGCAGATCGTCGCCCACGGCCCGCAGGTGCATGTGACGGGCTTCGAGATCTTCGTGCTGGCCATCGTCAACGAGCTGTACTTCCGCCGCTTCGACGCCGAACCGGCGCTGGCCGAAGGCCGCCGCCGGCTGCAGGCCAAGATCGAGGCCGTGAAAGCGTTCGGCACCGAGCCGGCCCGCACCCATCCCTTCGAGTTTTTCGACTTCGGCGTGCGACGCCGCTTCTCCGGCGCCTGGCAGCGCGAGGTCGTCAGCGCGTTCCAGCGCGAGCTTTCGCAATGGTTCAAGGGCACCTCCAACGTGATGCTGGCCAAGGCGCTGAACCTGGTGCCCATCGGCACCATGGCGCATGAGTACCTGCAGACCTTCCAGGCCCACGAGGTGCGGCTCAAGCACTTCCAGCAGGCGGCGCTCGAAGACTGGGTGCAGGAATACCGCGGCGACCTGGGCATTGCGCTGACCGACGTGGTCGGCATGGACGCCTTCCTGGCCGACTTCGACCTCTACTTCGCCAAGCTCTTCGACGGCCTGCGCCACGACTCCGGCGACCCCATCACCTGGGGCGAAAAAGCGCTGGCCCATTACGCCAGGCTGCGCATCGATGCGCACACCAAGCGCCTGGTCTTCTCCGACGGCCTGGACATGCCGACCGCATTTGCGCTCTACCGCCATTTCGCCGACCGCACGCAGCTGGGCTTTGGCATCGGCACGCACCTGACCAACGACGTGGGCCTCACGCCGATCAACATCGTGATGAAGCTCACCGCCGCCAACGGCCAGCCGGTGGCCAAGCTGTCCGACTCACCTGGCAAGACACTGTGCGACGACGAGACCTTCCTCGCCTACCTGCGCCAGGTCTTCCACATCCAGCCGCCAGAGGTGCAGCAATGATGTTGACCCTGACCCTTGCCCAGCTGAACCCGACGCTGGGCGACATCGAAGGCAATGTCGCCGCGATGCGGCGCGCGGCCCGCCAGGCCCGCAACGCAGGCGCGCAGCTGGTCGTCTTCCCCGAGCTGTCGCTCACCGGCTATTTCCCCGGCGACCTGCTGGCCGAGCCGGCCTTCCTGCAACAGGTGGCAGCGGGCATCGAAGCATTGCTTCAAGCCTCGCGCGAACTGCCGCAGCTGGCCTGGGTCATTGGGGCACCTGTTCGACGGTCCGGCACTGGCAAGCCGCTGCACAACCAGCTGCTGGTGCTGCGCAACGGCGAAGTGCTGCTGCGCTACGCCAAGCAGCTGCTGCCCACCTACGGCATCTTCGACGACAAGCGCCATTTCGAGCCCGGCCCGGACGCCGCGCCGGTGCTGCGCGTGGGCGATGCACGCGTCGGCTTCCTGATCTGCGAGGACGGCTGGAACGACGACGGCCAAGCCTATGCGGTCAACCCGTTTGCCCGCATGCGCGAAGCCGCGCCGGACCTGGTGGTGTCCATCAACGCCAGCCCTTCGGACCTGGGCCAGCGCCAGCGCCGCCATGCGGTGGTGGCCGCCGCGGCCCAGCGCCATGGCCTGCCGCTGGTCTATGTGAACCAGGTCGGCGGGCATGACGAGCTGGTCTACGACGGTGCCTCCTTCTGCGCCGAGCCGCAACGCGGCGTGTGCTTCGAGGCCCGCCGTTTCGCCGAGGACCTTTGCACGCTGGGCTTCGACCAGGGCCGCTTCTGCGCGGCCGATGGCGGCGCCTTGCCGCCGGTCGCACAAGCCATGACCGCGCCCGCCTTCCATCGCGCGCAGATCGTGCTCGGCCTTCAGGACTATGCGCGCCGCTGCGGCTTCCGCCAGGCTGTCGTCGGCGCGTCCGGTGGCATCGACAGCGCCGTCACGCTCGCCCTTGCCGCCGAGGCGCTGGGGCTGGAGAACGTGCTCGCCATCACGATGCCATCGCGGCACTCGTCCACAGGCTCGGTGGACGACTCGGCCACGCTGTGTGCGAACCTCGGCGTGAAGCTGTTGACGTATCCCATCCAGGCCACAGTGGACCAGCACGCGGCGCAGTTCGAAGCCAGCACCGGCGCGCCGCTGCAAGGCCTGGCGCTGGAAAACCTGCAGGCCCGCATCCGCGGCACCGTGCTGATGGCGCACTCGAACCAGTTCGGCCAGCTGCTGTTGACCACCGGCAACAAGTCCGAGATCGCCGTGGGCTACTGCACGCTGTATGGCGACACCAATGGCGGCCTGGGCCTGATCGGCGACCTGTACAAGACGGAAGTCTTTGCGCTGGCGCGGCACCTGAACGAAGCCGCCGGCCGTGAGCTGATCCCGCGGGCCATCATCGACAAACCGCCCTCTGCCGAACTCGCGCCCGGCCAGCAGGACAGCGACAGCCTGCCGCCCTACCCCGTGCTGGACGAGGTGCTGAAGCTGATGATCGAGGGTGAACGCCTCTCGCCCGAAGAACAGGCGCAGGCCAGCGCGATGGTCGCTGCGCTGCAGCTGCAGCCCGAGGGCGCGGCGCTGATCGCCCGCATCCGCCGCATGGTCTGGCGCAACGAGTACAAACGCCGGCAGGCGCCGCCCATCATCCGCCTGCGCGCCCAGGCTTTTGGCAGCGGCCGCCGCATGCCCATCGCCGCCGTGCATCCCGACTGAACCCCACCCAGCACCTCATGCGAACCCTGCCCGAAATCCCTGCCACCACACACGAAGCCGCGCTGTTCATCGGCCGCTTTCAGCCACTGCACAACGGCCACCTCGTGCTGCTGCGCCAGGCGCTGGCCACCGCGCCGCGGGTCATCGTCGTGCTCGGCTCCAGCTTCCAGGCGCGCACGCCGAAGAACCCGTTCACCTGGGAAGAACGCGCCGAGCTGATCCGCCTGGCGGTGGGCGAGGCGGATGCCGTGCGCATCCAGTTCCTGCCGCTGCGCGATTTCTATGACGAGACGCGCTGGGTCGCCGCAGTCAAGGCCGGCGTGGCCAGGCTGCTGGCAACCGCAGAAGACCGCAAGGCACCGTCCATCGCACTGATCGGCCACTTCAAGGACGCCACCAGCAGCTACCTGCGCCGCTTCGAGCCCTGGCAGCTGATCGCCGCCGAACGCGCACCCGGCACGCCGGACGCGCAGCAGGTGCGCGACGCGCTGTTCGCCAGCGCCGAACTGGCCAGCGCAGACGACCGCCGCGCCGCACTCGGTGCACTGACCGCCGTGCTGCCGCACAGCACCCTGGCCTTTCTGCGCAGCTGGATCTCGCTGCCCTTCTTCAACGCCTTGGCCGCCGAATGGGCCGCGCTCAAGCGCTACCACGAAGCCTGGTCCCAGGCACCGTATGCACCGGTGTTCGTCACGGTGGACGCCGTGGTCCAGTGCGCAGAGCACGTGCTGCTGATCCGCCGCGCCCACCCACCCGGCGTGGGCCTGTGGGCCGTGCCCGGCGGCTTCATCGAACAACGCGAAACGGCTTACCAGTCCACGCTGCGCGAACTCGCCGAGGAGACGCACCTGCACCTGCTGGACACCACGATGCAGCAGGCCCTCAAAGCCAGCGCCGTCTTCGACCACCCCGACCGCAGCCAGCGCGGCCGAACGATCACCCACGCCCACCACTTCGACCTCGGCGACCGAGAACTCCCCGAAGTCTGCGCCGACGACGACGCCCAATCCGTCGCCTGGGTCCCCATCGCCGACCTCACCTCAATGGAAGACCAGTTCCACGACGACCACTTCCACATGCTGGATCATTTCCTGGGGTTGACGAAGGGGGAGTGATCCATAGGAGCCCAGCGGGGCCTTGGCCCACGCTGCACAATGAGGCCCTGAGCCGCAGGAGTTCCCGATGAAACCCATTCCGCCGCTGAGCGAAACGAACATGCAGATCGCCGAGGCCCGGATTCCGGAGCTGGCCGCGCGCGCCGGACGCGCTGCGCATCAACGTGCGCTCGCGCAAGCTGGCAAGGTGGTGATGGCAGCCAATGGCCAACTGGTCGAAGCCAGTGCCGATGGCAGTGTGAGGGTGATCCATGCGCTCCCCCCTGCCACCAAGGTGCGAAAAGGCACGGTGCTGACCCGCAAGAGCAAGAGCGACTGAGCGGTGACGACGGCGACGGCCAGCCCGAGACTGCGAGTCTTCGCCGGGCCCAACGGATCGGGCAAAAGCACGATCCAGGACGAGTTGCGCCCGGAATGGATCGGCATCTACCTCAATGCGGACGAGATCGAAAAGGTCCTGAGACAACACGGGCAGATCGATCTGTCCAGCCTTGGCGTACAGCTCACCAAGCTCGACATTGGCGAGCGACTGCGGGCCTATTTCCGGGCTTCACCGCTGCTGCAAAACGCCGGCCTGTCAGCCGTCTCAGAAGACTTTCGGATGACAGGCTCGCTGGTCACGCTGAACCCCGCGCAGGCAAACTCCTATGTTGCCTCCGTGCTGGCTGACTTCGTGCGACGGGAGTTACTGGCAACGGGCACGTCGTTCACCTTCGAGACGGTCATGTCTTAGCGCGACAAGGTGGACTTCATGCGCGAGGCCCAGGCCTGCGGGTTCCGCACGTACCTCTACTTCGTGGCCACGGAAGACCCGGCCATCAACATCGCCCGCGTCCAGCAGCGTGTGACGGAAGGCGGCCACGATGTGCCGCACGAGAAGATCGTGCAGCGGTACGCTCGATCAATTGGCCTGCTGGAATCCGCCTGCGATGCCGCCAACCGAGCCTATGTCTTCGACAACTCCGGCGAGCAGCATCGGCTCATCGCCGAAGTGACCGACGGCAAGACACTCGAGTTGCACGCTGACACCTTACCCCAGTGGTTCATCGCTTCCTCGCTCTGGCGCGCCTTCCAGCCAAGCACGCCAGACGCCACCGCTCAAAACGGCAACGACAGGTAGGTCTGTCCCAACCCACTCAACACCCCATCGCCCGCCAGCAGGCTGCTGTAGTGCGGATCGGTGTTCAGGCGGCCGGTGAACCAAGCGTAGCGGAAGACGTCACTGCGGGCTTCGCAGGTCGCCACCATCTCGGTCATCTGGGCTTGCTGCTTGGCCAGCGTGTCGATCTGGGCGCCGTCGGTCTGGCTGTGCCAGTTGGCCATTTCGGTGACCCAGAAGGGCTTGGCGTATTTGGCGAGGCGGTCGAGCTGGTCGGCCAAGCCGTAGTCGTACCAGTGGAAGCCGAGGTAGTCGATCTGTGGTGAGCGGCCGGCGTGGGCGGCCTGGTAGGCGGCGTAGAAGGCGTCCAGCCACGCGACGGGGTCGGCGTAGCCGCTCATCGTGCCCCAGGTGATCTGCGGGCCGACGAGCTTGACGCCGGTGGCCGTGGCAATGGCCTCGTAGCGTGGCCAGAGGTCCGCGGCCTGCTGCGGCGTGAGGTTGGCCTGGTCGGTCAGGTTGGGCTCGTTCATCAGCAGCAGGTACTTGATGGACGTGTCGGCCAGCAGCTTGGCGGTGACCTGCGCGTCGTCGAAGTTGCCGTTCCACAGCATGGGCAGGAAGTCCATCGCGTGCGTGGTCTGCGCGTCAGCCGGCAGCGAGGCGGAAGGGTTCAGGCTCCAGTCGTACCACCAGCTCACGCCGGGGGCGAGCGCAGCGAGGTCCGCGTCCGACACGAGGTCATAGGCCAGGCCGCGCTTGGCACTCTTGGTGGCCGGCGCGGGTGGTGGGGGTGGCGGAGGAGGTGGGGATGCCGGCGGCGGTGAGCCAGGGCTTGTAGGTGGCGCGGGGCTGGTGTCACCCCCGCCGCCGCCACCACCACAGCCGGCCATCACGGCCGCGGTGGCAAATGCAAACCCCAGCAGCCGCCGGCGGCGCTGGTCTTCAGGTACTTCCAGGCTCATCTCTTGTTCATTCCCAACGTGGAGGCGCGATGTTATGCAGCGCATCCCGGGGCACTGAGCTGGAGCCGACAGGCGGTGCGGCACCGCAAACCCAACGGTGCCTGGCGCCGCGGTCGGGTGTCATCCGGGATGTGAAATGATGGCGCCGATTCCAATCCACAAATATCGCAACACAGAGGGAGAAATCGGATGTTGGTCAGCAATCTGGAAATGGCGCCGGGGCACCGAGTGGTCGCTCACCTGGGATTGGCGCAGGGCAGCACGGTGCGGGCCAAGCACGCCGGCCGGGACTTGATGGCCGGCCTGAAGAACATCGTGGGTGGTGAGCTGAAGGGCTACACCGAGCTGATGCAGGAAGCGCGGGAAGAGGCCATCAAGCGCATGACCGACGAAGCCCGCAGCATGGGCGCCAACGCGGTGCTGAACGTGCGCTTCGTCACCACGGCCATCACCACCGGCGCGGCCGAGATCCTGGCCTATGGCTCGGCGGTGACGATAGAGCGGATCTGAGCCCATGCCGCTGGACCTCATCCTCAACCTGGGGCTGCCGATCTTGCTGATCGTGATCGGCTACGTCGTTGGCCGGGCGCTGGAGCAACGCCACTATGCGTCGATCCGCGAACGCGAGCGCGCGCTGCAAGGTGTCATCGCGTTGAACACGCGCTTCGTGCCGGTAGGCGTCAAGGCCCATGGCTCGCAGCTGGTCAGCGGCGGCGTGGTCGTTTCATCCGACCATTTCAAGACCTTCGTGGCCGGCTTTCGCAACCTGGTGGGTGGGCGCATGCGGGGCTACGAGTCGCTGCTGGAACGCGGGCGGCGCGAAGCCTTGCTGCGCATGAAGCAACAGGCCCGTGACGCCGGTTGCACGCTGGTCATTGGCGTGCGCTTCCACACCACGCGCGTGGCCGGCAAGCAGACCCCGGCAATGGAAGTGATGGCCTACGGCACGGCGCTGGACACGCGCGCCGAGTGAGCTGCCGATGACCGAATCTTCGGAACCACCGCGCCCTGCCGGCCCGACGCTGGAGAACCGGCTGCCCGCCGAAGGCATCAACAGCAGCGCCGAGCACCCGCTGCGCGAGTTCGCCTGGGTGGTCGGCGCCAGCGTGGCTGCGCTGGTGCTGGTGGCGCTGCTGCTGGGCTGGGCCTCGCGCTGGCTGGCGCCGCATGTGCCGTTTTCGGCCGAGCTGGCCTTGGCAGACCGCTTGCCAGAGCCACCCGAAAAAGACACGGGCCGGGCCGCACGCTCCGCCGCGCTGCAAGCCCTGGCCGACCGGGTGGCGCGGCAGATGGGCCTGCCGGCCGACATGCCGCTGCAGGTGCGCAGCGACGCCAGCGAGCTGGTCAACGCCTATGCCACGCTGGGCGGCCGGATCCGCGTGCACGAGGGGCTGCTGCGGCGGCTGCGCAGCGAAGACGAGCTGGCCGCGCTGCTGGCCCACGAGATCGCCCACGTGCAGCACCGCCACGTGGCGGCCAACCTGGGCCAGGGCCTGTCGATGGCCTTGCTGCTGAGCCTGCTGTCGTCCGACGCGGGCGCCCGCGCCGTGCAGGCCATGCTGGGCCAGACGGCCGGCGTGGTGATGCTGGGCTACAACCGCGAGCAGGAGTCGCAGGCCGATGCTGACGCGCTGAAGGCCGTGGCCGGACTCTATGGCCACACCGCCGGCGTGAAGGCCTTGTTCGACCGGCTGCGCGACAGCGCCGAAGCCAACGCGGTGCCATTTGCCCTGCTGCGCAGCCATCCGTTGACCGAGGCCCGGGTGCAGGCGGTGCAAACCGGTTCACTGGCCGCCGGCTGGGCCACCCAGGGCCCGCTGACGCCGTTGCCTGCCGTGCTGGTGTTGCCCGGCAAACCCTGAGCTCACCCGCCATCAGGTTGCGCCGGGGCTGGCCGATAACACAGCAAGGCGCCGGATCGCGCTGCTCGCGTCCTCGCTTCGTGGCCGCGCCCCGCCCGGTGCCGCACGGAAGCCTGCATGAACCCGCCCCGCCCGCCGCTGTCTGCCGCGGCCCAGCTTCGGCTTTGGGCCAGGCCCTCGCTGCGCCTGCAGCTCACCGGGCTGGCGCTGGCTGGCTTCGTGGCCGCGGTCTGCATCATGGTGCTCAGCATCGTGCGGCTGCATGGCGCCTCGGCCGACGCGGCCCGGCTGCTGGCCGCGCACGTGGCGTCCTCGCTGGCGCTGCAGATCCAGCAGGCCAGCCATGCCCAGCTGCCAGGCGACACGCCGCTGTCCGTACTTGCCGCCCAGCAGCTGGTCGACTTCATCCACAGCGAGGGGCGGCGTGACCTCGAACTGGTGGACGCGAACCTGCGCATCGTGGCCGACGCGGACCACAAGGACATCGGCCACACGCTGGCAGGCGACATGGGCGCCGCGGTGGCCGCCACCTTGCATGACGGCCAGCCGCGCTACTTCGTCGAACCCGGCAAGGCCGGTGAACCGGGCCGCCACCAGACCGTCGTCGCGCTGAAGTCCGCGAACGGTGCCAGCGTAGGCGCGCTGGTGCTCGAATACACCTCGCTGCTGGACGAGATGGCGGGTGTCGCCGACGGCGCGGCGCACACGCTGCTGCTGCTCGCCCTGCCCGTCGGCCTGCTGCTGCTGTGGGCCTCGGCCTGGGGAGCGCGCCGCATCCTGCGGCCCATTGCCCGGCTGCAAGCCGCCACCGCGGCATTGGCCAGCGGCCAGCACAGCGCGAAGATTGGCGAGTACACGCAGGACGAGGTCGGCGACCTGGCGCGTTCGTTCGACCGCATGGTGGACCACCTGGCCCGCTCGCAAGCTGCGGTGCAGCAGGAAATGACCGAGCGCCAGCTTGCGCAGCAGCAACTGCAGGCGGCGCACGACGGGCTGGAGCAGCGCGTGCAGGAGCGCACCGCGCTGCTGCAGGAAGCCAACCAGCGGCTGGATGGCGAGCTGGCCGAACGGCTGCGCATGGCACGCCAGCTCGAACAGATGGCGCGCTTCGACCCGCTGACCGGCCTGCCCAACCGCAGCCTGTTCCTGAACCGGCTGGCGCATGCGATGCAGCGCGGCACCCGCACCGGCAAGCTGGTGGCGCTGATCTTTGTCGACCTGGACCGCTTCAAGTCCATCAACGATTCGCTGGGGCATGAAGTGGGCGACCGGGTGCTGCAGGAGGTGGCGCAACGCATGACCGGGCTGCTGCGCCAGACCGACGTGGTCTCGCGCATCGGGGGCGACGAGTTCACCGTGATCCTCGAAGACATCGAGCAGGTCCAAGACGTGGCCACCATCGCCGCCAAACTGGTCGAAGGATTCCGGCTGCCGCTGCAGGTGGGCACGGCCGAGCTGCACTGCACGCTGAGCCTGGGCATTGCCATTGCGCCGCGCGACAGCGCCGACATTGGCGAGCTGATGCGGCAGGCCGATTTCGCGATGTACCACGCCAAGGCCGAGGGCCGCAACGGCTTCCAGTTCCACTCCGAGCGCATGGGCCATTCGGCGCGCAGCAAGCTGGCGATCGAACACGCGCTGCGGCACGCCATCGAGCGCAACGAGTTCACGCTGCACTACCAGGTGCGTGTCTCGGCCCGGAGCAAGCAGCCGGTCGGCATGGAAGCCTTGCTGCGCTGGCACAGCCCCGAGCTGGGCGCCGTGGGGCCGTGCGACTTCATTCCGGTGGCCGAAGAGACCGGCATGATCCTGCCGCTGGGCGCCTGGGTGCTGCGCACGGCCTGCGCACAGCACACAGCCTGGCGCCTCGAAGGCCTGCAGCCCGGGGTGATGGGCATCAACGTCTCGGCGCGCCAGTTCCGCCAGGCCGACTTCGTGGCCCAGGTGCGCGACATTGCGCTCGAAGCCGGCGTGAACCCGGCTCACATCGAGCTGGAACTGACCGAGAGCATGCTGATGAGCGACCCCGAGCGCGCCGCCACGCTGATGGGCGAGCTGCGCGCGCTGGGCTTCGGCATCGCCATCGACGACTTCGGCACCGGCTTTTCCAGCCTCAGCCACCTGAAGCGTTTCCCGGCCACCAAGCTGAAGATCGACCGCAGCTTCGTCAGCGGCATTGCGCACAACAGCGAGGACGCGGCGATTGCCGCGGCCATCGTCGCGCTGGCCGGCACGCTGAACATCCAGGTCACCGCCGAAGGCGTGGAGACCGAGGGCCAGCGGGCCAGCCTGGACGAGCTGGCCTGCAACGAATACCAGGGCTTCCTGTTCAGCCACCCGCTGCCCAGCCAGGGCATGGGCGAGGTGCTGCGCCAGGGCCTGCACCCCGGCCCGCAGCCCGCGGGCCACTGAAGCTTTTTCAGCGCAGCTGGAAGTCGGCGTCGGGCACGGGCAGCGGCGGCGGTACTTCCCCCAGCATCTCCCGCAAGCTGGCTTCGATGCCGGCGGTCAGGGCGTCCAGCGCCAGGTCGTTGGGCATCAGGCCGAAGGGCTGCTCGATCTCGTCGCTCAGCGCCTCCAGCGCGAAGAAGGTGTAAGAGACAAAGGCCACCACCAGCGGCGTCATCCAGCCGATGGTGTCGACCAGGCCAAACGGCAGCAGCATGCAGTAGCCGTAGACGCTGCGGTGCAGGATCACCGAATAGGTGAAGGGCAGCGGCGTGTTGGCAATGCGCTCGCAGCCGCCGAGCGCGGCCATCAGCTGGTCCAGCGACTGTTCCATGCGCTCGGCCAGCTGCGGGACCAGGCGGTCCTGCTCGCGCCACTCGCGCATCAGCCCGCCCAGCCACAGCGCGATGGCCACCGGCACGCCGCGCCGCGGCGTGACCTGCGCCAGGACCTCCGCCGGCAGCAGCCCGGCCAGACCGGTTTTCGGTGCCTGGTCGCGCAGCTGGTTGCGCGTGGCGGCCGAGAACGCGGCCAGGCCGAGCACGAAGGGGCGCACGTCGGTGCCGGGCGCCGTCAGCGTGAGGGCCTGGCGGGCCAGGTTGCGCGAATCCACCAGCAGCGCGCCCCAGAGCTTGCGGCCTTCCCAGTAGCGGTCGTAGCTGGCGTTGATGCGAAAGCCCAGGAAGATGGCCAGCGACACGCCCATCAGCGAAAACGGGCTGGCGGTCAGCGTCACCTTCCAGTGGAACAGCTGGCCGTGCGCCAGCACCACCAGGCAGGCCAGGCCGACGGTGAAGAGCTGCTGGGGCAGGATGAGACGGATCAGCGAGCCCCGCCGCACGAACAGCAGGCGCAGCCAGTGCGGCCGGGGTCGGACGATCATCGCTTCAGGCTTGCGCCGCCATGCTGCCGCTGCGCAGGTAGCGCACATGCCAGGACAGGGCTTCCTCCAGCAGGTGCGGCGTGTGCTTGCCTGGCGAGCCGTCCAGCGCGCGCTGGCAGTAGTCGCGCAGCGCGGGGCGGTAGTCGGGGTGGGCGCAGCGCTCGATGATGAGCCTGGCGCGCTGCTTGGGCGAGAGGCCGCGCAGGTCGGCCAGGCCTTGTTCGGTGACGACGACCTGCACGTCGTGCTCAGTGTGGTCCACGTGTGGGGTCATGGGCACGATGCAGGAGATGCTGCCGCCCTTGGCGGTGGAAGGCGTCATGAAGATGGACAGGAAGCCGTTGCGCGCGAAGTCGCCCGAGCCGCCAATGCCGTTCATGATCTGCGTGCCCATCACATGCGTGGAATTGATGTTGCCATAGAGGTCGGCCTCGATGATGCCATTCATCGCGATCACGCCCAGCCGGCGCACCAGCTCCGGGTGGTTGCTGATCTCCTGCGGGCGCAGCAGGATGCGCGAGCGGTAGCGCGCGAGATCGGCGTTGAAGGCCTCGCGGGCCTGGCTGCTGAGCGACAGCGCGGTGGCCGAGGCGAAGGCCAGCTTGCCGCTGCCCAGCAGGTCCAGCATGCCGTCCTGCAGCACCTCGGTGAAGGCGGTCAGGTTCTCGAACGGGCCGTCACCCAACCCGGCCAGCACCGCATTGGCAATGTTGCCCACGCCCGACTGCAGGGGCAGCAGCTCGGCCGGCAGCCGGCCCCTGGCCACCTCGTGGGCGAAGAACTCGAGGATGTGGCCGGCGATGCGGCGCGAGGCTTCGTCTGGCGCGGCAAAGCGGGTGTCGCGGTCGGGCGCGTCGGTCTGCACCACGGCGATCACCTTGTCCGGGTTGCAGCGCAGGTAGGGCTCGCCAATGCGGTCGCTCGGGCGGACCAGCGGAATGGGCTTGCGGTGCGGCGGCAGCTGGGTCCCGTAGTAGAGGTCGTGCATGCCGTCCAGCCCGGCCGGCACGGCGCTGTTGACTTCCAGGATGATCTTGTCGGCCTGGTCCAGCCAGGTCTTGTTGTTGCCCACCGAGGTCGAGGGCACGAGCCGCCCATCTTCCAGGATGGCCGCCACTTCCACCACCGCCACGTCCAGCTTGCCCAGAAAGCCGAACCAGGCGAACTGCGCCACGTGCGAGAGGTGGATGTCCAGGTATTCCATGCGCCCGTCGTTGATGCGCTGGCGGCACACCGGGTCGGACTGGTAGGGCAGGCGCAGCTCCACGCCATCGGCAGCGGCCAGCGCGCCGTCCAGTTCGGGCGCGGTGGAGGCGCCGGTCCACACGCTGACCTTGAACGGCTGGCCGGCCGCATGCGCCGCCGAGATGTGGCGCGCCAGCGCGGCCGGCACCGCCTTGGGGTAACCCGCGCCGGTGAAGCCGCTCATGCCCACGGTGTCGCCCGGCAGGATCAGCCGCGCGGCATCGTCGGCAGACATCAGGCGGCCACGCAGGGCGGGATGGAGGATTCGGCTGTCGTGTGGCATGGGCTGCGGCGGAAAAAGGATGCCTGCCGGACCAGCCCGGCGGCGCGCGCACTCTAGGCCGCCAGCCCGGCCGTCGACAAACGAGTCTTTATGATGCGATGCATTAGCTCTGCTTCATCATGCAAGACCGGTTGCCCGCCCTGCCCCTGTTCCGCAGCTTCGAAGCGGCCGCCAGGCACCTCAGCTTCAAGCTCGCAGCGGCCGAGCTGCATGTCACGCCGGCCGCGGTCAGCCAGCAGATCAAGGCGCTGGAAGACCAGCTGGGCCAGCCGCTGTTCGAGCGGCTGACGCGCGCGCTGCGCCTCACGCCGCAGGGCGAGGCCCTGCGCGGCCCCGTGCGCGAGGCCTTCGAGGCGCTGGCGCGCGGCGTGCAGCTGGCCAGGACCGGCACGGCGCAGCAAGCGCAGGACCAGCTCACCGTGTGGGCGCCGCCCGGCTTTGCCAGCCAGTGGCTGGTGCCGCGGCTGCCGGCCTTCCATGCGCTGCACCCGGCCGTGGACCTGCGGCTGGTCAGCAGCCCGGAGGCCGTGGACCAGGCCGGCGCCGCCACCGTGCTGGCCGCGCTGGACCCGCCTCCCAATGCCAGCGGCCACGCCGGCAGCGTGCTGGCCATTGTCTACGGCAGCGGCCGCTATGCCGGCCACCGGGTGGTGCCGCTGCTGGTGCCTGAGCTGCTGCCGGTCTGCGCACCCGGCTGGCTGCGGCAGGCCGCGCCGCTGACCGAGCCGGCCGACCTGTGCCGCGCCACGCTGATCCACGACGAAACCCTGGCCGGCGCCGGCCGCGGCGGCGAAGCCGGCGGCTGGCTGCACTGGCTGGCAGCGGCCGGCGTGCCGCACCCTGTGCTGGCACCAGGCCGGCGCTACTCGAACTCCACGCTGGCCATCGAAGCGGCGCTGGCCGGCGTGGGTGTGGCGCTGGCGGCGCAGCCCATGGTGGCGCAGCACCTGGCCGCCGGCACGCTGCTCGCGCCGTTTCCGCAACACACGCTGCGCTCGCCGTTCACCTATGCGCTGGTGGCGCGTGATGGCGTGGCCGAACCACCGGCCGCCGCGGCGTTCCGGGCCTGGCTCATCGCAGCAGCCCGGCCAGCGCCACGTGCTGCAGCAGCATGATGGTCTTGCCGTCCTGGATGCGGCCATCGGCCATGGCCCGCAGCGCATCGGCCAGCGGCCATTCCTGCACCTCGATGTCCTCGCCTTCGGCCACGTCGCCGCCGCCGTTGGAGATACGGTCGGCGTCCTCGTATTCGGCGACGAAGAAGTGCAGCTTCTCGGTCACCGAGCCCGGGCTCATGTAGGCCTCGAAGACCTTGCGCGGTGCGCGCACCACGAAGCCGGTTTCCTCCTGCGCCTCGCGACGGATGCAGGCCTCTGCGTCCTCGCCGTCCAGCAGGCCGGCGCAGGCTTCGACCAGCAGCCCGTCGGCGCAGCCGTTCACATAGGCCGGGAAGCGGAACTGGCGCGTGAGCACTACCGTGCCGCGCTCGGCGTTGAACAGCAGCAGCGCCGCGCCATTGCCGCGGTCATAGGTTTCGCGGTTCAGCATCTGCGTGCTGCCATCGCGCCGGCGGTATTCGAAGCGGGTTTTCTTCAGCACGAACCAGTCGTCGGCCAGCACGCGCTGCTCAACGATGCGGACCTGCGCGCTGTCCGGCGGGCGGGTGGTGGCGGAGAGCATGGGGTTCATTCGGGCCTTTCTCAATTCGCGCAATTTCGTGCAGTATCATGCAAACATCCGAATGCCCGCAAGCCCCTGCAGAATCCCGCCCACATGCTCACCACGCACCGCAAGCAGCTGCTGCTGGCCCGCCTCGCGGCCGATGGCCACCTGGTCGCCAAGGACCTGGCGGCCGAACTCGGCACCTCGGAAGACACCATCCGCCGCGACCTGCGCGAGCTGGCCCAGGCCGGCCAGCTGCAGCGGGTGCACGGCGGCGCGCTGCCGGCCTCGCCGGCCATGGGCGACCTGCAGGCGCGCGCCGCGCTGTCGCCTGACGACAAGGTCGCGCTGGGCAAGGCCGGCGCCGCGCTGATCCAGCCTGGCCAGCTGGTGATCCTCGACGGCGGCACCACCGCGCTGCAGCTCGCCCGCCACCTGCCGCCCACGCTGCGCGCCACCCTCGTCACGCACAGCCCGGCCGTGGCGCTGGAAGCCGCGAAGCAGCCGCTGGTGGAGATCCTGATGCTGGGCGGCAGGCTGTTCCGCCATTCGGGCGTGAACGTGGGCGCCACGGTGATCGAGGCCGCGTCCCGGCTGCGGGCCGACCTCTATTTCATGGGCGTGACCGGTGTGCATCCCGAGACCGGCCTGAGCACCGGCGACGATGAAGAGGCTGCTGTCAAGCGCGCGCTGCATGCCCGTGCCGCAGAGACGGTGGTGCTGGCCTCCAGCGAAAAGCTGATGGCCGCCTCGCCCTTCCTGGTCGCGCCGCTGGCCGACATCAGCCAGTTGCTGGTGCCGGCCAACACGCCAGCGCGCACGCTCAAGGCGCTCGCTGCCAGCGGCGTGTCGGTCAAGAAGGTGGCTTGATCGAGAAGCGCCGGTGGCCTGGGTGGCGAGCCCCGGCTCAGCGCCCGTAGGTCGCCTCCAGCGTCGCGCTGCCCAGGCGGTTGGCCTGGATCATGTAGCCGACCATGGCCGAAGACGCGTCGGCCGGCAGCGCCAGCCTGGGCACGCCCAGCGCGTGCACGGTGAAGATGTAGCGGTGCGGCTTGTCGCCGGGCGGCGGGCAGGCGCCGCCAAAGCCGGTGCTGCCAAAGTCGGTGCGGCCTTGCGTGGCGCCGGCTGGCAGCATTGGCTTGGCGGTGTCGCCCGCGCCGGCGGGCAGGCTGGTGGTCGCGGCCGGCAGGTTGTAGACGACCCAGTGCCACCAGCCGGAACCGGTGGGTGCGTCCGGGTCATAGACGGTGACGGCAAAGCCTTGCGTGCCGGCCGGCGCGCCGTGCCAGTTCAGCGCAGGCGAGCGGTTGCCACCGTCGCAGCCAAAGCCCTTGAACACCTGGGCCTCTGCCAGTCTGGCGCCGGGCGCGATGTCCGGGCTGCTGAGCTCGAAGCCCGCGGCCGAAGCCAGCAGCGGCAAGGCAAGCAAGGTGGCGCAGAGGATCAAGGGACGGGGGTGTTTCATGGCACGGCTCCAGTTCGTTGGCAATGCCTGCATGGTCCCCGCGCAGGAGCTTGGCGCGTTAGCCGCCCTGCGCCATTCGTTGCGCGCTTTGCGTCACGCCGGCGCGCAGCACCGAAGGCACGAAGCCCCAGCGCTCCTGGAACATCGCCGAGAAACGGCTGTGGGACTCCCAGCCGCAGCGCTGCGCGATCTCGCCAATTGGCAGCTTGGTGGTTTGCAGCAGGCCCAGCGCGGTTTCCAGCCGCACCTCACGCACCAGCGCCGCAAGCGATGGGTCGCCCTCGGCTTCGCTCAGGCGGCGGCGCAGCGTCGAAGCGCTCATGTGGAAGGCCGAGGCGACAGCGTCCACGCTCCAGTCGGCATGCGGGCGCTGCGCGACCAGCCGGCGCACCCGCTCGTCCCAGCCCAGCTCGTCCACCGCGCGGAAGTGGTGGCCGCGTTCGGCCAGCAGCAGCAGGACCTCCAGCAGCCGGTGCCGCTGCACCGCAACCGACACCGCCTTGGCCTGCAGGAACGAGGCCGCGCGCTGCATCGCCTCCCGCAGCTCCTCGTCCACCACCAGCAACTGCGCGGCCGGCACCGCAGCGCCAGCCGGCGTGGCCTGGGCTTGGTGCTCTCGCACCAGCTCGTCGCCGAAGAACAGCGCCAGCGATTCGTAGCGGCCATGTCCCGCGGGGTCGTTGATCACGTCCCAATGCGTGCCGCGCGCCACCAGCATGCCGTCGCCGCGCTCGGCCACCACGCTTTCGGCGCCAGCCGCCAGCAGCGTCTTGCGGCCCTGCTTGACGACGACCACCGCGTCGTCGCGCATGGTCAAGGTGCTCACGCGGTGGCGGGCCACGGCCGTCACGTAGGCGCACTGCCCGGGGCTGGGCTTGGGCGCGGCGGAGGCGCCGCCACGCAGTTTGGCATTGATCATCGGGGGAGTTTAGGCTGGCCCAAACCCATCGCCTCGCCCACCGAAGCCACCGCGCCGGCATCGGCCCGCCAAACGGAACCGATTCCATTTCCGACCGACGCCCAAAGCCCTCGGCCGCCTCTCGACCGCCCACTTGACGCCGGTTTGCAGGAGAGTACGCTGCGCACCGGCCCAGGGTCCCCGCCCATGCCGCGGCGCCCGACAGGCCAAGCCCGAAGCCAAAGAGTCCCGCCCTGTTTGCCTTGTTCAAAGGTGACGGCGCACGCCTGCCTGCGGAGGAGCGAAATGTCGCACGATGATGAATCGCGTCAATACCTGGTGCAGCAAATCGAAGGCAAGCGCCGTTGCATTTCGGCCTTCTTGCGCAAGATGGAACCGCGCTCGGTGCGCCTGACCAACCAGGGCATCATCTTCAGCGCCGTGGCCGCCGCCTTCACCGCTGCGCCGGCCTTTGGGGGCGAGCAGTTCACCGAGTTCATGCGGCAACTGGTCGGCGCGCAGAGCGATTCGTCCATCTGGCGCCTGCTGTGCCTGGCCGCCATGCTGTGCTCGCTGCTTGCCTTGATCTCCACCACGCTGCACAAGACCCACAACCTGAGCGCCAACCTGGCCAAGGCCCATGACCTGAACAGCAAGCTCGAAGGCCTGGCGCTGAGCGTGCACATGGGCATGGACAACACCAAGGCAGCCGAGCTGTTCAAGCAGTACACGACCGAAGCCTCGTTTGTGCCACCGGACCTCACGCCGGTGATGGTCTGAAACCCCCCGTGCCCTCAGTTGCCGAGCGGCCGCAGCACATAGCCTCGCTGCTCGCCAGTCACGCTGTTGTACGCGGTGCCGATGATCGCGCCGCGTTCGTTGACGCCGTTGGCGTCCAGCAGCACCCAGCCAGCGGCGCGGGTCGCATCGTCCAGCAAGGTGTTGAGGTCGACCGCCACGCCACCCTGCCACATCGCCGCATGGCCCGTCACGTCACCGGCCAGCAGGCTGTTGCCGACGATCAGGCCGGCGTTGTTGATGCCCGCGGCACTGCTGAGCGAGCCGCCCAGCGTGCCCAGGCTGGTCTGCACGCCATCGCTCCACAGCGTGGCCACCTGCCCGTCGGTGCCCACGACCTGGCCGGCGTCGTTGATGCAGAGTGCGTAGCCGCTGCCCAGGTCCGTCAAGCTGCCGGCTTGCCATAGCACGGCCCGCACGCTGGCATTGCCAGGCCCGGTGCTGCTGCCCACGACCTGGCCCCAGCGGTTGATGCTGCGGGCCGAGCTGTAACTGCCACCCAGCGTGCCAAGGTCGGTCACCGTCGTGCCCTGCCACAGCGCCGCATGGGTGGTGCTCACACCGCCCACCAGCACGTCGCTGTAGCCGACGGCCTGGCCCCGGTGGTTGATCGCCAAGGCAATGCTGTAGTGGCCGCCGCCCAGCGTGCCCAGGTCCACCGGCGTGCCGCCGGTCCAGCGCGTGGCATGGCCAGGGCCTTCCGTCGTGGTGCTGTCGCCCACCACCTGGCCCAGGTTGTTGATGCCCTGCGCGCTGCTGTAGGCACCCGGCCCGCCCAGCGGCGGCAGCGCAGTGGGCACACCACGCAGCCAGACGGTGGCACCGTTGGGACCGCCGCCTTCGCCCGAATCGCTGGTGCCGGCCGCCACGCCCAGGTCATTCAAGGCCACGCCAAAACTCTGGCTGGCCCCGGTGATGGGCGCCAGCGCCGTGAAGCGGTAGCTGCCGGCCGCCAAGGCCCCGGTGGCGACGGTGCACGCGGCCGCCATCAGCAGCAGTGGTGCGACAAGGCGCACGCGGCAGCGCGCACGCACAACTTCGAAAGTTCGGCCCATGTTGGTTGGCCCCTTGGTGAAAACTTCGTTGTCGAGGTGCACAGCCCCGGCCAGGCCCGCGGCGCTGCAGGCCGTGGCGCTGCAACGCGAGGCCGGCGGCGATGTGCGCGCTGGCGGACTGCATCGCCAGTGTGGGCCTGGCAGGCTCGCTGCACAAGGCGACAAACATGGCAGGCGCCGCCACCCCCACATCCACCACCTACATCCACCATCCACAACCACCTGCCCGCGTGCGCCCGCGCACCAAGTGCCAACAAATTCACATCCAGTGCCCGGTTCCGGCTGTGCAAACGTGCAGAAGTCACAAACCGCAAGCGAACCCCACGCGAAAAATGGATCGCGTGGGGCGACGGGCCTGGCTCGTTGGCGAGGCCGCATCGCGCAGGCCGAATGCACAGAACAATCAACCTCGGGAGACGCAGCCATGGCCAGAAGCAGAGGCGAACGCAGCGCGATGGACGATCTGGCGGACCTGGTTTCGCTGATGCCCTGGTGGGCCGGCGTGGCCGCGGCGCTGGGCTTCTACCTGGTGCTGCACACGCTGGCACAGCCCGGTGCGGCGGCCGTCGTCGCCAAGCCCGCAGACGTCACCCAGGCGGTCGCCCACTCGCTGGGCAGAAGCGCCGCCACCATCGGCCAGTACCTGCTGCCCTTCATCTGCCTGGTGGGTGCGGCCATGTCCGCCTTCAAGCAGCACGAGCGCCGCAAGCTCGTCACCCAGGTCACCCAAAGCGCGTCGGCCGACGCGCTGAACGGCATGAGCTGGCAACAGTTCGAACGCCTGGTCGGCGAAGCTTTCCGGCTGCAAGGCTTCAATGTCCAGGAAACCGGCCGCGGCGGCCCGGACGGCGGCGTGGACCTGGTGCTGCGCCGCAGCGGCGAGAAGCACCTGGTGCAGTGCAAGCAATGGAAGGCCTACAAGGTCGGCGTGGACGTGGTGCGCGAGCTCTACGGCGTGATGGCCGCCCAGGGCGCCGCCGGCGGCTTCGTCGTCACGTCCGGCCACTTCAGCCGCGAGGCGGAGGCGTTTGCCGAAGGGCGCAATGTTCGGCTGGTCGACGGGCTGCAGCTGCAGGGCTTGATCCGGCAGGTGGAGCGGGCGCGGAAGGAAGCGTGTGCGGTACGTGGGGCGGCGAACGTTCGGGGCGCTTCCGCGACGATGCCGCTGCCGCCGGCCCCGCAAGCTCAGCTGCAGCAGAAGCCAGCGACCGCCACGCCGCCCTGCCCGGCCTGTGCGAAGCCGATGCTCAGGCGCACTGCGCGCAAGGGCGCGAACGCAGGGCGGGAGTTTTGGGGCTGTGAAGCCTACCCGGCTTGCAAGGGCGTGCGCAGCGTCTGAGGGGCTGTTTGGTTCGTCGACCGCCGGGTGCCGACTCAGCAGCTTTTTCGCCGAAGGACGATCATCCTTCGGCACCACAATTTGACCAAAACACAGAGGGAGTTTCCGCATGGCAATCAGCAATCCGTACACCGCGCCTCAAGCCGAGGTCGCGGACGTAGACAACGCCCATCAGGGCGCATTCCAGGAGATGAGGATTTGGGGATGGCGAGGCCGTTTGGGTCGTCTGCGTTTTCTGGCGTATGGCGCAGTGGCGTATTTGATTTACATGGTGCTGACCGTCGTCGTCACGATACCGGCGACCATGCTCCGTGCCAGTGGCGGTCCCGGCCTGCTTGCCGTTCTGTTCTTGCTGATGATGATTCCCTATTTCGTGTTTTCCGCATTGGTCCTGATCCGGCGTTCACACGACATGGGCTGGTCCGGCTGGATGTCGCTGCTGGCGATCATCCCGCTGGTGGGACTGATCTGGATCTTCAAGGCAGGCAGCCCTGGCGCAAACGCGTATGGTGCGCCGCCACCGCCGAACGGCACCGGCGTCAAGGTCGCGGCGTTCGGCATCTTCGGGGTGGTGATCCTGGTTGGTACCTTGGCGGCGATTGCGTTGCCGGCGTATCAGCAGTACGTTCAGCGAGCTCAGGCAGCGAAGGCGCTTCAGGGCAAGTAGCGGACTCGCCCGCCCCACCGAGATGTCGGCACCACCGACCGCGAGGTCCGACCCGAACGATGGTTCGCAAGGCAAGGTCACCCTGCTTCGGTGTCCGAATTCGTTGAACCGCGACACAAGCCTCCGGACACGCCATCAAGGCCAGCGGGAAGCGGTTGTAGCCCCAGCATGCCATTGAAGAGCGCGGGCCTTGCGCACCGAAGGCGGCTCAGCTCGACTTGCGTGCCGCTCGCGCCGCGCGCCGGCGTTCCATCCACGCCTCCCGCTTCAGGCCCAGCACCGCGGCAAGGAGCGGCAAGGTCAGACAGCCCGAAACGATGCCGCCGATCAGGTTCGTGTAGGTCCAGTTGAAGGCCGGATCCGCTTCGGTCGGCCGGCCGGCTTGCGACGCGACGGCGGTCACCAGCACCGCGTTGTCCGCGACCAGCACGCCATCGCGTTCGAAGACGGGCCGCGTCGCAGCGGGCACCGCGCCGTCGACACGCACCAGCACCGTGGCGTCAGCAGCGCCGGAGCTGCGCTGAAAATCGTAGAGCTGCTGGGTGCTGTCGAATTGCGCGACGAAATCCACCCGGTCGCCCTGGCGCCAGTCGGCGGCGGCCACCGGCACGAAGATCGCCTGGACCGCGCCGCCGCTTTTGCTGGAGCGGCGCGTCAGCGCGTGATCCCACAGCAGGCCCCCTTGAAGCGCAAGGTGGCTGCCGCTCCCCGGGTGCACCGGGCTCCCGCCGCGGCTCAGTTGCAGCGGGGCGTACGCGCTCACGACATCGGCCCGGCGCAAGTGCCAGTCCCAGCCGTACCAGGCGAAGACGCAGATCCAGGTCAATGCGATGCAGGCGGCCCACACCGTCAAGCCCATGCGCCAGCCTGAGGGTGCCGGCTTCGGCACCACGGGCGCCATTGGCGCGGCTGCTGCCGCAGCGGGAGTGGGAGCAATCCGAACCGGGGCAGGCACAGCAGGCGGCGCGGCCTGGCCACTGCGGGCGCGCCAGATGTTCTGGAAGAAGGTCAGCACCTGCAGCACGCCCAGGACGACGAGGCAGATCGCCAGCAGCAGGACGATGGCGCTGATCGCGCGCGAGTAGCTGCCGTCGCGGCTGGCCTGCGCGGCGTTGAGCCAGCCGATGGGTCCGGTCTCGCCGAAGGTGGCGTAGCCCGAGAAGGCCAGGACCGCGACCACCAGCAGTATGACGATGAATCCACGCATCTCGAATCCTCTGTTCGGTGAACCGACGGAAGCGCCCCCGCCGCTGGCGGAAGGTCCTTGATTCACCGTACGGATTCGCGTGGGCAAACCGGACAGGCGCTGCGCTGCGCTGACGAGGGCCAGTCCCCGAGCAACCACGCCGCCCGGTCATCTCCCGCGTTCAATCCGCGCGGCGCAGCCGCTCGATGCGTTGTGCCATGGGCGGGTGGCTGGAGAACAGGGCCAGCATGCCACCCGGCCGGGCGCTGATGCCCATGGCGCGCATGGCCTTGGGCATCTCGCCCGGATCCATCCCACCCAGCCGGGCGAGCGCATCGATCATCGGCTGTTTGCGCCCCATGAGCCGTGCGGCGCCGGCGTCGGCGCGGAACTCACGTTGCCGCGAAAACCAGGCCACGATCAACGCAGCGACGACGCCCAGCACGAGGTCCAGCACGAGGGTCGTGACGTAGTAGCCCACGCCCGGGCCTTCGTTCTGGTTGCGCAGGACAAGCTTGTCGACGACATAGCCGATCATTCGCGACAAGAAGACCACGAAGGTGTTCATGACGCCTTGAATCAGCGCCATCGTCACCATGTCGCCATTGGCCACGTGCGCCACCTCGTGGCCGATGACCGCTTCGACCTCATCACGCGGCATCGACGCCAGCAACCCTGTGGACACCGCCACCAGGGCCGAGTTCTTGAATGCGCCAGTGGCAAATGCGTTGGGCAAGCCCTCGTAGATGCCGACCTCCGGTGTCTTCACACCCGCCTGCCGCGCAAATCGTTCGACCGTGGCCACCAGCCACGCATGCTCAGGGTCGGTCGATCCGTTGATCACCTGCAGCCGGGTGGTCCACTTGGCCATTGGCTTGCTGATCAACAGCGAGATGAATGCGCCACCGAAACCCATCACCAGCGCAAACCCCAGAAGCCCCGTCACGCTCAGGCCGTTGGCGCTGAGAAACCGGTTGAGGCCCAGCACATTGACGGCCAGACCGAGGACAAGCATCACGGCCAGGTTGGTCAGCAAGAACAAGGCAACGCGTTTCATCTTCCAATCCCTCTGTCCATGTCAATGCAGCAGACGCGCGCTTCCATATCCCCGGTGGACAACACGCCCCACCCGGTCACCTGAGCATCTCGCGGTGCAAGCCCCAGTGCTCGACCGCGGCCTTCAGCACGATCGCCTCGCCATCGGTCACTTTCGTGTCGGCCTCGGCGATCTCGACGCACAGGTGCAGCAGTTTTCGACGCAAGGCCGGGTCTTCGATGTCGCCCATCAGGCCGGCCAAGGTGCGCTCGTCCACCGGGCAGGTGTCGGACCATTGCAGTTGCTCACTGGACAAGAGGTCTTCGCAGAATTTGTCCAGCACGGCGTGCAACTCGTTTCGGTCGAGGCCGAGCTGTGCATGAACAGCCAGGCGGTCCAACAGTTCCAGTTCGGAGCTGCCGATGTCCCGGTCTGCCAGCACGGCCAATGCCACGATGCGGGCGGCGGCCTGCGGACTGTCAGGGTGATAGAAGCGCATGTTGTTCATCCGGGGGTAAGAGGGCATGGGGCTCAGTCGAAGAAGTCGCTGAGCCATGACTTCCTTCGGGAGTGGCTTCGGCTTCGGCCATGCGCATGGTCCGAGTCGACGAATCGGGGCTGTCTCTCGTGGTCGATCCCGGCGCTTCTGGCAGGTGCCGCATAGGCCGACCGCTCGACCAGCTTGTCCAGCTCTCCTCGATCGAGCCAGACACCCCGGCAGTGGGGACAATGATCAATCTCGATGCCTTGGCGATCACTCATCAGCAGCGTGGAATCAGGACAGACAGGGCACTTCATGCTTTCTCCTTCACGGTTTCCGGGCGTCGTTGACTCAGCCACGCTGCTCTTCAGCGTGGTTCAGAAAAATGGCGCGTGGGCGCAGCGCTCTCTTGTCATTCCCGCGTCGCCACTGGCGCACGAGAAAGCGCAAAGCGCGCGACAAGGCGTTGTCCAGGGCGGTACGCCAGTCATGCGCCACGGATGCCACCACCACGGTGCCGGCGACCCCGCTCCGGATTTCGACCTGGCAGCGCTTGTCGACGCCGCCGCGCGGGCCATTCACATCTGACAACTGCACGATGGCTTTTGGCGCCAGCCAGCCGAGGCGACGGAACACGAAGCGCGCACGGCGTTGCGCCACATCCCGCAGTTCGTCGGCTTGCGGATCTCGGGATTTGAATAAAACCTGCATCACAGCGCTCCTTTGGTTCAGGTGTGAACCGAAGATAGGGCGCATTGCCATCCAGAAAAAGCAGCAAATCAGTGAGGAGAAGTTCGGGAAAACCGAACCTGCAGTGCAGCGCATTTCCTGAAGAGCAAGCCGCTTCCGAGCATTTGCACCCAGGCCGTGCGCCTGGCGCCGTCAGCCGCGCGCGCTTTCCAGCAGCTGCAGGACAAGCGGGTGGTGTTGGCCGCGGCGCGACCGGATCGCGTGGATCTCCTCGGACACGCCAGGAGAGTGGCCCAGCAAGCGCAAGCCGTGCATCAGGGCCAGATCCGAGGCGCCAAGCTGGCTGACTGGAAACACACCCAGCCCACGCGCTGCGAAGACAGCCATCAGTGCACTGTCTTCGAATTCGCCCACGATCCGGGGCCGCAGGCCCTCGGCTTCAAACCAGCGGTCCAGGCTGAAGCGCAGCGCCGAGTGGCTGGTGGGCAAGAGCACCGGCAACCGGCCGAGTGACTCCGGAAACTCGGCCACTTCGGCTTTTCGGACCAGCGCGGCAGGCCCATACCACGCCACCGGCGATTGCACGAGGCGCTCGCTGGTCAACCGCAAGTTCGAGCTGTTGGGGGCGGACTGGCCGGCCAGCACCAGGTCCAGGTGGTGCATCGCCAGTTCGGCCAGCAACTGCTTCACTTCCCCTTCGTGGCAGACCAGCCGCAGCGACGGCGTGGCCAGAATCGGCGAGAGCATCGCATGCGCCGCCAGCTTGGAGATGCCATCCGAAAAGCCGACGGACAAGCGCACCACCTTGTGATTGGCCGCCTCCCGCACTTCTTCGGCAATCGCTTGCCCGATGTGGAAGACCGCCTCGGCGCGCGCGAAGGCAACCTCGCCCGCCTCCGTCAAGGCGACGCCTCGCCCGGCGGGCTTGAGCAGCTGGTGACCCAACGCCTTCTCCAGCTCGCGCACCTGGGCGCTGATGGTCTGCACGGCCATTTCAAGCCGCTCCGCGGCGCGGGCGAACCCGCCTTCTTTGGTGACGACCCAGAAGTAGTACAGATGGCGGAAATTCAGCACGCAGACCTCACTTCGCAAAAGCCGCACCCACGTGCACTTCAACGCTGTTTTTTCAAATCACGGGGCCCCCGAATGTCGCCCCTCTTTTGCACCGCCACTGTCGCTGCCATGGACACTCTTCTCCAGCGGCTGGTGCTGGTGCTGCCGCTGGCCGGCTGGCTGGACCGGCTGTTCCACAAGTTCTTCGCCGGCGGCCTGCTGGACCCCGGCCACCTCACCCTGCGCCAACGTGAAATCGTGATCTACCGCGCCACCGCGCTGTGCCGCTCCGAGTACGAACGGGGCGTGCACATCAGCGCGTTTGGGGCGCACGCCGGCTTCACCGCAGCGCAGACCGCATCCCTCGTGCACCGCAGCCCGCAGGACGATTGCTGGATGCTGCCGCCTGGCAAGCACTGCGCGCCGGGTTCAGCGAAGAGGTCATCCTGGAAGTGCTGATGCTGCCCGGCTTCTACCGCACGGTGAGCTACCTGACGAATGCGCTGGATTTGCCGTTGGGGGCGGGGCCGGCGAGGTTTCCGGCAGGCGGCAAAAACCACCGCCGGCTGGTCACCGCCATCAAATCTGAGCCACTCCGCCTGCTCAGTTCCGTCCGAGCATCGCCGCACGCAAAAGCTGGGACCCCGTCGGCAGCTTGTGGCCGGATGCGGGCGGTCAACTGATAATCGCTGCACCATGGCACTCTGGCAGTTTGACCTGTTCTTCGTTCCGACGTTTTGCTCGGCCCCAACGCTGGAAGAAAACGGATGGGGGCTGCCCTTGTTTCCCGAGCGTTCAGTCAGAACCGCTCATAGTTTGCTTTCGTCGCGCATTGGGGCGCCTTGGACAATGTGCGAAGACATCACTGTATTTGGCGCTGAAACCGGCAACAGGGTAGACGTCATCCCGGGTGTAGACGGCAGCGCGGAGATTTCGGCTCGCATCGACGCGCGCGCGGAGAGCATGCAGTTCTGTCGAGTGCTCCACGAGCTAGCGTCAGACCTTGGTTGCAAGTTCTTCTCCCCGGAATTCAAGAGCCAGGTTGAGACAGAAGTGGAGACCCTTGTCGAGGCATTGATGCGCTCACGGGCGTGGAGCTACGCCTTGAATCCGGTTGAGACGCTTCGCAGAATTGCCGGCGGCAACTAGGCTCGGCGGCCGCGTAGCAGACCCGCTCGGATGGCCGGAGGCCGCGTGCAGCCAGCCACCCAAGCCGCTGGGCGCCGTCAAGTTAACCAGAATACGGCGTTACAGACAAAACAGCCGCTCGTTGTGCCTTGAAGGCGCCCGAAAGTCCATAGCAGTGGCACAGTTCCACCGACAACCGCGGATGGCCCTCGCCGCTAGCCGGATCAATTTTGAGATCGAGGCCGGAGAGGACATTTTGGTGATTCAAGCCATCGAACTCGACGTCGGTGACGTCCTCGAAGATGAAGTGGACGACCGAATCGCACTCCAACCTGTAAAACCCCGAATCGGTGATATCCGAAGTCATGTTCCAACCTCTGACAACAAGTTCGATGCTGGGGCAGCGTGCACCATTCGCGTCACGTCGCGTACTGTCCATCACAACGCGATGTACTTCACCATCGTGAAAGCTTGGCCACCAGCCGAACACCTGAAGCACGAGACTGTGGTTGTTGATGAGTTCGTGGGCTTCGACGGATGAGTTCATGGCACGACAGGATAGTCGACGGCTTGCCGCGAAAATGGCTATGTCGAAGTTCCCATCAGCGGCCGTTCACGACCGCCAGCTGATGGCCGAGCTGGCAGCCCGTTTCGCGTCGCAGACATGCGTTCATGGCGGCAGACCAACCGCCACATTGGTCGACACGGCAGGCCGGCGCACTTCGCTGTACCTGATCCGACGCAGATCGCCATGGGACTCCAAATCGCCCCGCCCAGCCAGACGCTCAATGCGTTGCACGTACAGCTGTGGCGGGATATCCGAGAACTCGGGGTACCCCATCAGGTTTCCCACGATCCGCGTGACTTTGTGCCATCTCGGCCCGGCCTCCGCAAGGATAGCTTGGTCAATCGCTTGCAATTGAGTGGTACCAAGCGAGTCGGCAGCCAGCTGTTCGTCTGCCGTCATCAGAGGCATGGGCGCGTGATCGAGCGGGTCTGCCTCCGCTTCCGCCTCAATTTCAAAGCCATCGCCGAATCTGGTCTGATCCAACATCTGCTCGACCAGATAGAAACCGCTCCCGCCATCGGGCCGAGGGCCCAACTCGCCGACGTCAGATACCAATTCCGAAAACTCCCGAAACCCCGGCATTGCGGAAAGCTGCTCCATGGCACTGATGGCCCGGCTTCGGGAGCCGTAGACACCCACCAGTCTGTAGTCTTCATCACCGTCCGGATGGACGTGCAAGTGCTGCAGGAGATGGACGCTTTCCATGGTTCACCGTTGTGGGTTGGGGAGCGGCGAGCTGCCGCCATTGATTGACGGCTATCGGCCGACCGCGCTAGTCCGACTTTAGACTCTGCCGCGCCCTCTCTACGCCAGCATCCCACCCGGAAAACTCTCACACAGGCACTGCACGAACGCCGTCACCTTCGCGCTGACGAGCCGCCGGGAGGTGTGCAGCGCCCAGACCCCGAACGGCTTGCCCGGCACGGTGCCCCCAGTGCACCAGCCGGCCGCTTGCCAGGTCTTCGGCGGCGATGGATTGCGGCAGCAAGTGCGGCGCCGGCACCGGCGCGGGTGGCGTCGCGCACCATCAGCGTGGACGACAGGCGCAGCAGGGGTTGGGATTGGAAGCGGTGCTCGGTGCCCTGGGCGTCCTGCTCGCGCCATTCGCCTGGCTGGGTTTCTGGCTGACGCACAGCGGGCCGCGCGGCCGGCCTTGCGCGCCGCCCAGGCCCTTGCCGATCTCGGCCATCTCGCCCAGCAGGTGTTCGGTGCGGGCATGCAGCGCCTGGCCTTCCTCGGTCGGCCGGAACGCGCGGCTGCTGCGCTCCAACAGCCGCAGGCCCAGGCTCTCTTCCAGCGCCATCACGCGGCACGACAGCGTGGCCTTGGGTCGGCCGCTGGCCTGCGCGGCCTTGCCGAAACCGCCGTGCTGGGCCACCAGCTTGAAGTCGGTGAGGGCGAGCAGGTCCATGAGCCGGGCTTTCGGTTGTTGCCGACTCACTGATCCATCTGTGAGACAGCCTGTTCATTTTCAATCGATTTCGCTCGCTGGTGGGACGACCTACATTGACTTCACCCCTTTGACTCTCTTTCAGGAGCAGCGACATGACGACCCAACAATCGATCAACCAAACGACCAATCAAGCGATGCGCATCCATGCCTACGGTGGCCCGGAGGTGATGCAGCAGGACGAGGTGCCCACGCCGGCGCCCGGCCCCGGCCAGGTGCTGGTGGCGGTGAAGGCTGCCGGCATCAACGGGCTGGACTGGAAGGTGCGCGCCGGCTATGTGCAGGATGTCTTCAAGCTGGCGCTGCCTGCCACGCTGGGCATCGAGCTGGCGGGCGTGGTGGTGGCGGTCGGCCCGGGCGCTTCGCGCTTCCAGCCGGGCGACCGGGTAATGGGCCCGCTGGGCGGGCTGGGCGCCTACGCCCGCTTCGTCGAGGTGGACGAGACCAAGCTGGCGCTGACGCCGGCCGCGCTGAGCGACGTGCAGGCCGCTGCGCTACCGGTCGTGTTGCTCACCGCCTGGCAGGCCTTGCGGGCCGCAGGCGAGCTGCGCGCCGGGCAGCGGGTGCTGATCCACGGCGCGGCGGGTGGCGTGGGCGGCATGGCGGTGCAGTTGGCCAAGGCGGCCGGCGCCACGGTGCTGGCCACCGCTTCTGCCGGCAGCCGGGCGCATGTGCTGGCGCTGGGCGCGGACGAGGTGTTTGACCGCCACGCGCGGCGCTTCGAGGACACGGCCCGCGACGTGGACCTGGTGCTGGACCTGGTGGGCGGCGACGCGCTGGACCGCTCGTGGCAGGTGCTGGCGGCCGGGGGCGCCATCGTCAGCACCGCGGCGCCGGATGTGACGGCCCGGGCCCCGGCCGGCCAGCGTGGCCTCTGGTTCATGATGACGCCGGACGCGGCGCGGCTGGCCGAGCTGGCCGGTGCGGTGGCGGCCGGCCGGCTGCGCTCGACGGTGGCCGAGGTGGTGGGCTTTGCCGAGATTCCCGCGGCCGTTGCCCGCAATCAGGCCGGGCATGCGCCGGGGAAGACGGTGGCCGACTTCAACCGCTGAGCGCGGCGCTCATCCGGTCAGAACCGATAGAGGTACCCGAACCTGGCGCGGGCGATGTTGTCCCGGCCGACCAGCGGGCTGTCGGTGATGCCGCTGCCCAGATGCGTGCCGCCGACGTCCAGCAGCAGCATCTGGTGCGGGGCCAGCAGGTAGGCGGTGCGCAGGTTCAGGTCCAGGTTGACGGTGGCCTTGCCGTCGTATTGCGGGCGGCCCGGCAGCGCTTCTTCGGCCGTCACGCCGTAGTCGTAGGCCACCACTTTCTTGTCCAGCCAGGTGGCGCCCACGCCGGGGGTGAACATGAAGCGGCCGGCGCGGAATTCCCGGGACAGCATCAACCTGGCCTGCAGGCCTTCGCTGTTGCCGGACACATCGCGCAGCAGCTCGGCCTGCAGTTCGAACTCGGGCGCATGCCAGCGCGCCGAGCCTCCCAGCCAGGCGCCGCCCTTGCGGTCCTCCATGCCTTCGAGGATGGGCGCGTCCCCGCTCTTGTAGGCAGCGCCCATGTAGCGCGCGCTGAGGGCGAACGAGACCGGGCCGGCGTCCGGCAGCTTCAGGTCGATGCCTGGGCCGGCCACGCGAACGTAGCGGTTCTCGAACAGCAGGAAGGGCAGCGCGCGCACCTTGCGGTCCGCACCCTCGTAGGGCCGGTTTTCAACGCCGACGCCCAGGCCGAGGCCCCACTGCGTGGCGTTCGGGTCGCGTTCGCCAGGCATGTCCTGGGCCAACGCGGCTTGCAAGGGTGCGGCCATGCCGATGACGGCAGCGAGACAGATCAGAGGTTTCATGAGGTGAAGGTAGCAGAGTGGGAAGAAGCGCCGGTGGCGGACGACGGTGTGTCCGCGCCG